>Ga0074044_10003725_pt1 | contig 12869 bp, 9 predicted proteins | sample BogForMeECP23OM1_FD_94443 | JGI IMG/M metagenome (GOLD analysis project Ga0074044, IMG submission 94443) | Bog forest soil microbial communities from Calvert Island, British Columbia, Canada - Bog Forest MetaG ECP23OM1 | ecosystem: Environmental > Terrestrial > Soil > Wetlands ...
AGCCGGGCCGGCTCTCCCCTCCTATTTGGCCTTGCACCACGCGGGGTTTTCCGTGCCTCCGATGTTGCCACCGGAGCGGTGGGCTCTTACCCCACCTTTTCACCCTTGCCAAACTGAGCGAGCGTTTCGAAGACGTCCCGCAGGTTTACCTGCGCGATGTCACCGTGCTTCTCTCAGCCGGCGGTATATTCTCTGTGGCACTTTCCGTGAACCGTAGCACAGGCTTCAGCCTGTGCTCTTTGTCTATCGCACGATTCCGCGTGCGACGCAAGCACAAGCCAGCCGCACAGACTCAAGTCTGTGCTACTGTCCCCCTGGCGTTACCAGGCGCGTTGCCCTATTTCGTCACCGGCTCTTGCGAGCCTACGACGACGGTGTCCGGACTTTCCTCCCGCCCAGCCATCTTGCAATGACCAAGCCAGCGATCACCCGGCTCACCCGCCGCTATCATTATATCGCGGTATGGCGCGGGCAATCTAGAAGTTGCCGATCACAAATGACATACAGCTATGGCGCGACACTATCAACCGTCGAAGATTGCGAACGGATCGAACTGTCTGGAGAGAACAATGTTTTGTTCCCTTACAGTAAATTCAAAGGAACAAAACACTTGCCCAGCCGGTCAGCGCCAGCTACCGTCGTGAAAACCTCGTTTTATCAACATTGGAGGGAGGAACGCGATGCCCGACGCACACCCGTTTGACCTGCAAAAAGGTTTTCCCGCATGGCTGGGCGCAATCGTGGGCGTCGTCGCGGGGGCCGTCTACGGACTCGCGGGTTTCTTCCTCTTGAGACTCTCGCTAGGTCCGCGCATGGGCCAGGTTCTCTTCATTATGTTGCCCTTAATGATCGGCGCCACGATTGCCATGGTAACGCCCCGCGGATTTTCCAGTGTAGCGTTGTTGTCTGTAACGATTTCGCTCATGATTTGCCTTGGCTCTTTGATTGCCATGCATGCCGAAGGAATTCTCTGCGCTATCCTGGCCTTCCCGCTGATTTTTGCCCCGCTCGCCATCGGCGTGGCCATCGGCACATTGCTGCGCAAAATGATTCGTCCTTTCGAGGGTGCAAAAACCAATTGCATCGTTCTGCTGGCCGCGCCCTTATTGCTTTTTGGCGGGCATCGCCTGGAAGTTAAGACATTCACGGAAGCGCGAACGCAGAGCGTCTCGACGACTGTGCATCTGGCAGCAACGCCCGAAGAGGTTTGGGCGAATATTCAATCGCTCGACAAACTTGAAGGTAAAAAACCGCTGCTCATGCGTATCGGGTTGCCCATACCACAAAAGTGCGTGCTCCAAGGCACCTCGGTGGGAAGCAAACGAATCTGCTATTTCGATCAAGGATCGATTGAAGAGTCAGTCCTCGAATGGGACCCGCCGCGAAGAATGCGACTGGCCATTGATCGGACAAACATGCCGGGGCGGCATTGGCTGGAGTTTGAAGGTGCGCAGTACGACTTGAAGGCCGACGCGACCGGCACAACGCTTACTCGAGTGACGACGATTCGTTCAAATCTGAAGCCTGCCTGGTATTGGTCGCGCTTCGAGAAATGGGGAGTAGAGAGCGAGCACGAGTATTTGTTCAGCGATCTGGCAAACCGTTTTCCTGGTTCCCAACCGCGCTAGTCACGTCTCATCAAGTCACTAGGTTTCGGAGAGGCCCTAAAAAGTTGGCCGGAATCTATTTCTGACTGAGCAACTTCTCAAATTCTGTTTCCGATAGAACGGTCACGCCGAGTTCCTTGGCTTTGTCATATTTCGAGCCAGGATCAGTGCCGACCACCACATAGTCCGTCTTCTTGCTGACGGAGCCAGAGACTTTGCCGCCGTGTTGTTGGACGAGTTCGCCGGCTTCTTCGCGCGAGCGATTGGCCAGGCCGCCGGTGAAGACAAATGATTTGCCGGCGAACTTCTGGCTTTTGACTTCGCGTTTTTCTGCCGTGGGATGCACGCCGGTTTTGTTTAGTCTCTTGATGAGCTGGCGATTCGCGGGCTCGGAAAAAAATTCAGCGATGGCTGCAGCCACCTTCGGGCCAACTTCGTTGACCGCCACGAGTTGCTCCTCGTCAGCGGCCGCCAATTCTTCCAGCGAAGAAAAATGCTCGGCGAGCAACTGGCCCGTCCGTTCGCCGACGAAACGCATGCCCAGCGCATAGATGAGCCGCGCCAAACTGTTCTTCTTGCTGCCTTCGATTTCTTCAAGCAAGTTCTGTGCGGATTTTTCCGCCATCCGCTCAAGCGCCGCGACATCATCCTCTTTCAGCGAATAGAGATCAGCAACGTCCTTCACCAGCCCCTTATCCACCAGTTGATCGACGATCTTGTCGCCCAGCCCGTCAATATTCATCGCATGCCGGCTGGCGAAGTGCAGAATCGATTCTTTTCGCTTTGCCGGGCACGCCGCGTTCACGCAACGGTACGCAACTTCCCCTTCGACGTGGTGAATCGTGCTGCCACACTCGGGGCAATGCTTCGGCATGCGGAAAGGCTTCCGGTTCTTCCCTTCTTTGACCACCTTCAAAACGTGCGGAATCACTTCCCCCGCGCGCTCGATCAGCACAGTATCGCCAATCTGCACCCCGAGCCGTTCAACCTCATCCATATTGTGGAGTGTGGATCGGCTGACAGTGACGCCTCCCACTTGCACAGGCTCAAGCATCGCGACCGGCGTCAGCGCGCCCGTGCGGCCCACCTGCACGATGATATCGTTGACGACCGTGGTCTCCTGGCGAGCGGGGTACTTAAACGCAATCGCCCAACGGGGTGCTTTGGACGTGAAGCCCAGTTCGTTTTGAATGGCCGTGGAATTGACCTTAATCACCACGCCATCGATCTCGTACGGCAACTTTTCACGCTTCGCATCCCAATCGTCGCAATAGGCCACAACAGCATCGATCCCGTTGCACAACTTCCAATCGTCCGAGGCACGGAAACGCAATTGCTTCAAAGCGGCGAGGCTCTCGGAATGCTTCGCAAACGGCACTTTGCCATCAACAAACAGGTAGTATGCAAAAAAGTCCAGCCGTCGCGCCGCGGTAATTGACGGATCAAGCACGCGCACCGCTCCGGCAGCGGAGTTCCGCGCGTTCACAAATATTTTTCCGCCAGCCAGCTCTTGCTGCCGATTCAGCTCTTCAAACGCTTTGCGCGTCATCAGAACCTCTCCGCGCACTTCGAAATCGGCGGGAAGCTTCGCCTTTTTCAAAACTCCCGCATCCATCTGCAGCGGAATCGAGCGTATGGTTTTCACGTTTGGCGTGACGTCTTCGCCAGTCGTTCCATCGCCGCGCGTCACGCCGCGGACAAGCTTGCCCCCGCTGTACTGAAGCGAAATGCTCAGTCCATCGAACTTGTGCTCAGCGATGTACTCGATTTTTTCCTTGCCGATGCCTTCGCGAACGCGCCGGTCAAAATCGCGCAGTGCGTCGTACGAAAACGCATTGTCGAGGCTCAACATCGCCCGTGCGTGCTGCACCGTCTGGAACCCCTCGCGGGGAGTGCCGCCGACGCGCACCGTCGGCGAATCGGGCGTAACCAAATCGGGATGCGCAGCTTCGAGCGCCTGCAATTTCTGCATCAGCTTGTCATAAGCGGCATCCGAAATCTCCGGTTCATCGAGAACGTAATACCGGTATTCGTGATAGCGCAGCTTTTCGCGAAGCTTTTCGATCTCTTTCTTGATGTTCGCAGGCGCGGCTTTGGCCATGAAACCCTCTGTAGAAGGGATAGCTCAATTTCGCCTGACATTATATAGAATGAGTACGGCAAGAAACGAACAAGGAGCACGCCCTTTGGAGTGCGGCAGCGCCGCTGCCGCTTTTCTTAGCAACTCGCACCAATATATATTTGGAGAGGCTGACTAGCTCTGGCCCGAACTTAGGATGACCACAGAAATCCAAAACGCGCTCCTGATTCACAACCCCAACGCAGGGAATGGCGGGCATGGCCGACGGTCCATGCTCGATGAAGCTCGCCGCATTTTTGCGGCAGGCGGCATTTGCACGGACCTCGCGGAAACCACGAAAGCCGGCGACGCAACGGAGATCGCGCAGCGCGCCAATGATGAAGGGCGTCAGCTCGTTATCGCCTGCGGAGGCGACGGCACGCTGAACGAGGTCGTGAACGGCCTCGCAGGCCAAAAGAATGGCCACCGCGTGCCGCTTGCTCTTCTGCCTGGCGGAACCGCCAACGTGCTCGCTAAGGAGCTGAATCTGCCGTGGGACATTCCGAGCGCAGCGGAAATGCTTGTTCATGGAGTTGTCCGGGACATTCCGCTGGGACTCGCCACTCCGATCAACGAACCGGCGAAGACAAAATATTTTCTCAGCGTCGCCGGCGCCGGGCCCGATGGCATGATCGTTTATTCCATCGATCTCGATCTCAAAGCGCGCGTCGGCATCCTGGCGTACTGGTGGCAAGGAGCACGCGAAGCCTTCCGCTACAAATTCCAGCACTTTCGCGTCACAGCGGGTGGCAAAGAAATCGATTCCTCGCTTGTCGTCGTAGGCCGCACAAAACACTACGGCGGACCGTTCAAAATTACTACCGGTGCGAATCTCTACGAAGATCAGTTCGAGTTGATGACCCTGACCACGCAAAGCGGTTTGCGCTATTTGAGTTACCTGCCGACGCTCTGGCTGGGAAAACTCCGTGGCACGGAAGGCGTCCACTTCTGGAAGGCGGACAAAATCCTCTGCGAGCCCATCGGTAAGGACCCAATCTACGCGCAGGTGGACGGCGAACCGCTCGCTCGCCTCCCCGTTGAGTTCAAAATTATGCCACGCGCACTAAGGCTGCTCGTGCCGCGCAACGGGCTCCCTTCCGGATCGAAACCAGCCGCGAAGTCTTAACCGTGGACATCGTCACTCATGGGCTCGCGTCAATCGCCGTCGCCCGCGGCTTTTTTCCCCGCGCGGGCAAAGCTACGATGGCGAGCGCCGTTCTTGCAGGGACAATTGCAAACATCGACTGGTTCAGCAGCTACTTTGGCCCATCCGCGTATCTTGCTTGGCACGGAACCTACACCCACTCGATTTTCGCAGCCGTTCTTATTTCGCTGCTCATTCTTGCGGTTTCTGGTGCCACCATCCTTCGGAAGGGTCTGTTTATTCTCCTCCCGGCTCCGGAGGCGGAAGCGAATCGCGAAGCACGTGACGCCGCACGTAATCGGGCTTTGCGCACTCTTTTTTGGACCGCATTCGCAGCGCCTCTTTGCGCAGCCCTGCTGCACATCGGCATGGACGCATGCCAATCCAATGGTGTCGCACTTTTCTGGCCCTTCAGTTCCCGCCGTTTTGCGGCAGACTGGCTCCCCAGCGTTGACCCGTGGATTCTCACAATGCTCATCGTGTGCATTGCGATGCCGGAACTGCTGCGTCTTGTCAGCTCTGAGATCGGCGCCAAGGAGAAGAAGCCGCGCGGGCAAACCGGTGCCCTCATCGGCCTATCTCTGGTACTGGTATATGTTGGTGTACGCGCCACTCTGCACTCGAACGTGGTGGCTTTGATGGAATCGCGAACGTTTCACGGCGAGACTCCACGGCGCGTGAGCGCTTTCCCGGAGTCACTCTCAATCCTCACCTGGCAGGGAGTTGTGGAAACCGAAAGCGTGCTGAACGAAATCGAAGTCAGCGCCTTCGCTCCTGACGCGTTCGACGCCGACTCCAGCGTAAGGTTATTCAAGCCGGATACTTCGCCCGCTCTTGATTCTGCCCGAAACACAGTCGTAGCCAGGCGATTCCTCTCGATCGCGCAGATCCCCAAAGCCAGCTTGGAAAAAACCGAGACCGGCTCCGTCGTCGTTTTGCGTGACTTGCGGTACGCCGCGGCCGGCGAGACACAACACGAGATAGCCGCTGTGATCGAGCTGGATCTCAGCAACAAAGTCACATCTCAGGAATTGGTTTGGGCTCGAGACCTTCGCCGCTAATCCGCTACCGGCCTATTTTTGCGGCTCATGATGCGGCTTGTGCCGCAGTATCCAACGAGAGAGACCATAGCTAATGACTATGAGCGCGATCACCAGCACCGTGACTTGCAACTTGTGAGCGAGGAGATAGGGCATCGCGTCCGCCCCATAGCGAACGGCGAGATAGCCTACGCCGAAGTAGCGAAATAAGCGGGCCAGCGTAATCGCTGAAGCAAATCCAAAGAGCGGCGCCTCAAAAACGCCAGCGGCAAACACGAATATCTTGAACGGCGTCGGCGGCGGCAGAAGGGCGGCGATCAACATCCCACCGAACCCGTTGCGCTCGACCCAATGGCGAATTGCGTGCGCGCGCGCCCCTGCTTTGCGATGAAAATAAGCTTCCCCTCCCATGCGCGCAAGGAAATAAAGCACCACACAACCGAGCACCGAGCCGACCGTCGCCATCAGAGCGTACAACGGCATGCGGGCGTGGTTCTGCATGGAAAGCTGAATCAAAAGCAGATCGTTGATGATGGGAAACGAGAGCACCGAGGAATCCAGGAATGAAATAAGGAATAGGCCGGGCGCTCCCAGCCCGCTGGCGAAGGCAATAATCTTTTGCTTCCAGCCATTCAGGTTCAAAGCCAATCGCGACTCCGATCGTCAGTCATTTTCGTATCGCAGGACCGCAAGCTTTTCCCTCCGCGCATGCAAGGAAATGCATCCTTCGGGGTTCGATCGATCAGTTTAGCAGACAGCTCAATTGTTCTAGAGCAAAGGCAGGGCCATCGCGGGTAGTTATTGCGAAAACGCGGCGCGGTCGAAGTGGTTCATGAAGATCTGCATCAGCGCGGTTCGGTGAAGATTCGGAAGCCGCGGTATTTCACCGATGACCCTGACGTGTCCAAATCGCTCGATGGTCTCGCGGTTTTCCCGGTTTTGGTCACCGATCAAAACCACGCCGTGCACCGGCAATTCAGCCGCGTGCAAAGCCGCTAGCGTCAGCAGCGTGTGATTGATCGTCCCGGCGCCGCTGCGTGCCGCAAGGATCACCGGAAGCTTGAACTTGACCATCATGTCCAGCATGAACTGCTTCTGATTGATGGGAACCAGCACGCCGCCTAATCCTTCGATGATCAGCCAATCATTCAGCAGGCTGGTTGGCATGTTGATTCGGCCGAGATCGATTTCCACGCCCGCCCAGCGCGCCGCCAGATCCGGAGAAACCGGCGGCACAAACTTGTATACCTCGTCCAGCGTACGGTCTGTGCCGATTCCCGCCAGCCGCATCACCGTTACGCGGTCCGAGCCTTCCAATGTTCCCGTCTGGATCGGCTTCCAGTAAACCGCGTCCAGCGCCGCGCAGAGCAACGCTGACAGCGTCGTCTTTCCGACGCCTGCGTCCGTACCAGTAATAAAGAAATGATTTCTCACGCGTGTCCCGCGGGTTGATGGCGATACTTCTTCGTTCGAGCGGCCAGCAGCACGGAGCGCGAGCCCCGGACCAAATCGGCTTCAACACGCCTTCCGTTGCGGTGAACGGCAGAGATGGCAGCCGTGCGCTGTGCCGCTGCTGGTGAAAAATCTATATTCATGGACCCCCGTCCAAACCGGATTCATTCCTGCTCTGGCAATGCAGGCATGTTACCATCGCTTTGCAAATGTTTTTCGCCCGCATATTATGCGCGATACCGTCCTATAAACCTCCCAAGCTGGTCCTCTTCGAGCCGCTCCGGCGAGCGACTTCCCTTACACAGACGGTCTTCTGTAAAGTTTGACCCGCCACTCCGCTAAATGTTATAAATCAACGTTTTGTGTACGCCCGTATTCGGGCCCAACAGGGGCTGCCCCGGCATGATTTGCGGCGGCAGAGAGGTTGGGTACGCGTGCAGGCAACCTCGGTCCGGCCGGGGGAGCACAAGAGCCAAGTTCCTGTCCCGTCTGAGGTGGGAGCCTTTTGAAATCCGGTAAGGGAATCCACCGGCGCTAACCAAGCAGCGTTCGGATGAAATGGTGTGCCGGAATCGAGTGTGCAGGGCCGCCGTTTGCCCTGAATCCGATTTTTCTTCATGGAGGATTTTTGATGCGCACCTGGCTTGCGAGTGCCTGGTCCCTGGGATGTGGATACGCCAAATGGAGTGCCGCCGCCGCTTTTCTAACCTTTCTCACTGGGGCCGAACTGCGGGCTCAAGAAGCCGGTGGCGAGGCCGCTTTGAAGGTGCCCGACCTTTCGCAAGTAAATTTTCTCGGAATAGACGGCCACAAGCTGCTTCTGTTCGGCATCGTCTTTTGTGTCTTCGGGCTCATCTTCGGCCTTGCCATCTATAGCCGCCTCAAAGGCATGGCCGTGCACAAGTCCATGCGCGACATTTCCGAGCTCATCTACGAAACCTGCAAGACTTACCTCTTCACGCAGGGCAAATTCCTCGTCTTCCTATGGCTCTTCATTGCCGTGGTCATCGTCCTGTACTTCGGCGTACTGGCTCCCGTTCATCCTACTGCTGTTACTCTTCCGATCATTCTCATCTTCAGCGTCGTCGGCATGGCAGGAAGCTACGGCGTGGCTTGGTTTGGCATTCGAGTAAACACTTTCGCCAACTCACGCACAGCCTTTGCGGCGCTCCGCGGTAAGCCTTATCCCATCTATCACACCCCGCTCGAAGCCGGCATGAGCATCGGCATGATGCTTATAAGCGTTGAGCTATTGATGATGCTTTTTATCCTGCTTTTTATTCCGGGCGATTACGCCGGTCCTTGCTTCATCGGCTTCGCTATCGGTGAATCGCTGGGTGCGGCGGTGTTGCGCATCGCGGGCGGCATCTTCACGAAAATTGCGGATATCGGCTCCGACTTAATGAAAATCGTCTTCAAAATCAAAGAAGATGACGCGCGCAATCCTGGAGTTATTGCAGACTGCACGGGAGACAACGCGGGCGACTCCGTTGGCCCGAGCGCAGATGGCTTCGAGACCTATGGCGTAACCGGCGTTGCCCTGATCACGTTTATTCTTCTCGCCGTCAAAGATCCCACGGTCCAAGTCCAATTGCTGGTCTGGATCTTCGTCATGCGCATCATGATGCTTGTCTCCAGCGCCGGAGCCTACTTCATCAACGGTTTTATCGCCAAAGCGAAGTACGGCAACGCGGACAAGATGAATTACGAAGCACCGCTCACATCGCTTGTCTGGATCACCTCGGTCGTTTCCATTGCACTCACCTACGTGATCTCTTACCTGATTATTCCCACTCTCGGTGGCGACGCCTCGCAGTGGTGGAAACTGGCAACGATCATCTCGTGCGGCACGCTGGCGGGCGCGGTCATTCCCGAATTGGTGAAGGCATTTACTTCCACGGAGTCGCGCCACGTTAAGGAAGTCGTCGCTTCGGCGGAAGAAGGGGGCGCATCGCTCGGGATTCTTTCCGGCTTCGTCGCGGGAAACTTCTCGGCCTACTACATCGGCTTGGCGATGGTCGTCCTGATGTCCCTCGGCTATCTCATCAGCACACTTGACCTTGGGCTGCTGATGCTCGCGCCGGCCGTCTTTGCTTTCGGACTGGTGGCGTTCGGATTCCTCGGCATGGGCCCGGTCACCATCGCCGTCGATTCCTATGGTCCCGTCACGGACAACGCGCAATCCGTCTACGAACTCTCGCTGATCGAGCAAATTCCTGGCATCCAGGGGGAATTGAAAAAAGATTACAACATCGATGTGAACTTCGAGCGCGCCAAGGAAATGCTGGAAGCCAACGACGGCGCGGGCAACACGTTCAAAGCCACAGCCAAGCCAGTGCTGATTGGCACGGCAGTCGTTGGTGCCACCACGATGATCTTCTCCATCATCATGGCGCTCACGCACGGCCTCTCGGAAAACGTAAACAATCTTTCACTACTTCACGCGCCGTTCGTGCTTGGCCTCATCACGGGCGGCGCGATGATCTACTGGTTCACGGGAGCCAGCACGCAGGCGGTGACCACCGGCGCTTACCGCGCCGTCGAATTCATCAAGGCGAACATTCATCTGGAAGGAGCGGCCGCCGCCAGCATCGCCGACAGCAAAAAGGTTGTCGAAATCTGCACCAAGTACGCGCAAAAAGGCATGCTCAATATCTTCATCGCTGTATTCTTCGCCACGCTGGCCTTTGCCTTCGTCGAACCTTTCTTTTTCATCGGCTACCTCTTCTCCATCGCCATCTTCGGCTTGTACCAGGCCATCTTCATGGCCAATGCCGGCGGCGCCTGGGACAACGCCAAGAAAATCGTCGAGGTCGAACTCAAGCAGAAAGGCACGCCGCTCCACGACGCCACGGTTATCGGCGACACGGTCGGCGATCCTTTCAAGGACACCTCTTCGGTAGCGCTCAACCCAGTCATCAAGTTCACAACGCTCTTCGGCCTACTGGCTGTCGAGCTAGCCGTGCAACTCACTGCCAGCCAAGGCGGCAACGGCTTGACGCACATCTTAGCCGCCGCCTTTTTCGTAGTCTCCTTCGTCTTCGTCTACCGTTCGTTCTACGGCATGCGCATCCGCGGCTCCGCCGCATAGTGGGACAGACTTTCAGTCTGTCTGCTGTTAATTCACTGCACAAAAAAGGGCAGCCCTTCGCGGCCCTTTTATTTATACCCAGGTGTATTTGCCAGCGATTCAGCGTTAGAATCCTCGCGCATCGGAGCCGAGGTCCGAATCATGAAAAAAAGCCGCCTCTCATTATTTGCTTTCGTCGTAATTGCAGCAACCCCGAGCATCTTGCTGGCCCAGGTCGATACCAAGTGGAAAATCCACGATCTCAACCGCCCGGTTCCACCAGTGATAGATCCTGGCACGTCCAGCACGCAAGATTCGCCAGGGCGCCCGCCTTCGGACGCAACCATACTCTTTGATGGAAAAGATCTCTCGAAATGGCAGCACAAGGACGGCGAGCCCGCAAAATGGAAAGTGGAGAGTGGTTACGCCGAGGTCGTGGCGAAGACCGGATACATTTACACCAAGCAAGCCTTCGGCGATTGCCAACTCCACGTCGAGTTTCGCGAGCCCACGCCTCCGCACGGCGACAGCCAGGAGCGAGGCAACAGCGGCGTCTTCTTGATGGGCCTTTACGAAGTGCAGGTACTTGATTCCTACGAAAACAAAACGTACGCCGACGGACAGGCATCAGCGGTGTACGGCCAATATCCTCCGCTCGTCAACGCCTCGCGGCCGCCGGGCCAGTGGCAATGGTATGACATCGTCTTCCACGGCCCGCGCTTCGATGCTGCCGGTAAACTCCTCCGCCCCGCCCGCGAGACCGTCTTTCACAACGGCGTTCTCGTACAAGACAACGTTGAGCTTTCCGGCCCAACCGAACACGGCGAACGTCCACCGTACAAAGCAACGCCGGAGAAACTCCCGCTGGGGTTGCAGGATCACGGCGACCCCGTCCGCTTCCGAAATATCTGGATTCGCGAACTGATTAAGGCCGAGTGATTGCCTTTGTGGCCAAAGGCTTGGCTGCTTGAGCCCCATTTCGCAGCGGACGTATTTTCTACGCTCGAGGTGCCCTTCTTAGGATTGGTGTGGAAGGCGGTGAATCAGTTTCTGATTATGCGGCAAAACGTAAGAGGCGCTGTCGGCTTGAGCGCAGTTGTGTCGAGCCACTCCGCTTGCTAGTTTGGCATACATGCCGCCTGTGCCCGAACAACTCAGCAGCACCATCGAGACTCTTTACCGATCGGAATCGGGCCGGGTTCTGGCGACGCTCGTGCGCCTCCTCGGAGATCTGGATCTCGCCGAAGAGGCGATGCACGAGGCGTTCGCTGCCGCTCTGGAGTCCTGGCCTCGGACTGGTGTTCCGGACAAGCCGCGACCCTGGCTGATTTCCACGGCACGATTCAAGGCCATAGACAGGATGCGCCGGCGCGCGCGCTTCGATGGCGAAGCACAGAAAGATTTTGCGCTCCACATGGAAGCGCGCATCAACGACGCTTCGCTGCATGACGAAAAGGCTGATGACGAGGAGATCGAAGACGATCGCCTCCGTCTGATCTTCACCTGCTGCCATCCTGCTCTGCCTCCGGAAGGGCAAGTTGCGCTGACCCTGCGCGAAATCTGTGGCTTGACCACGGAGGAGATTGCGCGGGCATTTCTCGTTACGCCGGCAACGCTCGCGCAACGCATCGTGCGGGCCAAGGCTATCACCCGCGACAAAGCAATTCCCTACCAGGTGCCCGCGCCGCAGGAATTATCAGCGCGCTTAGGAACCGTCCTCCTGGTCGTCTATCTGATCTTCAACGAGGGATACTCGGCGGAAACGACAGGCGCCGAACTTAGCCGCGAGGCCATCCGTCTGGGCAGACTCCTGCTCGACCTGCTCCCGGAACCCGAGGTGATGAGCCTGTTGGGGCTCATGCTGCTGCACGAGTCGCGGCGCGCCGCCAGAACCTCGAGCCGCGGAGACTTGATCCTGCTCGAGCAGCAGGATCGGTCGCTCTGGAACAAGGACCAGATCGCCGAAGGCATCTCGCTCACCGAGCGCGCTCTTCGATCGCGCCGCTTCGGTGCCTACACTCTGCAGGCCGCCATTGCGGCCGTTCACGCCGAAAGTTCCTCCGTGGCTTCCACGGACTGGCGCCAGATTACGCTGCTCTACGACCAATTGCTGCGGATTCAGCCATCCCCGGTTGTCGAACTGAACCGCGCAGTAGCCGTTGCCATGTGCGAGGGCCTGGAGCAGGGTCTAGCTCTTGTCGATGACTTGCTGGCGCGCGAGCACCTATCCCACTATCACCTCGCGCACTCTGCTCGTGCCGATCTGTGCCGCAGATTAGGGCGAATCCCGGAGGCCCGTGCTTCGTACGAGAAGGCACTTGCCCTGGCGTCGCAGGAGCCGGACCGCCGTTTTCTCGCGAGGCGGCTTGCGGAATTGAAATAAGAAGCGGAAACCGGGACAGGTCTACTTGTGCCCGACAAAGTACGGTTTCCGGAA
>Ga0074044_10003727_pt1 | contig 12867 bp, 11 predicted proteins | sample BogForMeECP23OM1_FD_94443 | JGI IMG/M metagenome (GOLD analysis project Ga0074044, IMG submission 94443) | Bog forest soil microbial communities from Calvert Island, British Columbia, Canada - Bog Forest MetaG ECP23OM1 | ecosystem: Environmental > Terrestrial > Soil > Wetlands ...
AGATCGAGACCGATGATCTTGCAGGCGTGCTCAAGGAACTCCGCTCGCGCGCCGGCACCCCCGAGATCGTTCCTAGCGGCGCGATCGATATGAAGAACGTAGGATCGTTTATCTTCACGCCAGCTGCCGAGAAGGTGATGGCGAAGGACGTGCTTCGTCCTCGCCGCGCCGCCTGAGTTTGCTTGCTCCGTTTGGGCGCGGCCAGCCACGGCCGCGCCCAAACGCTCATAACAGGAACCCTCATCGCGCTGCTTGTGGCTTCTCAAAATCTGATCCGCACATCAAACTCCCGATTTATCGGCGCATTCGGAGTTTTAGTAGTTGACATGGGGCCTTCGGCCCACCCGCGCACGATGAAAATCAAATAGAAGACTCGGGCATCTCGTTGCATCCCAAAGCACGCATTACCGCCCAGATTTTCAGGACAGCCACAGGTATCGGTCAAAATCGTCCGAGCGCGGCTACGCCGCGTCGGGCTCGATCCGTTCACCGTCGCGCGTCTTGGTGAGTTTCGCCGGAACCGACCACAGCAACGGAATTATCAGCGCGGTTGCGAGGGTAGTGAGGATCACCGCCCAGGCGAATCCGCCCTTGGAATAAATCCAGCTTCCCAGCAGGTTCCCGGAATTCCCGGCAAGTGCGAAGGTCGAGGTCTGGGCGAGCATCATCGCGGTTCCTTCCAGGCCCTTGGGACACGAACGCATGATGAGATCGATATACGCGGCCGTGGCGAATCCGCCGAACAATCCATACAGGACCGCTACCACGATCGTGCTCGCAGGTCCCTGGGCGAGGAACATGATCGGTCCTTGAAGGATCGCGACCAGGGTTCCCCACCAGAGCAGGCGCGAAAGCGGCGCACGCACGCACAGAAAACCGTACAGGAAGGTCGTCGGCAGGAAGAACGCCGACTGCAGTGCGGTGAAGGTGCCAAACAGTTCGCTCGAAATCCGTACCCTCTCCGTCAAGTGATAGAACATCGGCGTGCCCCATCCCGGACTGAAGTTCCACAGAAAGAATATAACGGCCGCTGGCCACAATGGTCGATGGTCGATCAGGCGGCGCAGCGCCGCCGCCCCGCCTTCGCCGTGCCCGAGGAAACTCTCGAATTCGCTCGCGGCCTCAAGTGGCCAGAAGGCCTGCAAGGCGATCACCAGCGTCACGCTGGCCGCTATGAGGAAGGTGCCTTGCACTGATATGTGCGCCACCAGCCATCCTCCGGCCAGCGCCGATAGCACCGCGGGGGTGAAAATGCCGATGCCAAAGGCAACGCTCAGCCGCCCGGTCATCCCATGCGCCTGTGCCACGCCGGTCATGAGAGCTTGAGCCGCCGCAAAAATCATTACATATATGGTGACAACGATGAACACGAGCCCTAGCAACGTGAAATAGTCAATTGTTGATGAGGCTAACCATAGGTACACACCCGCGGCGATCATTGCGCTGACTAACAGGTATTGACGATCTCCCCATCTCGCGCTCCTCCATCGATCCCTCATGAACCCAAACACGAACCCGACGCAGACCGGTGTCGAGACAATCGCGAGGAAGACCGCAAGCCGTACGGGAGAAAGGTGGAGGCTATCTTTCAGAAAGTAGCCAATCGGAATCTGGGCGATACCTAGCGGCGAACCCAACCCGACCGCGACATTCAAGATCGCGAAATAGGAAAGGACCTTCCACTGCTCCGCGGAGGTGCGGCCGGCGCTCAGCGCTTGCGGAACGCCAGCACTTGTGCCGCGGCTGGAGGGTTGCTCAACTTCCATTGATCACACGATGCGTGTTCGATCGCGTTGCGGACTAGGCGAACGGTAGAGCGAGCGAAGGTTCAGTCCGATCAGCGGCGTATGCGCGCCTTCCAGACCTCTTCGCTAGGCCACTGCTGCGCCCATTCCAGCGTGACGAACGGATAGCGCGTCGTCGCTCCCGCGTGAGGGCGTAGCTCGATCAGGTCCTCAATCTCAAAGCCCGTTTGCCGCAGCAGCCGTATCCAGTCGCCGTGAGACAGGTGAAACTCAACGCCCGGGTCGTTCGGATATTCCACCCGGTACATCCCGAATGCCGGGCGCAGCAGCCGATCGGTCGCGGGCACGCCATCCTCCTCCGGCGCGCACAGCGTCAGCAGGAACGAATTGGTCAGGAAGACCAGTTGACCGCCCGGACGTAGCAGGCGAGCCGCCTCCGGGACCCAGCGCTGCGGGTCTGCCCACAGGCAGGCGCCGTATTCAGAGATTGCGAGGTCGAAGCTCGCGTCCGGGTAAGCGATCGATTCGGCGTTGCCGTGGATGAGCGGAAAATCGAGGCCGTGTTGCCGCTGCAGGCGTCGCGCCGTGCCCAGTTGAGCCTCGGAGTTGTCGATCCCCACGACGCGCGCTCCGCGCCGTGCGAGCCACGCGGAGATGTAGGCGGTGCCACATCCCAGTTCGATAGCATCCTTGCCGGCCAGGTTCTCTGGGAAAGCCCGGACCTCCGCCTCCGGAAACTGCCAGATGCCCCAGGTTGGCGCTTCCTGCGCCCAGGCGCGTTCACCAGCCTCAACGTACTTCTGCGCTAGATCATCCCAGTACGCCCGATTTCTGGCTACGTGTTCCGGCAAATCGCTCATCGCAACTCCAGCTTCATTTGATTTTGTATCGACACTCCAGAGGGTGACCTCTCGAACACATGAGTGATGCCGCTAGGCGTCGCGGCGACCCCTTGTCTCTCCGTTCGCGCGGATCAGGTTTTGAGGAGCCGTGATGTGCCGCCCGACTGGCCCTGGATGTCTTGACGCCTCATGGCGGCGCGATCGACGAAGCCGGTGGCGCCGTGTTCGGCGACGTGCTGTTGGATATGCCGCCGCAATTCGTCAGCCGGCTGTTCGAGGTCAATCGGCTCGGCATACGGCTGCTTCGCCTTCAGGCCCGTGCTCCAGTACGTTTCGATGCGATTGCCTTCCGGATCGTAGAAGTAGACGCCAACCGCGTTGCCGTGCGAAACGACCATGTCGAACTTGATGCCGCGTTGTTTGAGGCGGCGATAGAATCCGATCACGTCGTCGAGGCTGTTGCAGCGAAACGACACCTGCTGGAGCACGCGCGCTTCGCCGCCGACGTTGCGCCCGCGGCAGAGCAGAAACTCGTGATGCTCCTCTTCGGGGCGTGCGCTCATGAAGACCATGCCCAGTTCAGGATCCTCGTCGGTGACAGTCAGCCCCAGGATGTCACGATAGAACGACTTAGCTTTCTCAAGATCCCGCACGTGAAGTCCGACGTGCCCCAGGCGAGCAATTGATGGTTCCGCCATTAGCTATACCTCCGCAGGTGGTTGAGCGCCCCCGCGATCAGCGCTGCCCTACTCAAAACTCCTAATGCGGATGAATGTCCATAGTGCCAGCCAAATGCTCCCCGCGCGCTTGACCGCCTGATGGGGATCCGCGATTACAGCGAAGTTCGGACTCATCTTTCGTTAAACAAGACGCGCCGAACGTCCGGCGCGTTCACAGCCGGTGAGCAACGTCACCGCGGTTGCGCTTCGAGGAGCCTCCACCATCATTACTTCCGGACTTTGAGGTTTCGGTAGGGACCCTCGCTGGCTTCTGAGTGGATTTTGCGCGATGCTTTAGCCGCAGCACTCACGCAGAGGCGGGAATATGGGCTTGGATACCTTCATGGAGCTCCTAAGAAAGCACCTGTCCGGCAGGGACTTCAGTCGGATGATGGCGTTCACGGGCGCTATGGAGCCTGAGCGGCGCGCCGCGATGATGCAGTTCCTCGCGGAGCGCGAGACTCTGGCCCCGGAAGTCGGCGCGGACGCGCCGGACTTCCATCTGCCGCGTCTCGACAGTGCAGAGAGAGTGCGGCTATCGTCATTTCGAGGGCGGAAACCAGTAGCGCTGATTTTCGGCAGCTACACCTGACCTTTGTTCCGTGCCCAGGCTGGGCACCTCGAAGAGCTACGTCGCCGTTTCGGCAGCGAGGTCGAGTTCTTCGTCGTCTATATCCGAGAGGCGCATCCGACTGACGAATGGCAGGTCGAATCAAACGAACGTGAAGGGGTCATGTTCGCCCAGCCGAAGACGCTCGAAGAACGAAGCGGAATCGCGCAGGCCTGCTCGCTCGACCTCAAGCTTTCGATTCCCACTTTGATTGACGACATGGAAAATTCCACCGACCTCAAGTTTTATGCGCTTCCCGACAGGCTTTATCTGGTCGGCCGCGATGGCCGTGTGGCATACCGCGGCGGCCCGGGTCCGTTTGGGTTTGTTGCAGCCGAACTGGAGCGCGCAATCGAAGAATATCTCGATGCGGCAAAAGCGGAGTCCGTCGCCAAGTAGCTGTGGCGACGAATAATTCCGTTACCAGTCTGGCGTCGCGTCAATGCGATGACGTCGCGGATGGAGGGGCTTCTGGAACCAAGCGCGCGACCATCGGGTGCGACGCGGAGCCTATTTCGTAGCCGACGTGGTATTTGCGATCGCGGAGATACGATCCTGCTCTCCGGCGTGAGCGCGTAAGCCATCGCCGCGAGGGCGAAATCCCGCCAAAAGCGCCAGAGGAGGCGGTCCCTATGGAAGTCGCGTTTGGAATCTTCGATCACCTGGAGCGCCGCGAGGTTCCGCTCGAGCAGCTATATGAGGAGCGTCTGCAACTGATTGAGGCCGCGGATCGTGCCGGGATTTTCTGCTACCACCTCGCCGAGCATCATGCGACGCCACTGGGGATGAGCCCTTCGCCCAATGTGTTTCTCGCCGCGGTAGCGATGCGCACGCGCAGGATTCACATGGGGCCGTTGGTATATCTGCTGCCGCTCTATCATCCGATTCGGCTGGTCGAGGAAATCTGCATGCTCGATCAGTTGAGCAGCGGACGACTTGAGGTAGGCGTCGGGCGCGGCATTTCGCCCTTCGAGCTCGCGCACTTTAATGTGAACTTCATCGAGTCGCGCTGGATTTTCGAGGAGTCGCTGAAGGTGATCGTCGAGGGTCTGCGCGAGCGTAAGATTTCGCATCGTGGCGAGCGCTACAAATTCGCCGGCGCGCCGATCGAACTCGCGCCAAAGCAGAGGCCGAATCCTCCGTTCTGGTATGGCGCCTCCACTCCCGACGGTCTGGCGTTCGCGGCGCGTCATCGAATGCAGGTCGTAACCGGCGGTCCCAACGGGATCGTCAAGGGAACCGTACAAACCTATCGTGATTTGCAAGACACATTTCGTGACCATTCCGCCGATCTTAATCCGCAGGTCAAGGAGCTGAAGATTGGCGCCTTGCGGCACTTCTTCGTTGCGGAGTCGGACCAACAAGCCGAGGAAATCGCGATACCCGCGTATCGTGTCTTCTACAACAACATCGTCAAGCTGTGGCGCGATTTTGGCACTGTCCCAACGCTGTTTACTGACGATCTCCTGCGTGCGCGTTCAGCCGATGCCGCGATCGTCGGGTCTCCGAAATCGGCGCGTGAAAAGATCGCCGCATACTTCGAGGAAAGCGGTTCCAACTACCTGGTGCTCTCGTTTGCGTGGGGCGGCCTGAGCTACGAGCAGTCACGCCACTCGCTCGATCTGTTCGTGTCAGAAGTGCTTCCACATTTTGTGAAGCGGCCTAACCTCTGACATTCACAAAGAAGACGGACGGCGCCCACTGAAATCAGCTGAGTCACTACGATGACGAAGACGAGGTTGCGAGCGCTTGGGCCGCATCACTTTCTAGAACGGTTCCCTTGAAGAAATCGGGATTTCCGTCGCCCCAGAAGTGCAGCGGATTAGTGAACACGAACTCGCGGAAGTCCTCGTCAGTGATGAGACCGTCCTCGACCAGCTCGTAGGCTTCCTTGAGCACCTCATTCATATTGACCACGTCGAAGTGGCCGATGTCCGAGCCGAGCAGCGTCCTGATCCGCGCGCGGCAGGGATTGGTGCGCGAATTGAACGCCCACGCATTGATCGGATCGTCCGCTTCGCAACCGAAGTAGAAATTGCGCGTGAACAGCTCGCGGATGTCCTCCGCGCGCTCAATGCTGCACGCGGAAAAGTCATCGAGATCTTTTATGTTTCCCGTGCCGGTGGCGCCCAGACCGTCGAAGATCGCGCTGTGGTCGAGGCGGTCGGCGAGTTGCTTGCCGCCGAAGCGTTCGAACAGTTCGCGCATCAGTTTGCGATCGAGGTTGGCGGGATTGACCTCCTCGAGTGCGTGGCGGTTGCGCTTCTTCCAGTGGCCGATCAGGTCCGAGTACAGGCTGCATGCCCATCCGACCCCGCCTTCGAGAAATGCGAACTTGAGCGTCGGGAACCGCCGCGTGATGCCGCCGAGGAACAATCCTTTGGCGACCGCCTCGCCCGCGACGGCGAAGTGTCCAATGTGGTTGTAAACAAAGTTGGTCGGCGAGGTCCGAAACGCGGCGCCGCGGGTGCCGGCGTGAAAGGTGGGCATTACGCCCAGTTCAACGCACTTCGACCACACCGGATCATAGTTGTACGGGCTGTCGATCCCGAACACGTCGGGCCACGTTGCAAGCGCGCCGTTCCCGGGTGAGCTACGCTCGATCGCGGGAATCGGGCGGGGCACGATGCTGGTCATCACGACCACCTTGAGGCCGAGCTCCTTCACGACGTACTCCAGTTCCGCGGTGGCTTCCTCGGGCGTATGCATCGGAATCGCGGCGGCGGGCGTCATGCGATCGCTGAACTCGCCGAACTGATGGGCTGCGTACATGTTGAATGCTCGACAACACGCGCGGCGGATCTCGTCCTCAGCGATGTATCCCACGGCGAGGCCCGCGGTCGGGTAGAGGACGGTAAAGTCGAAGCCAAACTCGTCGAGCCGATCGTAGAGCAAGCGCGGGAGCATCGCGGTGGCGCGGTCGAGGGTGTTCCTGGCGGGCACGCCCCAGAACGCCTCCTGCGCCCGGCGCGTCTGTGCACGCTCTTCGGGAGTCATCGCGAGCGACTTCTGCACGTAACGGCCGCGCTGACGGAACGAATCGACCACCTTCTGTCCGGCGACATCTTTCAGGTAGTCATTGATCGACGGACCGAATTCGAGCCAGTGGCCGTCGGCGTCGATGACCGGATGGCCGATTCGCTTTCGAATGTCCCTGGAACTGAGTTTTCCCGACATGAAGATGCCTCCATGGCGTGGTTCGCAAGTTATGCGCGCGCGAGCCGCGTGCCGTCAGTCAACAGTATCGCGACGCTATCGAATCGCAAGCCGGCGGCAGATGGGTCGGGTACCGGTTTCAGCCCGGTTGAGCCTCGGCAGGGGTGAGCGTCTGGATGGCGCGACGGCTCGCGAAGATCATTGCGACTGCATACAGCAGCATTCCCGCAAGCGATAGTCTCATCCAGGCGGCCCATCCGTAACGAGCCGCCATCGCAAGCATCAGCGGCGCGGAAATCGCAACCCACGCGCGCGTCACCAGTCCGTAGAATGCCCACCCGGTTGCTTGTAGTGCCGGCGACACGTCCTCGAGCGTTTCGGAGTATTGCGCCGCCCACGGTACCGCCACCATCGCCAGAAGGCAGCCGAGCAGCGTTGCGACGACGATCATCTCATGGCGTGGCAACGCTTCACCGAACGTCGGTATCCACCATGCCAGCAGCAGCGCGGCAAGCCCTGCGCCAACAATCGAGATTGGCCTGCGCAACTGCAGGCGATCGGAAACGACGCCGGTAACGATGAGTGCGCCCATATTGCCAAGCCAGAAGTAGGAATTCATCCGGGCCGCGTCGGCAGGAGTGTAATGGAACGACTCAGTGAACATCAGCGGCCCGAAGACCTGGATCGCGATATAAAGCGAGAGGCTGATCGTGAACGGAATCACCATCAGCCAAGGCTCGAAATGCCCGAGCAACATCGCGAAGGCTTGCCGCGCGCTCGATGGCAGCTCCGCGGCAGTCGGGCGGCGGCGGCCGGCGACCTCGAGGGCCGCCACCTCGGTCTGAAAGATCTTCAGCCGCAAATCGGGACTCAAATCCTTCAGCCACACGAAGATCGGGAGGTACATCACGATCGCGATAAATCCCATGATCCACATCTGCGACTGCCACGTGTGATAGAGCGGAAGTGTCACGCCGGCGATGAAATTGGCAAGATAGTTGGAGCCAACCGGCCCGATCGTCAGCAGCCCAAATGCGAGCGCACGCGTAAGGCGCGGCGACATATCGCGGACCAACGCGGCGCTGGCTCCGGCCATAAGCCCGCCCACGATCGACATGAGTGTCCGGACGACCACGAACGACTTGATGCCGACGATCAGCAGGTTCGCGAACACCAGAACGGTGATGACTGCCAGGCAAGCATCGAGGATCACCACGCGTCCATAACGATCGGCAAGTGGCCCTCCGAAGAACGCCGAAATTGCGGCTATCAGGACCGTGAAGGTAATGAAGTATCCGTATTGGAGGTGCCCGAGGTGCAGAAAGGGCAGCAGCAGCGGGAGAATCGGGGCGAGCTGGAACTCATAGCCCGCCAGGACGGCGGCGAGCACAGTCAGCAGGAGCAGGGTCCATCGATGGGCGCCACGGGGATATTCTCCTAGCGTACGGCTCTGCGCAAAGTTGGGCATAGACATCTCCAGTGGGAATCGTCACGGACCTGGGTCGAGCCTTCTCCCACCTGCCGGCGATCGAACGCTATCTGCATCCGATCACTTCTCCTTAAATTCACCTCGCAGGCTGCCGGCGGACCGCCGGAATCACTTCTTCGGCGAACGCCTGAAACTCTTCCTCGACGAGAATCGGCCAGCGCAAGTTGAAGATGAAGTGGGTGACGCCAACCTTGGCGTACTGCGCGATTTTGTCGAGGCATTCGTCCTTGCCGCCGATCATGATTCGATCGCGCGCCTGCTCGGGCGTGATCCGCGCCATGCTCGCCACGACCCCGGAGACCATCTGCTCGCGTTCCCTGGAAGCCTGGTAGCACAGCGGCATCATGATGGTCTTTTCGATTTCGTCGGTGTTGCGCCCGACCGTGTCGCCGTGCCGCTCGATAACCTCGATCAACCGTTTCATCTCGGCGGGATTCGCATGCATCGTATTCCACATATCGGCATGTTTCGCGACGATCTTAAGCAGGGACTTTTCTCCGCGTCCGCCGATCATCAACGGGATGTGCGGCTTCTGTAGCGGCTTGGGATTACAGACCGCGTCGACCACATGGTAGTGCTTGCCCTCGATGGTGGTTCGGTCCTGAGTGAACATTCCCTTGATGATCTGGCACGACTCGTCGAGCGCCTCGAGACGCCCGCGGACGGTTTTGAAGTCGACCCCGAAGCTCCGATGCTCCAGCTCGTACCATCCGGCGCCCAGGCCGAGATTGAGCCTGCCGCCGCTTAGGTGGTCGAGCGTGGCCGCCATCTTCGCCGTCAGGCACGGATTGCGATAGGTGTTGCTGTTGACGAGCGCGCCGATGCGGGCGCGCGTGGTGTGCTGGCTGAGCGCGCTCAGCAGCGTCCAGTTCTCCATGCAGGGGCCGGCCGGATCGGGCGTGAAGATCGGATAGAAGTGATCGAAGGCCCACAGCGAGTCGTAGCCCCAGGCGTCGAGTTTCCCCCAGACGTCGCGCATCCGCTCCCACGTGACGTTCTGTTGTCCTGACTGAAATCCAAATCGAGTCGGATGCTTGGTCATTTCCTTTGTGACCTCCCGAATATTCTATTGTGTCCTGGCAGCGCCAATCAGGCAGGCGCTGCGGCGCTGGCCGCGACAATCCGCTCGCGCGTGATCGGCAAATCCCGGATGCGGAGATCGAGCGCCCGCGCCACCGCATTCGCGACTGCGGCGGCGGCGGGACCCTGGGCCGCCTCCCCGACTCCGAGCGGGGAGCAGTCAGGGCGCTCGATCAGATCGACCACGAGTTCCGGCACCTCATCGAAGCGCAGAATCGGATAGTCCTCCCACGTCCGCGTGGTCACGCGGCGGCCGTCGAAGACGACCTGCTCCTTGAGCGTCCAGCTTATCGATTGCACGATGCCGCCTTCGATTTGATTAACTACCCCATCCGGATTGATCACCAGTCCCGCATCCACCGCGCCGACGACCTTCGAGACGCGTACGTCCTCACGAACCTCAACGTTCGCGATCACCGCCACGTATGCGGCAGTGTTCTTGTATCGGGCGAAACCGATTCCCGCCGCGCGGCCTCTGCCTCGTTCAGCATTGAACTGCCAGTCCGCCAGCCGCACCGCGGTCTCGATTACCCGGCGCGCGCGCGGGTCCGACAAGTGATGAAGCCGGAACTCGACTGGATCGGCGCCCGCGGCATCGGCCAATTCGTCCATAAACGATTCGGTTGCGAACACGTTCGCATAGCCGCCCAGCGTGCGCAGCGCGGAGGTGCGAAACGGCAGGCCGGGGAGGCTGTGCAACACGATCTTTCGGTGAGGCAAGTCGTACCCGGGCTCGGAATTTCGGGCGCCGCCGGCAAATCCCGACAGAACTTCGTAGGCCTCGGGGAACGGGATCGGCGGATCGACGTGCGCGGCAGCCAGCAGATTGACAGGTCCGCGCGCACGGGGACGCTGGCCGTGCGGTCCGCTCCAGATTTCGCTGGACCAATCGATGATGTCGCCGGCCGCGCTTACCGCGCCCTCGATCTTGACCACCATCGGAGAGCCCAGCGGCGACCACGCGAGTTCATCCTCGCGGTTCCACTGGATGCGCACCGGTCGCGACGGGACCTGGCGCGCGAGCAGGACGGCATCCAGCGCGACGTCATCGGCGCCGTTGTGCCCGTACACTCCGGCGCCCTGCACATGAATCACGGCGATGTGCGACTCGTCGAGCCCAATGGCGGATGCGAGCGCACCCCGGAGCGGGAAGACGCCCTGCGAGTGCGTCCATACCGTCAGGCGGCCTTCGTCATAAACGGCGACCGCGCACGAAGGCGCCATCGATGCGTGCGCGATCGGCGGCCGCGAATAGGTCGCCGACAGGCGCCGCACGTTCGCCGCCCCAGCCGGGCGCTCGCCCGCCTCGGACTCGGAATCGATCGAGCGAAGCGTGGGGAGCAATTCGCGCCAGCTCCGAGTGCCGGAGGATACCTCGCTCTCAATCCAGCGCGCGCCTGCGCGGAGGGCTTCGAGCGCCCTGACGGCCTGGTATTCACGCTCGCAACAGACGCCCACGAAGTCGCCGTTCCGCCAAATTTTGACCACTCCGGGCAGATGCTCTACCGCCGACTGGTCGAGCGATCGCAGCCGCGCGCCATAGGAAGGCGGCCGCAGCACGCGTCCGTGCAGCAATCCCGGCAGTTCGAGGTCGTGGATGAATGCGGGGCCTGCGACCTTGGCGGGAAGATCAAGGCGCGCAACGCTCTTGCCGAGGAATGTGGAGCTCTCGGGCGCAGTGAACGGGGCCGTTCCGGTGATCGGACGCTTCCAATCAACCTCGCGGGCGACCTGCCAATAGTCGAGCCCCGCGGGCGCTCCCCCCAGAAGAATGAGCCCGCCGTCAGCGGCGACGCGCGACTCGTCGGCATCCAGCATTCGCGCGGCGCGCTCAACAATCGCGTGGCGCGCCTCGGCACACGCCATCCTGACGGAGGTGCCGCCGATTTCGATCGACATACTGCCGGCCGTGTAGTTTTCATTCGGGCAGCAGCGTGTATCGCCCGATACGACGAGCACCTTCGACATCGGGAGCTTGAGCTCCTCGGCCGCGATTTGCGCGATGGCGGTGACGATTCCCTGTCCGATCTCGACCTTGGCTGAAAACACGCGCGCGATGCCCGGTTCGCTGAAGTCGACCCACTGGCAGAGCAGCGGATTCTCCTCGATGCTCCAGGGAAGTTTCGGCCGACTCATCGCGCGGCTCCCAGAGTCGACGCCTTCCACGCCGCCTCGATCGCCTTCACGATTCGGGCATGAGCGCCGCAGCGGCAAAGATTGGCATCCAGCGCCGCGACGATTTTCTCGCGCGACGGCTCAGCGCCGGTCCCGATCAATTCCGCTGCCGTCATGATAATTCCGGACAGGCAGTAGCCGCATTGGCCGGCTTGGAAATCGATGAATGCGCGCTGCAGCGGATGAGGCCGATCGACCGTGCCCAGGCCTTCAATGGTCGTTACCGATTTGCCTTCGATAGACCATACCGGCAATTCGCAGGAGCGCTGCGCATGCCCGTCAACCAGCACCGTGCACGAGCCGCAGCTCCCATTGCCGCATCCGAAGCGCGTTCCCTTGAGACCGAGGTCGTCGCGCAGGATGTAGAGGAGCGGCGTCTCATAGTGATCGACGGTCACCCGGTACGGCGTCCGATTCACGACGATGGTGTGCGTGGTACTCATGACGGCATCCGGTGAAACGTTGCGCGCGCTTCGTCCCCACCCTCTAGCGCCGGCGCTGCAACAGCTGTTCCTGCAGATCGCGCGGCCGCGGGATTCCGATCGCCGAGTCGCCGGCCAGCTTGTCGACCAGTTCGTGGCCGCCATGCGCTTCCACCAGCGCCTTCGCCAGCGCCGGCACCGTGTAATCGTCGGGCACCCTCGGTGCGCGATCGGGCCTGCGGCTCATCGCGGCCTCGATAGCTGGGGCGAGCAAATCGCGCTTGCGGCGGCGCACTTCCTCGTCACGCTCGGCGAACTCCGGCAACACTTCCCGCGCGAACAGTTCGATCGCCTCCATAATGTGCTCGTGCCGGTTTTTGCCGGCCTGCATCACGAAGATCATCTGATCGACGCCGGCTTCCTCGTAACGACGTAGATACTCGCGCAGCTGATCGGGGGTCCCGACGGCGCCGCGGATTCCCTGCTGGACGCCGCTGGAATCGGCCAGCCGGGTGGCAAGCCGCCGCTGGCGCATCGCGATTGCCACATCCGGTGAGAAGCCGCGCTCGGCGCGCCGCTTTTGAAATTCGCTCCACACGTCGGTGCGCCCGGGCTTGTGGTCGCCGAAG
>Ga0074044_10003728_pt1 | contig 12865 bp, 12 predicted proteins | sample BogForMeECP23OM1_FD_94443 | JGI IMG/M metagenome (GOLD analysis project Ga0074044, IMG submission 94443) | Bog forest soil microbial communities from Calvert Island, British Columbia, Canada - Bog Forest MetaG ECP23OM1 | ecosystem: Environmental > Terrestrial > Soil > Wetlands ...
GCCGTGGCAGGGGAGCGAGCCCTTCCCGCACTTCGTAAGCTGGCTGCGACAGTAAAGGCGCTCAACAAGAAAAGACGCTGCGGTACGCTCGGTGAGACACTGCAAAAGACACTCGCAAAATTGGGGGATACCGCTCCGCTTCAGGAACTCGCGTTCGAGTTCAGCCGCAACGGATATGTCGCTCCCCTGACGTTCGTTGGCGACGACCATGCTATTGCCATCATGATGGGCTACTTTGAAGAACATCTGCACGAACCTGCGGTCGTGAATCGAGGCGGCCTGAACGGAAATGACGTTCCCATGCACAGTCCCTCATGGCTGATTATCAGGGCGATTTTTTCAGATATTGGCAAACGCCGCTCGATCCCGGACTCGCCGTTCAAGGCCAAATCGGCATGGAGCGACGACGAAATGAAGGAGACGTTCCACGCGTGGTGGGAAAAACACAAGAACGGGCCCATCACCGTTCCACCGTACGAAAGCGTCTCCGACCCCTATTTGCGGTGCCTTGCGCGAAAGGTGGACTGGGGTTTTGAGGAGGCGATGCTAGCAATTGGGGATCGCGGCGGTGAAGAGGCCAGGTCGGTGCTGGAAAAATTTCCCGATTCTCGCGCCAAATCACTGGCGCTTGCCAAGTTGGGCTCTGCTATAGTTCCCTGAGCAGAAGTGACCCGAGCAGCAGTTCCCTGGGTAAACATGGCGTTCGAACTCGAACTGATTTCGCCCATTGAAGTCGCCAAAGACGTTGCGCTGGCGGTTCAGGAATACACCCTACTCTCGGCGCAATCCCTGGCCAACTTCTTCCGCCGTCCCCTGTATATGGGCGACATGCTGCAGCAGGCGGACTTGATCGGCGTCGGCTCCCTGCCCATCGTGGTTCTCACGGGGCTCTCCGTGGGCGCGTTGTTGGCGCTGAACTCAGCCAGCACACTGCAACAATTCGGCGGGATCACGCTCATCGGACGACTCGTGTCGATCGGCATGGTTACCGAACTGGGTCCCCTGATCACCGGTCTGATGGTAGCCGGGCGCAACGCCTCGGGCATGGCCAGCGAACTGGGCTCGATGATCGTGACCGAGCAGATCGATGCCATGCGCGCCCTGGGCACCGACCCCACTAAGAAGCTGATCACGCCGCGTATCGGCGCCACCGCCTTCATGCTGTTCTTCCTGACCATTATTGCCGACCTGCTCGGGCTGATCGGCGGCTATGCGGTCGCGCATCTGCTGTTCGGGGTCGACACGCAACAGTATTGGACCACCGTGTGGCAGATTCTGGTCTTCCGCGACGTTTTCACCGGCCTCATCAAGCCCGTGCTCTTCGGCTTCATCATCTCGACCGTCGGCTGTTATTACGGCATGTCCACGCGGGGCGGCACGCAAGGAGTGGGGCGCTCCACCACACAGGCCGTGGTCGCTTCGTCAGTGCTTATTCTGGTCGTCGATTTCTTTGTGACCAAGTTGATCTTCGCGATTTTCGGTTACCGGTAAACCATGGCCACGCCCACTCTGCCCAGCGAAAACGCGGCTGCTTCGGTGGTGAGCCCCTCCGGCTACGCCATTGAGTTCGACGATGTTTCAATCGCATTCGACGAACACGTGGTGCTGGACGGCATCTCTTTCCGCCTGCAGCATGGTGAAACCAAGGCGCTCTTCGGCGTCGCCGGGTCGGGCAAGAGCACCCTGCTCAAGCTTGCCATCGGACTGCTGCGCCCCGACCGCGGCCGCATCTACGTGCTGGGCGAAGAAGTCACGCGCATGTCGGAGCAGGAATTGTTCGAACTGCGCCGCCGCGTAGGCATCGTGTTCCAGGAGAGCGCGCTCTTCGACTCGCTCAAGGTTTACGAGAACGTTGGGTTCCGCTTGACGGAAGAAGGAGTCTCCGCCGACGAAATTGAGCGGCGGGTGCGCGAGGTCTTGCGCTTTGTGGAGTTGGAAAGAACTTACGATATGCGTCCGTCCGAGCTTTCCGGCGGCATGCGGAGGCGCGTGGCCATCGCTCGCGCCATCATTACCAAGCCCGAGGTGCTGCTCTACGACTCGCCTACCGGCGGACTCGATCCGGTAACTTCGAACACGATCGTCGAACTCATCATGAAGCAACGCGACGTCTACAAGACCAGCGCCCTCATGGTGACTCACCGTCTGCAGGACGCCTTCACCATGGCGACTCACGAGTTCGATACGGCCACCAACCAGATGATCGTTCTACCCAAAGGCCAGCAATGCACGGTGCCCATGAGTTTTCTGATCCTGCGCGACGCCAAGGTTATCTTCGACGGCGACGCCCACCAGTTAGCCACTTCCCGCGACGACTACATTCGCGAATATATTTCGTAGAGCGGATTGCAGAGGTCAGAGGTCAGATTGCAGAGGTTGTCTGGGGCAGGGCTCAGACAACCTCCCAACACGCCCATCAACCTTCGGGCTTTTTCTTGCCTCCTTTGCCGGGCAGCGCCGCTGGATTTTCATGCACGCGCTCGCGGAATCCGCCCTTCATCCCTCTTGCGAGGCCGATAGCCTTTTCCCCAAACTTGTCGCGCAGATGATCCGCCGCAGCCAGGGCCTTTTGCCAACGCTGCTGCTGCGAAGGCTCCAACAAATCAAGCTGACCTGAGCCGGATTCGAAGTTCGACGCTTGCACTCCCAGCAATCGCACCCGCGCGCCCGGCTTCCAGTTGTCGAAAAACAGGCGCCGCGCGTGATCGAAAATCTGGTTATCCATCTGCGTCGGCTGCTCCAGCGAATGCGCCCGCGTGATGGTGGTGAAATCCTTGTAGCGCAATTTCAGTTGCAGGGTGCGCGCGAAATATCCACCTTCGCGCAGCCGCCGCCCCACCATTTCACTGAGACGCATCAGCGTGGATTGCAAGCGCTCGGCGTCTCCCGTGTCCTCGTCGAAGGTGTGCTCGTGGCTGATCGATTTGGGATCGACGTCTTCGCCGACGGCATTGTCGAACCATCCACCCGCATCCTCGCCCCGCGACTTCCCGGCCAGCGCCAGACCCCATTTTCCGAAGCGATGTTCCAGATCGTGGTCGTCGAGGCGCGCGAGGTCGCCGACTTTCTGAATGCCGATGGCATGCAGTTTCTGCTCGAACACCTTGCCCACGCCTGGGATGTCGCCGACCGCGAGCGGCGCGAGAAACTTCGCCTCCTCGCCAGGCAGCACCCATAGCACTCCGTTCGGCTTGGCTTTGGCCGAGGAAACCTTCGCGATCAGCCGCGAGGTGCCGATCCCGATCGAGCAGTTTAATTGCGTCGCCGACTTCATCGCGTCATGCAGCCGGTGCGCCGAACTGAGCGGACGGCCGTGCAGGCGCTCGGTTCCCGTCATGTCGAGGTAAGCCTCATCCACCGAAGCCATCTCGACCAGCGGAGAAAAGTGGCCGAGCACCTCGTGCACCTTCCCGGAATACTCACGATAACGCTCCGGATGCCCATTCACAAAAATAGCCTGCGGACAGAGTTTCGCCGCCGTCCGCAGCGGCATGGCCGAGTGCACGCCAAACTTCCGCGCCGCGTAAGACGCGGCCGAGACTACGCCGCGTTCGTCCCGCTGCCCGCCCACCACTACCGGCTTGCCCTTCAGCGACGGGTCATACAATTCCTCGACAGAGACGAAGAAGGCGTCCATATCGACGTGAAAAATTGTGCGAGTCGAGGAGGTGCTCATCGGAATTGGAATTGGAGTTCGGAATGCCTTGCAGAAGTGTACCGCGGGATACTAGACAGTGGCTTACGAGTAGCGGAACCACCGGACTCAAACCGCCGAGCGAACCCCGGCTTCCTTGACGATCCGTTCCATGATCCTCAGCCGTGCGGAAGGCAAGGCCTCGTATTTGGCTTGGCCGCCTCTGGAACACCTGAGACCGTCTCCGATGGCGTCCAGGGCAGACGCCGAGCGTCCCAGCACGGTCAGAAGATACTTTTCGGCGATGGGCCGGTCCGCGGGATGGATGAGATCCCACCAGCGGCAGATCGATTCCTGAACCTCTGCTTCTGTCTTTTCTCCGGATACCAGGGCATCGATCAACCGGTAGACTTTGCTCTTGATGGCGAGGTACGAGACTGAAACTTCCTGGGGCATGGGGGACCTAACTGCTGTTGAAGCAATCCGTTAGCCAAACGGTTAATGCCAGCAAAAACGGCACTTAGCCTCTCTCAAGATTCTATGAACGGGAAAAACGGGATTGCGGATATGAAATATGGAAGGTTGTGAGCGCCGGTTCGGGCCGCCATCCTGCGTCGCGTCATACAGCTCGCTAGCCCAGGACCGGCTCCTTTTTCAATTCCGCGGCTGCTATCGCGTCGGCACTGGCCCTCGCCTGACGTGCACGATCATAGATCTTGCCATACTCGCGCGCAGACGCGCCCCAGGAAAAATCGCGGCTCATTCCGTTGCGCATCAGCGTCTGCCATGACGACGGATCACGATAGGCGAGCAAGGCTTGCTTTATAGTCGCGAGCAGCGCCTCGCCGGTGTAGTCGGAGAACTTGAAGCCCGTGCCCTTGCCGGTGCGCGCGTCCCACGGCTCGATGGTGTCATCCAGACCGCCGGTCGCCCGCACGATGGGAACGGTGCCGTACTTCAAGCTGTAAATCTGGTTCAGCCCGCAGGGCTCATACTTGGACGGCATCAGGAACATGTCCGAACCCGCTTCAATCTTGTGGGCAATGGCATTATCGAACGCGACCTTGGCCGCAATCTTGTGCGGAAATTGCTTGTTGAGGCGCTGAAACATTTCTTCGTATAGCTTGTCGCCGGAACCGAGCACGACCATGATCATCTCTTCGCGCGCCAGCCGGTCCATGATCTGGGCGATCAGATCGAAGCCCTTCTGAGCGGCGAACCGCGAAACGATGCCAATCACCGGCATTCTGGAATCAGCGTTCGTGACCCCAAAGGCGTGCAGCAGGTCGTGCTTGCATTGCAGCTTGCCGCTCAGATCCTGAGGCCAGTACTTGGTGGCGATGAATTTATCGGTCTGCGGGCTCCACTCGTCGTAGTCCACTCCGTTCACGATACCGGTTACGGTCGCGGCGCGATTGCGCAGTACGCCCTCCAGGCCGAATCCATATTCGGTGGTCTGGATCTCCTGACTGTATTTCTTGCTGACCGTGGTGACGAAATCAGAGAGCACGAGCGCGCCCTTCAGAAAATTCACCTGCCCGAAAAATTCCATCTTCGAGATAGTGAGCAAATCCCAGGGCAACGTCAACAGCGGTAAAGTATCGGGCGGGAACAATCCCTGGTAGCCCATATTGTGGATGGTGAAAACGGTGGCGACGTCGCGGAACGCGGGATCTTCGGCATAGAGCGTGCGCAGCATCACCGGCACCAGGGCTGACTGCCAATCGTGGCAATGGAACACATGGGGCACGCCCAGTACTTTGCTGGCCTCGATCACGGCGCGAGAAAAGAGGGCAAAGCGCTCGGCATTGTCCGGGTAGTCGCCGGCCGAGGTTCCGTAGAGCGCCTCGCGGTCAAAATAGGGCGGATAATCCACGAAATAAAATCGAATCCCGGCGGGCATATTCGTGCCCGCCGTCACCACCGAACAGAAGCGATACTTGTCGTCGAAAGGGACGGTGATGCTGCGCACCACGGTTTGCGGATCGGTTAGTTTGGTTTGGCGATAGCGCGGAACATACACGCTCACCTGATGTCCCAAAGCAGCCAGAGCGCGCGGCAAGGCACCGACCACGTCGGCCAGTCCGCCGGTTTTCGAAAAGGGAACGCACTCGGATGCGGCGAAAGCGATATGCATGGCGCGGAAGCCTCCTGAGCGGGAACTCGATTAGCCTTGCTCACGTTATGATTAAGTTTCTGTAGAGACGCGATCGGCCGCTTGTGATTTGCAATTTGTAATTTGTAGTTGAAAATCGTTGATCGTTTCTTCCGATTGCAAATTACAAATTGCCAATTACAAATTCACTTCAGTCTAAAGCCGGAAAGAAAGAGGGTCAACGTGCCCAAGGGCGCCACCGTACAAACAAGTTCACGCAAGCCCAAACTGGGGCAGCATTTTTTGACGAGCGATACGGCAGCTCTGCGCATTGTCGAGGCCCTGGGTGATGTTTCCGAGGCCACAGTGCTTGAGATCGGACCCGGCCGCGGCGCCATCACCGATTTGCTGGCACGGAAGGCGCGGCGGCTGATCGCGGTGGAATTGGACCGCGTACTTTCGGCCCAGCTCCGAATGAAATTCAACATGCACAGCAACGTTGAAGTCATCGAAGGCGATATCCTGACTATCGAACTCGACACCGTCTTCGGTGCGAAGCCGGGCAGCCTGCGTACCGGACTGAACTTCGCGCCCGAACCGGCCCGCGTTATCGGCAACCTGCCGTACTACATCACCTCCGATATTTTGCTGCGGCTGCTGGAGTATCACCGTTATTTTTCGACCATTGTCATCATGGTGCAAAAAGAAGTTGCCGATCGCCTGGCGGCTTCGGCGGGAAGCCGCGACTATGGCTTGCTTTCGGCGACGGCGCAACTGTACGGCCGGGTCGAGCAACTCTTCACGCTTCCGCCGGCGGCGTTTTCTCCGCCTCCTAAAGTTCATTCGAGCGTGATTCGCATTACCATCAAGCCTCGTCTGGAGTCGCTGCGGGTTCCCGAGGCCGAGTTCATTGCGTTTCTAAAGCTTTGCTTTGGGCAGAAACGCAAAACTCTCTGGAATAATCTGAAAATGGCGTACGATGAGGGTGCGCTGCGCGCCGCGCTGACGAAAAGCGGCGTAAAGCCCGCGATCCGAGCCGAAGCGCTGCCGCTGGAAAGAACCGCGGCGCTGTTCCGCGCGCTGCGCGACGGTAATTTGTAGTTTGTGGGGCATGGTTTTCGCGCGCTGACTTTTTGCGGACTGATTCGTCGCGGGCAAATGCCCGCGGCCACACGAGCTGCTGATGACTTCCGCTTTACGAACTCCCGCCGTCGCCGGCAGATTTTATCCGGGCCGCGCCGAAGAATTGCTGCGCGCAGTTCGGACATACTCCTCTTCGGTCGGCACCAGCCGCATCGCCGCCATCGGGTGCGTCACGCCACATGCAGGATACATCTACTCCGGCAGGGTCGCCGGGGCGGTGTATTCGCGTCTGGAGATCCCCAAACGCTGCGTGATTCTCTGCCCCAACCACACCGGCAAGGGAAGCGCGCTGGCCGTCATGACCAACACCACGTGGCAGACTCCGCTCGGCGAGGTTGCGGCAGACTCGGACCTGGGCGCTCGGCTGCTCAATTGCTTCCCTGCGCTCGAAGAGGACAGCGCTGCACACTACGGCGAACACGCCATCGAGGTCCAGCTTCCTTTTCTGCAGGCGCTGCAGCCGGAGTTGAAGATCCTCCCAATCGTCATCGGAACCAGCGACTTTGATGTGCTCCGCGGATTGGGCGAAGCACTGGCGGATGTGATTGCCGCGCTTCAAGAAGATGAACAAGAAGAGGGCCGAGAGGAAAAAGTCCTGATCGTCGCCTCCAGCGACATGAACCACTACGAGTCCGACGCGATCACTCGTGTCAAAGACCACAAGGCAATCGAACGCGTGCTGGCCATGGATGCGCGCGGGCTCTGGGAAGTGGTGATGAGTGAAGACATCAGCATGTGCGGGTTCGGGCCGGCGACGGTCATGCTCACGGCGGCAAAGCTTCTGGGGGCAACTTCGGCGACGCTGGTCAAGTATGCGACTTCGGGGGATGTTTCCGGCGATTACGAGGCGGTGGTGGGTTACGCGGGAATCATTGTGGAGTAAGACCGCCGAGTAGAGACGCGGCTGGCCGCGTCTTTCCCGCAACTTCACGGACGGCGCACACGGAGACGGGGCAAGCCCCGTCTCTACGGAAATATCCTCTATTCAATGCACGCCTGCCCGCTCCAGCAATCGTTGGGCGCGCGCCCGCGTTACGTTCATCACGGACTGATCAGCGATGATCTGATCGAGGATGGGCTGAATGGCCGCGACTTCGACCAGTTGATTGCTGCGGACCATTTCCTCCATGCGTTTGAGTTCTTCGTCGAGGGCGAGCTTCTGGTAGTGGTGGTCGTACTGGAGGCGATGTCCGAATTCGAGCGTGGCCGAGAGACTTTGCATCAGGTCGGTCAGTTCCTGCACGGCGGAGTTGGGTGAGTAGTTGTAGCTGGACTCTCCGCTGCGTTGCGCGTCTTTGTAACTGAGCGTCTTCTTCCCAGTAAAGGCGAGGCCCTTGTGATGGGAGTCCACATCCTTCTGAAAATATCCGGCTTTCGCTGCCAACTCGAAGATTTTCTGCCGCGTTTCCGTGCCCACGGTGAAGTCAAGATCAAAGCTGTCGGTCTCGGCGGAGTCAGCGGACAAACGGCCGCTGGACTGGTAGTGGGCCGAGCCATCGGAGGGCACGCGAATCGAGTAGTGGTCCGGTTGGGAGGTGGGGAAATCGAGGGTGAAGGTCACCAAGGCCGGGGCTTGGGTTTGCGAATACGCGAGGATTGAAGAAAGCAGGAAGGCGGGAAAGATTAGCGGGCAGACAGTCTGAAATGGACGGGGCATGGGCCGCTGTAATGATTGGGGATGGCGCGGAGAGTGTCAAGAGCAAGAGCGGCTTTTAGCTTTTGGCTCTTAGCTTCTTGCCTTGAAGAACCATGCTCACGGCCTGTTGCCGCACCGCAAAGGCGCCGAGCTACGCTCGTCGGGACGGACGAGTGCGTCCGTCCCTACGTGTTCCGCCCCAAGCTAAGAGCTAAAGGCCAAAAGCTCAGTGGCAGAGCGCGGTGTAGCCCAAGGTTTCCGTGGATGTCAGGAAGATCTCGCCAGAGATCAGGCCGTTGTTGTTGATGCCACCGGCCATGGTGAATTTCGCGCCGGGATAGACGACGTCCCTAAAGACTCCGCCTTCGTACATGAAGCCGAAGTCGCGGTGGAGCGCGAGATGATTGCCGACGATTACGCCCGCGTTGTTCACCCCGGTCAGAACGGTTCCGTACCTGGAGTCAGGGTAATTGATGGTGGTGAGAGTCCCGTTTTGCCATAAAAATCCGTTGCTGGCGCGGCTGCTGCCGTAGCTTCCGACAACATCGCCGCTATCGTTGATCGCCAGGGCGTAGGTTGTCTCCGCATTCGGATAGGCGATGGTTGTATAGGTGCCGTTCACGAGCAGGAATCCCCTGACCGATAAGGCGCTGGAGCTGAAGCTGCCCACCATCGCTCCCAAATGGTTGATGTCGAACAGCCAGGTGTTGGTGGCCCTGGGATGGTGAACTGCCGTGAACTTGCCGTCTTGCAACAGCAAACCATGAACGCGTTCGGGATTCACCTTGTCCTGGTAGAAACCGGCGTCGGCATCGATACCTCCGCGCCCGTGCAGCCACGTGCTTGATGATTGCGGGGCCGCGTATTCGGTGATGACTCCGCTGGCCGAGCGCTTGAAGGCCAGGAATTGCAGCGTCTTGTTGTCAATCAACTGGCCAACCACGATACCGTCGTCGCTCACACCCTGCACCTGGCTGAAGGTATATCCCGAGGGAGCGGAAAATGCATCGAAGGTGCAGGAAGCCTGTTCGGCGGCATGCATCCCAACTGCGTGCGAGAGCAGCGTGACGATGAGGGCAGGAACGAAACGGGAAAAGTTCATTTAAATCCTCGATGCGCATCTGTTTGCCGGCGCTACATCCTTCGCGCGCAAGGCAGCGGTTTCCGAATGCGCATAACTTGAGAATCGGCGGGTGTCAGCGCAGGGTTCACAAACGAGTGGCACGGCGCGCGCCGGTTTCAGGACCAGGACAGGGGTAACTTGACGGAAGATGCGGCCGGAGGTGGTCAGGTGGTCAGGTGTCAGGTCTCAGGAGACCAAAACATTAAAGATACGCGAGCAACCAAACCAAGGGGTTGCTTCTCCTGTGACCTGAGACCTAAGACCTAAGACCTGCGGTCTGGCGTTCATGGGTAGCCGCCGTATGCAGATGGCAGATGGCGATGGCCAGCGCGTCGGCGGCGTCGGCGGGTTCTGGAATCTGATCGAGGTTCAGAAGACGCGTCACCATTTGCTGCACCTGATGTTTTTCGGCGCGTCCGTATCCGACCACCGCGGACTTGATGGAGAGTGGCGAGTATTCGGCGACTTCGAGTCCGGCGGAAGCGGCGGCGAGCATGGCAACTCCGCGCACCTGCCCGAGCTTCAAGGCAGACTTAACATTGGCAGCGTAGAAAACGTCTTCGATGGCGACCCGGTCGGGCCGGTGCTGGGAGATGAGTTCCTGCAGTCCAATCGAAATGCGCGACAGGCGCATGGGCATGGGGTCGCGCGGCGAAACCTTTATGGCGCCGCAGACGATGCACACCAGGCGATCATGGTTGCGAGCATCAACGAGCAGTTCGACGACCCCGTAGCCGGTGTATTCCGTGCCGCAGTCGATGCCGAGGACGCGCATGGGGGAAGTGTAGCAGGACAGTGGATAGGGGCCAGTGGCCAGCGTGATAACCTAATAGTTCCGGCCCACTGCAAATACGTATAGTGCGGGCGGATTTCGTCCGGTCTTCGGTCTTCGGCAGTAGAGCGGACTCATACTCGTACTAAAAATTCATATGAGGAGCAGGCAATGAGAATTGGCATGTTGACGGGCGGGGGCGACTGTCCAGGGCTGAACGCGGTCATTCGGGCAGTAGTGCGCAAGGGCACCTTCCACTATGAAGACGAGTTCGTGGGCTTCATGGAAGGCTGGCGCGGTGTGCTGGATGACAAGACGATGGAGCTCGGCCTCTCGTCGGTGGGCGGCATCCTGCCGCGCGGCGGTACCATCCTGCGCACTTCGCGCACCAATCCGGCGAAGAATCCCGACGGACTGCGACGTTGCGCCGAGAACCTCAAGAAACACGACTGTGAAGCACTGATCGCCATCGGCGGCGATGACACACTCTCGGTGGCGCAGAAACTTTTCGCCAACGGAGTGAAAGTGGTGGGCGTTCCAAAGACCATCGACAACGACCTTTCCGGCACCGACTTCACCTTCGGCTTCGACACGGCGGTGAATATCGCTACCGAAGCCATTGACCGCGTGCATACCACGGCCGAGGCGCACAATCGGGTGATCGTGGTGGAAGTGATGGGACGCGACTCGGGCTGGATCGCGACCTATAGCGGGATCGCCGGCGGGGCCGACGTCATCCTGATCCCTGAAGTTCCCTTCGATATTGACCAGGTGGCCGAACTGATTCGCCAGCGCCACTCCCGTGGAAGATATTTCAGCATCGTGGTGGCCGCCGAAGGCGCGAAGTTTGCCGGTGGTAATGAGACGCTGCCGGCGGCGAGCCTGGATGAGTTCGGGCATGCTCGGTTGGGCGGGATCGGCGCAACGCTGGCTAGTGAGATCGAAAAGCGGACAGGCTTCGAGTCGCGATCGGTGGTGCTCGGCCACATCCAGCGGGGCGGATCGCCCACCGCTTTCGATCGTGTACTGGCCACGCGCTACGGACTGGGCGCCATCGACATGGTGCACCGCGGCGAATTCGGGCGCATGGCGGCGCTGCGCGGAAACAAGATTATTTCCATCCCGCTGGCGGAAGCCATCGCTTCGAATCGTAAGGTGGATAAGGAAATTCTTGACGCCGCCATCGGCATCCTTGACAAGCTCGACTACAAAGTCTCGGCAGGTTCCTGAGCTGGGAAGTTACCGCGTCTCCGGAGGTGCTGCAAGCGGAGACGGGGCAAGCCCCGTCTCTACAGGGAGGACGGAATTGCGGCAAAAGCTCCAGCCCGGCCGGGATTTGCTTGGCATGGGCGCGAGTTTAGGGGCATACTAACCTAGCAATCCCCGGGACCGATTACGATCCCGAGAATGCTTCGGCGCCCATGCTTCACGACGAAACCCAGACCGAGAACCATCTGGAGCGGCCGCTACCGCTCCCGTTGCAACCTGTGGCGCAGGATGCGGAGATACAGCGGAAGCGGATGCTGATCGCGCTGGGGATCCTGCTGGTGGCACTGGCGGCGGTGGTTCTGAAGGACTGGGATTTCTGGTTTCCGCCGGGCAGTGAAGATCAGGAAGCCACCACTCAGAGCAAGAGCAAAAGTAAGAGTGTGGCTGCGGTGCCTGCGAGCACGCCCGCAACTCCGGCGCGGGCAAGCAAACCCGCCCCGAAGTCTCCCGCGCCCGCTGCTGCTGCGACCACCGCTCCTTTCGCGGTCACGGCCGAGCGCGCCGTGTTACCTCCGCTGCAGGTGGAAGTCGTAGCCGGTAACCGCCACACCAACCTGCCCGCAAAAAGCAATGCCATCCATCTGGATGTGGGTTCAGGCGCGACGTCTTCCGTATCCGCCGCTTCCGCACCGGCGCCGAATGCATCAGTCAGCGCCGGCGAACGCGTGCAGCTCTCGCCGCAAACGACCCAGAGCGTGACCGTTTCCGTGCCCCCGGATTATCCCTTGCTGGCGCGGCAGATGAAGGTGCAGGGCGCAGTCAGTTTGCAGGCGCTGATCTCGCGAGAGGGTACCATCCAGGAATTGCAGATTCTCAGCGGCCCCGGAATTCTGGCTGCCGCAGCTCGCGAGGCGGTGAAGCAATGGCACTTCAAGCCCTACATCCTGAACGGGCAGCCCGTGGAAACCCAGGCCCGCATCACGGTGAACTTCACCATTTCCACAAATTGAAGCAATTGAATCATTGAGTGATTGAGGCATTGAGGCATCTGAAGATCAAGAGCCTCGGGGTTGGTTTTCAATGATTCAATCACTCAATGATTCAATCACTCAGTGATCCGATCTCCCCATAAAATTAAACGGGCGTCCGGATTCTTTCGAATCCAGGACGCCCGGGCAGCCCTCCCCCAGAACTGCTCAATTGGGAATGTAAGACAAAGCGGAAAATCTGAAAATGGCCCGCGGGTGCCAAAC
>Ga0074044_10003729_pt1 | contig 12857 bp, 8 predicted proteins | sample BogForMeECP23OM1_FD_94443 | JGI IMG/M metagenome (GOLD analysis project Ga0074044, IMG submission 94443) | Bog forest soil microbial communities from Calvert Island, British Columbia, Canada - Bog Forest MetaG ECP23OM1 | ecosystem: Environmental > Terrestrial > Soil > Wetlands ...
CGCGCCTCGCGGCCATTCCCGGCTGCCGCGTGCTCGACCGCGGCCGTGAACTCGCCGCGCTCGTCACCGTGGAAGTCGCCGGCCATCCCGCCCCGGGGCTGGTGAAGCTCCTGCGCGGGCAGCGCATCAACACCAATGCCTCGCTGCGTGAGTACGCGGTGATCGATATGGATCAAAAGCGCGTCCAGTCGGCTCTGCGGATCTCGCCGCACTACTACAACACGGAAGAGGAAGTTGGGGCGCTCGTGGACGCCCTCCGGTCCCTGAAAACGTAGGGGCGGACGCGCCTGCGTGTCCGCCCGATTTTGCAGCGCCGGCATCTCGAAGACCCTGAGGCAGGAAGGGCTGCCGGCCTGTGCTCACCCGATTTTCGTTTTTCGAGTTTCGTTCCACCGCGGCGGAATCGACTTTCTATTTTCGGTATTCCGGTTTTGATCCCGCCCCGGCCATCGGAGCGCAGTCACGGCGCGGGGGGCGTCTCTTGCGTCCCGACTTCAGTGTCGGGAGTGGAAATGCTGCAATCTTAGAAAAACACTGCAGGAGAGACGTGGAATCGTTTGCTCAATTTCTGGATGTGGGTTTTGTTGAGGCAGCGTTTCTTGTGCAGGACTTCGGAGACGATGCTTTCAGAGCCAAAGATTAGCACCAGGTCCTTTTGCCGGAGATCATGGGCCCCCATCAAGGCGCGAAGGACTTCCAGCGGGGAGGCATCAGGGATGGAATAGCGCTCTTCTTCGTATGCTTCGATCAAGGTCATCAGGACTTCGGCATACTTCTCCTCCTCACTCGTGGGATGATCTTTGCTTGCCAGCTTGTCCAGCACCGATAGATATTCCTCATGTTGCCGCTCGGATGTGATCGGTGTTGGCGAGCTGACTTCGAGCGCGTATTTTCGGATATTGCAATCATGATGTATGCCACTCCTTCTCGTCGTATTCCGCGTGACTCAGAACGCCCCGGATGTAAACCATTCTCCATTTGTATTTGATCGTTGCGATCAGCCTGCACCGGTTATGGCTTATATCGAAGACCACAAAGCGCCCCACCACGTCTGAGTTTTTCCAACTGTTCCGGACGTCCGCAAAGTTTCCCCAATCGGCGTTCTTCGCGATCTTGTACCATGCGTGGAGAGACGCACCCCATTCGCTGTGCTTCGCAGCCGCTTCTCGAATCGCCTTTCGGCTGACGATGCGCATGCAAAATCTTCGCATTATGCGAAGTCTATGTCAACCCGAAGATTCGATTCTGACTTCAAGACACAGCCAAGAGGTGTCCCGTGGACTCCGGCGCTGCTCTGCCGAGTTTCGTCCCGCCATCGCGGGATCGCCTTTCGACTGCACCTGCCCGCGCCACGAGTGGGCCGGCTCGCGCCCATCCGCAGCGATGCACAATTTACAGCCTCTCAGTCGTTGCCGTGGCATTCCTCCTCGTTTTCGCGGCCCATTCAAGTTGCCAATCCCTCACGGAATTATTCCGGGGTAGTATCGCTGCGTGCCACATGCGTCTGCTCACCCTCTGAACCTTTGGGGACAACCATGGAAGTAGATCTCGAACCTGTTGCCGCCGTACCTCCCAAAAAGAAAGTACGCCGCTACCTGCTTTTGCTGCTGCTCGCGGGACTGGCCGTGTATTTCTTCCTTCCGCGCCTGGCTCTAATGCAGCACACACTGCTGGTCATCTCAACGCTGCGCGTCCCGTTCGTCCTGCTGGCTCTGGGAGCGCAATTGCTGAGTGCCCTGAGCAATGGATACCTGCTCCGGTCGGTGGTCCATCGGGGAAGCAAGAACATATCCATCGTAGACGGAGCGCTGGTGATTACGGCGTCAAATAGCGTGGGCAGCCTGGGAGGCGGAGTGCTCGGAACCGCGGGGATGGCCTACCTGTTTCTTCGCCGCCGGGGAGTGAATCCCGGAGCAGCGGGCCTGGGCGGCTGGCTGTTCATCTGCTTGAATGTCTCCGCGCTGGCCGTCTTTTCGCTGGCAGGCCTTGTGGTGCTGATTTTCCTGAAAAAGTCTTCGGGCCTGCTGGCCGCGGGCTTCACGCTGGTTGGCTTGACGCTGGGCGCCGGGGTGGGCGCGCTGGTGTGGATTCTGCTGCACCGGGAAAAACTGCACGCCATAGCCACGGGCATCGCGCGATTCCTGGCCAGGGTCCGCCGCAAGCCTCCGGACGAATCCAAGATCGAAACCGCCATCGGCCACCTGCTCGAAGGATGGGACGCGCTGGTCGAGGGCGGATGGCGCGGCCCTGCTGTGGGCGCAGTTCTCTGCACTAGTTTTGACATGTCGGCCTTGGGCTTTTTCTTTCTGGCGGCAGGCTATCCGGTCAACCCGGCCGTGCTGCTGGCCGGTTACGGAGTCCCGCAACTGCTCGGCAAGCTGACTGTGATCCTCGGCGGCATCGGGGTGGTCGAGTCCACGATGGTGGGACTCTACGCGCTCCTGGGAGTGCCGAAGGCCGCCGCCATCGTGGTCGTTCTTGGATACCGTCTGCTTTCCTTCTGGCTGCCCACGCTGTCCGGCATTGCCCTGGTTCCCTACCTCGAACATCGGGGCTCGGGTTGAATGAGGCGGTCCCGACGGGGTCGGGATCTCCGGCCCGCATCGGGCCTCCGATGGCGAGTGATGAGTGATGAGGGGCGAGTTCCGACAAGGCCGGGGCCCCGAAAAGAGTTCGGGGCGCACAAACCGCGTCCCCGACACAGAAGTCGGGACGCAAAGGGCGCGCTCCGGCGCGGGGCCGGCTCCGAGGGGAATGACTCCCCCGCGCCGGGAAAAATTCCCCTTGGAGGAGATTTCCTCCCCTCGCGCATGCCCGGCACGCCCGTAAGCGCTTTCTTTGCCGTGGCGCCAGTGCGAGAATCCACCCGATCGTTGGGCCCGTGACGTGCTCTTTGCTAGGGTGCCCCTAGCGGGCATGACGGATTCGAGGAGGACACGAAAATGGCGAAGAAATCGTTGAAGAAGGCTCAGAAACTGGCAGACGTGAAGACACTGCGCCGCAAGTAATCGTCTCCAACCGAATCGTTGTCGCGGGCCGTCCTCTACACGCGCGGCTTTGCACGCGCGGGTTTACAGGGGCGGCCCGACCGGGCGGGTAAGAACAGTGGCTGGTGGCGAGTGGCTAGTGGTTAGTCCCGACGGGGTCGGGGCCGCGAAAACAGCTCGGGGCGCAAAATGCGCGTCTCCTGGCCCACTGTGGGGAGACTTGAAACGGCGAAGAGAAAAACTCTGAAGAAATCCAAGAAACTCGCGTCTACGAAAACGCTCTGCGCCTTCCCGCCCGACCCGTGCTAAGGCAGCGCTCTCCCACCGATCCGTGAACGCCAGGGGGCTGGCAGAACGCGGCGCGTCTAGCAGAGCACGTGGGTAGCGCAGGCGGTTCAGCCCGGTCCTTTGACCGCGTGAGCTTCCGAGACAAGGCCGGCGCGGGACGCCGGCGCTACAAAAGCCGCGCGGGATTCTTCCAAAACTGTGCTGGGAGCCTAGGCCCGCGGATTCCACGACGGGCGGGGTTCCTCCCCGATTATTACTTTTTCTTGGAAGCTACCTCCACGGGCATGAAAAAACGGTGGTGGGTTAGTTTGCCCTGAGGGACTCAAAGATTGGCTCGCTTTTTCTTTGACGGCTGGACTAGAGGCAGTTCAGCGTTCGCACAGACAGGATTGTCTGTGCTACTGGACAAACTGAGCCACTATCCCTTTCCGGGTCCTCTCCGTTGTCCCCCACTCGCGACTCGACAGTCCTTACTGGTTCATTTCCACCACCCACGGCTGAAAAGCACCGCGATATGCCCAAAACGAGCTTTCGGGATGTGCTCGGAAGTGCTCCAAACTGCTGTAAACTCAAGGGATAGGGAATAGAAACGGCAGCCGATGTTTGGTCAGGAGCGTGCAACTCCCTGAACGGGCTTGCCGCCCAGTCGCGGTCGGCCCTCGGATCGTGAACACGGCAATGAGATTTCGCCCCACATCGTTGATTCTTATCCCCTTCGTGGCGGCCTGCCTGTGGATGGCGCCCGCAGCCCGCGCCGACGACCAGCCGACCAACGGCGCGGCGCGCATCAGCGTGATTCAGGGCAACGTCTCGACGCAGCGTGGTGATACCGGCGACTGGAACGCGGCCACGGTGAACACGCCCGTGATGCCCGGCGACCGCGTTTCGACGGGCGATCACTCCCGCGCGGAGATCCAGCTCGACTTCGCTAACACCATTCGCCTTGCCGAGGGCACCGTGGTGCGCGTCACGGACCTCGCGCCACAGCGCATCCAGATCGAAGTCGCTCAAGGCGTGGTGAGTTTTGACTCTTTCCAGAATTCCGACTCGGACGTGGAGATTGACATCCCGAATCTGGCCATTCACCCGCGGCGCGACGGAAAGTATCGCATCCAGGTGAACTCGGACGGGGAAACGCAGGTGGCGGTGCGCCGCGGCCAGGCCGAGGTAGGCACCGCCGAGGGCAGCACCACGCTCGAACTCGGCCAACGGATCACCGTGCGCGGCGATAGCAGTTCCGCGCAGTACAAAGTGGACAATGCGCCGGCTAGCGACGGCTTCGACCAGTGGAACGAAGAGCGCGACCAAGTGATCCAGCGCTCGCTGAATTCCCCGAACATCAGCCCGTATTACACCGGCGGCAGCGACCTGAACCAGAATGGCACGTGGAGCAACGTCCCCGGCTACGGTGACGTCTGGGCGCCCGCAAATGTGCCCGCTGGCTGGGCCCCGTACCGAAATGGCGCCTGGGTGTGGGAGCCGTACTGGGGCTGGACGTGGGTTTCCTATGAGCCCTGGGGCTGGGCACCGTATCACTACGGCCGCTGGTTCTTGAATGGCGGATCGTGGGTGTGGTGGCCCGGCCCGGTGACGCCGTACTACCGGCCGATTTGGGCGCCGGCGTATGTTTCCTTTTTCGGATTCGGCGGACGCTTCGGCGTTGGCCTTGGCTTCGGCTCCTACGGCTGGCTGCCTATCGGGCCTGCGGACCCGTTCTTCCCTTGGTGGGGATTTGGAGGGCGAGTTGGTTTCGTGGGCTTCGGGGACTTCAATCATTACGGGGGCAGGGGTTTCATCGCGCCGCTCGCGGGGCCGCTGCGGGGCCGCGCCGTATTCTCCAATCTGAACGGCCTGGAAAGTAACCCTCGCGTGCGCGCCGGCATCACCAGCGTGTCCGCGGGGCGATTTGGAAACGGCAGGGTGGCGGCGGAAAGCGGGCGCATCAGCGCCGAGCAAATCCGCGGCGCCCAGTTCGCGCACGGAAGCCTGCCCGTGACGCCGGGCCGCGGGAGCCTGAGCGCGTCGGGCCGCCCGGCGAGGGCCGGGACTGTGCCGTCCCGCAACCTCGATTCCCAGCATTTCTTCGAGCATAACCGGCCCGCGGCGGCGCGGCAATCCTTTGCCACCGAGTCGGCGCAATTCCGCCAGCAGATCGAGCAGCAACGCTCGTCTTTCGGAAACGCGCAGGGCCGCACCACCGGCCGGGAATCCGCCGCGGGAACCACAGGTTCCAGAGAAAATTTCCGCCAGCCGGAGACCCGCCCGGAAGCCGGAACCCAAGGCCACTCTGAGGAGCCGGCGGCGCGCGCGATGGAACCGCGCACGAATGGAAGCGAAATTAGCGGGGGCTGGCGGCGCTTTAATTCGCCGCAGGGCCAGTCCGGAAGTCAGGCCAACCGCGGCGCCGCGCGTTCCCAGTACAGGCCGCAACTCGACTTGCACAAATCCATCGTGCAGGAGCGAACCCCTTCCTATGGCTATGGATTTGGATTTCCGCGCGGCTCTAACCCCTCGACTCAGCGTCCGTCGAATGCCGCGCCGCGGTCCCAGCCGTCGTATCGCGCACCGGAACCTCCGCGGGGCTACTCCGCTGCTCCGCGGTACTCAGCCCCCTCCGCCCCTCGTGGCAGCAGCGGGGGAAATCGCGGGGGTGGCGGGAATCGCGGGAGTAGCGCCTCGCACGGAAGCGGCTCTTCGCACTCTTCCGGCTCTTCGCACCATCCGGGCCGCAGATAACGGCTCGCGGCAGCCGCGCGTGCTCCGCGCTGCGAGTCCCTCATCCAGCCAGTGAAGGAAATTCAAGCAGGGGTTCCGGCTAAGAATGATTTGGATCCGGATAGAGGAGAGATGTTGCGGACGAATTTAATTGAGGTCGGATCCCAGCTTCGCCGGAATCACGCACACGTCCTGAATGCGGGTGGTGAGCACGCGATTGCCGAACTCGAGGAAAAGCCCGCGGGCCACCAGGATGTCGTGCTTGATGGCGCTCCCGCCCCAGGTGCAGCCGTTGATGGTCATGCGGCACGGCGAGATGCCGCGGCGATCAAACCAGCCGCCCCACACCCAGTAGTGGCCATCGCCCAGCGCCCAAATCGTATAGCGTGAGTTGCGCGTGGTCACCACCACGCGATCGCCGCAACGGAGATCGGCCTTGCGAACCTCCTCGAGCGAGCGCGCGTGCTCGGCGAGCGCCTCCAGCGTGTAGGCTACGGCAGCCAAGACCTAACCCTCCAACCCCTCATCTTGCCCGGTCGCGGCGTGGCTGTCAATGGAACGGTGGGGTGGTGTAGTGGATGGGCCAGCAGGCGGCCGGCCTTCAAGTGGTAGGCCCGTGGGGCTCGAACCCCAGACCTGCCGGGCCCGGCCGGGCCGACGTAGAATCTGCCGGAGGATTCGCTTCGCAGGATGTACAGGAAACACATTTCCGAAGAATGGTAGGCCCGTGGGGGCTCGAACCCCAGACCTGCCCGACCGGGTCGGGCCGCTCTAACCAACCGGCGGGGAAACGAGTGCGCGAATCATGCCAGAAGATTTCCAGCGCTTGATTTCGAGTTCCCGGCGACGGGCCTGGAGCAGGGTTTCGAAGGCCTCTTGGTACACAAGTTTCCACGGTCCGCGGCCGCGCGTCGAAGGAGTGTGCCCTCGCAGATGCTCGGACAATCGGCGGTCGAGATCATCCGTCGAGCCGACGTAGAATCTGCCGGAGGATTCGCTTCGCAGGATGTACAGGAAACACATTTCCGAAGAATGGTAGGCCCGTGGGGGCTCGAACCCCAGACCTCTACCGTGTCAAGGTAGCGCTCTAACCAACTGAGCTACGGGCCTGAACCGCAGACCTGCCCGACCAAGTCGGGCCGCTCTAACCAACTGAGCTACGGGCCTGACGTTTCTTCATGCTAGCACAACCCGAGGCAGGACCCGCGAACTTGGCCGGGGCGCAAGCGTGCACGCTCTCGAGCTTGCTGCTGGCCGCTCATCACTTAATCTTGGGATTTGGGCCCGCGGGCTGTCCATGAGCGTGGTTGTGGCAGGTGAGCGTGCAGGAGTTGGTGGCCCGCGAATAAGAGATCGGCGTCACTCCGACCGGGGCGACCACGTTGACGTCGAAGTTTACAAGCCGCTCTCCGGAAACTCTTCCGCTGGTGCCGCCCAGGCCGTGGGCCGTGTGGCAGACGGAGCAAGAGAAGCCATCGTTGATGTGGCGGGCGTGTTCGCTGAAGCTGGCATTGGAAGCGACGTTTGCCAGGTCATGGCACTTTCCGCACAGGGCATAGGGGCCATTGACGCTGAGATCGGGATTGGGAAAGAGGTTGATGATGGGCTGGCCGGGGAGCGCGGCGCGGCTGAACTCGAAGCGGCGCTCGAGAATGTGCGTCCACTTCGAGCCATGGGGGCCGTTCGGTCCCGTGCCCCCGAATTCGCGATTGTCATCGCTGTTGTGGCAGTCCGTGCACAGGATGCGGGTGCCCATGGCCCGCGCCGGGGTCACTCCGTCCTCATTCAACATGAAGGCCCGGAGGCTGGGCTGCGGCAATGGGCTGCTCCGGTCATGCATCACCGGGTGGCTCGATGTCGCCAGGAGCGAAAACTGGGGGATGACGTTCAACGGATCGCCGTAAGCCACCGCCCAGACCGGCAGGTAACCGAACGTGGCGGGAAGCACGGCCTTGCCCGTGCCACTTCCATGGCATCTCAGGCAGGTCTCGTACTGGTTGACCGCGGGCTTTAACACGGTAATGCCGTCCGTCGCGCTGATTCCCTCCATACCGTTTTGAGAAGCCCGTATTCCGGGCGGAGGAAGAAATGCTCCCACCCGACGTGCCGAATGCGGGTTGTGGCAATCCACGCAAGTGGCATGGCGATTGTGGTTGAGCAGCGCGCTCTCTCCCGCGTCGTGAGAGCCGCCGGCAGTGACGAAGGGATGCGCCGATTTGGAAAACTCGGCAGCTACGTTTGCGACAGCCGGAGAAAGATTGTTCGCGCCGCCGTGGCACGGGAGACAATCATTCTCATTCTTGCTTCGCAGAAGGTGCACCGCTCCCGGGGCGTTGTGCTCCATGTGGCACGACGCGCAGGCATTCACCGCCACGGTCGGGTACGGTCCCAGGCTTACTCCCTGCTGAGCGGTGATCTTGTTGCCCGCCGTGCCGTGCGCGCTGTTTGTCCATCCCGCGAGATAGTTGGATTGATTGTTCACCGTGCGATTTCCCGGTTCGTGGCAGGCCAGACAAAGTTGTCCGCTGGAACCATTCCGAACCAGAAAATTCAGGGCCACGATGTCGGTGGCCTCCACGTGGGCGTTGTGGCAGGACGTACATTCGATGTTCCTGTTGATCAGCTTGACCGCGTGTGCCGGATCGGCCGTGGTTCCCGAGTTGTACAGCGAAGCGACCAAGTCCGGAGAATCCTTGAGCGGCAGCGCCAGGCTGAAGGGATGTGAATTGGACAGGTCGGTTCCAAAGCTGTCCCCGGATTTCATGCTTCCGATCATCGGGAAAACTCCGTAGGCAACGGTCTGGCCGGGCGCGATGCTCCCGTCGTGGCAGCTCAGGCACAGGTTGCTGTCACTGCCCAAAAGGGGTTTCGGCTTCCCCGTTTCGTGGTAGGTGGTGCTCTGATAAACGGTATAGGTTTCCGTGGTTAGCTTTTGATTCCACAGCGGGGCTGGTGCGCCAAGTCCGGAATGGGGAGCATGGCAAAAGAGGCAGGGAGCGCCCAATCCCCCCTTTACCGCGGACGTGCCCGCGGGACCCAAATTGTGCTGGCCCAGCACGTCGCCGCCGAACTGCTGGCTCTGCGCAGTCGCGCAGGCGAACAGCAGAGCCGCGATGAGCCAGAAGAGTTTCACTGCGTCCCTCCGGCGGCTTGCTTTCCCAAAGCGAAATACCGGAACATTTGCACGCGGCGGTTATAGGAATCCACCACGTACACGCGGTCCTGGCTGTCTATGAACAAGCCGGTCGGAAGTTGAAAATCGCCAAACCCGGTGCCTCTTTGCCCGAAGTAGTACAGCAACTGTCCCTGGCGGTCGAACACCTGCACCACTCCGGACAGTCCCTCGACGATGTAGAGATGCCCTTCCGAGTCGATGCCCAATCCTTTCGGCCGGAACATGTCTCCCTGGCCGTCGCCCAGCTTGCCGATGGCGAACTGAAATGCACCCGAGCGGGCCAGCACCTGCACGCGAAAATTCATGGCATCCACGACGATCAGATCGGGTCCGTCGAGGCGCAACTCCGTCGGGAAATTGAATTCGCCTTCGCCGGTCCCGTTCTTTCCGATTTTCTGAAGCACGCTTCCCTGCATATCCATGACGAAAATCTGGTCCCGCCAGGTGTCCGTCACATAAATCCGCTGCGCGGCGGAATCCACCGCGATGCCCGTGGGATGTTTGAAGTAGCCCTCGCCGCGCTTCAAGCTGCCAATCACGCGGGCGAATTTTCCGCCGGGCTCGAAGACGAAAATCTTTCCCAGGTCCGAATCCGTCACATAGATATTGTCCTGGGCATCCACGGCCACGCACTGCGGTGTGGTCATGAACTCCTTGGACTTGTCTTTCCGCGTAATGAACTTGTACTTCTGCTGCTTTACATCAAAAATGTGCACGCCGCCGGCCCCCGGATCGGTGACGATGATGCGGCCCCGCGAATCCGTGACCACGCTGAAGGGGCGGACCATGAAATGGACTTCCGGCGCGCCGACCATTACGTCCAGCATTTTCTTCCAGAAGCCGCGCTTCGGTTTTACGTCGCGCTCCGTGCTGAACGTGCCCTCGAAGACCAGCTTCCTCCCGCCATCGAGAAGCAGCACGGGCACGGTGACGGTGCTCGTCTTGGAATCGCTGAGGAGCGGCGCAGGGGAGAGAAACAATGTCGCGAGGAGAAGGACGAGCAACAGGCCCGGACCAATCCCCTTTTTCTTGTGCCGCGCCCGTGCTAGAAGGCTTTGAACCATCGGGATACGCCGAAATAGTAAGTGGATATCATCGTCGGGGCCATACCACTTGCGCTGAACCCTTGCACCAGCCGGCTGTAGCCCGCATTCAAATATACCTTGCGGAACTGATAGCTCAAGTAGGAGAACGCTTCCTCCGTTTTATTGTTCGAGGTGAGCGGCCCACCCACGGTGTTGCTCCGGGCCTGCACGTAGGTGGCGTTTACGGTAAGCCTGCGAATGGGGGTACTTCCCAGGCTGGCCGAATAGGTCGTGCCGCCATACAAAATCGCGTTCACCAGCGAGGGCGGCACGCCCGGCGGCAGCGTAGAGATACCCGTTGCCGTTACCAGACCGGTTCCAGTGGATTTCGAATACCCGGCGCTCGCCCCCAGCCAGCGTCCCGAAAGTCCCATGGAGTAGCCCTGGGTATAGGTATTGGTGCCGTGTACCTCGTCGAACATGCTTTTGGCTCCGCTCGCCGAAGCCGTCCAAATCAGCCGCTTGATCCGGCGGTTCACCGAGCCTGAGAAACTGTAGCCGGAGGTGGTATAGGAGATCAGAATGGACTGAACATTCCGCGAATAGCTGAAGGAGCCGCTCAGCCCCCAAGCACCGATTTTCCGGATGTAAATCGCGTCGGTGAGGAATCCCAACGTGGACCCGCCAATGTTCCCGTAGGAATTGTGGCTCACGATAGCCGTGGCGGTAAACTGCCCTCCCAGCAGGTCATGCCCGTAGTTCACTGACCCGCTGTACGCCGTGGAATCATACGACTCGCCCAGGAACAGTTGCTGCCGGTAGGAAACCGTCCCGGCAACATAAAGGCCGGAAAAAAGCGAGTACTGCGCTTGGCCGACGAAGCCCCAGGAATGAGATGGCGCCTCCGTGAGGGAAACGGGAACGATTGCACCGGTGCTGCTGATGGACTGGAGGATGGATCCGGCGAGATTGTCGTCGTAGTCCATGCTGACTTGAGTGGTGAGCTTATCCGTCGCCTTCAGGGCCAGCCCCCCGTTCACGATGTCCGAGGTCTCGGAACTGTGCAGTCCCAGCGAATCATAAGCGGTGGTGTCTCTAATAAAGTTAACCCAGGTGCTCCCGTCCGAAGCAATGCTCCGCGACATACTGAGGGTATAGGCGGTCGTGTCCGAACTCGCCTTTTCGGAAGGCTCCCCGGATACAATTTGCGGGAAGAGCGAGCTGGAATTGCCGTAGTGAATCCCGCCGCTCAGATGGAACCCATCCAGGGTGTAGATGGCGTTCACGAAGACCGAGTGAAAATCGTTGGAACTATTCTGCGGGGCTCCATACAGCGAGTAGTCGGTCGATCCCTGCTGGTACCCGAAGGTGAAAGACGGGAGGTTCTTGAAGTGGGCAGACCACCCCACGCCGAAGGTCTGACTGTCGCCACTGGTGACGTAGTTCGACAATCCCGGCACCGAGTAGCTCGACTCGCTGTTATACAGCCTGGAATAATTGAAATACGCGGGGAACTGGCTGCCCCCGAAAAGACTCGCGCTGGCGACCACGCCTGAGCTGTTGGTGATGGACTGGTAGTCGGAGTTGTCGCGCGATTGATTAAAAAAGGGCGCAACATCGAAGTTCAGAAACTGCGGGCTGTGATAGGAACCAGTCAAATTTCCGGTGCCCCCGAAGATGACTCCATGGCTGTCAGGACCTACGTTCGAAAAGTCGCCCGAGTATCCGGCACTGATGCTGCCATCCAGGTTGAGCTGCGTCTCGCTCCCCACCTGGACCTGGGCCCGCGCGGGGGCGCTTGCGCAAAGCACTCCAACCAGCACCAAGCCTGCAAACCCGAGATAGACCCTGGCCTGCATACATAGCCTACAACTCTTCGACCTTGGCGTTCTTCCTCAGCTTCGCGTCCAGTTCGTGGCGGAGCATTTCCTGCTTGTTGCGGCGCATTTCGGCGCGCAGCCCGCTGGCGACTTCGTCGAGCTTTTGCATCCGGGCGGGAGTGTGGGCGTTGAGACGGATGATGGTGTAGGCGCCGTCCACCTGGAGCACATCGCTGATTTGCCCCGGCTGCATTTTCGAGGCGGCTTGGAGGATTGCCGGCGGCAAATCCTTCGCGTCCACGGACTTGTGGTTTCCCATCATCACGCGGTAATCGTCTTCCGAGATCTTTTCCGCAAGAATCCCGAACTCTTCGTACGTCTTGGTGGCCTTGGCCTGGCGCAGGGCATCATCGGCCCGGGCCCGCATTTGCATCCACTGCTGCGGGGTGGGCGGGGGTGGCGTTGGCTGCTTGGGAGTCGGCGGCACCGGCGGCATGACGGTGATGGTTTGCAGGGAGAAAGACTCCGGCAGGTTGAAACGCTCCAAGTGCTTCTGGTAGTAGGCCCTTACCTCCGTCATGGAGATCCAAGACTTATCTGTTACCTCGACCTTCAACAAATCCTCAATCAACAGGGACCGCGCGATCTTTGTCCGCAGTACTTGGAGGGAACCGCTGTCTTCCGCCTTCAGGTATCCGCGGAACTTCTCCTCAGTGGGAAATTGTGCCCGGAACTCGTTTTCGGCCTTGGCCAACCGTGCGGGTGCGACGGTCATCTTCCGGCGCTTCGCTTCCTGGTAGGCCAGTTCCTCGAACTCAATCATCCTCAGCGCGCCCTGGCGGATGTC
>Ga0074044_10003730_pt1 | contig 12857 bp, 15 predicted proteins | sample BogForMeECP23OM1_FD_94443 | JGI IMG/M metagenome (GOLD analysis project Ga0074044, IMG submission 94443) | Bog forest soil microbial communities from Calvert Island, British Columbia, Canada - Bog Forest MetaG ECP23OM1 | ecosystem: Environmental > Terrestrial > Soil > Wetlands ...
CGCGCCGCAATCAAATCAGGCTATGATGGCAACAGGAGTTTCAAGCAGAAGACGACCTAAGCATCAACAACTCCCGCCTTCGCCCCTCGCCCGCTTGCTCTGAACGACAGAGCCTGCCCTGAGGAGCGACGCGGCGAATGGGGAAGGGTGAGGGTTCTGCTCAATGGGCGGTTAGCTCAGTGGTAGAGCATCGGCCTTACAAGCCGAGGGTCGCAGGTTCGAAACCTGCACCGCCCACCATCTTTTCCTAGGTAATCCGGGTACTTTTAGAATTGGCCGTTGCCACTGCTTGAACTTGGCTGACATTTCCCACACTATCCCACACAGCGGGAGGGGAAAAAGATGGCCACAATCCGCCAAAACCGCGTCGGGAACTGGGAAGCTATGATCCGTCGCCGCGGTTGGAAAACCGTCACCCAGACCTTCGACACCGAGCGCGAAGCAAAGCGGTGGGCTCGGAACTTCGAAGCCGAAATCGCGGCCGGCAGATTCGTTCCGGACGACCAAGAGCACACCACCACATTGCGCGAAGCCCTTGACCTGTATCGATCACAGCGCACCGTTCAGAAGCGGGGCAGCCGGCAGGAGACCTATCGGATCGAGCGATGGAAGAAACATCCTCTCGCGGAACTCCCTCTCGCGCGAATCGAGAGCCGCGAGATCGCGCAATACATCGCCGAGCGCGAGCGAGTTGTCGGCCCACAGGCGATCCATCATGAACTCAAAATCATCTCCGACCTTTTTGAGACCGCGCGCACCGAATGGGGGATGAAGAGTCTCCAGAACCCTGTTGCGGACGTCCGCAAACCCCCACTCCCGGAACACCGCGATCGCAGACTGGAACCTGGAGAAGAGGAGCAACTCCTCCAGCAGTGTGGTCCAGATTTGAAAGCAGCCGTTCTTCTTGCCCTGGAAACAGCTATGCGCCGCGGCGATCTCTGCGCGCTGAAATGGGACAAGATCGATCTCGATAAGAGGATCGCCCGACTGCCTCAAACCAAGAATGGGTACGCCCACACGGTACCACTGAGTTCAAAGGCTATTGCTTTACTGCGTGCTCTGCCTCGGCGACTCGATGGGCAGGTTTTCGGATGGAACGATCCGCATTCCATCACGCGCGCATTTGAACGGGCCAGCGCGCGCGCTGGCATTCAGGGGCTGACGTTCCACGACCTCAGGCACGAAGCGCTCTCGCGTCTGGCCGAACGAGGGTTTGACATTCCACATTTAAGCGCCGTCTCCGGACACCGCTCGTGGGCTGCCCTCCGGCGCTATGTCAACCTCCGGCCCGAAGAGGTCGCTCGAAAACTTGGCTAGAACGAGGATCGGCGACACAGTGCACCTGCGAGGGCGGGTTCACCTCCGAGCAAGCTGAGCTTCCTCGAACCTTCGACACCGAGCGCCGAGCAAAGCGAAGGGCTCGGAACTCTCGTGTCGCGGCAACTCCGCTTGCTTGGGAATCGACCCTATGGTGCGAAGGCCGAGACCTTCGATGACTACCCCTTTGGTTCGGACACCGCATGGAGGAGCCGCGAAAGCGGTTCCCCTCCATCATTGGTTGGCGACCTTGCACGCCGATGGCGAGTACTAAGGAGTAGAAGAGCACCTCGACACCGACGCGAATGACGAAGCGGAAATAGGCCTCAGCCTGGAACGCGGCTACCTCCGCATGCAAACCCGTCTGCCACCACGATTACTTATTTCCTCGCGAGGGTTTGCACCGCCGTAGAAGCAGGCTTGTTGTGACTGACTAGGTAAAACGGTATCGCTCTTGAATCTTGGACTCGCTAGCCGGGTTTGTAGTGGTCTTCCCTCAAAAGGGGTAATTCTCGAAGTTCCAAGGCTGGAAGGCGCTTATAGAATTGTCACGCTTCACCCACAGCGTCACGTAAAAATCCCTTTCATATGCATCCAAGCCTTTTGTTTCCACTCGGACAGTATTCTCGATAATCCGCTTCATTTGATCGTCCTTGACAAATGAGTGAATGCCAAATTGCGCGTAGAACATTACTACCACAGCGCCCACCGCCTTAATTGCATTATCCAGAGATGCCAACCTTAAATTCTGCTCTCTGTCATGCTTCGTCTTATTGTAGCCGTCATACCACGTCAGGGACTGTGTTGGATTCGCCGCGTCCCACTTTTCAAAGGGTCGGAAGATCGGGTATACAGTGTACGCCTGTAAGGACACCTCATAACTGTCCAGTATCATCGGTCGCAGCAGCTTCACGTAATCATTGGTCGTGAAACGAAGTCTCGCATAGCCGTTCTCTTCTAAGACAGCTTTCCAGGACGACTCTACCTCCATGCAGGCAAGCAGGAGTAACTCCCTTATTCGGTGTCCATAGACCATCGCATGAGCAGCATCGGGATCAACGGTTTCAAACACTTGTTCAAGTTTGTCGAGTAAGATTCGTAACGCAACAAACGCGCCATTCTGTTTTTCTTGCATACTCGGATCGGGAGAAAGGGGACCGTGTGTAACGGGACGGGCGATTCTTTTATAGCGTACGCCGGCTTTGTTCGTGGATTCGACTGGCGTCCTGTCGCCAAAGGTTTGTTCTACCCAATCCTTGAGCGAGCATCCCTTGTTTTGAACGAACAGGAGATCGGCTCTTTGATTCAGATCGGTTGCGACGAAATACCCCTGACTTTCATATGCAACGCCGCGAGGTTGTTTGAATGACACCTGCCCTTGCTCCGATAGAACAGTGACAACACCTTTCTTATTTTCAAAATACAGTATGTTGGCGGCCATGACAGAAGGCTAGGCGCCCAAGCGGCTTGGTGTCAAACCAACCAGAAAATAGAAACTAGTCAATCGGCAAGGCGAAGCCGTAGGTCGAAGGCGAGACGTAAAAGAAGGTAGGAATAACTCTACTCGCCGTGTCGATCTACCGCTTCGGTTTTGACCTACCTGACCTCGGCTTTCAGATGTCCCAGGCCCATTGCTTCCAGTCGGTGTTTGCACACCCTCGTCGTAATCGGCATCATAGCCGCAATAGATAACGAAGCGTCCCTGTCCGCGCGGTTCTCCCTCGTCGTCCCTGACGTGCAGCTACCAGGCGTTCGAAACAAAGCAATCGGCGGCGGATCCACCAAGACCACGCATCCGGAGGCCTCGATGCTCGACAAGTTGATTATCTTCCGCCAGCTGAGCCTCGAGCTGCGCCATCAGTCGCGACCCGGTGCTGTTGAACAGCGCGATCCTGCGCGAAGCGAAAAAGGTCAGAACCGATTTAGAATAGGGAGACTCGGGGCTTCCCCGGGACTGTACTGCTCGCCAATTAGCGGTCGATCGTGAAGTGGGAGGTTGACCCAGTATCCCAACTGTTGGGTCGAACACGTCCGAGTCGCAAAGACTTGGAAGGAACTCATCAGGAGAAACAACGGTTTTGAGGCTGCTTGGGATTCATTCGGCAATTTAAGCGCAATTGGGCCCGACTGTCGATTGCAACAAAACCCTTTTCGATCGAGGTGATTGTCCGGCAGTTAACAGCACAGCTATTTTGGTGGTTGATAGGGATTATGTTCATCGGTTTGCTTGCAGCGGGAAAGGAATCGAACGAAATATTTTCGGTTAGTTTCCTCAATTTCGTCGATTGTTGGCGGTCCAACGAGACAAGGCACACCACTTTCTCGAACGAACCTGTCGATGGGGGGCGGTGCGTAATCGGCTTCAAAGCTATCGCAATGATACCCCCCCAATTATCGCAATATTCCAACGTGCCCCAGACCGAGAATCGCCCGTAAGGCCATTTATCATCGCGAATTGTTTTCCACTGATTAGGTGTGGGAACCCATTTCTCAGCAAGAGGCACATCAAATGCGGTGCGCGTTCCGACATCTCCACCTTCGGCGTATCCGCTCGTTGCGTAAGAACCTTTCGGATATTCGAGCACGTATCGAAGCAAATGCTTTGTATCCCAGGTTACCCGCGGTGTCATCATAGAAACGCCTTGCACCAATACCGTGCTGGCTCCTGCGTTTCCTGCATTCTGAAAATGCAAAACGATCGCGCCCTTTTTCCCTCCGGGTTGTGGCGGGAGATAATCTACAAATTTGCCATCAGGACTGCCGAAACTCACATAAGGGCGATGCTCACTGTGGAGAGTATCAAGCGCGACTTGCGCTTGGATTTTGGTTGCTTCAGCAGCGGTGGTCGCAGCGTCGGCTTGTCTCTGGGCGGCAGAGATCAAATCTTTATTTTGTGCAATCAGATTTCCTTGTTGTGTGAGCGTCTCGCGCATTACGCTCAACTGGCGCGAGGCCACTATTACGTAGGTAAGTGTGGCGACGACAATCGCCGCCTCCAATGCCATTCCAACGCGTTCGCGCCCTTGTTGTCGATTCCACCAATCCCTAATCGCACTCCAGCGCCGTCGCATATGGTCAAATGCCTGATCGCAATTGTTGGTATGGTCTGTGGGTTTCTGTTTTTTTGGCGTTCGTTGGCCGCTCGCGATGCTCTGGATAGCGTCAACCCCTCTGCCTCGCGGCCATGACGGCGCGGCCCGGAGAACCACTTCCCGCAAAAGGACGGGGTGACTTGGGCCTGACGCCCCTGCGCGTTATTTAGTTGATCGAAACTCGCTGGAACTGGACTTGGTGCATCGTCTGTCCTGGAATAGGCTGCGGCCAAGCGAGGTAGAGATCTCCGGTGCTGCCTGACACTACCTGCGCTGGCAACCACGTACCTTTATTGGGCAATAATCCCCCTTTACTGTAGGTGTTAGTGGGAACCGTTATCGGCTCGCCGAAGCTTTCACCCTGATTACTTGACACACGCACGACCGTCTCTTCGACGCCTTGTGAGTCATCCAGCTCCATCCAAGTCACGATCACTTTTCCTGGAACAGCAAGAATGTCCGGTAAAAAAGCTTGCCTATCAGAAGACACCCATTGCGGTTCGCCAAAAGTAATTCCGCCGTCCCCTGAATGTGACACGTAGATACGATGCAAGGTTGTGCCCTCGAACGCCAGTATTACTGACCATCCGCGATTACGATTTTAGAGACCATCGCCGCAATCGGACGACCGAAGGCCTTTGGCTCCAGACTCACAGGCGCGTCGAAAGAAATGCCGCCGTTCGCTGTTTTCGATACGTAGTTCATCGCTCCGGACCATCCGACAAACACTTCATGGTCCGACGCTGCTATTTTAGGGCCGCCGCCCAGGCACTCTGGGACAGAGACCATCTTTGGTTCAGATGCTCTGGTCTCAGGCGGCGTCACAGCCGCGAAGAATACTTCAGACGTGGCGGGGGCCGCGATAGTAAGATCCCAGACCGCGAACGCGGTGTGACCGCTGACAGTGACATCAGACGACACAAGGAAGGGCAAGCCCGCTGCTGCAGATTTCGCTATCAGGATGGGCGCGCTGAACGTCTGACCTCCATCCGCAGAGTACGAACCGACCTCTTGCTCTTCACCCGCAGCGTATTGCCGCCAGTAAACAAATACGAGCGATTCCGATGCCGCGAGCGACACACCCCTGAAGTCGCTAGAAGGCATTGCGACGGGGATCGGTGGAATTGATTGTCCACTTGAGAGGTCTATGCGGTCGTAGTAGATTTCAGGCCGCTCCTCCCCCAAAGGCAGCCAGCACACATGCACAGTGCGACCTACCTGGCTGATTTGAAACTGGCTCGAACGGGTGGCTTTCGTTATCAGCTGCGTCGGACCGAAAGTAGCGCCTCCATCAGAGGAATAACGGTATAGAAGCTGCGGGCCAGCCGGAACCTCGTCATCGTCCCACAACACGACTACTCTCTGACCTTCTGCCGCTATCCTGACATTGCCTACTGACCATGTCCTGCCCAACGTCAACGGCGATTCGACCCGAGGACCGGCGGCTAACGCGATAACCGAGCAACACACAACCAAATGAGCTGTGACGGCTAAAACGGTCTTCCAACGCGTTTCCAAAGAAAGCACCTCCTCAATGAGCACTACGACCGTTGTGACCTTACCCGTTCGAAACTCCTACTCTCTGGAACGCCCACTACACAGGACAACGAGGTGCGACAATCTAACCGCCCGCTCTAGGACGTCTAAGGATAGCTGCGTCGACGTGCAACTCCTGGGCTTCTTTGCTGACGTCGAGCACGCCCCTTGCGTACTCGGTAAGGGCCTTTCGTTCGTCCTCTGGTAGCCATGAGAGGTCTACGGAAGCGCTCGGACCCAGGGGCACCGAGGTAGGAAATCTTTCCAGTCGATGGGACCAACGCATCGCCTTGTTTGGCTTCGTCATCGTTAGGCATAGAAAAATCCCCAAGGGCGTGTTGAGCTCTTTTTGTGCTCCGATTACGTCGCTATGGGAAGCGAGGAGTCCCTACACACGAAAGGCGAAAACTGGCGATAAACCGGCGACGCAGCGAGCTAGGGGCCGGTTCGCGCCCGATGAATCAGGTCGGCGCGCGATGGTGGAATAGCTATGAAGGCAAGCCTCGGACCAATGCCGTCCGGGCCGGTCGCATCAAGTACCTCGCGCAATGCGATCTGAAGGAGAAGGGTTGTCGCCGGCGCGCCGTGCTTCAGATCGAGTGCCTGAATACGTGGGCATCGCGTTCTGGCGCAAAGACCTCTGCGAGACGCATGCCAAGCAGATCCTCGCCAAAGCGGAAGCGCTCGGAATTACAATTTTCCGCGATTAGAGCTGATGTGCGAGGCGCAGATGGTCGAACAATTCTTTCCGGCAGCTTTCGTGCTCGGCCGGCGCCTTCGATCGCATCGCGAATCGCTTCTCCGGCTTACAGGCGGTGCAGACGAACGCCCAATCCTTTTTCCTCTCGACGCGGTAGTAAGGCCGAAAGCGCCGGATCAAAACGATTGTTTGGGATGTTAAACCAGAGACCTGTCTCTATATAAAGGAAAGCCGCCAGGGAGGCACCCACGTTCTCCGGGCTGCCGATGGTAGGTGAGTCGTTATGTTGAGTGAGGCTCCTCCGACCAAAAACTATCGTGTTGCGCACTCCTACGTGGACAGGGGAAATCCTCACTTGGCCGGCGATGAGTTCTCGGGCTGGCTCGCAATTGACGGCAAGACAATCGGGATGACCGGCGGCATCAGGCCACGATCGTACTTGCATCAAATAGGCGTACGTCTAACTGAAACTGGTCGTCGCCGACCGCATCAGACAAGATTGGCTAGGCGCAGTACTAAACCGTGCTGACGCATCGACTATTTGACCCAGCCCCGCGAACGTCTGCCCTGCCACGTCTCAAAGTATCTCGGCCCGGTTGCTGAAATATTTTCCCTCTGATTGGGCGCACCGGCTGCTGCCGTCGAACTTTCAAGTCGCATTTCGCGTCCACCGCCGTGAGACGCCCGCTCGGGCTATGCAAGCTCCGCCGCTCACGCCAATGCCTTAGCCTCGCCTGATCCGCCTGCGTCCCGGCTTCGCCGCCGCTCTCAGTGGTGGCGCGAGACTCCATGAGCACGCCGCGCCATCGGCTCCGCCGACCACTTCGTTTTGTCACGTCTGTGCAGCACTCCGCTTCGCGCGTCTCGGATCTGCGCGGCCTCTCCTGTTTCGGGTGAGAGAGGGCCGCGAAGAAAGGTTGCGCGGGAAACCAAAGCAAAGCGCAGCACGCCCTGCCCGAGGACGGGAAGCGGGCGCAGCAAAAAGAGAACGGAGGTAAGGACAATGGCAATCAACAAGGTAATCGTGATCGGCAATCTGGGTGCTAACCCCGAGATTCGCGCGCTGCCGTCAGGTCAGAACGTGGCGAATTTCTCGCTGGCGACGACCGAGCGTTTCACCGATCGAAACGGGACCAAGCAGCAACGGACCGACTGGCATCGCGTGGTCGCGTTCGGGCGGCTGGCGGACACGTGCGGGCGATTCCTCGGCAAAGGCCGTCAGGTCTACATCGAGGGTCGGCTCACTACACGCCAGTACGAAGCCAAGGACGGAAGCGGCAAGCGCTACCGGACCGAGATCGTGGCGCGGCAACTCCGCCTGCTAGGCAATCGAGCGGACGGGGCGAAGGCCGAGACTTCCGACGACATCCCCTTTTAGTTCCGACACCGCACCGGGGGAGCCGCGAAAGCGGCTCCTCCGCACATCCAAACGTCAAATCGAGAGCTATCAAAATGGACATCTACGAAATTTTTACCGAGAAACTGTTCACCAAGCTACATTCCGGACTAAGAGGCCCGTCCCCCTTCGTCTCGGCGACCCTTTAGGTCTCCTTTCGCTCGGCTTAGCTCTCGAGGAGCAACAGCCTTTGACGCTATCTTCTCTTCGGCCAGGTGCTCGGACCGTCCACCCCGTCCCCCAAACAACCATCTCCGCTTGATTGGCGTGCTGTTAACCATTCTGCGACTTCAACTCCGCTCCCGTATCAGGGACTCGCGCCTGAACTTCGATCCGTAGAAGCGCGTCTCGCGTCTTAGTCTTTAGAACTACACCAAGCGCGAGCTTTACATCTGGTGTTGCCGATGTGATCCACCAGACGCGCGGTCAGTAGCGCCCCAAGCACGAGCCCGTAGGTAACTGGCTCGCGCACGTCACGTTTGACCCTCCAGGTGAAATGAAGAACCGCGAGTGCCGGCGCCAGGTAGGCGAGGCGATGCAGGTGCTTCCAGCGGACGTAACCGAGGCGTCTGAGCGCCGAGTTTGTCGATGTCGCAGCCAACGGAATCAGCAGCACAAAGGTAAAGAACCCGACGAAGATGAACTTCCGCTTCACGATATCGTCCCCGATCGCGTGCCAGTCCAAGCCCTGATCGAGCGCGGTATAGGTGATGACGTGCAGCAACGCGTAGAAAAACGCGAGCAGGCCGAGCATCCGCCGGAGACGCATCGGCCACGTCCAACCGACGATAGACTTAAGCGGCGTGCAGCCGAGAGCCGCGACCAGAAAGACAAGGGCGAGCAAGCCGAGTTGGTTCAATGCCTGAGCGATGGGGTCTGGACCGAGAGCATTCGCCGAAGCCCGCATGAGAATAGCCGCGAGCGGAACGAGCGATCCGGTCAGCACGGCAGGCTTCAGCCACGGCAGTGGCGCGTTCCTGGCAGCGGATCCCATGGCTAGAAAAACCTGTGCAAATCCATTCCGCGGTAAAGCCCTGCCACCTGCTCCGCGTAGCCGTTGAAAGGCAGGGTCGGCCGACGACGATACTCGCCGATCCGTCTCTCGGTTGCCTGGCTCCAACGCGGATGATCCACCGCGGGGTTGACGTTCGCGTAAAAGCCGTACTCGTCGGGTCCCACCAGATTCCAGGTAGTCGGTGGTTGTTCCTCCACCAGACGAATGTTCACGATAGATTTGATTCCTTTGAACCCGTACTTCCACGGAACCACCGATCGCAGCGGAGCTCCGTCCTGGTTCGGAAGCCGGCGGCCGTAAAGACCGACTGCCAGCATGGCGAGCGGATGCATCGCCTCATCGATCCGCAGGCCCTCCACATACGGCCACGGGAGAAGATCGCTGCGCTGTCCGGGCATTTGCTCGGGATCGATCAGCGAGGTGAACGCGACAAATTTCGCACGGGAAGTGAGTCCGACACGCCGCAGCAGATCTCCAAGCGAGAAACCAACCCATGGAATGACCATTGACCAGGCCTCGACGCAGCGCATCCGATAGACGCGTTCCTCGAGCGGAAACCATTTGAGGAGTTGATCGACGTCAAGGATCTGCGGTTGCGCCACCGCGCCCTCGATGGTCAGGGTCCAGGGACGCGGCCGCAGGGTGAGAGCGTTTTCCGCCGGATCGCTTTTGCCGGTGCCAAACTCATAAAAGTTATTATAGGAGGTCACGCTTTCCAACGGAGTCTTCGGCTCGCCGGATGCATAGTCGGCTCGCTGCGCGATGGTCAGCACTGTGTGATCATCGGCTTGCGTCACGCTGCCTGACGGCTGCTTGTGCGGAGTTGCGCGCAGACCCCTCATCAGCCAGAGCAGGGTACTGCCGACACCGGTGCTCGTTGCGGTGAAGACCAATGAGTTTCGAAGAAATTCGCGTCGTCGGAGGTAGGTTCTCTCTGGAGTAATTTCGCGCGCCGCGGGTGCATTGAGTTTGCGCATCAGTGGAGACTCACCAAGGCAAGCGGACGCGAACCAAGGTAGTGGGTCCGTCTGCAGGACTAGCGGGAACGATCGCGCGAGCGCTCTCTTTCAACGATCCATTTGTCGATATCATCGCGGTTGAAACGGTAATCGCTGCCGATTTTGAAGAATGGTAGTTCGCCTTTGCGAATCAGCCTATATATCATCGAGAAATGACATCGCAGATACTGAGCTAGTTCCTTGACCGTCATGATCGGGCTAAGCGCGGCTGCGTGGCGGAGCTTCATGCTGCCTTCTCTCGCTTGGCTTCCGAATCGTCCACGATCCGCACGATGTCCGTTAAATCCCAAAGCTGGCAGGTAACGCCAGCTTTCATCGCCAGCGTAACCCGGAGCGTCTAACGGATGCGCACGATTTCAAACTGACCCAGTACCCGAACCAATCGCCTCACTGAGAGATTCGTCGCAACTGAGGTAAAGTTACATTCCGCGACCAACCGCGCGCGGTGCTGCGACAGCCCGGCTGACCGACTGCCGGTGGGCACCTCCGGCGGGCGACTTCGGACTGGCTCAGTCCCTGCGGCACTAATTGTGCCGCCGTCATCCGCCGTCGTTCCAAAGCCTCGAAGTCCCGCCGCACACCCGCTGGATTACCCATGCGCTATACGGCATTGGTCACTATCTTTTACAAAACTCAATGGACGGTTCCCAACTATGACTGCATCCTTACGAGGACTCCATCGCTAAGCCATCGCATGAGCATCCGGCTCATCGCGGCCGGCGTCGCGGAATCACCTCTCTCGGCGGCGGTCGCTTCGCACACCGCGCCGAACGGGTAACCACGACCGACCATTCGGAGCGCACTCTGCTCAAGGTCGTCGAGCGCGCGGAAGCTCACGGAGTAGCTGCGCCGCCACACGAGGATCGTTCTTGCGTCGCGCGCGGGCGCCGAAAAAGGTTGCTCGTGCGCGATTGCGCGCACTATCTCCTCAACCCGCCACTCGCAATCGAGGACCTGAAGTGCCGGATGGGCGGCGATCCGAAGCGAGCACCACTGCGCTGTTGGAATTGCGCGCATCTCTTCGACGCCGAGCGGTTGAGCATCAGGGGCCAGGAAGACTTCGACCATCGCACGCTCGAGCCGGATCAAATCAGCAACGAATGGCCATTTCTTCAGCGACGGAGAATTGCGGGCGAACTCCCCGAGATGGCGCGAAGCTTCGCCAATCGAAGGATCGGATGGTGGATACTCAATCAGGTAGGCAGTGATCAGATTGTGGAAGTTCGCGTCGCCCAGGACTCCGAAAGTCGCGGGAAAATCCTCTCTGATGGCGTCCAGCAGCCGGTAGAAGTACATGTTGGCGTAGATCTCGACGCGTTCGACGGCGGACAGGTGAGCGTTGCCGCGGACCAGCGCGCAGATACCATCCGGCGGCAGCTTCCTCTCAGTGACGAGGCCATCCTCAACGCCGTTAGTGGCGGTGATGAGCCGATAAAGGAGGCTTTGCAGGTCGCCTAGGCGCGGTCGCATCGCGCATCCTCATTTGGGCCTTCGCGCCCGGCCGATTTGTACCTGGTGCGAGCCTCGTCCGCGGCCGCTTCGAGGGTCGCAAACTCCGGGATGTTGTCGTCCCATTCAAGTAACACGGAGACCTTGCCGAAACGCCGCACCGCGGTCTCGTAGAGGGACCAGACTTCGGCGCATACGGGATGGTCGTGCGTGTCGAGCAAATACGAGCCGTGATCGCTGTGACCAGCCAGGTGATATTGCACCACGCGCGATATCGGGACCGACTCGAGGTAGCGTTTCGGCTCGAAGCCGTGGTTGAAGGCACTGACGTAAATATTGTTGATGTCCAGCAGGATGCCGCAATCGGCTTCCTCCGCGACCGCGCTCAGGAAGTCCCACTCGCTCATCGTGGAATGCGCGAAGTTCATATAGCTCGATACGTTTTCGATCAGGATCGGGCGTTCGAGCGTTTCCTGCACCTGCTCGATTCGCCTTGCAACCCAGGATACAGCTTCTTCGGTGTAAGGCAGCGGAAGAAGATCATGGAGATTGTGCCCGCCAACTCCGGTCCAGCACAGATGGTCGGAAACCCAAGCGGGCTCAAAGCGACGCGCCAGATCGCGCAACTGGACAAGGTACTGCCGGTTGAGAGGATCGGTCGAGCCGAGCGACATCGATACGCCATGGAGCACAATCGGATATCGCTCGCGCACCCTTTGGAGCACCCGTAGCGGGAGGCCACCCGCGACCATGAAGTTTTCGGAGACCACCTCAAACCAGTCAACCGCGGGATGCTCGTTGAGAACGTGAGCGTAGTGCGGCCTGCGCAATCCCACGCCGAAGCCCAGGAATGGAAACTCAGAGCGATTCATAATTGAAGCCGAGAGGCCTTATGTCACGCAGTTGATTGGAGTAGCAGCGAGCGCGCCGGCATCGCCGGCGCGCTCGGCTTGCTATCCGTTCCTATGACGCCGGATGCCCGCCTTTCTGCGTGCACTCATCCGCACTCGATGTCGCCACGAAGCCCTTGCCCTTGCAGCCGTTCTGACCCTTACAATCGTTCTGCGTGCTCTTGCAGGAGCTTTGACCTTTGCAAGAGTTGCCGCCGACGCATTTCACGCTGCCGCTCGCTGCGGCCCCGCCGGACGGCGCCGCCCCGGAATCCTGAGCCATCGCTGCCGTAGCCAGAAACAGCGCCGCGACGGCAGACACCAGCATTGCACCCTTAGTTCCTCGGTTCATCGTAATCCTCCATTTTTCCGCCTAGCGGAATGACAGTTTTAGTTGCTAGCCTTTCGACCGATCTGCCAATCGCAGCCGCGACCGTCACTTC
>Ga0074044_10003731_pt1 | contig 12856 bp, 13 predicted proteins | sample BogForMeECP23OM1_FD_94443 | JGI IMG/M metagenome (GOLD analysis project Ga0074044, IMG submission 94443) | Bog forest soil microbial communities from Calvert Island, British Columbia, Canada - Bog Forest MetaG ECP23OM1 | ecosystem: Environmental > Terrestrial > Soil > Wetlands ...
ATGGTCGACTTCGGCGACATAGAACAATGCATCCTACTTTTAACGAACTTTGTGCTTTCGGTATCACGGAAGGACGAATTCGCAGCAAAGTTACGATGAAGCCCGGACGACCCTATGTCGAGTTGGATAGCTGAAGTAGTGCGATCTGAAGGTGGCCGCGTCTCTTTTGACAGGTTCATGGAGCTTGCGTTATACCATCCGGCCTACGGCTATTACACCGGCCATATCAAGACTGTCGGTAGGTCCGGTGACTTTTCTACCGCGCTGACCATCGGGGACGCACTCGTCCGCAGCGTGGCCGCCTGGGTGAAGGCCGAGGCAAATTTGCTCGCTTTGCCGGTGGCCCAGATCATCGAACTCGGTGGAGGGGCCGGTCAGCTGGCATCTGGAGTCCTGCGGACCTTCAGTCCTTGGCAACGCGTCCGGTATCAGATCGTCGAGATTTCCGGGGCGCTTCGGCAGGTTCAGGAGCGAAAGCTTCGGGGAAAGAATATCCGGTGGGAAGATTCCATTGAAGCCGCTCTCGAGACGGCTAAAGGTCAGGCGATTTTAATCTCAAGCGAGTTTGTAGACGCGTTTCCGTGTAAACGATTCGAACGAACACCAGAGGCATGGATGGAGATTTTTCTGGGCCTGCACGGTGACGTCTGGAGAGAAGAGTACGCCGAAAACAAAGCGCCTCCCGCGAGTTCCGCTTTGGCCATGAAGTGGAGGATAGGTCAACGTGTCGAGGTGTTCCAATCCTACAGAAACTGGCTGACATCGGTGGATCACCATCTTCAGCGTGGTGCACTTCTAACAATCGACTACGGCGGTTCGCCAACCGAAATCTACCAGCGAAAGCCGGGTGGAACATTGCGCGCTTACTTTCGTCATCAGCGAATCGAGGGCATGGGGATTTACCTGCGCCCGGGTCGCCAGGACCTCACCGCGGATGTCAATTTTGTTGATCTCCAGGAATGGGGTGAACAACTCGGACTGAAAACGATCCAAAGGGTTACCCAAGCGGACTTCATTCGGGAATGGGATCGCGAGCGATCGAAAAGCCAAAAGACGGCCGACCGATATATATCGGACGAATCCGGGATGGGCAAAGCATTCAAGGTTTTGCACCAGCGAAAGGCGAGCTGAAATATGCCTGCATCGGTCGCAAATCCTTAGCTTAGAGATTTGTGACCGATGCAGGCTCTCGCGCTCAGGAAGGCTAACAGACGGTTCTGGCTATACGGTTCTACGGGACGTGAGGAAAATCGACGCCGGACCCTGACTGACTTGTAATGTTCCAGCAATGTCTCAGCCACCTGCAGGGCATTACCTTCGCATCGTTCAAGAAACGACCGAAGGCTGATATGCGGCACACTTCAAATCGATTTAAGTACATCCGCCAGCAAGAGCGGAAAAACGGCTCCGCAGAGATTTGTGACCCCATTGATTTACTTTCGCCCGACCGGCGGTCCTTTACCCTGACCCTGACGGAGCCAGAGCTCATCGTCGTCATCCGTAGCCTGCTTCAAGAGGAAAAACGCTGCTTGGCGAGAGCGGAAATGTCCGGTACGGGCAATCTCTACGAGGCGCACAAGCAGTCTGCTGCAGCAGCGCTGGGATTGGCGGACAAATTCGCCGAGCTCGGAAGATAATCTCTCGCTAAAGCTGGCGTTTCGAGCATTCGAAGGCGGTGGCAGAGAAGGTGAGGCTTTAGTTGGTGAATGTTCGCCAATTGATGGCGAGCGTCCGGGCTCGACCGTGACATACGCTGCTGGAAATGAATACCTTCGACTCCTCGCGAGAACCAATCGGCTCTCGGAATTTGGAAAAACACTGTACCGAGAGATTCGACTTCGACACGACCCCCCGGATCGCACGGCGCATCAAAGACCAGGACATCGTCAAGCGAGGGGCATTTCGCAAGTTTGAGCACGTGCGCCCGTATCGCCCACGCAGTCAGGCGCTAGAAATTCGCTGTGACCTGATTGAGCTTGCCTGCGACAAATTTCTGCGCTCCAGGGGATTAAAATAAGCTTCATCAGATTGGGGCCATAAGCGACCCGCAGATATTCAATGCTGCTCATCAGTTGGCGGATGCCAATAGCTGCTTGTCCATCATCGGTTCTTCTTCAGAAATTCAATCAGGGCTAAAGCCTGCTCTACCGCTCCGATTGGAGCTTTCAAATGGTCTCGACAAACGGGTATCGTTAAATGTGACCGCAATGAGCTCGTCGCTTCAGCCTTTGCGGCCGAAGCGACGAGCTCATTGCGGGGCTAGTCATTCCATTGCCGCTTCAATGCGTCCTTCGCAGCATCCTTTTGATCATCAAGTTGGTCCAATTGCCGGTCGACTTCGTCTTTTTTCATCTTCCACTTCTCCTTGGTGGCACCCTCGGAGTTGTCCGCCTGGTTATCGTAATAGTCTTTCTCGCGCTTGAGCGCGTTCTTTCGAGCCTCCCACTCGGCGTCAAATCGATCATACGCGGCATCCTTCGCCCGATCGTAGTCCTCTTTCGTACGGTAGACTGGCTTCGCCACTGGCACCGGTCGCGGGGTTCGTGGACGGTTTTGCCCTGGCGTTACCTGGGAGGCGGCTTGCTTCGATTCGATCTGTCTGGGACTCAGCATGGCGGCGGCTCCCCCGACAGTCGCAAAATTTACTTGCATGACGCTTCGCTGACCCACCTTGACATCGGCTACCCGCACCTGATCGGAAACTCCCGGGGCTCGAATCACCACTTGGTGCCGGCCAGGCGGAAGAATTCCCTCGATCGGTAATTTCCCCAAATTAATCCCGTCAATGATAAGCTCGGAGTCCGCCCGATCGCTGGCAAGCGAGATGAGCCCGTACTCATGCTTGAACTCCACGACAGACGTGCCGTTCGGATCGGGCACAATCTCACGCTTGACTGGCGTCAATGCCCCAATTCGGGACACCAGCTCCACTGGTTCCGGCGGCAAATCAACCGTCAAAGGCGTCTTGCCGAGTTCGGAATCGCCCATAAAAATTGTAGCTCCGGCAGGGTCACTCTTCAGTGTTACGCTAACACCCTTGAAGGTATGCTCCACGGCAATCATCGCGTTCGGTTTCAGGTCGATCTCCTGATCGAAATCCGACCAGCCCGAGCGCTTAATCCGGACCGTGTACTTTCCCGTTGGCAGGTTGTCAACGGTTATCGGTGTGTTGCCAAAAGTCGTCTTCTGTTCGGAATCCACGATCTCAAAGGCGAGATTCCCAGGATCTGACTTAATCGATAGTTGGCCGACGTCGTGAACCAATGGGACAAGACCCAGGTTGTTCAGGCTCCCCTGATTGATTTCGACTTCAATCGGTCGGGTTTGGTACCCGGCCAGGCTAAGCTCAAGGATGTATTTTCCCTTTGGCAACGGATAGGAATCAAGCGGCGTCTTACCAATTTCCTGGCCATTCCATCTCACCATTGCGCCCTCCGGTTTACTCGTCACTGCGACGCTACCCATCTGGGAAACGGCTGGTGGCGATTCAGTTTTGTGAGTAAGAAAATTTGCCCCGATGACCGCCCCAATGGCACAGACCAGAAACAGCCCGATGCCCGTCAGGAGCATCCGAAGGAGGACAGGAGAGGTCTTCGGCTGGCTATCCTCGATCAGTTCACCGATAGGCAGCGTGGCCGGAATCGGTAAGGCTGCGCGCTCGCTCCCGGCAAGCTGCGGAATCGCCATTGGAGGGGTCACTGACGGCTGGTTGTTGACCTCAGCGGCCTCCAGCTCAACCAAGAAGTCGGCCGCCGTTGTAAAGCGCCCAGGTTCGGTCGCACCCAAGCGCAAGATTGTGTTGCCGGGTTCAGAAAGATTCGGAACGGGATTCAATTTGGGCGCTGCCGACCCGGTCGAGGATGTCGGTTTCACCCCGCCCAGGAGTTCATGAACTACCAAGGCAAGCTGCTGAACGTGGTTTGCTGGAAAATCGAAGCCGCCCGCATCAACAATTGTTTGAGTAGGTTCCGCTAGAAATTCCGGTAAGGTTCGACCGAGGCTCAACGCGTCTGCTTTGACGATAAACGGCGGCCAGCTCGAGACCGGTGTGCGCTGGGTCTCGACAGCCTCCTCCGTGAGGTTCGGAATTTCCACGAAAATCTTCCGCAACGACACCCTGCCTGCCAGCAGTTTGCGCTCCGCGGCAAAATCCAGAACTTTGGCAAGCGGCTTCGTAATACGAAGGGTTTCTTCCCACGCAAGCTCGCGGCGAGCGCGCAGAAGGTCCTGAAGCGAGAAGCCTTTAATCCATTCGCTGACTATAAACAATCCACGGTCATAAGCCTCCAGCCCAAGTACTTCCAGGAGGTTCGGATGATGTATCGTTCGGAGCCGTTCGATCTCTTGCCTTAGAAAATCGAGCCGCGTCGCTTCGTATCTGATGGCCAGGGGTATAGGCCGGAGCGCGACGACGCGATTCGAATGCAGATCTTTCGCCTTGAACAGGTTCTTGTCGAAAGGAGATTGGCCAATGATCTGGTACCGGTTGCGAATCAATTGGCCCGTGGCAAAGCCGGAAGTACTCGTTCCTCCGACTGTCGCCGCACCGGCGGGATGACTGGTCGCCGTGCCAGGCGTCCTAATCGGCGCGAGAGTCGGCGATTGCCCCTTCAAGTCGCTCAAAATATCATCGAGTTCCCGTTTCAGCTCCGAAGGAGACTGAAATCGGTCCTCTGGACGCTTCGCCAGCATTTTTTCCAGAAGCGCCGCGATCCGCGGATGTAGCTTCACGAGGACATCGGACGGCAACTGTTGGTTCAAATGCTGATTGATGACACTGGCCATCGAGCCCTGGAACGGAGGCCGTCCCGCGAGCATGAACCAGAGAGTCGCGCCAAGGGAATAGATGTCAGACCGGATATCTATCTCCTTTTCTTCCAATTGCTCCGGGCTCGCAAAGTGTGGCGTACCGACAAATCCGCCCATCGATACGGTTACAGATTGATCTGCCGCGGCGACCAGGGACTTCGCTAAACCGAAGTCGATCACCTTCACCAGCAGATGGTCCTCATCTTCGTCAACGACCAACATGACATTGGATGGCTTGATATCCCGATGCACCAATTTTTGGCGGTCAGCAGCAATCAATGCACGCGATACCTGACGAGTGACTCTGAGAGCAAGGTCCGATGGCAGCGGCCCTTCTCTCTGGACGCGCCGCTCGGCGGTCTCGCCCTCGACATACTCCATCGCATAATAGAATGCACCTTCTGAGCTACCGAGGTGGAAAACCGTTGCGACATTCGGGTGCCGTAAGCTAGCAGCCGCCCTTGCTTCCCGAAGAAAACGCTGGCGTGCGGTTTCGCTGTTCAAATAGTGCGAATTGATGACCTTTAGCGCGACGTCCGCACGAAGATTCGTGTCGAAGGCTTTGTATGTTACGCCCATCGCGCCGCGGCCCAGTTCCCACAGCGAACCGTCGGCCCGGCGGGTGATTACGAAGTGTTCGAACCTATCTGTGTCGCCCATAGACCTTAGCCGTTCCCAAGCCTTAAGAGTCTCTCAGCTTACTGGGGTTTGTCGATATAAAGTCGATCCGAATCAAGTGCCTTTGGATCCCGAAAAATTTGGGGAGGATGATCCGAAATGAGTTTATATCCCGTCAGGACAAACTCCGGATAAAAGCCGTTCGAAGCAGGCTCGTAGACCGTTTGACCGGAAAAGTATCCCTGGAGGCGGTATTCAAAATTATTGTCAAATCCGGCCTTATTAGCCTGCCGGTCAGGAGCGATCATTCTCTGCTCGTTAAGCATGACGAGCCTGGCAGCGCTCCAGGGCTGACGCGGCTGGCGAATGTAACCCCAGAAGAAATAGTATCTCCGGTAGAATCGCCTTCCCACGAAGTAGTTTCCCGGAGACTCATAGGCGATCGTCTGGTTAAGGGCGGCCTGGGATCGACTGAACTCATCCTGGGTGGTCTCGCATCCGGAAAGGACCAAGGCTGCGGCAACCGTGATTAGAGCCAAAAGTCCGTTGCTCCGGCCGTTTCGGGGTGATCGTTCAGCTGCCATGAGCATGCGATTTAATCTGAGCAACTAGCTTCGGGTGCTGTCGCAACTGCGATAGGAGAGCTTCGATGGCACGTAGAGTCTGAGGACTTATGTGGTGTTCCATCCCCTCGACATCGTGATAAATGACTTCCTCATCGATGCCAAGCGCGCGCAAAAAATCGCTCAGAAGCTGGTGACGCTTCATGATATTACGAGCCAATGTTTCTCCAGCCGTTGTCAGAACCAAGCCGCGATACTTCTCGTACTTCAGCAAACCTTCAGCATCCAATCGCTGGACCATATTAGTAACGCTCGCTTGGGAGATCTTTAAGCCTTGAGCAATGTCGGCCACTCTCGCGTACCCTTTCGTATTGATCAGATCGAGGATTTGTTCAAGGTAATCTTCAACGGCTGTCGATCGGCTGAGGGGAGCCGGCTTACTTGGCATAGATCGCCAGTATTGCTTAAACGGGGAACGGGATCAATACGGGGATTAAGTCAGGCGCAATTTCGCCGCGTTTACCTGCTGGTTAAACCCGACACATGTCACCAATGCGCTAGAGGCTGATAATGAGCGTGTTTCGCGATTAACGCTCGGGAGTTTGAAGCCGGCGCAGAGTGTGCCCGGCAGCCGTTGATGGCGGAGTGCCAGAGCGGCGACCGCGACCTCGAACAATGCGCTCGCGCCGAGCGCCTCCCCTACGGCCGGCTTGGGAGCATAGACGGGGATAAACGGGGAGAGTCGGCCGAACACTTTGCGCTCAACTTCATCGGCGAAGGTGCCATTTGCGCTACTCACAATTATTTCAGGTGGTTCCTCGGTCAGCAGGTTGCCAAACAGCTCCGTGGCAACTGACTCACTGTCCCGAACGGAAAAAAATGGCTGGCCCGGCGAGGAGCAAGAAATCTCCAAAGCTCCGGTTCGTCCTATCAAAATCGCAGCCGCGCCCTCTCCAAAAATCGTTCCATAGGTCCGGCCGTAAACCTCGAACCGATCCTGATTTGTCGCCATGCGCCAGCTGGCAAACGCGTCGGACAATAACCAGTCCGCTTCCTCAGTGCCAACCACCAGGCAGCGATCGAGCTCTGGTTGCATAATCAGGAGTTCAGTTGCGAAGTGAAGCGCACTCAATCCTACCGATGAGTCTCCCACCAACGTATAGCTTTGTCCGTCCACATCCAGGAGAGCCGCGAGGTGGCTCGCCGCGGCATTGTAAACCGTTTCTGGAAAAAGGAGCGGGCTCGCGGCGTTCGCTCCTTGGGTCACGATCTCGTGATAAAGGCGGTGGGTGTAATTGATACCGCCCGAACAGATCGCGAACACAACGGCGATTCGATCACTCAAGCCGCCGCCAGGTTTCACTCCGGCATCGGCGAAGGCATCGAATCCCGCAGCAGCGCCCAGTAGAGAAAGTGTTCCCGACCGCCGTAGTCGGGGCTGACGAGCAGCCTCGGAAACAAACTTCCCCGGCACCATACACGCGAAATATTTCCGGTCCGCCACGGCGTTTGCCATGAGCCTTTTTGGCGCCTGTTGTTCCTCGCAGAGTGACAGCCAGGTCTGAAGCGCAGTCGGACCTAATGGTGTGACGGCTCCGATTCCCTGAATGAATAAATTCATACGCGCTTCAAAACCAGCGTGGCATTTGTGCCGCCGAACCCAATCGAATTCGAGAGGACGTGGTTAACGCGCGCCGCTCTGGAATTATTACCGATGACTTCAAACTTCCAGGTTGGATCCGGTTCAACAAAGTTAATATTTGGTGGGAGAAACTGTTCGCTTAAGGCCAGCACGGAGAACGCCGCTTCAATTGCGCCTGCCGCCCCTAGGGCATGCCCCATCATAGATTTGGTCGAGCTGACTGGCACACGGCCGCAGAGTTCCGAAATCGCAGCACCTTCGGTCGCATCGTTGAAAACAGTTGCCGTCCCGTGCGCGTTCACATAGTCGATGGCCCCCGCCGCCAAACCGGCCGACTCCAGGGCTCGCTGCATTGCAAGTTTCGGACCGATGCCGGACGGATGAGGTTGGGTCAGATGATAGGTATCGGTGGAGACTCCGTAGCCGACGATTTCCGCGAGCGCCATTGCGCCGCGATGTACCGCGTATTGTTCAGACTCCAAGATCAGAAAGGCAGCGCCTTCGCCCAAGACCAAACCACTCCTATTCTTGTCGAACGGCCGAATTTTCTCCGGCGTGGCAGCTTGGAGAGAATCGAAGCCTACGAATACCAGTTCGCACAGTGTATCGTAACCTCCGCATACCACGCAAGTGCGCAGCCCGTGCCTGACAAGTTCAAATCCGTGCCCGATCGCATTGGAACCGGACGAGCAGGCGTTGGCAACAATCTGGGCCGGAATCCGCAAACGGTTAGCCTCGAGTGCGTCGAGTATCGATTTCTGAGGGGTATAGTTTCCCACCAGCCGAGCGAGACCCTTTCGGGATTTGGTGGCGAGTAAACGCCGATAATATGTTTCTCCAAAACTCATCCCTCCGCTCGTAGTACCAGCCACGATCAACTCGGGTGTTGAGCCTTTAGCCGAATCGCAGGCTTCCCGCAAAGCCATCCCCGCCATTCGGGCACCTCGGTGCAAACGGTGCGAACTGCTCCGGCGCCCCAGCGCGTCCTCCAGGCATCCATCAGGAATCTGGGCGGCTGTTTTGCATCGGGTTTTTGTCACGTCAAAGTTTCTCACCCGCGCCACCGCGTCCCTCGCATCCACAAGAGATCTGAGATTTGAACTCAGATCTAACCCAAGGGGAGAAACAACTCCCACCCCCGTCACTAGGACACGATGCTGCCTACCAACGACCTGCATAATTTGAATATACTCTCCCGCTCATTCTCACTCGGTCAATATGTGTAGCACAGGCTTTCAGCCTGTACCGGAACTGTGCGACACGAGCATTGGGAGTCACGGGAGTTCGCGTTGACGCTGGCCATCGACTTCCGGAATCCTGGCGTATGGCAGAAAGCCCTTGATTCAGCGTATTATAAGCTGACACTCATACTTGCAGGCATTCCGAGCAACGCGAGCGCAATTGGATTTTTGCTCTGCTGTGAACACCAACAACCCCAGCTAAGATGAGTACAGAACCAAATAAAGAAGAGTCGGATAAGAAAAACACCGAAGATGTCGAAGTAAAAATCGTTCCTGAAGGAACTTTCGGGGGCTCTATAGACAAGCCAATTATAGTTAAAGAGGGTGAGGCGGTACCTGAGGATACAGGAGACCAGGGCGGAGGCCAAAACTGAACATTTGCACTACGGCTGGGAAGGCGCGACGGTCGACAAATCCGCATCCCTGCGTCTTCTCGTCGTTAGCCGAATTACGTTAAGGACCTGGACCGAAACGAAAAGCTGCTAACTCACGGTTCGCGCCGGTCCCTTTTCTGGGCGGCCCGAGCCGCTTGAAGCATCTGATCGTGCTCCGCCTCTTTGATTCCTTCTTCGACAAGTTGCGCACTCTCACTCCGTCCTTCGCTATCCTCGTCTTCGCCCAACGAATCCGGCGTGTGGCGTCCAGTCGAGCCTGGCACGGGATCCCAGCGTTCTGATTCGGGTATCAATTCCAGAGCAGCTTCTTGAACATCCATCTCAGGTTCGCCCGTTAGCTCCCGTTTGGCCTGTTCATAATCAATCCGGGACGGTCGCCGAGGAACACGACCTGCGATAGCGGCCAATTCACGGGCACGAACCTCTATCATCTCTGCAGTTACCGTGCCAATGCCGATGGAGTTCTCAGTTAGAACGCCCTTGTTCAGAGGATTTTTATTCATGGTACCAGATGTTTCTATACGATCTCAGCAGCACTCCCTCTATGTCAAGATGTCGGCCTGATGTTTGCGGTTTCCCAATACTCTTTTTGCAGCGTTACCATTGCTTTCGCATATGGCGATCGTGATCCAACTTGCTCGGTCTGCCTCTTTTCAGGTGTCTGCAATTCGGACCGGAGCTCATCTGGGACTGACACTCTGAATGCTTGCATCGGTTCGCTTCGCGACTAGGCTTGATCCATGGGTTCCCCCAAAGGTCATACGGGACCGCCGGAGTACTCGGCAAGGCGCTTTGCCTGGATGATGGGGAACGCCCTCAGGTTGAAATGTCCAACGTGCGGAGAACGACCAATGTTCATTCCGTGGCAGCAGGTGCGTAGTCTGCGGGATTGGTTTATGCCGCTCGACGGTTGCCCACGCTGCGGGTACCCATTTGAGCGTGAGCCTGGATATTTCCTGCTTTCGATCTTCGCGATCAACTATGGCGTCGCGGCAATACTCGGCCTCGTTATTTATCTGGTGCTGGATTTCTGGGCGCGGTTGCCCATCTGGGTAGTTCTGACCCTGACGATAGTCCCAATACCGGTTTTCAACCTTTGGTTTGCTCGTTATTCGAAGGCCCTGTTCCTCGCGTTCGACCTCTTTTTCGATCCGCACCAGGGAGAGGATGATGGCGGCGACCAACGTGTAAAGCCTCCCTCCCCATCACCAAAGTCCCCCGATCTTGAGCCGGTTCGCAAACTTTGACCCTAGTCCGCAAAAATCACGGAAAAGCCGAAGCGACGAGCTCATTGCGGCCTAGAAAGCTCTTAAACAGACGCTGCGCGTCTGTTTAAGAGCCTGTTTTAAAACTTATGAGATGTCCCATTAACATGTGCCATCTTGAATGTACTGCAATTATTTTTCCGATCGGTTGAGAACGACCGCGACCGTAAATGATGCCCCGTGCCGGTGCCGGTCGGTATCTTGATAGCTTGATAAACGTGATTATCTTGACGAACGTGACCTCTAAAAAGGGAGTCGTGACTGGCTAGGCCAAGGGCTCCAAAGAGATAACGTGCTTCGGGGTACTGTCTCTTGAACCTGATTTTGATATTCTTTCTGGTCGTCGTAGTTTCGATCTTCCTAATCGTTGTGTTCGTCTGGTGCGCCTCTAAGTGGCCGGAACAGCTCGAAAAGGTTTCCGATTTTATCTGGGGAGTGCTGCAGATAGTCATCAAGAGCCAACTCCTTGGCCTGGTTGTCGGTGCCCTACTGACCTACTGGGTCAATGAGCAAATCACGGATCTACAACACAGACCCGCCTTTGTCTCCGAAAGCCTCGCGTTTGTCGTGGAATTTACCGCGTTTTACGACCAGCAATCGCGCTACTTCAGGGATGTCGCGGATTTGCACGCTTTTTTCGACATCTCTCTTCCCCGACAGAAAGCGTTCATAGAGGAGACCCTTACAAAGCTCTCTAATGCCGAAAAACAAACGGATCTGCTGGAATTCAAGGCCACCCGATTTTTTCATGGCACGGGTTGGTTGGAGAAATTTGAGGAGATTCACGGGATTTGGAATTCAGGCGCAGCCACAACAAGGGACTGGGCGCGCAAGGCATCGGACGGTTCAATCTCCTCGGAAACGACTTATCCATTATCCACGACGAGCGATCAGCTGTCTCAGAAAACCGCCGAACTACTTAAGCGGTTTGTCTCACTGTTGAAAAACCTGCCGCCGGAAAGTAGCGTTTTCCAGCACGTGCCAACCCCAACCCCAACCCCAGCCCCAACATCAAATCCTAACTCGGTGGAATAGGAGAGGGTCAGTTTGAGAGGGCGATAACGATCCAACGAAGCCCTTGCGGGAGCTTGCACTCGAACCGATGGCGCACTCCGCAGCAGACACACTGGGATCTATGGGACAGCTCCTGGCGGTAATCTTGGGATTCCCGCTGTACAAACTAAAAGGCTACTTATTCCCCATCGGCGTGATCTTAATTGGCGCGGGCAAGGACCGTGATAAAAAGCGGGAAATTTGGCGGCAAATCTCGATAGGAGTAGCGATCACACTTATTAACGGATTATTGATCGAATTTTGGTTGCACAGGTAACTGATTGCCCACTGCGGCGGAACGAGCCGTCACCGTCTCCGATGTGCGGACCGGGCGTTCTTTTCGGTGTCCTTTCTCCATGTGTGAAGCGGCGTCCTGTGTGAAAAGCGGGCGCCGTTCTCTCTTTTTTCGCTAAAGCAGCCTCCCCGCTTGCGTCTTTTGTCGAGGGATTCAAGTGACAATGCAAATTGCAATTTCCTGCCTCGAAAAACTTGTATTTCTCCTATAGTACCTTCGGCGGTCTTTTTTCCGATTTGTCCGACTTCAGAGCTTGTCCACGCTTGGAGTAGACTCGATCATCCATTCGAAAGGGCGAATCCCGAAGGCTTTCCTACGGGGAGTCGGTTTGCCGGACGAGTGGATCGATTATATTCCGTCGCTACTCGGCGATGCCATCCAGTTCTTTTCCTGTTTTATCAGTTACAGCAGCAAGGATAAGGCTTTCGCCGTTCGTTTACATGACACGCTACAATCCAAGGGAATACGATGCTGGTTGGATGAGAAACAACTGTTACCCGGTGACGACATTTCTAGAGAACTCGAGAGAGAGGCATCCGTTTGTGGGACAAATTCCTCCTTTTCGCCTCAAAGAACTCGCTGACCAGTTGGTGGGTAGAGGATGAGATCAAAACAACCCTTCAGAAAGAGAGAGCACTTCGAAAAGAGAGCGGAAAGCCGGTGTTGAAACTCATACCAGTGAATCTCGACGGTTACATGTCTACAGACGAATGGGATTTGGGTGTGCTGGCGCAGGAAATTAGGTCTCGCGTCGCTGCGGATTTCCAAGGCTGGGAAACCGACAGTGTACAATTCGAGGAGCAAGTTGGCCGCGTGATAAGGGCGCTTCGAGCGGATGAGGGAGCTCGGGAGCCCCCGCCGAAATCTCGGCCTTAGCAGCGATACAGGGGCGGTCACAGTCCTCTGCTGGCGAGCTACACCGATGCTCATAAATCGGAAGGCGGCTTGAACTGCATTGCCAAAGTGAAAGTGGAC
>Ga0074044_10003732_pt1 | contig 12855 bp, 9 predicted proteins | sample BogForMeECP23OM1_FD_94443 | JGI IMG/M metagenome (GOLD analysis project Ga0074044, IMG submission 94443) | Bog forest soil microbial communities from Calvert Island, British Columbia, Canada - Bog Forest MetaG ECP23OM1 | ecosystem: Environmental > Terrestrial > Soil > Wetlands ...
AGAGCCAGTTCTTCCGGCAGCAGAAACGCCTTGTTCGACTTGTCCAGATAATCCTTGGAGGCCTGCGCCTCGCCCGCAGCGGAAAGCATTACGCCGTAATAAACCGCGACGGCCGGATTGGCGAGATCATCTGGCTTCAACGCCCGTAACACTTCGACCCCCTCTTTCGTTTTCCCCTGAAGATGAAGCGAAAACGCATAGGTGGAAGCGAAGACGGGATTCGCGGGTTTGCGGGCAAAGAGCTCGGCGGCGTACTCGTGGGCGGTCGGAAGGTCCTTGCCCGAAAGCAACGACAGCATAGCGAAGTTGTTCCTGGCCAATTCGTCGTTCGGGTCTCGTTGCATCAAGGCCTGATACACGCGCCGGAGGCCAGCGGTGTCACGGTGGGCGATATACAGGTCCTGGAGCGAAGTCAGCGGCCAGGGTTGGTTGGGGACCTTGCTTGCCGCACGCCAGAGCACCTGTTCGGCCTCGGGCAGCCACCCCCAGTCCAGGGCCAACTGCGCCAGCACGCCCAACGCGGTCGGGGCATCTGACGCCAGGCGTACTGCTCTGTCCCAAGCCAAGGCTGAGCCTTGCTTGCTCGCCTCCTTCCTGAGCGCGAGTGCCAGCATTGCGATACGGACATGATCCTGCCCGACCCAATGTTCGGCCTCGAGATAGGTCTCCAAGTCTTTCCATTTCCCGAGGGCGACGTAGGCATCAGCCTGCGCCAGCGGGAGGAATCCCCGGCTGGAAACCTGGTGCGGCATCTCCTGCAACCAGGCCAGCGCATTGGAAGCAAATCCAGATTGATTGAGCCAGGCCGTCAGCTCCCCAATGTAAAGCGGCTGCTGCATTGCTCTCTGCTGCGTGTCCCGGAGGAAGTCGCGAAAATTCGTCCGCCCCGCGTCATGTAGAAGGGACAGGTGGAACATCCGGTCGTCGAAGGTGGCCTGCGCATTGGTGAGCAGTTGGCTGGAGAGGCATTCGGCCCTAGCGAAATCATGCGCGGCGGCGCTCTCCGCCACAAGCGAGCGCAAGGGCAGAATGCCTAGCTTGCCGTCAGCATTGAGCAGTTCCAGAGTGGCGCGAGCGTCTGCGACCAAGCTCGTGTCCCTGGATTGGAGCTGCACCACGGCAAGGGACATCCGGGTAACCGGATTGTCGGGCTGCAACTTTAACGCCAAGGCATAATGCTGCTCTGCATCGCCCAGATGATCGAGCTTGGTGGCCAGGGCACCGGCTACGAGGTGATAGTCGGCGTTGAATTGAAGCTCCGGTGCAATTTCGTCGAGCGTGTTCGCCGCGGTGAGACAGGGAGGAGGTTCGGCTCTGAGCGCTGTCGCGGCCAAGGCGAGGCGGTTGGTCGCCGTGGGCGCCAGGAGCACGGCGCGCTGCCGCCAATACAGGGCAAGAGGCGAATTTGCCCAATCCGCCAGCTCGGCGTTGACGCGGCAAGCCACGCCATTGTCCGGATTGATTGCCAGCACCTGTTGCGCGCGCAAACATGCCCGGGCAAAGTCGCCTTTCAGCATGAACCGTTCGGCCTGCCGGGCATATCGCTGTTCCACATAGCGGCGAAAATACGGGGTTCCGTATTTATAGCCGGCCACGGCGAGGAGAGCTAACACCGCCAAGGCGGCGATGTTCAGTTTCCTGGACAGGAAGCGCTGGATCCCGCGCCTGGAAAGGGCGTGCGCCAGCTCTCCTTGAGCGAAAGAGAACAGGGAAATGGCCTCGTCCAGAATCCAGCCAAATTCACGGCCCACCCAAGTCTTACGAAGCCAGCGGTTCCAGCGGCGGAAGGCCAGGACTGGCCGACTGACCTGGCCGTAACCGTATTGCGGATGATAGGCGTCCGAGGCCTGGAACGGTGGGTACCACCATTCAGAGAAGCGAAAGAGGCACTGGCGGCAGCGCTGGCCCAACCAGGAGTGCCGGACCCAGCGCTCAAACCTCCGCCAAGCGACTACCGGCCGGCTCTTGCGCCTCCGACCGTAATAGCCGTGAGAGGTGTAAGAGCCGTCCAGGACGGGGTACCACCATTCGTAAGCACGTTCATAGACCTCCGCAACTCGATGGCCGAACGCGGACTGGCGGACGCGCTGCACTACCCGCCGCCGTGCCAGCACAAGCCGACTGCGCCTGCCACGGCCGTAGTGCCCGGCGGTGGGGTACGAGTCCTTTGCCGGCGGATACCACCAGTCGCAGAAACGTGCATAGAGCGCTACCACTCCCCGGCCGAACGCGGATTGGTTGAGGCGCTGCGTTACCCACCGCCAAGCCAGCGCAAACCGGCTTCGCCTCCCGCGGCCATAGTGTCCTGCGGTAGGGTACCCGTCCTTTGCCGGCGGATACCACCAGTCGCGCAAACGCCAGAGCCTCACACTGAGCCGGTTCAGAGGCCCTGATGCTTTAATCCGGCGCTGGAGACGCCGCCAGGCCCTGGTCAGGCGGTTCGCACGCGATCGGCCGTATTCGCCGTGACCGGGAGACTCGCTGCCGGAAGGAGGGTGCCACCAGTTGAAGAACCAATTATCGAAGCGCCACCACCTGTCCACTATCCAGGATGTGGACCACCAGCGCTGCACACGGTGCCAGAACCGCCTTCGACTATGGTGTCGGGACGGTTCGCCAGAGGTCGGCTTCTCGCGGCCATTGTTCATAGCGGTGCCTCAAGCACTTTGCAGCACTGGTGTTTTATCGTAAGTCATTATGTGGCCTTGGGCTGGCAGAGCAAGCCGGTTGTCAGGGTGCAATCGCGTCCACGAGCTTCCGCATGCTCTGGTCTGGTGGCAATCGCGCCAATAGCCGCGCCACGCCCTGCAACTGGCCGGGCAGGACTAAATCCGGAGCTATTTCGCTGAGCGGTTCCAACACGAAGCGCCGATGGGGTGCGCGCGGATGGGGCAGAGTCAGTTCTTTAGTAGCGCGGGTTTCGCCGCCGAATGCTATCAAATCCAGGTCCAGCGGGCGCGGCTCATTCAAGACCCGCTTGGGGCGGCGGCCAAACGCGTGCTCCATCGCCTGCAGTTTGGCCAATAAGGACTCTGGCGTCTCGCCCGCGCGCGGCGTCCAAGCCACCACCGCATTCACGAACACCGGGGAGCCGGGTGGACAATCCACGGGCGTGGTCTGCCACAGCGAGGACTTGAGCAGTGGCCCTTCAGACAATTCCTCCAACTGCCTTATCGCCCGGAGAATGTTCCCCCGGGAGTCATTCAGATTTGACCCCAGCGCTATGATCGCCAACTTCCTGACTTCGCACTTCGCAATCCGCATTTCACCTCAGCCCCAGCACGTCCTGCATGTCGTAGAGTCCGGGTTTTTGCTTCACTACCCACTGCGCGGCCCGCAAAGCGCCATTGGCGAAGGTCTCGCGGGTCGAAGCCTTGTGCGTCAGTTCTACGCGCTCGCCTATGCCGGCGAAGATTACCGTGTGGTCACCCACCACATCGCCCCCGCGCACCGAATGCACGCCGATCTCCTCCGCCGTGCGCTCGCCCACGAGGCCCACGCGGCCATGCCGCGCCACTTTGTCGAGCTGCTGCTGGCGCACCGCGGCCAGAATTTCGGCCAAGGTCCTGGCTGTGCCGCTCGGGGCATCCCGCTTCAGGCGGTGATGCATCTCGACTACTTCCAGGTCAAAGCCCGGCCCCAGTATCTCCGCTGCCTTGCGCGTCAGCCAAAAGAGGGCGTTGACGCCGGTGGAGAAGTTCGACGACAGCACGATGGGTATTTGGGATTGGCAATGGGCAATTTGTGATTTGCCCTCGTCCGAATGTCCGGTCGTGCCGACGACCATCGCCTTCTTGTGCGCCGCGCACAGCGCCGCAATGGCCGGTGTGGCGCTGTGCGAGCTAAAATCAATGACCACATCCCCCTGCCCTATCACTTTGCTCAGATCGTCGCCCTGATCAATCTGGCCGACCACCTGCAAGTCGTGATGATGGATTGCGCAGGCGAGGAGCGCCCGGCCCATGCGGCCTTTCGAACCAGTGATGATGATCTTGGTCATACGCGCTTGGCCTGGCGGGCTCGGCCGTCCATGAGCAAGAAGTCATTGCCCGCTCCGTTCATGCTGGTGAATTCCATAACCACGCCCGGAGAAGCTACAGCCCAAAACCCGAAACTCAAGGCAGAAAGTCACTGCTGCCGGGAGTTTTTCTCTTGAAGCCGGCTGAGGTTCCTGCCATAAGACGCGCATTGTGCAGTGCGGCCCTTGCTTAAGGGCGAACAGTCGTCTCAACCGAAAACTAGCAGGACTCTAGAATGACAGAAAACAAAGTGCGCTGGGTTTACCCGAGATTGCAGTTGGCGTATCTGCTGGAATTTGCAATTTGGGGGAGTTGGTGCGTAGCCCTCGGAGGCTACCTCAATGGGAAGATGAGCGGCCCTCACATTGGGTACCTCTTTACGGCGATTCCATTGGGAGCGATTATTGCCCCGATGTTCATTGGTCCGATTGCGGACCGGTACTTTTCCGCCCAGAAGGTTCTTGGCCTCTTGCATCTAATCAGCGGGGCAGCTCTTGTGGCCTGTGGTGTAATCTGTGCCCAAGCAGAATCCCGGGCGGCAGGGGGGGCGGCCGCGGTTCCATTTGGGTCGCTGATGGTTTTGATGCTCATCTCCGGCATTTGCTTCATGCCGTCCATCGCATTGATCAACACCGTGGTTTTCAAGCATATTCCGGATTCAGCTTCGGCGCCCAAGGTCTTTATTTTTGGAACCGCGGGCTGGATCGTGGTCAATCTGGTCGTGGAAGTCTTCGCGGACGGTGCCGCCTCACCGAATTTCTTCTTTATTGGCGGTGGCTGCGGAATCTTCCTCGGACTCTACTCCTTCACTCTCCCGGATACCCCGCCCAAGGGAGCTCCTGCCGAAGGGGCGAAGAAGGATCTCTTTGGCTTTGGGGCTTTCGCCATGTTCAAGTCGCCCACTTTTGCCATCTTCGTCCTTTGCGCGTTTATGGTCAGTATTTTCGGAAGCAACTACTTCTTCCCGTCCGTGGTGGCCTACCTGAGCGAATTCGGTTATCCAGCGCCGGTTGCCCTGACGACACTCAACCAGTTCTCGGAACTCTTTTTCATGGCGATCCTTCCTTTTTGCGTCGCCAGATTCGGCCTTAAATGGGTTTTGGTTATCGGCATGAGCGCCTGGTCGGTTCGGTATTTCATCTTCACGCTGGCGGGATTCCAGTTCGCCCTGATTGGGCTTCTCTGTCATGGCATGGCCTATGCGTTCCTCTACGTCGCGGCCTACATGTTCGGCGACCGTGTCGCACCCGCGCATCTCAAAGCGAGCGTTCAGAGCCTCTTGGCGTTTCTCCTTCTGGGAATTGGGCAGGTGCTCAGCGGCTACATGTTTGGCTACCAAATTGACCGGAATGCCCCCGCCATCACAAAGACCGTTGCGGCCCAGGAAGGGAAAGCCGCCAAGAGTCTTCCGGCCTGGAATGTTCCGGCCATGGAAACCTCGGCCTGGAGGTATCTCGATTTGGCCAAATCGGTTAAGTATCTCCGCGGCGATAAAGACGTTTTCAACTTTGGGGAACACCTGGGCAAATACACGAAGGCGGATGGCTCGATTGACCTAGATAGGCTCCCGGATGCGTGGCAGTCGGGTGGAGTCTCTTACACGAAGGCGGAGTTGAAGGCGACGTTCGATAAAATTGGCCCCCGGGTTACGCGGGATGACTATTTGAAAGCCCAGCGGCATGACTGGAAGGGCTTCTTTATCCCGCCGGCCATCTTTGCCCTGGTCTGGGTCTTCTTGTTTATCGTGTTTGGCAAGCAACCGGCCGAGGTACCGGCTGAAGCGGCCAAGAAATAGGCCAGTCTGCCTATTTGCCTATTTCAATGCGCCAACTGCCTTCATGGTTGCCCGCAGGACCTCGCGGTTCTTCGCGCTCATGGGGACCAGCGGCAGGCGATACTCTTCTTCGATCTGGCCCAGCATGGCCAGCGCCGCCTTTACAGGCACGGGGTTGGTCTCGATGAACAGGTCTTTGAACAGCGGGTAATACTTGTGGTGTAGCTTCAGCGCGACGCCGGGTTTGCCTGAGGCATAGGCTTTGACCATCTGCGCCACCTGGCGCGGGATGATGTTCGAGGCCACACTGATGACTCCTTGCGCGCCCACCGCCATGAACGGGAGGGTCAGCGAATCATCGCCGCTCTGGATCTCAAAGCGGGGCCCGAGTGCCGCGCGCAATTGGCTCACGCGGTCCGCGTTGCCACCCGCCTCCTTGATACCGATGATGTTCCTGCACTGCTGCGCCAGGCGCTTGACGGTGTCCACGCCGATCTCGATGCCGCACCGGCCGGGAATACTGTAGAGCACAAGGGGCAAGCGCGTGCAGCGCGCCACCCCGCAGAAGTGGTGAAACAAGCCTTCCTGAGTCGGCTTGTTGTAATACGGTGCGACCTGGAGTGAGCCGTCGGCGCCGGCCATTTCGGCGCGTTGGGTGAGAAGGATCGCTTCGCTCGTGGAGTTTCCACCCGTGCCGGCTAGCACCTTGATTCTGCCAGCGGCACACTTGACCGACAGGGTGATGATGTGGATGTGCTCGTCATAATCCACTGTCGGCGATTCGCCGGTGGTGCCGACCGGCACGATCCCGTCCACCCCTGCCCGGACCTGTATCCGGATGAGGCGCTCGAGCGCAGCTTCATCAATCTTCCCGTGCTTAAATGGGGTGACGATGGCTGTGTAGGTTCCAGTAAACATATCAAATCTCAATCCTCCCTTCGAAAACGAACTGCGCGGGGCCGCTCAGCCGCACTTCCGTGAACTGGCCGTTCTCCTCTTTGAAGCTGACTTCAAGCTCTTCACCGCCCTGGACCTGGACTTTGACGGGTGAACTGAACCCGTCCAGGCGCGCCGCGATCAACGCCGACGCGGTCACGCCGGTGCCACAGGCGAGGGTTTCGCCTTCCACGCCGCGTTCATACGTCCGCACCCGGATGTGGCTCGGCCCGAGCCGTTGCACGAAGTTCACGTTGGTGCCTTTCGGGCCGAAGTTCGGGTGGCGGCGGATTTCCGGCCCGAGCTGCCGCACCATCGCCTGGTTGGCGTCGAGCACGAATAGCACTACGTGCGGCACGCCGGTGTTGATGGAATGAATCGTCTGCAGGCCCACGGAGAACTTCACCCGCTGGTTGAGCACCAGGTCCTGCGGCTGGGTCAGGCTGGCCGTGACGCGCTCGCCTTGGAAGCTCGCCGTGATGATGCCCGCTTCGGTTTCGAAGGTGAAATCCCGGCGCAGGCTGGTCAGCTTCTGCACAAAGCGCGCGAAACAGCGCGCGCCGTTGCCGCACATCTCGCCGGTGCTGCCGTCGCTGTTGTAGAATTCCCAGGCCCAATCCGCCTGGCCCGTAACCGACGGCACCAGCAGCAGCAGGCCGTCCGCCCCCACCCCGCGGTGCCGGTCGCAAAGCCGCACGACCTGCTCGCGGGAGAGCTTGATCTTTCGCTTCCGGTTATCAATGAGCACGAAGTCATTGCCCGCGCCGTTCATTTTGGTGAAATCAAGAACCATTAGGATCAAGGGTAATGTGACGGGGGCCACGTGTCGAGAGCGAGTGAAAGGGCAGTAATGAAATCCCGCCGCCCTTCAAAAAAGCCTTGCGCGGCGCTCGCCCGGGTGGTTGGATCGGGACCAGCAGTCGGGGCAATGTTTCTCGGCCCCTATCAAAATAGGTTAACTCTTGTAAACGTACGCGGACAGTTGGATGCGCGGCGGATCCGACACAGAATTGTGAAAACCGATCAAGAACTTGAACAAGCAGGCTTCACGAACTCTGGCAGGACGCGCTATCAGACAACGACGAACGAGTTCTGTGACACCCTTTTTGTCAAGGCCGTTGCTCTTGGGGAGCGCGACAAGGCGCCAAATGCGCCTCGTGAAGTTACGCACGAACATGTTCGCGATGCGGCTCAAGCGATCGCGAGCACACACAAGGATAGCCCGACGAGGCTGCAGATCTGGTGCCAGTTGGGGGAGTACGTGTTCACCGCAGCAGCTGGCCTCGGTGCCGGACAACTGCAGCACGCCTGGGGAATCGCCCTTTTCGGAATCAGTGTTGCCGTGGGTGTCGTTCTCTTTGTAATTCGCAACACGCAACGCAGACAGCCATGAAGATCAGCTACACGGAGGCGGCACAGCAGGAGCTAAAACGCTTCCACGAGCGTCAACAGAAGCTCCTTGAGAATATCGTCGCCGAGCGGAAATACGTCTTCGGTGACCAAACTGTCGAGATCACCGCATCCGACATCAAGGAAGCGGGTGATAGCATTCGTCCAATGCTGCGCCTGAGAACCCGGTTTCGATCGATTCGCCTGATCGGTCGCACGTATTTAGCCCTGGGCCTCCTTATTGCTTCCGTGGGATTCCTCTACCCGTACATCACCGAGCTTATTAAGGAGAATAGAACGCAAGGGATGACGCTCAGCTTGGGACTTGTCATGGCTCTCGCCGGAGCAGCTGCCCAGCTTTACGCGACGCTGCGTGAACGCCGGTTCGAGACTAGTGACCGGCTGACCGGCAAAGTGCCCGACTGGAGGCCAGGTTCCGAAGCCATCGGAACGCAGCGATCCTCTGAGCCCGAGTTTCTTCCGGTTAACGCGGCTACGCTACGAGCAGGTCTGGTAAAGGAGAGGGACCTACCTGGCTTAACAATGAGGCATGTGGACTTAAGGGGTATGGAGCTAGCCTATCGTAACCTGCGCGGTGCCGATTTCAGCGGCTCAGATTTATCAAAGGGCAGCTTGCAGGGCAGCGACCTCGCAGGAGCAACGCTTAAGAAAGCAGAACTGGACAGCGTCAGCTTCTACGAGGCGGACCTGCGCGGCGCCGACCTTTGCGGAGCAAAGCTTCGCCATGGAAACTTCTCTAAGGCCAGACTAGAAAAGGCGGACCTGAGAGATGCAGTTTTGGAGGACGTGCAACTTGCACGCGCCACGTACGACGGTGACACGAAATGGCCAGAGGGATTCGACCCCGATCAGTATGGGGCGATTAGAGTTGAGCTTTAATCTCCGCTCCCTCACCTTATTCCACGCCTGCTTTTCGGGGTGTTCCCGCGTCTGGACGGGCCTTTTTGGGGTTGAAAACGGATGTTTGCTTCGCGGAACCTGCTGCGCCGAGTCTCTTACTCGGTGCAGGGAGTGTTTTAGGCAGCGCACCGGCTTCGGGAGCCGAAAGCCGCTAGAAATGGCCTCATTAAGGAATTGGGGTGCCCGGAAAGCCACTCCAAGCCACCTCCAAGCCACCTCCAAGCCAACTGCTAGCCAACCGGTAGCCACCCCCATGCGGCCCCCGAGCCACCCTCATGCGTGCTTCATGCGACCTACATGCGACCCTCAAGCCAGCTACAAGCGCCGGACTGAAGGGGGTCGACTCGATCTTCCAGCCCGGACTCCGCTTCGACCGGAGCCGGTGGAACGACCTGTTGCAGAAAATGCAGCAGGGCGGGCCGCCTGGAAATCGGAATGCCGGAGCCCCAAGCCTCAAAGCCGAAAGCGTAATCCGCTAACATGCTGTTGCCCCGGCCTCGAAGGTGTGGCATAACGGGGCGAGTCGCTGACACCCAAGAACGAACAAATGATCTATGAGCATAAAGAATGAATCCCTGGCTGAGCGGCTGGCGGTCTGCAGTTGGTCGTTGCAGCCGGCAGGCCCGCAGGATCTGATTACTAAACTCGAGGCGACCGGCATCCGCCGCGTCCAGCTTGCGCTTGATCCACTGCGCGAGACTCCAGGCGCTTGGGGAGAGACAGAGGGCTTGTTCCGCCAGCACGGCCTGACGGTGGTCTCGGGCATGTTCGGCTGCGTGGGGGAGGATTACTCGACGCTGGAGGCAATCCGCGTCACGGGCGGCATCGCGCCCGACGCGACGTGGGAGCAGAACTGGGCCAACATCCGGGCCACCGCCGCCTTGTCGCAGCGGCTCGGGCTGAAACTGGTCACGTTCCACGCGGGCTTCCTGCCGCACGACGAGAAAGACCCCAACTTTACCAAGATGCTGCGGCGGCTGGCCGAGGTGGCCGACGTGTTCAAGGCGGCCAACATCTCGCTCGGCTTGGAGAGCGGGCAGGAGACGGCCCCGGTTCTGGTGCAGCTCTTACGGCAGCTCAAGCGTGCGAACGTGGGAGTGAACTTCGACCCGGCCAATATGATCCTTTACGACAAGGGCGATCCCATCGCGGCGTTGCGCACACTAGGGCCGTGGATTCGGCAGGTGCATATCAAGGACGCACGGCGAACGAAGGTGCCGGGCACGTGGGGGGAGGAAGTCACCGTTGGCACAGGCGAAGTGGATTGGCGGGCGTTCTTCGCGATGCTCCGTGAACTAAACTACACGGGTGACTTCGTCATCGAACGCGAGGCAGGGAACGAGCGGGTGGCAGACATCCGGACGGCAAGAGACGTGGTGGCGAGGATGTAAGCGAGTGTTGAAACACATTACGACGTATATGAAATCCAATAGATCGAATCGGAAGGTAAATGTCGCGGTGGTCGGCCTAGGGTTCATGGGGGTGATGCACATCAAGACTTACCAGAAGCTCAAGGCGGCGAGGATCGTCGCGGTGTGCGACTCGGTGCGCGTGCCGGTCAACGGGGTCCTGGCAGGGGTGGCGGGCAACATTGCCGGCTCGGGCGCCATAGATCTGGGCCGGGAGGTGAAGGTCTATCGCGCCTTGGACGATTTGCTGACCGACCCCGAGGTGGAACTGGTGGACCTATGCGTGCCGACGGTGCTGCATCCGGCGCAGTCCATTGCGGCGCTCAAGGCGGGCAAGCACGTGCTCTGCGAGAAGCCGCTGGCGCTCAGCTCGGCGGAAGGGCGGAAGATTGTGCAGGCGGCGCAGGCAGCGTCGGGCTTTTTCATGCCGGCGATGTGCATGCGGTTTTGGCCGGGGTGGTCGTTCCTGAGGCAGGTGGTGAAGGAAAGGCGATACGGCAAGGTGCAGGCAGCGAGCCTCCGCCGCGTGTCACCCACGCCGGGCTGGAGCAAGGCGACGTATGGCAGCGGGAAGCTGTCGGGCGGGGCCCTGCTGGACATGCATATCCACGACACGGACTTCGTGCAATTCCTGTTTGGCAGACCGAAGAGCGTCTTCGCGACGGGCGTGACGCGCGGCGGCGACTCGATTGATCACGTGGTGACGCAATATAACTTCCCTGGCGGCCCGACTGTTCATGCCGAGGGCAGTTGGCTGCTGATGGGGAACTTCAACATGGCCTACACCCTGTTGTGCGAGCGGGCGACGCTGGACTATGACCTGGCACGCGGTCCCGAGGCCTTACGTATCGCTGAGCAGGGCAAAGCGCCGGGAGTCGAGAAGTGCGACGGGGCGGATGGCTACAGCGGCGAAATCAGCTACATGCTGGAGGCGATCCGAAGCGGCAAGGCCCCCAAGGTGGTCACGGCGCGCGACGCCCTCGGCGCGGTTGAGATTTGCGAGGCGGAGGCCAGGTCGGTCAGGAGCGGACGGATCGTAACGGTTCCGGCTGAGTGCTGAGCGGAGGCGAAAATCGGACGTCCTGAAGGCTGTTCAAGTGGGGGGGTGTCATGCTGAGCCGCAGCGGGTTCGGGCTTCGGACTTCGGCCACGGGGAATGCGAGGGCCAACCAGAGCTGAGCGTTCCCAGGCTGGCCGGGTCGGATAGCGCTTTACACGCCGGGCTTGATTCCGCAGAGTATGGGGGTGGATGTAGTATCGTTGCGAGAGAATCGTACCGAGGAACGCCCGCTTCAAGGGGATCTCGGGTTGGCGCTTGAGATGGAGCTGGAAACCGCCATTGAGCGGTCACAGCGCTATTTGCTTAGTCAGCAGAAGCCCGAGGGCTACTGGGTCGGTGAGTTGATAGTGGATGCGACGCTAGTGGCGGACACGGTCGCCTACCACCATTGGAACGGCAAAGTGGACCCCCAATGGCAGCGCAAGGCAGTGAATCACATGCTTTCGATGCAGTTGCCGGATGGCGGCTGGAACATCTATTACGGCGGCCCCGCGGAGGTGAACGCCACCATCAAGTGTTACGTGGCACTAAAGCTGGCGGGCGTGCCGGTCACGGACCCGCGCATGCTACGGGCGCGCGAAGTGGCGTTGAACCTGGGGGGCGTGCCGCGCATGAACACGTTCTCGAAGCTCTACCTGGCGCTACTGGGGCTGTTCCCCTGGGAATATGTGCCGACCATTCCCTGCGAGGTCATCCTAATCGGGAAATGGTTCTACGTGAACTTCAACGAGATGAGTTCCTGGAGCCGCTCGATGCTCGTACCGCTGGCGATCATCAACCACTTCAAGCCGACCCGCGAGCTGAAGAAGAAGCTCAATATCCACGAGCTGTACCCGGAAGGCATACACGAACGCGACCTGGCGCTCGCGCCGGACCCGGAGCGGATTACGTGGCGCAACTTCTTTCTCTGGCTCGACCGGGTGCACAAGTTCGCGGAGTGGTTCGCGCAACATAAGATCCACCCCTTCCGTAAGCGGGCGTTGCGGAAGGCCGAGCAATGGATGCTTGAGCGTTTTGAAGGCTCGGATGGTTTGGCGGCAATTTTCCCAGGGATATTGAACTCTCTCATTGCCCTCAAGGCGCTGGGTTACGCGGACGATCACCCGCAAGTCGTGCGGGCGGAGCGCGCGTTTAAGAAGCTCGAACATGAGACCGAGCAGAGCGTCCGCATCGAGCCATGTTGTTCGCCGGTATGGGACACTGCCATCGTCAACGTCTGCCTGCATGAGTCCGGCCTGCCCGCCGATCACCCGGCGCTGGTGCGTGCGACGGAGTGGCTGATGGCCCGGGAGATCCGCTTCCGGGGCGACTGGCAGTATAAGAACCCCGCCAGGGTGGAGCCGAGCG
>Ga0074044_10003733_pt1 | contig 12853 bp, 13 predicted proteins | sample BogForMeECP23OM1_FD_94443 | JGI IMG/M metagenome (GOLD analysis project Ga0074044, IMG submission 94443) | Bog forest soil microbial communities from Calvert Island, British Columbia, Canada - Bog Forest MetaG ECP23OM1 | ecosystem: Environmental > Terrestrial > Soil > Wetlands ...
CATTGCCGCTCTCGGGCACCATGTAGATTTCGTTGTTGCAGGCGAACACATACGGGTAGGAAAGGTGAAATGGCTCGTCAAGAACAATGCGCTTGTATGTCCAGGTCAAAGCGTCGTCGCTTTGTGCGTACGCGATCTTTCCGCGGCCGGTTCTTTCGTCCAGCACTTCGAAGAACATGTACCAGAGCGATTCCTGGCGAATCATGAACGGGTCGGCTACAAAGCGGGCCGATACATCGCTTACGTCCCTCGCGGTGAGCACCGGATTGATAACGCCCGGCGATGCGCTCAGCGCAAACGGCGAATCGCCCGCATAAATGCCAATCGACCACCGCCGCACGCGCCGGAGCCTAGGCACCGCGCGCCAAAGAGGGGCTCGATCCGATTTCATCGAGGAATCCATGACTTTGTGGCGGCACAGCAGTCTCTTGGCACCGCCCGTCGCTAGCCCTCATCATCAGGCGTCATGAAGCTGATGGAAATCGTTTCGGGAGATGGTGTCAACGGCTCCATCATCCATTGCCTGCTTCTCACGCGCGAGCTGGTGCGTCGCGGACATTCGGTGACGGTCTTGTGCCGTCCTGACGCTTGGATACGCCACGAGCTGCGCTCTGATCCGGTGGAGATCGTCGAGTCTGATCTGCGTCGACGGCCCCTGGGTGAGGTGCGACGGGTCGCCGCAATCGTTCACGCCAAACAGATCGAACTCGTGCATACCCATACGACAGCCGCGCACGTCTTCGGCGTGCTTCTTCGCTGGATGCGCGCCGCGCCGTGCGCCGCGACCGCTCACGCCCACAATCGCCACTGGCACTGGATGTTCAACGACCGGGTTATCGCGGTGTCGGAAGCCACGCGCAGATTCCACACCAAGTACAATTGGGTCTCCAAGCATCGAATCGAGGTGATCCACAACTTCGTCGATTACAGTCGTTTCGCGGCCGTGACCCCGGAGAGCAGGGTGCGGATGCGAGCGTCCTTGAAAGTTGACGGCCCATGGCCGCTGATAGGGTTCGTCGGCAGCGTTTTTGTCGAGAAGGGCTGGCTTGACCTTGTGCGGGTGCTTTCGAAAGTGTCCGTGGCGGTGCCGACCACCCGGCTCCTTATCGTCGGTGATGGTCCGGCGGAATATCGCTCGACGCTCGAAAGCGAGGCTGTCCGGCTTGGCGTCTCGTCGCAGATTATCTGGTCCGGACGGCGCTTCGACATCCCCGAGCTTCTTTCCGCGATCGATCTCTTCGTTTCAGCCTCCCACCAGGAGGCGTTCCAGCTATCTTCGCTCGAAGCTATGGCGGCGGGAGTCGCGGTGGTGGCCGCGGCGGTTGGAGGCTTGCCGGAGCTCGTTTGCGATGGAGAGACTGGCGTTCTGGTTACCCCCGGTGACCCTGACACCATGGCTAATGTGATAGTCACACTTCTGCTCGACGAGAATCAGCGAAACAGGCTTGGCGAGGCTGGCAGGCGTCGTGTGCGCGAGCGTTTTTCGCCCGAGAGCCAGATGCCCCGCGTCGAGAGCGCTTTTGCGCGCGCGATCGCGCGATCGAAACGGCACACGCTTCTGTCGGGTCTGCGACGGGCGAATTGAGTTGCTACCTATGCTGCCTGCGTGGGCGCTCGTCGTGCCGAATTCGCGACAAAGAGAGGACTTGGGCGAGTACCGTCCCGGCGTCGATAGCTTCGATATGGCGGCGCTCGGCGTCATCGGGGTAGGCGTGGTGGAACGCCGCGCGAGACACCTGGAGAACTCGATGGCCGGTTCCCCAAGGGCCGGTTTGCTCCGGCCACGTCGGTCCGAACAGAGCGACGACCGGAGTCCCCACCGCGGCCGCGGCGTGCATCGGGCCGCTATCGCCACTTACGGCCAGCAACGCGCGCCGGTACAAGCATAGCGCTTCTTCGAGCGTCGTCTGCCCCACCATCGAGGGCGGCGGCGAGGGGGCCATCATCGCGAGCAAGCGATCCACCTGAGGTTCCTCGCCCGGGCCTCCTGACACAACCACCGGTAATCCCAGTTCGTTACGAATCCGCCCGATGAGGACCGCCCAGCGCTCAATCGGCCACACCTTTGAAGACCACCGGCCGAAGGGGTTCGCCAAGACAAAGCCGCGCAGCGGTGCCCCCGCTTGGTGAAGTTTGGCTTCGACAGTGCGGTCGGCCGCCTCGGAGCAGAACAGCCTGGGCTCAAGGTCCAGCACCGCGATTCCTGCGCGCTGGGCGATCTCCGCGCAGACTTGCACCGCGTGGCGTTGCATGTCGGGACGGACCACCTTGTGCCATCCTGGCCGGAAACCCCCGCGACCAACTCGATACCGCGCCTGACTCGCGTAGACCCAGGCGGCACTGCGCGGGCGCCCCTGAAAATCGATCGCAAGGTCGAAGCGAGGCCCCGGCCGCGCAGCAAGCGCGCGATGCGCGGCGATGAAACTCGAGAGAAACCTCGACCGTGCCGGGTCTGCGACGATCACGCCGTCCACATGCGGATCGCTGCGAAACAGCGGAGCCCACGTCCGAGCCGCCACCACCAGGAGTTCAGCGTCGGGACAGGCCTTTCTCAGTGCCCGCACACACGGCGTTACGTGGACGATGTCCCCGAACGAGCCCAGCTTGACGGCGAGCACCCGCCGCGCCTGAGTAAGATCGATTGGAGCGGCCTGCGTAGCCACTGAGCTGTCACCGTAGAGCATAGCCAGTACCCTCTTTATGTAGCGGATGTGGTAGAGGAATCGAAGGACGGGCAGACCCAAATAGCGTGATGCCTTTGATCGTGGTCAGCGACTTTTCGCGGGAAGGATGGGCCGATTCGGCCGCCGGCGAAGAGCGTGCGCGCCGGTACTGCGAGCAACTCGAGCAGGCCGCCATACTCTGCTTACGGCAGCCGCTTTTCGATCTCAGCGAAGATGAGCGGGGCTTCCTGTGCCGCGTTCAGCAGACCGATTCGGCCGCGACGAAGAACATCTCATACGGGCCAGCTACGCGCCGTCTCGGCGGTTACGCCGGATCGAACGCGGACGCACGGCGGCTCAAGCGATTAATGGCCCGCTACGCGGAGTCCATGCGAAAGGCCGCGGTAGCGTTGCTGTCGCCATACGCTGGCGGGTTGCAAGTCGATCTCACCAGCTTTCGTCCCATTGAGGAACGGGGCCGCCGGCTGGAAACGCGCGCGCGCAACGACCTGATACACATCGACTCCTTTCCCGGCCGTCCGGCGCGTGGCAGGCGAATCCTGCGCTTCTTCACCAATATCCATCCCTCTGAGCCGCGGGTCTGGAAGACCTCCGGAACGTTCGAGCTGCTGGCCGATCGGATGGCGCGCGACGCCGGATTGGAACGATATGCAGGGCGCGCGAACCAGTCGCGGCGTCTTAGACAAGCCCTGGTCGCCGCGTTGGCTTCGATCGGGTTTCCAGTTGCGAGTCATACACCGTACGATCGATTTATGCTCGGGTTCCATGACTATTTGAAGATGAATGACAGCTTTCAGGCGAATTGCGCCAAGGAGCTAATCGAATTTCCGCCCGGTTCAACCTGGATTGCCTTTACCGATGCGGTCCCCCACGCGGTGGTGTCCGGCCAAAATGCGTTGGAGCAGACCTTTTTCGTCCCAATCGCTTCGATGCTGCTGCCGCACAAGAGCCCGTTGCGCGTGCTGGAAGCGATGAGCGGTTCACTGCTCGCTTGACTCCCCGCGCGGGAGTGACATGGATGAACGTAGAGAACGGCGAGTTCGTTGCGCGATGAGTACCCCGAACCCGGCGAGCATGGACGGCATCCGCTTCTTTCGCGTGGCGGAAGCATCCGCAAGTAGATCCGGTTAATCGTAGCTGCAGCCACCCCGGTGATCTCTGCGAGTCTAGAGAGCAGGATTGGCGGTTCAGGTGGTTTAGGATTAGGCTGGCGTGGGTTTTGGGTGAGAACGTGCGGAGAGTCAGAGGTATGCTGTGGGCGATGGGCTTCCGCCTCCATCCGTCCGGAAGACCCCGCGGCCGATAGCGCTTCATGACTGCGCATCGTATCGCCTACGTTCTCGAATACTTTCCGAAACTGTCCGAGACCTTTGTGGCCTCCGAGATCGCCGAGTTGCGGCGGCGCGGAACCGAAATCCTTATCCTGTCGCTGCAGGATCCGCCCGACCAGTTGCGTCACGACTTCGTCGTCAATCACAAGCTGGACGAACTTACCGTCTATGCCCCGAAAGAGTTTTTGCCACCGCTGAGAAAGTTCGGGCCGCAACTGATCCACGCGCACTTCGCCACTGACCCGACCAAAGTGGCGCGCACCTTGGCCGCCGCGATCGGCGTGCCATTCACCTTCACCGCGCACGGCTACGACATCTATGAAGGACCGCCGGCGGATTTTGCGGAACGAGCGGCATCCGCCGCGGCGGTGGTGACGGTCTCCGAAACCAACGCCCGCTATATCGCGCAGAGCTTTGGCGTCCCACGCGAGCACCTCTGCGTGATCCCATGTGGCGTCGATATGACGTGCTTTACCCCCGTCGATCGCGAAACCGGCTCATCAGCCTTACCGGCGCCTCAGGAACCCGGGACCATCCTGTGCGTCGCGCGCCACGATCCGATGAAGAATCTGGGCCTGCTGCTCGAAGCATGCGCGACGCTCCGGGCCCGCGGCGTGAAATTCCGATGCGTCATGATCGGCGACGGTCCCGCTCACGAGGAACTGATCGGAATTCGCGCGCGGCTGAGACTGGAGCCGCTGGTCGAGATGGTCGGCGCCACCAAGCAAGCCACGGTCATTGAGTGGCTCAGGCGCGCGTCGGTCGCGGTTCTGAGCAGCCACAGGGAGGGGATGCCGCTGAGCCTGATGGAAGCGGGTGCCTGTGAATTGCCGGTGGTCGCCACGCGCGTCGGCGGCATCCCGGAACTGGTCGAAGACGGAGTGACCGGCCTGCTTACTCCGCCAAGCGACGCGGCGGCGCTGGCAGATGCGCTCCAGCGTCTGCTGGCGGACCCGGCGCTCCGGACCACAATGGGCCAGGCGGCGCGGCGCCGTATAGCGGCGAACTTTTCGCTACCAGCGCAGGTCGACAGCTTGCAGGCCCTGTGGTCTCGCGTCCTCGCCGCACATCGCCGAGACCGGACGATGGCCTGATGCCATAGGCGATCGCTTGCTATTTCAATCCGGCCGCCTACAAGACCGATGGGTCACCTATCTGAGACTCCGGGAGGGATCTGAACGCACGCTTGATCGCGGTGGAGCTACCCTTCAGCAGCTTCAGCTCGACAGCTCGGCGCAGCCCATTCGCGGGCATTCAGCATGGCGCTTTCCCATGCGTCCATCTGATAGGCGCGGCTCATCTCGCGGCGCTCGGCATGGGCGAGGGCGGCGGCGGATAGCTCTTCATAGTGGCTTCCATCCTGCCAGAGTTTGCGAACCGCAGCGGCCCAATCGGCAATCGGCTGCCCAGGGTCGAGAAGGATTCCGCCTGGCCCGACAGCCTCGGGCAACCCGCCTCGGGAGGATGCTACTACAGGGATGCCACTGATTTGGGCCTCGGTCGCGACTCGCCCGTAGGCTTCTTCCCACACAGACGGCGCAAGAAGAATGCTGCATTTCCCATAGACGACGCGCATGTCGTTCTGCGGCGGCAGAAACGTGACATTGGAAAGCGCCTCAAGTCCCCGCAATAGGTGCTTCCGGTGCTCGGGGGGGAGTGGCCATGATTCGACGAAGGTAAAGGGAATCTCCGGGCAGAGGCGGGCGATACCGAGGGCGATGTCGCGACCTTTGATGGGGTGGGGATTTATGAAGGTGACGTTTTCCCTCGTCCTTCTGGTCCTATATCTGTCAGCGGAAATATAGGGATAGATCACACGCGGATTGATACCGAAGGCAGTGCGGTACTTGTCCGCAGTGAACCGGGAGTTGGCGATGCAGGGAACATTGCCCAGGTCCTCGAAGCGCCCACCGTGCAAGTGAAATTCCACGTTCTGCAACATCACCAGGATGGGAATTTGCGTGCGCTTAGCTGCCAGAGCCATCCGTACCGGGTGACCTACCATGACAACGATGAGTTCGGGCCTCTCTTTTTGAGCAACGTAGTCGAGCGCGTCCCACGCAGACCATGCGCGCCACACGGGATATCCGGACACGGAATCGCGGGACACCTCGCAGCCGGAAAGCCTCTTGTTGATCTGCATCTTGATGCGCGACTTATGGCCGACCATGCCGGTCTTCAATCCAGCCAGTACGGCAACCTGGTGTCCTCGGTGTTTGAGGTCGATGCACAGTTCATTCGCCGATGACTCCATGCCGCCGTGCGCCTGCGGAAGGTAGGGACTGGTAGTTGTAAACAGTGCTCGCATATTGTGTTGTTTTCGATGGCGCAAAAGGCGAATCTAAAAATACCGCAAGTGTGATGTGCCGTGCATCTCACCGGCAAGCAGCCAGCATGGCGCTTTCCCAGGCGTCGATCTGATAGGCGAAGCTCATCTCGCGGCGCTCGGCATAGGCGAGGGCGGCGGCCGACAGCTTCTCATAGTGCCGTCCACCCTGCCAGAGTTTGCGCACCGCGGCGGCCCAATCTGCAATCGGCTGCTCAGGGTCGAGCAGGATTCCGCCCGGCCCCACGGCCTCGGGCAACCCGCCTCGGGACGAGCCGACTACGGGGATGCCGCTGATTTGGGCCTCGGTCGCGACTCGCCCGTAGGTTTCTTCCCAGACAGACGGCGCCAGAAGAATGCTGCATTTCCCATAGACGACGCGCATGTCGTTCTGCGGCGGCAGAAACGTGACATTGGGAAGCGCCTGGAGTTCTTGCCTCAGGTGGTGCCGGTCTTCGTGGTTGAGTCGCCACGATTCGACAAAGGTAAAGGGAATCTCCGGGCAGAGGCGGGCGATACCGAGGGCGATGTCGCGACCTTTGATGGGGTGGGGATTTATGAAGGTGACGTTTTCCCTCGTCCTTTTGGTTCTATATCTGTCAGCGGAAATAAAGGGATAGATCACGGGCGGGTTGATGCCGTAGGCGGCGCGATACCTTTCCGCAGTGAAACGAGAGTTGGCGACGAAGGGACCGTTGCCCAGCTCCCCGAAGCGCCCGCCGAGCTCGTGAAATTCCACATTCTGCAGCAGCACTAGGATGGGAATCTGCGTGCGCTTGGCTGCCCGAGCCATGCGTACCGGCCGACCTACCATGACAACGATGAGTTCGGGCCGCTCTTTATCGGCGACGTAGTCCAGCGCGTTCCACGGAAACCATGAGCGCCACACGGGATATCCGGACACGGAATCGCGAGCCACCTTGCAGCCGGAGAGCCCCCGGTTGATCTGCATCTTGATACTCGACTTCCAGCCGAATAGACCGGCCGGCACGTTGATGTTCGTTTTCCAGCACCCCAGACTGGCTGTATTCAGTCCAGCCAGTACGGCGACCCAGTGTCCTCTGTGTTTGAGACTGATACACAGTTCATTCGCGGACGACTCCATGCCGCCATACGCTTGGGGAAGGTATGGATGGGCAGTTGCAAACAGTACTCGCATATTGATGCTGCTTTTGATCAGAGCGCGAAGCCCGAATTTAAAGATGCCGCACGCGCGGGGTTGCGTTCTTCACGATCTTTTCAGGTTACCAGTCACCTCGGCCAAGGTTGCAACACCTCCATCCCTGCGGGAACTGGTCCATGGGACCGGTCAGGAATTTCGTGTTTGAGTCGGTGCTTGGTCAGTCAATCCGCCATTAGGCTTAGCAGGAATTTGGGCCTCGGACGAACGGGCTCCGCTGGCCATGGCCCAGAGCTTGGCGTACTTGATAAACTGAGAAAATCCACTCAGCGTGCATAGAATAAACCCATGCCAACCGTCCAAAAACCCCTTTCCTCGGAAATACATCCATAAGAACTTGCGGAACGGTGCGACGATCAGGTGATATCCGGGATTTCGGCTTCCCAGAGGCGGTATGTCGAGAATTTCCAGATCGGTGTAACGGTTCGCCTTCTCAACGTAGTGGCGGATAGAATCGTAGCTGTAGTGATTCATCGGCGCTGTCAGATGGAGTGCTCTCCCACCAATGACGACCCCCTCGTGCAGGTGGACGTTCGGGTACCGACCCGCGCCTCTCCTAAACAGGCGCAGCTGATAACCAGGATACCAACCACAGTGTCGGATCCATTTGCCGCAAAAAAACGTACGACGGGCGAGGTTGTATCCGTCCACATCCAGGGACGCGCGTGGAATTTCGGTTTCGATTTCGGCGATCAAGTCCGGGGTTAGTTCCTCGTCCGCGTCCATCACCAGAATCCAATCTCCCGTACATCTCGCCAGTGCCCAGTTTCGCTGATCGGCGTAGCCTTGCCACGGGCGGATGAAAACTTGCGCGCCCCGCTCGCGTGCAAGCGCCACCGTGTTATCTCGGCTTTCAGCATCCACCACGATGACTTGAATTTCTTGAAACAAGTGCGGGGAGAACCGGAAACTGCTCAGACAACGTCCGAGGTTACGTTCTTCGTTTAACGTTATAATCGCTATGGAAAGGGTCAGCCCCGACGGGTTCATTTTGCCGCTCCGTGGAACTTTCAGCAGCTACAAGCATCAAGATGAAGAGACACGGGCCTGACTCCGCCCAATCAGCGGCCCGCAATTGCCGGGCACTCGACCCCGCGCAAGCGAGTCGAACGCACCCAACCCCGCAAGGGTGTCTACAACCTCTTCAGGGCCTATCGATCTCAGGCAGTCATAGTGGCCGAAGCGACAGGTCCGGGCGAGGCACGGACTGCATTCGATTGCCCGGTATGTGACCGCGGCTTTCGCGCCAATCGGGGCGGTGCGTCCGGGGTCGGTTGATCCGAAAATCGCGACTGTCGGGATTCCCAGCGCCGCCGCGACGTGTGCGCATCCCGAGTCATTGCCGACAAACCCGTCGCAAATGGACAGCAGTGCAATCAACTCACCGATTCTCGTCTCGCCCGCGGCCACGATCACCGGACTGCCGGCCCGGGCAATTTCTTCAGATTTGGCGCGCTCGCCTGGCGTGCCTACCAGCACGCACTCTGCGCCGCGCTCGCCCAGCCGATCGATAAGCGCCGAATAGCGGCTTGCCGGCCATTCCTTGGCCGGACCAAAAGCGGCGCCAGGCGCCAGAGCGATGATGGGACATCCGGGGCGAAGCCTGTGCGCCCCAAGCCATTGGCGCATTCTTTCGCGATGCGGTTCGTGGACATCGAGCGCCGATTCCCGCGCGTCATCATCGATCCCGAGCGTGAACCGAATCATCGCGAGCCAGTATTGCGACTGATGTGCGCCGGCTCCCTCCCGCGGTGGAAATACCTTGTGCGTCAGGAGCGGCCCGCGACGGTAGCGGACGTAGCCGGCGCGCGCAGGCACTGCGGCCAGCGCCACCCAGAGCGCGGAGGAAAAGCTGTTCGGCAAGAGTATCGCAAGGTCAAAGCGCGCCCTGCGAATTCGCAAGACGATCCGGGCGGTGTCTGCGAACCCGCGCATTCCACCGGCCACCGTGTAAGGAATCACTTCGTCGATCCAGCGCGCGCCGTCGAAGAAGCCCGCGAGCTCTCGCTTGACGAGAACCGCGAGGTGCGAGTTCGGCCAGGTGCGGCGAATCGCGCGAAGCGCCGGCAGACTCATCACGGCGTCGCCCAGCCAATTGACTTCCTTGACCAGAATGCGTTGCGGCGTGCCGATGCCGGCCGCGGCCGGAGCCGGCCTTTCAATAATTCGCGCAATTCGCGGCTGCTGCATCATCTCTCGATCTTGCGATAATCCCACCGCAACGAGCGGGGCCTAGAGCCTAGCGTGGCACTTGAGACACCGTGACCATGAACTTGCCGCTCGGGGCGCGCCCGATCTCAGCGACCTGCTCGAACGCGACCGCCGTCTGCTCTCCCAGATAGTCCCGGAACTTCGCCTGGATTCGGCTTTCGCTCTCGGCGGCAAGCGGTCGGTCAGCCACATAGCGCACGCAAATATGACCGATCGCTTTCTGCACTATCTGGAAGAATTTCAACTCCGGACCCCTTCTCAGTATGCCCACCGCCGGCCAACTTGACGTCAGGCTGCCGTCCGACCTTCGAAACAGATTCATTTCGCGCCCGAGAACTCGCCCGAGCAGCGGCAACGTGCGCCCGCAAGCGCATCCACCGCGCGCCGCGATCGCATAGTCGCCGATCTCGTAGCGTACCAGCGGCATCAGGTAATTCTCGAGCGTCGTCACGAGTACCTTGCCCATCTCGCCCGGAGCGGCCTCGTGGCCGGCCTCGTCGACGACCTCTATCAAGACGTGCTCTGCGTTGACGTGATAACTGCCCTTGGGACACTGAAACGCGAGACAGGCCTCGGCTGACCCGTAGTTGTCGCGCAGGTCGAGACCCAACCGCTTTCGCGCAAACTCGCGCAGCGAATCATCCACGACTTCCCCGCCGCAGAGGACTCGCCGGAGCGACGGCAAGCTCTGCCCCGTCTCTTCCAGCGCGCGCAAGATCCCGTCTATGCCGCTGGGAAATGCGTACACAAACGCTGATCTCAGTCTGGCCAGTATCTCTACCTGCTCGGAGAAAGGCATCGAAGTCGGGAGAAACTTCACGCCGAACGAGGAAAACCGCCTTATCAACTCAACTTCGGTCTGATAGTCGGGATCGGGCTCCGCTAACAGCCGCGCGCCAACGAACCAAACATTGCGCCCGAGCGGATTCCATCCGTTCACGCGCAGGTAACGAGTCCTTGCGGCATTGCGGCCGCGCTGGTGAGACGAGTCAAACAGCAGCCTGACTGCGACCCCGCTGGTTCCCGAAGAGCGCCCCTCAACGAAGCGAGTCCCGCAAGGATAAAGCGAGCGGACCGACAGGCTGAGCGGCTCGACATCGGAGCGCTTCAGCACGGGAAGCCGCGGTAGATCCCCGGCATGCGGCACGGTACCGAGGCGTTCGGCATAGAAGGGAATATTCGCCGCTGCGCGAAGCGTTCTTTCGAGGTGCTGCTCGCGGTAGGATTCCAGCTTCTCGAGTCGCCAGTATTGCGACCTGAGAAGGGCGGCGTACCGCGGTGTTGCTTCGATCAGTCTCGCGATTGCACCCATGTCAAAAAAGGATTCCGCTAAAATCGATCAAGGTCTCAAATGACAGCCATGCTGAGCAGTCCATATCGCTGCCTGAAGAAGTCGGCGCCGTATAGTTTCACCGGTCCGCAGGTTTCGCAACCTGTGTGTGGCGAATTGCTGATTCTGGGGAAATCAGTAATTCGCCACACACACGTTATCGTCCGCGTGCGCGGACATGTAGGGCATGGACGAGCGGTCTGGCGGTCGGCCGCAATATCCTCGAAATCGCCTAACCACCTGCTCAGCGAACAGAGTATCTAACGGGGACTCGGCATTGACTACTTCGACCGCTACCGCGCCGAACGATTGAAGCGCCGCAGCCTCGCCCAACTCCAGCGCCCAGGTCACTCTTACACCCCTCCAAACTGCTGCCTAACGAGGATTTTTCAAGATAGCGAAACTGACGCCACTCGAAAGAACCTTGACGACCGGCTGCTCAGGAGGCTTTTGCCTTCCTTTCCGCCCAGCGCTTTTTCATCGCTTCGGACAGCCTCTTCCTGCCTGCGGGAGTGAGTTGCCCACGTCTCTTTGGCGCGGCAGTCTTAGCGGGCAACTTCTTCGCCCGCCGCTCCGCCCAACGTCTTTTCATCACCAGTGACAATCGGCGTCGCCCTGCCGGGGTAATGCCGCCTTGTCTCTTACGCGCAGCTTTTCGAGTGGCGCCACTGCCACTCACACCCGCGCTTTCGATTAGGGCGGCAATTGCCCGCCCTATCTTCTCCCTTTCGGTCTTCAATTCTGCGATGATTGTGCTTAGGTCCAATATCGGCTCTCCTTGACTGAGCGGTTGAAACAGTATCGTGTCTGCACGAAGGAACTTCAATAGCTTCCGCCGTCACCCAAACGCGCAGCGAAGAGGAGGTATTGGCAAGAGTTGTGGATCGGCTCCGGGAGCGGGGGGCAGAGTGAGTCACGGGATGGGGTCCCGACGCGCCGCGCCATCTGCTTTGTGTCCCACTTCCAGCCAAGCCGGCGGAATCTCTTTCCGACGGCGGTCGGTCGCAGGTAGGAGCCGAGGTCAGCTGGACAGCGCTCAGGGCGGCGTGCTCGTTCAGAGTCTGGTAGCAACCGATGTGTCGCCGTTCGCCGGGCCATGCTTCCTTCTATGCTGACCAATTCCGCCCTGCTACAGATCGCGATGGGAACGTCAGAGCCGTTGCATCACGGGGTAGGACGCGATCCCATCGGCTGCAGGAGGCTTGGGTGACAGCAACAGAAGAGCGCAATCTCGCGACCATTCGCGCGTATTTCGACGCCACGAACGCGGGCAACCTCAACGCCATGATCAACGCTTTCGACGAGGACGCTCGCAATCATGGCCGACCTGTCGGGCGAGCGGGCGTTGCGCTCGTCCTTCGCGACATCCACGACACCTTCCCGGATACGCACACGACCGTCGAGGAAATCGCCGCGATCGGTGATCAGGTGGTCGTTCGACTCACGGTGTCGGGCACGCATCTGGGGGTTGGGCGCCTGCGCGTGAACGGCGGTTTGCTCGTCGGCGTCGCGCCCACCGGCAAGCACTATTCTGTGCAGCACATCCACTGGTTCACCTTGCGCGACGGCCTAATCATCGAGCATCGCGCCAACCGCGACGATGTAGGCATGATGGTGCAGCTGGGCTTGCTACCCGCGCCGCTCCCGTTCGGGACAACTCCGCCGAACACCTAGGGAAGCTCTGCACAAGTGATAGGATTTAGCGGATAGTAGGATATCGGGGAAGTGGTTGATGAGGAGGTGGGGCGATGAGTAATCAGCGGACGTTCGCATCGCTGGCGTGGAATGGCA
>Ga0074044_10003734_pt1 | contig 12852 bp, 10 predicted proteins | sample BogForMeECP23OM1_FD_94443 | JGI IMG/M metagenome (GOLD analysis project Ga0074044, IMG submission 94443) | Bog forest soil microbial communities from Calvert Island, British Columbia, Canada - Bog Forest MetaG ECP23OM1 | ecosystem: Environmental > Terrestrial > Soil > Wetlands ...
GATTCAACACAGAGAACGGCAGGCCGCGATCTCGGCTATCGAGAGCACTCAAAGCGTCGGCCAGGACCTTGGGAGATCACTGACTCTCTCCAGAGTGGTAGACGAAGAATGAGCGATTCTCGCGTCCATCGTCGATCGGCTCGGAGCGGTGCCAAACACAGCGCATCCCCTGCTTGGAAGCACAAGACCGGCTTTCGGGTCGCCACCAGACGTATCTTTTGAGAAGCAGCGGCTGTCCGCCTGGACGTACGTTTTCCGGCATCGTGTGCTGGGCGAATTAGGGCGCATCTTGCTGCAGGAATCGGATGACGGGCGCTGCCATATTTCCTGCGAAGTGGTTGGTGATCCATCCGACCCAATGACTGCGCAGCGGACGGCAATCTTCAAACCTTTGGGGCTGGAATTGTCTCGTCAGATGGAAGCGGCTTTTGGCACAACTCCGGAAGAGGCGGGACCGGTCGCCCCGCCGCCTCGCCTTCCGGAAGCCAAGGAAGTAATTGAGAGCTAGATCATTCCTTGTGAGCGCTGTGGCACGGTGGAGCGGCACGGCACGGACCCCGGCAATGGAGTTCAGCTTAATCATCTGACTCGAACACATTGACCCTTAATTTAGAACCGATATCGGCCGAGGCATTTATGTTCTCAGGCCGCTACAGGTAGAGTTCCAAGCCACCAAGGCATCAATCTCGGTTGCTTCTTGGATGGTGGGTCAGGCAATGATTTGCCATCAAACTCAACACCGTTTTAATTTTGCACTTTTTTCGGGAGACTCTTATCCAGGCTGAGAACGCGTTCTCTCTGTAAAAGGCAAAAGCTCGGGCCAATCGCAGGGGCCGCCCCGCTTGGGAGAAGTCGTTGCGTGCAAGGCGCTTGAGCAGGGCGGGGGGTTCAGAGAAGAGAGAGAAATCAAATCAGCGCTGAAGCGCTGTTGGCGAGGAGTTGAGGCTGCATATAGTGACGCTGGTGTAACAGACGCTTGCGCGACCAGTGTTGATAATCGCTCGACTTTAGTCGCCGCTGCAAACGCTGACAAATGATTCATCGGAGCGCTTAACGCCGGGGTCTGTAGTTTAGCCAGCGTTCTATGGTTTGCGGCGAAATGCTCTGTAGACGCGCCCAAGAGTTTCTTCTTCTGTTTGACCCATTCAAAGAAGCGAGCGAGCAAGAATGCTGTTAACAATTGGCAAATCACGAGAATAGAACAGAACGGTTCGGCGCCTCCGGGCGAGGGGATTATCCCGATTAAAAGCATCGAAAGACCAATCTGCGAGCTAAAGACGGGCAACATGTTGCGGCCGATCAACGAGAATGGATGAAGGACTGTCTCCCAACGCTGCAGATGCCCGAGAACCTTTGAGAAAGCCCAGCCCGTCACTAAAAAGTTCAGCAACCGAAGGGGACCCAGGTGCCATTTATCTAGCAACCACGCCTGGTTAGTTGGAACAGGGATCGCTGAAACGGTAATCAGACGCCAAGCGAAAAATGCTATGGATAGGAGAAGCAAGATGACCGGTAATGGTTTCGGCAGCGGCAAAGCGCGGTTCTTTTCGCAAAGACGCTGGCCGCAGAATAGACCGCTTACCCAAAGGAATTGCCACGCGAGAACATCGAATGGCCCCGGATTTATGTACGAGATGTCCTTGGTAGCCGTGACGAGTAAATCGCGCACCCGCAATTGTGAAATCAACCAGATCGACAGACTGCTGAAAATCACCGTTTTCCATCCGCACCTTCCGGCAGCCCAAAATACCAGGGGAGTAAGGAAAGAGAACAAGATGTACATGGGAAGGACGTCCATCAATGGAGGCTGAAAGACGAGCAGCATCGATGCACCAATCGCTGCTGGTGGATTTTTCAGATACTGCTCGAATAAAGTTCTCAAGCCGGGAAGATAGGAAAGAAGGAAACTGCCAATGACAAAGGCAAAAGCCAGTGTCAGGAGGTGCGCGGTGTAAATCCGGCCGGCTCGATGAATCGTGGATGATCTGGCTGCATTGAATCCATTCTTCTCTATCCGCTTACGAAAGAGCATTCCCGCCAAAAACGCCGAGACGAATACAAAAGCCTCTGCAGTGGTGAAAAATCCAATTGGCTGGTCCGTCAAACGACGCAGCGATGATGGCGAATGATTGACCACCATCATTAACAGCAAGATGCCTCGCAGGACGTCCAGTTCGGTAAGTCGTTTCATGGGGCCGAGAAGTGAAGTTGCAGGATCTGTACCGACTCTCCTCTGGTGAGAAACGGCCGCCTCTTTGTGTCTACTAATAATGCTTTTTCGCGGCTAACTGCCGGGTTGACCAAGGCGTTCCATGTTGTCCTGGAGCGAAGTCTCCCATTCTTTTGCAGACTGACTTAACTGCTACTGTTTTCATAATCGCGACGAGGACCGACTGGCGATGAGTGGGCTAGCTCAAGCCGCCCGGCTGATTCACCAGCTAGACGGCTCGCAGGGGGGAAGGGATCAGCTCTTGATGCCGACGAGTTCGACTTCAAAGATAAGCGTCGAGTTAGGGCCGATGGCACGACCCGCGCCCTTTTCGCCATAGGCAAGTTCGGCGGGCACGAAGAGCTGCCATTTCGCGCCGGTCTTCATGAGCGGGAGAGCTTCGGACCAAGCTTTGATCACGGCGTTAACCGGGAAGGTGGCGGGCTCGCCGCGCTTGTAGGAGCTATCGAATTCCGTGCCGTCCAGGAATGTGCCGCGATAGTTCACGATGACCTGATCAGTCGGTTTCGGCTGTGTGCCGTTGCCTTCGGCGAGCACCTTGTATTGGAGGCCGCTCGGCAGCGTCTTCACGCCTTCTTTCGCTTTGTTGGCAGCGAGAAATTCGTTGCCTGCCTTCTTGTTCTTTTCGGCGAGTTGCTTGATCTGTTCGGTTTCTTTCTTCTGAAGATCCTGCTCGAAGGCCGTGAGAGTTTCTGCGCGTTCCTTGTCGCTAAGCTGCGGTTTTGCGCCGGAGATGCCGTCTTGCAGCCCGGTCACGAGCGCCGCGGTGTTCAAGTCGAGCGCGTTGGCTTTCATGTCGGCGCCGATATTGACACCGATGCTGTAACTGGCTTTGTCGCGTTGGTCTTTGAGGACGGTTGGGTTATCCGCGAGAGCCGGCGCAACGAAGGCGAGCACGGCGAGCGGGCTGAGATATTTGAGTTTCATTTGGAGTAGATCCGGATGTTCTTTTGTTTTTTAGAAACGGTCGCCAGGAAGGCTTCCGCGGTTATCGGACGCCGCCACTATGACGCTCGCGGGTTGCCCGTCCCTTGCGCGAACATTACAGAAAATCCATGCACTTCCTCCGCGGTTCTGGTGAGCGGCAAGAGGAGTTTTCCGACCTTTAGTTTCGTTCGAAACTTTACGACGAAGTTGTTCGGGAATCCCAATACTGAAGAGCGTGGGCGTCGAACCCTTCGTACGTGTAATGAGATCGAAAGGTCGGCGCCACGATGGGATGTCAAGATAGTGGCGTCAAGAGCAGGCATCGACGCGGTGCCAAGATTTTGACCACACCACAAAAAACAGAATCAAATGCAGACCTCCGATTTACATCCAATCAACCCGGCATCTGCCGACAAGTCCTCGGCAGCGGTTCATCCCGCTCGCACCGACGCCCATTTCGACGCTGTTAAATACACCCCTGCGCCGATTGCGCGTGACCCCTTTAACCGCAGGACGCCACCTGTACCGACGCAGATCGCGGGCAATCCGAACGCCGGCATTCAGGCCATCAATGACGCGGTGCGCCAAAACTCCGCGTGGGTTCATCCGCTCCGGCAGGAAATCGGCCGCGTAATCGTCGGACAGCAGCACTTGGTCGACCGGCTCATTGTCGGCTTGATCTGCAACGGTCACATCCTTCTCGAAGGCGTGCCCGGTCTCGCCAAAACGCTTGCACTCAAAACGCTTGCGGGTGCCGTGGGTCTGGGCTTCAGCCGCCTCCAGTTCACGCCGGACATGCTGCCCGCGGACATCGTCGGCACGATGATTTATAACCCGCACGACGGCTCCTTCAGCACAAAGCACGGCCCGGTTTTCGCGAACCTCGTGCTCGCGGACGAAATTAATCGCGCGCCCGCCAAGGTGCAGAGCGCCTTGCTTGAAGCGATGCAGGAGCGCCAGGTCACGCTTGGCGACGAAAGTCATCCTCTGCCTGATCCTTTCCTCGTCATGGCGACGCAAAATCCACTCGAGCAGGAGGGCACTTACCCGCTACCCGAAGCGCAGGTCGATCGCTTCATGCTGAAGGTTCTGGTCAAATATCCGAACCGCAGCGAAGAGCGCGCGATCCTTGATACCATGGCCGTCGCCGAGCCTTCGTTCGACGTGCAGCCCGTCGTTACGGCGGAAGACATCGTCCAGGCGCGCCGCGTCGTGAGCAGCATCTACGTCGACGATAAAGTGAAGGATTACATCGTGGACCTCGTCCTCGCGACGCGCGATCCGCAGCCCTACGGCATCGATCTCAACGGGTATGTGCAATGCGGAGCATCTCCACGCGCGACGATCAGCCTCACGCTTGCAGGCCGCGCCATCGCTTTCCTCCAGGGCCGCGGCTACGTCACTCCGCAGGATGTGAAAGACGTCGCCTACGACGTGTTGCGCCACCGGATTATGGTCAGCTACGAGGCCGAGGCGGAGAACATTACCTCGGAAAACATCATTGCCGGCATCCTGGAAGGCATGCCAGTGCCCTAATCGCGCCACCTCGCGCACCGAAAAGGTTGAACGCCATGAACTCCGATCAAACAAGAGAAATTCTGCGCAAAGTCCGGCAGATCGAGATCCGCACCAAGCGGCTCGTGACCGACACGCTGGCGGGCCAATACCACAGCGTCTTCAAAGGCCGCGGTATGAACTTCGATGCGGTGCGCGAATACATCCCCGGCGACGAAGTGCGGACCATCGACTGGAACGTGACTGCGCGAGCCGGTCGCCCGTTCGTGAAAAAATTCGTCGAGGAACGCGAGCTGACACTGATGCTGGTAGTCGACGTAAGCGCCTCGGGTGACTTCGGCTCTGGTGCGCAGAGCAAGCGAGAACTTGCCGCCGAGATCGCAAGCGTCCTGGCATTCTCCGCGGTGCGCAATAACGACAAAGTTGGGCTGATTCTCTTTAGCGACCAGATCGAGCTCTACGTGCCGCCTCGCAAAGGTCGGCGACACGTGCTCCGGTTGGTGCGGGAAGTCCTTCGCTTCGAACCACAGCGCCTCGGCACGAACCTCATCCGCGCACTCGATTTCGTGAACCACGTCATCTCCAGGCGCGCGATCGTCTTCCTGGTATCCGACTTTCAGATCGACCATCCGACTTCAGAGTCGGTTGCTGAACTGCGGCGCGCTCTTCGTCAAACGAATCGCCGCCACGACCTTGTCGCTATGCCGATAGAGGACAGCCGGGAGCAGGCGCTGCCCGATGTTGGCATCATCGCGCTGGAGGACGCAGAGACCGGCGAACTGATCGAGCTGAATACACAACTGCCCGCGGTTAGGCAGCGTTTCGCGGAGATCGCAGCCAACCGTGCCAAGCAACTCCAGCGCATGTTAAACGCCGAAGCGGTCGATTCTCTTCGGCTCTCCACCGACCAGCCCTACGTAGCGTCGCTCATGACGTTTTTCAAAAACCGCTCCCGCAAACACTGATGAAAACTCCCTTGTCCCTTCTCCCCCTCCGCTGGCATCTGGCAGCAGCCGCCGTATCGCTCGGTTTCCTCGTTTTGAGCGCCCACGCGGCGCCCTTTGCCGCGCCAGCGTCTGCTACCTCTGTGGCTGGCGCACCGGCGGCGAAAACACTTCCGGTCGCCGCTCCGGAAGAAGACATCTTCGATATCCGACCGCCCATCCACATTGCCGACGAATTCTTCTGGGCCGGTTGGGCCGCTGGGGCGTTTGCTGCGGCGGGCCTCGGCTATTGCGGATGGCGTCTGCTCCGCGGTAAATTACGCGCGAAACTCCCTTATGAAGTCGCGCTGGAGAAACTCCTAGCCGCACGCCGGTTTCTCAGTCCTGAGCACGCGCGCACCTTCTCGGACCTGGTCTCGGACGTGGTGCGTTCTTTTATCGAGCAAACCTTCCCGGTACGCGCCGCGCATCGAACGACCGAGGAGTTTCTTTACGATCTTGTCGCCAACGCAGACAGCCCGCTCGCAGCGCACCGCGACACCCTCGGCGGATTCCTTGGCCACTGCGATCTCGCGAAGTTCGCGATGTGGCGGCTCAGCGTCCCGCAGATGGAAGCGATGCTTCAAAGCGCCCGCGACTTCATCCTCACCACGGGACGGCCCGTAAAAGGCGCGGCATTCCGAAACCCCGGCTCTCAGGCCCCAACCGGCGGTCGCCCAAGCCTAACCACCTATTGATCATGATCCGTTTCCTTTACCCTCAACTCCTTTGGCTGCTCGCTCTGCTTCCCCTGGTCGCGCTTCTGCGCGGCAGGCGCGGCACGGTGGCCGCCGTGAAATACTCCAGCGCCGAGATCGCCCGGCAGGTGGCGCGTGAGACGCGCAGCCGAGCGGGCCGCTGGATCAGCACGCTGAGCCTCCTTGCACTCGGCTTTATCATCATCGGACTGGCCCGGCCGCAACTCGGTCGCAGCAGCTCGACGGTCGAAGCCAGCGGGGTGGATATGATTCTTGCCCTGGACTGCTCGGGCTCGATGGCGGCGCTCGACTTCAAAGTCGATGGGCAGCCCACAAACCGCCTCGACGTCGTCAAGTCGGTCGTTTCAAAGTTCATCGATGCGCGCCCGAATGATCGCATTGGCCTGATCGGTTTCGCCGGCGCGCCGTATCTCGTGAGCCCGCTGACGCTTGATCACGACTGGCTCCAACAGAATCTCGAACGCGTCCAGATCGGTGCCGTCGAAGATGGCACTGCCATCGGCTCCGCGCTCGCCGCGAGCGTGAACCGTCTCCGTGATCAGCCGGGCAAATCGAAGGTCGTCGTTTTCCTGACTGACGGTGAAAATAACATGGGCAAAATCGCACCCGAAACGGCAGCTCAGGCCGCGAAGGCGCTCAGCGTTAAGGTTTATACCATTGCGGCCGGTGTCCGGGGCGATGCGCCGGTTCCAATTACCGATGATTTTGGCAAGAAGCGCCTTGTCATGGCGAAGGTCGATGTCGATGAGGAGACATTGAAAAAAATTGCGGACGTCACAGGCGGAAAGTTCTTCCGTGCAACGGATTCTGACTCACTCAGAAACATTTACGCCGAGATCGACCGCCTGGAGAAGACCACCCACCAGATGAAGAAGTTCGAGCATCACTCCGAACTATTAGCCTGGGCCGTGATGCCTGCTCTCGCCTTGTTCGGCATCTGCTTCGGCCTGCAACAGACGAGCTTTCGTCGCCTGCCATGACCTCTCACTGAAAACTATTAATTCATTCAATCCGATGCAATTCGCTCAACCTCTCTGGCTCCTTGCGGGCGCGGCCACATGCGCCTTCTTGCTTTGGCGCTATCGCCGATTCCAAACTCAGCAGCGCGCTATTCTTGCGCGGTTCGCCGCCGTGCGCCTCCTTAACAGGCTCACCGCGTCTGTCTCTCCGACTCGCCGCAAGGCGAAACAGGCACTCTTTGTCCTCGGCGTCGCCTGCCTCTTCGTCGCGCTCGCGCGACCCCAGGCTGGCTACGAGTGGCAGGAAACGCATCGCAAGGGCATCGAGGTGCTTTTTGCCGTTGACACCTCTAAGAGCATGCTCACCCAGGACGTCAAGCCGGACCGACTCTCCCGCGCAAAGCTCGCCGTACATGATTTCGTGGACAAGCTAAACGGCGACAGCGTGGGCCTGATTGCCTTTGCCGGCAACGCCTTTTTGCAATGTCCGGTGACGCTTGATTACGATGCCTTCCGTGAATCGCTCGACGCGCTCGACACTAAAGTGATCCCGCGTGGCGGCACAGACATCGCCGCGGCCATCCGCGAAGCCGAGGCCGTCTTCAAGACGCGGGCTACGGCGGAGAAAATCCTCGTACTCGTAACCGATGGTGAAGACCTCGGCGGCGAAGGCACCGTCGCTGCGAAAGAGGCCGCGAAGAGCGGCGTGAAGATCTTCGCCGTCGGCGTCGGCAGCACGACCGGTGATCCCGTGCCCGTGCCGAATGAGAATGGCGGAACCGACTTCGTCAGGGACGCCTCGGGCCAGCTCGTGAAGTCGCGCCTCGACGAAGCCACGCTCAAGCAAATCGCTGTGGCGACCGGAGGCATGTATCAGCCGCTTGGGCAGCAGGGAGAAGGGCTAAGCACGATTTACGACCAGGGGCTCGCCTCGTTCATTCGCCACGACCTTAGCACCCGCCAGGCAAAAGTGTATCTCGAGCAGTTCCAATGGGCGTTGCTGGCCGCGCTGGTCTGCTTCATCGCGGAAACTCTCATTGGCACGCGACGAAAAGTGCGCGAACCGAAAACCGTCCAGGCGCCTGTGAGAGCCAAACCCGCGTGGGCGCATCAGCACGCGACTGCCGTGCTGGGAATCGCGCTGCTCGGCGCAACGGCTACGACCCGTGCCGCATTACCGCAGGTCGCCGAACAGGCGTATAAGCAGGGCGATTTCACGAAGTCACAGGCAGAGTACGCCGCGGCGGCCGCGAAGGAACCGGCGAAGACCGAACTACAATTCAACGCTGGGTCGGCGGCTTACAAAGCCGGTGACTTGGCGCGGGCGGCAACCGACTTCCAAAACAGTCTCCACACCGAGGAGGTGCCCGTGCAACAGGGCGCTTATTATAACCTCGGCAATACGCAATTCCGCCTCGGACAGAAGACCGAGAAGAGCAATCCGAAGGAGACGATCAGGACCTGGGGGGAAGCCGTGCGCTCCTACGACGCCGCGCTGCAAATCGAGTCAGGAGACGTTCAGGCGAAGCACAATCGCGACCTGGTGAAGCGCAAGATCGAGCAATTGAAGAAGCAGGAAGATCAGAAGAAACAACAGCAACAGGATCAGAAGAACGATTCCAAAGATCAGAAGAGTAATCCTGAGAACCAGCAAGCCGGCCAAAATGGCCAGGAACCGAAGGATCAGAAGAAACAACAGCAACGACAGGATCAGAAGAACGGTTCCAAGGATCAGAAGAGTGATCCTAAGGACCAGCAGGCCGGCCAGAATGGTCAGGAACCCAAAGATCAGCAGCAACAGCAACGACAGGACCAGAAGAACGGTTCCAAGGGTCAGAAGAGTGATCCTAAGGACCAGCAGGCCGGCCAGAACGGCGAGGAACCGAAAGACCAAAAACAGCAGGACCAGGCGCAGAACGGTCCCCCGGAGCCGGCGAAATCGGAGCCGCAGAAACTCACCGGCAAGAAACCTTCCCAAGGCCTGCCGCAAGTGGCGAACGGTCAGCAGCCCGAGCCGGGAGACACTGTCAGCGCAGGCGGCGAGCGCCGTGAGCCCGGCCAGATGACGAAAGAGGAGGCCCAGCAGCTCCTCGACGCGCTCAAGAATGACGAGCGCAAACTGCCCCCCATGTCGATGCAAGGCCGCACCGCCGGTCGGCCCGACGACCAACAGGAACCGCTCAAAGATTGGTAAGCCCTATGAACCCACCCACCGCATTCCAACGTCTTCTCCTCGCCGGCGTATGCGCCACCTCAGTGCTGGCGGCATCGGCCTGGTCCGCACCGAGTCAGATCACCGCACAGCTCGATCGGCACAGTCTGCCGCTCGGGGAATCCGCGCAGCTCGCCGTAACCGTCAAAGATTCGCAGCCCGTGGAACTCAACGTTCCGCCGGTGGACGGCCTCGAAATCACTCCCGTCGGGCAGCAAAGCTCGACGCAAGTCATCAACGGCGCTGTCTTGGCAGAAGTCAGATACGTGTATCAAGTCACGCCGAATCGATCAGGGAACTTCACCATTCCGGCGATCACGGTACCCGGCGGCGGCAGTACCCAGCCCATCGCATTCCGCGTGGATAAGACTCCGAACCCTGGCAGCTCGCTTCCGCCCGCGCCCAGCGTGAGGGGGCAGGTGGAGGATGCCGCCCCGGCGGACGCCAAAGGCGATTCGGCCTTCCTCCGCGTGATGCTACCCAAACAGGAGCTCACCGTCGGCGAACTGATACCCGTGGAAATACAAGCCTGTTTCCCCGCCGGCATGGCAGCCTCACTGAACGGCCTGCCGATGCTGACCGGTGGAGCCTTCGCTCTGAATAAGCTCGACGATAATCCGGAGCAGACCCATGAGATCATCAACGGCCAGCCATACAACGTGATTACATGGTCGTCCGCATTATCCGCGGTGGAAGCCGGCGATTACCCGCTCAATCTCGAGCTGCCCGTTGTGGTGCGTGTGCGGGAAAAGAGTAAACCGGGAGCCGGACGCAGTCCGTTTAAGGACTTCTTCGGCGACGCATCGCCGTTCGATGACTCGGTCGCCGACGATTTTTTTGATCAGGTGACAGAGAAACCCCTCGCTTTGCACAGCGACGGCGCTCTCCTGAGGATCCAACCATTGCCCGTCCAAGGCCGGCCGCCGGATTTCTCTGGGGCAGTCGGGAAGTTCGACGTGAGCGCCGAAGCGTCCGTGACGAGAGCCATGACCGGCGATCCGATCACCTTGAAAATGAAGATCACCGGCAAGGGAAATTTTGACCGCGTCGCCACGAACGGGCTCGCGTCAAGCGCGGGCTGGAAAAGTTACAAGCCGAACGCACGGTTCGAGCCCGCGGATCGTGAGGGCTTCGCGGGCACGAAGACCTTCGAGCAGGCGATAGTGCCGACCCAAGCCGGTTCATCCGAAATTCCGGCGCTCAGCTTCAGCTATTTCGATCCTGACACACGGAGTTACGTCACCAAAACGACGAGGCCGATACCGATCGAGATCGTGCCCAGCAGCGCCACCGCTTTTAAGCTCGCGCCTGGCAGTGCCATCGCTTCTTCACTTGTCCCCACCGCCACGCCCGCGACGGAGCGCGCCCCCGACGGTCTCGTGCCCGGCCGCGAGGAAACCGGCCACCTGTCGAGCTTGCGTCCGGTGGTGCTCGAACCGTGGTTTCTGATCAGTAACGCTTTGATGGCAGCAGCGACGGCCATTGGTCTGCTGGTGCGCCGCTGGCGGCAACGGCGGGCAAACGATCCTGAGCGAGTGCGCGGAGCCGCGGCGAATGCTGCCGTCCGCGAAGCGGTCTCCGCGATGGATGAGGCAATTAAGAACCGCAATAGCGTCGGGTTTTTCCATGCGGCCCGGCAGGCCGTGGTGGAGCGCCTCGCCGAGCGGTGGAGCGTGCCCGCCGGCCGGGTCACGCCCGCCGAGATCCAGGCCCGCCTCAATGGCAGCGGAGAAAACATATGTGCCCTCTTCAAACGCGGCGACGAGGTCGCCTACAGCCACGAAGAAGTTACCGCTAGTGAACTTACCCAATGGCGCGCCAACATCGCGCAACAACTTGCCCATCTCTAATGCTATGAGTTCCAATTCATCCCCGAATCAGCAATCCGCGCCCGAGAATCTCTCGTCGAAAGAAAAAGGGAGCTTCCCGTCTGTGCGACATCGTGTCGCCGTTCGGCGCCGCTTGAAGCAGATAACGAAAATCGAAATGAAACCCGTGTTGGTCATTGCGGCGCTCGCCGGCGTGCTGATGCTCGGCAGCGCGTTCGCTGCAGAGGCGGCTGCTCCGCCGCAAGACTCCGCGCGTGCGCTCTTCAACCGCGGCAATGCGTTTTTTCGCGAAGGCAAGCCCGGTCCGGCAATCCTCGCCTACGAACGTGCGCAACAGCTCTCTCCACGCGATCCAGCCATTGCCGTTTACCTCAAGGCTGTGCGCGACACTGCCGGCCTCGCCGCCCCGACGCCTCCTTGGTGGCAATCTGCCGCCCGCGCGCTGACGATGAACGAATGGGCTTGGAGCGGTTCTCTGGCGCTCGCGTTCGTCTGCGGGGCGACACTTTTGGGCCGAGTGCTCCCGACGCGCTTGCGCCAACCGCTTAAAACGCTGAGCGCGGTGTGCGCGCTGGCCGTATTGGTTTCGATCACCGCGCTCTCGCTGCGCTGGCCCGAACTCAGCCGCGCCGTTGTGCTGAATTCCCATGTCACCGCGCTTATCGCGCCCGCAAAAAGTGCCGAACCGGTGTTTCCCCTGGTCGAGGGTGAAATCGTCACTGCGAAAAAAGCGCTCCGCAATTTTGTGTTCGTGCGCACTGCCGACGGTCGCTCAGGCTGGGTGGAGCGGGCGCAAATCGAGCGGGTCATCCCCGCACCGGTTCCGGAACGGGCGGGCTGATCAGTTGCGCCGGGTTGGGCGCCGAAGGTAGATATAAGTTGAAGGTCGAACCCTGACCCGGCGTGCTCTGCACCTCAGCCCGCCCACCGTGCGCGTTCATGAAAGCCCGCACAAGGCTGAGACCGAGTCCGAGCCCACGCTGTGAGCGGCTCTTGTCGGCGCGATAGAGGCGATCCCAAATCTCGGCCACGTCCTCCGCGAAAATGCCGATGCCGGAGTCCTGGCAAGCGATCACTACTCCATCGACCTCGACGTGCGCGGAGATTTTCACGTTTCCGCCGGAGGGCGTGTATTTGAGAGCGTTGTCGAGCAGGTTCGCCAGCACTTGCCGGAGTCGGTTGCGATCCGCAAAACAAACCAGCTCGGCCGGCACTTCGGTCGTCTGGGTGATCCCTTTATCCTCGGCCACCAGTTCGAACAACTCAACGACTCCGCCACGAGCGGAGCCAGCGGGAAGCGTTGACGGTCGAGTTGCATCAAGCCCGTCTCCGCTTCGGAGATGTCCATGAGCGTGTTCAGCATGGTCAGCAGGCGCTCGGATTCCTCCATCGAATCGAGCAGCGCATCGCGATAGACCGCGATATCTTCCGGCCCCTCCAACGCCGCCTCCGCCGTCGAGCGGAATCGGGTGAGCGGC
>Ga0074044_10003735_pt1 | contig 12850 bp, 13 predicted proteins | sample BogForMeECP23OM1_FD_94443 | JGI IMG/M metagenome (GOLD analysis project Ga0074044, IMG submission 94443) | Bog forest soil microbial communities from Calvert Island, British Columbia, Canada - Bog Forest MetaG ECP23OM1 | ecosystem: Environmental > Terrestrial > Soil > Wetlands ...
CAACATACTTCTTTACCGAAATCTCCTTCGCAGCCATGATTGCCTCCATCGCCAATAGCGGCGACCAAAGCGAATCACAAAATCCCTTCAAATTGGTTGAAGCGGGCGACTAGTCGGTAGCGTCATCCAAAGTAAATGGGTTCATGACTAAATTGCCAACCGTCGCCTTGGCGCGCCTCCATGGTCTGATCCCCTCAGTTTGGGCGAAGCGGACGACTAGCCGCTTTTGCCCTTCGCTTGTCCAGCAATGCCAATCGGCGCTATACCTTTGGCGCTTTACCGAATAGTTCGAGACCCGCGGCGCATACGGATTTAGCAATGGATCAAACACCTGAATTGAGGCCAGGCAGCCGCAAGTTTGCGCTCGAACGGCTGCGCGATTTTATCGTAACGTCGGTCGATGCGGCGCCGATCTACGACGCGCCGTTCATCCACCTTGTGCTTGATCGCGTCTTTCCCGACGACGTCTATGCCGCAATGCTCGCCAATATGCCGGAAGCGTCGGAGTATCGACCGATGCACGGCCGCAGCAAAGGCCACGATCTCGCCGACGGCACGCATACGCGAGTGAAAATCGATTTATTTCCGGAATATATCCGGCACCTGCCGCCGCAGAAGCGCGCGGTGTGGGGTATCGTCGGGGGCGCCCTCTGTTCGAGCGCCGTACGGGACGCATTCATCCGGCGTCTGTCATGTGCGATCGAGCGCCGTTTTGGCTCCATTAACGTCGGCATGTATCCGATCCCGGTGCTCACGCGGGACATTCCGGGCTACCTCATCACGCCGCACACCGATACGCGCTGGAAGGGCATCACCGTGCAGCTCTATCTTCCGCGCGACCGCTCGACGATGCAGATCGGCACCATTTTTCATGAAAAGCTTGCCGACGGCAGCCTGCCGAAAGTAAAGCAGATGACGTTTGCGCCCAACACCGGCTACGCGTTTGCCGTGGGCACCGATACCTGGCACTCGGCCGACCCCGTCGGCCCCGAGGTCAAGACGCGCGACAGCATTCTCCTGACCTACTTCGTCGATGCCGGCGTGCTCCGCTTCCTGCGCAACCGCGGCAAACGGCTGGGCAATTTCCTGCTCAGCGAGTTCCGCAACCGACTGCCGTAACGTCCGGCCATTAAGCCCGTTTTAAGCCGCGCCCCCGCATGGTTGCGGCATGGTCACTCGCAAACGCCTGCGCTCCATCCTCACCGCGCTCGGCCTCTATGTCATGGCCGCGCTGCTGATCGGCTATTTCGGCGTGAACGTGTTCAGCGGCAACCATGGTCTCAAGGCCAAGGAGGACATCGACCGGCAGATCGCGACGCTTTCCGCCGACCTCGACCGCCTCAAGCTCGAGCGCACGCAGTGGGAGCGTCGCGTCGCGCTACTCAAATCCGACAAGCTCGATCCCGACATGCTGGATGAACGCGCCCGCGCGCTGCTTGATGACGTGGATGCCAACGACCTCACTTTGATGCTCGCCTGGCGCCCGGCATCGCCGGATGCGCCCAAGCCCTGAACGCAAGCCCTTGAACGCAAGCCCTTGAACTGAAGGCGGCTGTCCCCAAAATAATTTTCCCTGGCAATGATTTGGCCGGCTGCGCCCCATGCATCCGGTAGGCCGTCGACTTCCGCAACGGGATGATTTCGGCTATGGGATGAAAGCCCGCCCGGGATGTCTCGAGGACAATGATGGCCGTTGCCAAAACCAAGCCAGCCGATCAAGGCGCAGAGGAACTTCGACCCGCCGTCGACTGGGGCGCGCATCAAAGCCCGGTTGCGGAATTCAGCAAGGACGAGGAGTTCCAGGCGCTTCGCCAAATGCTCCTGATCCGGCGTTTCGAGGAAAAGGCCGGCCAGATGTACGGCATGGGGCTGATCGGTGGGTTCTGTCACCTCTACATCGGCCAGGAAGCGGTCGTCGTCGGCATGCAGCTGGCCAAGCAAGACGGCGATCAGATGATCACCGGTTATCGCGACCACGGCCACATGCTGGCCTGCGGCATGGACGCCAAAGGCGTGATGGCGGAACTTACCGGACGCCGCGACGGCTATTCCAAGGGCAAGGGCGGCTCGATGCACATGTTCTCGCTCGAGAAGAAATTCTACGGCGGGCACGGCATCGTCGCTGCGCAGGTTCCCATCGGCACGGGGCTCGCGTTTGCCAACAAGTATCGCAACGACAAAAACGTCTGCCTGACCTTTTTCGGCGACGGCGCGGCGAACCAGGGCCAGGTCTACGAGAGCTTCAACATGGCGGAGCTGTGGAAGCTGCCGGTCGTCTACGTCATCGAGAACAACCGCTACGCCATGGGGACGGCGGTGTTGCGTTCGTCCGCGCAGACCGATTTCTCCAAGCGCGGTGTTTCGTTCAACATTCCGGGGACCCAGGTCGACGGCATGGACGTCCGCGCGGTGAAGGCGGCGGGCGAAGCAGCCATCGCCTGGAGCCGCGCCGGCAAGGGCCCGACCATCTTGGAAATGCTGACCTACCGCTATCGCGGCCACTCCATGTCCGATCCGGCAAAATACCGGACCAAGGAAGAGGTCGACAAAGTGCGCACCGAGCACGATCCGATCGAGCAGGTGCGCCAGCGGCTTCTCGACAAAAAATGGGCAAGCGAGGACGAGTTGAAGAAGATCGACGCCGCGGTGCGTGCGGTCGTCAATGAGGCGTCCGAGTTCGCGACCCAGGACGCCGAGCCCGATCCGTCGGAACTCTACACGGATGTGTATCGGTGAGTTTCGCTATGGATAGGCAAACTCTAGTTCCGATAATCGAAAAAGCTGTGCGCCATTATAAGGGACGTGCAAACCATGCCGCCGTTGCTAAATACATTTGGGATCATCACGAGGAAGAACTGAAACATTCCGGAGCATTTTTTTATAAGTGGCAGTATGAGGCTCGCTGGGCGGCAGACGAATTGAAAAGACGATGTGTGCTTGAGCCGACCAAAATTTCTGGTCGTGGCGTCCTACAACTGAGGCGCAAATAGAAATGCCGACCGAAGTATTGATGCCCGCGCTCTCGCCCACCATGGAGAAGGGTAATCTCTCCAAGTGGCTCAAGAAGGAAGGCGACGCGGTCAAGTCCGGCGACGTGATCGCGGAAATCGAGACCGACAAAGCCACCATGGAGGTCGAAGCGGTCGACGAAGGCACGCTCGGCAAAATTCTGGTGCCGGAAGGCACCAATGATGTCGCGGTCAATACGCCGATCGCCATGATCCTCGCCGAAGGCGAGGATGCGGCCTCCCTCAAGGACGGCAAGTCGGCACCGGCTCAGCAGCCGGCAAAATCGAATGAGCCGGCCCCGCAGCAAAAGGGCGCGCAATCAGCGCCGCCCTCGGCGCCCTCGGCGCCCGCACCAGCGATGACGGGGACCGCCAAGCCGCCGGCAGCAGAGGCCATGCCCGAGCCCGAAGTGCCGGAGGGCACCGAGCTTGTCGCCATGACCATGCGCGAGGCGCTGCGCGACGCCATGGCGGAGGAAATGCGCCGCGATCCCGGCGTGTTCGTCATGGGCGAGGAAGTCGCGGAATATCAGGGCGCCTACAAGGTGACGCAGGGATTGCTGGAGGAATTCGGCGCGCGGCGCGTCATCGACACGCCGATCACCGAGCACGGCTTCACCGGCCTCGGCATCGGCGCAGCTTTTGCCGGATTGAAACCGATCGTCGAATTCATGACCTTCAATTTCGCCATGCAGGCGATGGACCAGCTCATCAATTCGGCGGCGAAGACGCAATACATGTCGGGCGGCCAGGTCAAGGTCTCGATCGTGTTCCGCGGTCCGAACGGGCCGGCCTCGCGCGTCGCGGCGCAGCACAGCCAGGATTATTCGTCCTGGTACTCGCACATTCCCGGCCTGAAAGTGATCGCGCCGTCGACCGCGGCCGACGCCAAGGGTTTGCTCAAAGCCGCGATCCGCGATCCCAATCCGGTGATGTTCCTCGAGAACGAAATTCTCTACGGCCATTCCTCGCCGGTGCCGACGCTCGACGACTACGTGCTGCCGATCGGCCGCGCGCGGGTCGTGCGCAGCGGCACCGACGTAACGCTCGTCGCCTGGTCGATGGGCATGACCTACGCGCTTAAGGCCGCGGACGAATTGGCGAAGCAAAACATTTCCGCCGAAGTGATCGATCTGCGCACGCTCAAGCCGATGGACTGCGACACCATCATCGAATCGGTGAAAAAGACCGGCCGCCTCGTCACCGTCGAGGAAGGCTGGAAGCAGTCCGGCGTCGGCGCTGAGATCGCCGCGCGCGTCATGGAAGGAGCGTTCGACTATCTCGACGCGCCGGTCGCGCGCGTTTGCGGCAAGGACGTGCCGATGCCCTATGCCGCGAATTTGGAAAAACTTGCACTGCCCTCCGTCGCCGAAGTAGTCGAGGCGGCGAAGGCCGTCTGCTATCGCTAACGTCTTTCTTGCTCCTGAGATTGTCGCGCCATGCCCATCAACATCCTCATGCCGGCTTTGTCGCCCACGATGGAGAAGGGCAACCTTGCCAAATGGCTCAAGAAAGAAGGCGAGGCGGTCAAGACCGGCGATGTGATCGCCGAGATCGAGACCGACAAGGCGACGATGGAATACGAAGCCGTCGACGACGGCGTCATGGCGAAAATCGTGGTGCCGGAAGGCACCAACGACGTGCCGGTCAATCAACTCATCGCGGTGATGGCGCAGGAAGGCGAGGATGTGAAGGCGGCAGCGGCTGGGGCAGGGAAGGGTGCTGCACCCAGCGCCCGAGCCCCCTCACCCCCACCCTCCCCCGCAAGGGGAGAGGGGGCTGCCCAGCCAGCCGCCGCGCCTGCGTCTGGCACTCAAGGCCGACCGCAAGAGGGAAGGTCTCAAATCCCGTCGGCGCCTCTGCGCGCTCCCTCTCCCCTCGCGGGAGAGGGCGGGGGTGAGGGGGCTCGGACCAACGGTCATGGTGCCAACCGCGTCTTCTCCTCTCCGCTCGCACGAAGATTAGCGAAGGAAGCGGGCATCGATATCGGCCGCATCCAGGGCTCGGGACCGCATGGCCGTGTCATCGCCCGCGACGTGGCGGCGGCGAAGGAAAGCGGCGGACTACGCGCGCCGGCCGCTGCACCCGCGACGCCTCCGGTCATCGCGCCGTCGATGACGGACCAGCAGATCCGCGCGCTTTACCAAGACGGCAGCTACGAGTTCGTCCCGCACGACGGCATGCGCCGCACCATCGCGCAACGGCTCACCGCCTCGATCCAGACCATTCCGCACTTCTACCTGACCGTCGACTGCAACATCGGCAAGCTGATCGACGCGCGCGAACAGATCAACGCCGCCGCGCCCAACGACAACGACGGCAAGCCCGCTTACAAGCTTTCGGTCAACGACTTCGTCATCAAGGCCCTGGCGCTTGCTTTGCAGCGCGTGCCGGAAGCCAACGTAAGCTGGACCGACGGCGGCATGCTCAAGCACAAGCACTCCGACGTCGGCGTCGCGGTGGCACTGCCGGGCGGCCTGATCACGCCGATCATCCGCAACGCCGAGACCAAATCGCTTGCGGCGATCTCCAACGAGATGAAGGAGCTGGCGGCACGCGCGCGCGCGCGAAAACTCAAGCCGCAGGAATACCAGGGCGGCGCCACGTCGGTGTCGAACCTCGGCATGTACGGCATCAAGGATTTCACCGCCGTGATCAATCCGCCGCAATCGACCATCCTCGCCGTCGGCACCGGCGAGGAGCGCGCCGTGGTGAAGAACGGCAAGATCGAAGCCGCCCACATCATGAGCGTGACCCTATCGTGCGACCACCGCGCCGTCGACGGCGCGCTCGGCGCCGTCCTGATCGGCGCCTTCAAGGCGCTGATCGAGAATCCGGTGATGATGCTGGTGTAATGTGTTGTTGCAATATATTAATCACACGCGGCTAGGGCATTGCCATGTCAGAAGTCACCGATCTCGTACTTCCCATCCTGAAGGGGATTCAGTCGGATATTGCCGATCTGAAGCACGACGTTGGCGGGTTGAAGTTGGATATTGGAGCGATCACCGAGCGGATGGATTCATTCGAAGACTACTTCATCTATACGATGGGCCTGACGCAGCAGAACAAAGCGGACATCAAGCGCATGCGTTCCGAGATCGCCGCCATCAAGGCGCGACTCAATGGGCCGGAAGGCCAACGATATCACCGAGACTACCGAATGAGTCCCGGAGCTGCCGTCAAAAACATCGGCGTCTTCAAGGACCCTGATCGAGAACCCGGTGATGATGCTGGTGTAACATCATCAGTTCGGATCGAGCCCCTTGGCGCGGAACACCGCGGCCGCTTCCGGTGATTGCAGCATCTTGATCAGCGCCTTCGCCGCATCGGCATTTTTGCTGTCCGGCGCAATCCCGGCCGTAAACACGGTGACGCTGTTGAGATCGCCGGGCAGGAGGCCGACGACGTCGACGCCTTGCACATACATGATCTCCGGCTTCTGCTGCACCGCGAGTTCCGCCTCGCCGGTCAACAGCAGGTTCGCCGAATTGCCGCCTGGCGGCGGAAATCTGGTTTTTGCCTTCATCTGATCGGCAATGCCCATGCGGTCGAGCAATTTTGCGAAATAAACGCCGCTGGCGCCGCCCGCGGCCGGGTCGCTATAGGCGATGGCTTTGGCATTGAGCAGCGTTTGCTTGAACGCCTCGGGCGTCGAAATGTCGGGCTTGGGCGCGCCCGCCTTGACCGCAACCGCGATGCCGGAACTCGCCAGCGTCACTTCGGAGCCCGGCGCGACCTTGCCCTCCTTGGCCAGCGCGTCGATCCCCGAGCGCGTCAGGATATACATGTCGGCCGCCTCACCGCCCTCGATGCGCTTGACCAGCATCGCCGCGGTAGCCCAGGTGACGACACCCTTGTCGCCGCTTGCCTTCTCGAATTGCGGAATGAGTTGCTCGACGGCACCTTGCACCCCGATGGTGCTGAAGACGGTAAGGTCGGCTGAGTGAGCGAAAGACGCTTGTGCGATAACCATCGTTGCAATGGCCGCGACGCGGCCGATGAGCCTGATCACGACGTTCCCCCTTGTTTGTTGAAGCGCCATTACACACCCGATCTCTGCCCCGTTCAATCCGGCTCACTCAAGCTATGCGACGGCGTTCGTCGTTTAGGGTATTGTACCGGTGCCACGAGTAAGAGACGAAGGCCGTTGGAATAGGCTCGCGAGGTTTGGAATGGCTGACACGAATTTCGACATCATTATCATCGGCTCCGGGCCCGGCGGCTATATCGCCGCGATCCGCGCGGCGCAGCTCGGGCTCAAAACCGCCATCGTCGAGCGCGAATATTTGGGCGGCATCTGCCTGAATTGGGGCTGTATCCCAACGAAAGCGCTGCTGCGCTCGGCGGAAATTTTTCATTACATGCAACACGCCAAGGATTATGGGCTGTCGGCTGAAAACGTCACGTATGATCCGTCAGCCGTGGTGAAGCGCTCGCGCGCGGTCGCCAAGCGCCTCAACGACGGCGTCGGCTTCCTGATGAAGAAGAACAAGGTCGCGGTGATCTGGGGCGAGGCGTTAATCGAGGCGCCCGGCAATGTGACGGTGAAAGCGGGCAAGAGCGAAGCGCCCAAGGGGGCGCTCGGGCCCGGCGCCTACCAGGCCAAGCACATCATCATCGCGACCGGCGCGCGGCCGCGCGTTCTTCCCGGCCTCGAACCGGACAAGAAGCTGGTCTGGACCTATTTCGAAGCCATGATGCCGGACCGTTTTCCAAAATCGCTCCTCGTCATCGGCTCGGGCGCGATCGGCATCGAGTTCGCCTCGTTCTACCGCACGCTCGGCGCCGAGGTGACCGTGGTCGAGGTGCTGCCGCAAATCCTGCCGGTCGAAGATGCGGAAATTGCAGCGTTCGCGCGGAAAAGTTTCGAGAAGCAGGGCATCAAGATTTTTACCGGCGCCAAAGTGACGAAACTCGACAAGAAGGGCGATAGCGTCACCGCGACCATCGACGACGGCAAGGGCGGCACGCAGACGCTGACCGTCGAGCGCGTCATCTCGGCGGTCGGCGTGGTCGGCAACATCGAGAATCTCGGCCTGGAAAAACTCGGCGTGAAAACGGAGCGCGGCGCCATCGTCATCGACGGCGCGTGTAAGACCAATGTACCGGGCATCTACGCCATCGGCGACGTTGCCGGCCCGCCGCTCCTCGCCCACAAGGCCGAGCACGAAGGCGTCATCTGCGTCGAGGCCATCAAGGGCCTCAATCCGCATCCGATGGACAAGCGCCTCATCCCCGGCTGCACCTATTGCTCGCCGCAGATCGCCTCGGTCGGCCTCACCGAGCAGGCGGCGACGGACAAGAAGATCGACATCCGCATCGGCCGCTTCCCCTTCGTCGGCAACGGCAAGGCGATCGCGCTCGGCGAGGATCAGGGCCTGGTCAAAGTCATCTTCGACAAGAAGACCGGGCAACTTCTCGGCGCCCACATGATCGGCGCGGAGGTCACCGAACTGATTCAAGGCTACGTGGTGGCGATGAATCTCGAGACCACGGAAGAAGACCTCATGCACACCGTGTTCCCGCACCCCACGCTGTCGGAGATGATGAAGGAAGCGGTGCTCGATGCTTATGGGCGGGTGCTGAATATTTGATAGCAAACCTACGCTTGCGGACTGGCGTGCCGCCTCGTAAATAACAGCTGACAAATTTGGAGCTTTTATGGTGGCCGTGATCGACACTGTCGGCGTCGCGACTGGCCCTCTCCGCCATCCCGAAAAGGCGCACCGGCCGGACCAGCCCGTCCTGCGCAAGCCCGAGTGGATCCGCGTCAAGGCGCCGGTTTCGCCGGGCTATGTCGACACCCAGCGAATCGTGCGCGAAAACGGCCTGCATACGGTGTGCGAGGAGGCCGGCTGCCCCAATATCGGCGAGTGCTGGGAAAAGAAGCACGCCACGTTCATGATCATGGGCGACACCTGCACGCGCGCTTGCGCGTTCTGCAACGTCAAGACCGGCCTGCCCGGCGCGCTCGACCCCGCCGAGCCGGCACACGTCGCCGCGGCGACCCTCAAACTCGGGCTTTCGCACATCGTCATTACCTCGGTCGATCGCGACGATCTCGACGACGGCGGCGCGGCGCATTTCGCGGCCGTCATCCAAGCGATCCGCGCGCGCTGCCCAAAAACCACGATCGAGGTTTTGACGCCGGATTTTCTGCGCAAGGACGGCGCGGCGGAAATCGTGGTCGCGGCGCGGCCCGATGTCTTCAACCACAATCTCGAGACGGTGCCCTCGAATTACCTCACCGTGCGCCCGGGCGCGCGCTATTTCGCGTCCATCCGCCTGTTGCAGCACGTCAAAGAGCTCGACCCGCTGCTGTTCACCAAATCGGGAATCATGGTGGGCCTCGGCGAGGAGCGCAACGAAGTGCTGCAAGTGATGGACGATTTACGCGCCGCCAATGTCGATTTCCTCACCATCGGGCAATATTTGCAACCGTCGCGCAAGCATCACCCGGTTGTTCGCTTCATGCCTCCGGAAGAATTCAAGGCGCTGGCGACGATCGCCCATGCCAAGGGATTCCTGATGGTTGCCGCAAGCCCGTTGACGCGCTCCTCGCATCACGCGGGCGACGATTTTGCACGGCTGAAGGCGCTGCGGATGGCGCGTTGATCGATGCCGCAATTCTCGACCAAACGGCGGGTGAAGCATTCCGCGGCCGACATGTTCGACCTGGTCGCCGACGTCAAGCACTACCCGCAATTCGTGCCGCTGTGCCAATCGCTGACCGTGCGCAAGCGCGTGACGGACCGCGAGGGCAGGGAGGTCATCATTGTCGACATGACAGTCGCCTACAAGCTGATCCGCGAGACCTTCACCACCCGTGTGACGCTCGACCGGCCGAAGCTTGAAATTTTGGTCGAATATCTCGAAGGCCCGTTTCAGAAAATGAACAACCGCTGGAGCTTTCGTCCTGCGGGCGATCACGCCTGCGATGTCGGATTCTTCATCGTCTACGAATTCCGCAGCCGCACGCTCGGCCTGCTGATGGGCGCCGTGTTCGACGCCGCCTTCCGCCGCTTCAGCGCGGCGTTCGAACGCCGCGCCGATGAAGTCTATGGCACGCAGTCGGCTTAATGCCCCAAGAGGTCCCTTTTTAAGCAGCAGCCCTCATGGCGGGCCAAGTCGCGTTACAATACTGAAAATTGCGTTCTCACGGGTGTCATCATCATCCGCGAGTCTAGGTGTCCGTGCGCTGTTTGCACGCGTCCTTGAATCTCGGTCGAAAGTCCCTTAGCCCAGGAATCTTGTCGCGCCGGAATTCGTCTATTCGCGCGGCAATCACTCAAAAGCCGTGTTGTTTCAATCCAACCAAGGGGAATACGCCATGAACCGGACTTCGACGATCGTTCTAAGCGTTACGGCACTGCTCTATATAGCGCCCTGTGCCGCAATCGCGCAGAATTCACCGCCCACCTACCAGGCCGATCCAAGCGTCTATAAGATCATTTTTGAGGACCAAAACTTCCGTGTGATCGCAGCGACTTGGAAGGCAGGCGCGACCGATAAGCCGCACTCGCACCCGGTTCCCTACGTTGTATATTCCACTACCGACTGCGCATTCAAACTAACTTCCGCTGACGGGACAGTTATAAATCGCAACCCCAAGGCGGGAACCGTGACGGCCGGCGTGATTACGGCGTCCCATACGGCGACGAACATCGGTCCTACGGACTGTCAAGCCGTATTCGTCGAGCGCAAATAATCTTGGTGCCGGAGTTGATTACTATCCAGCCGACGTAGGGCGGGCATTGCGTCATTCGGTCGTGGAGTTTTGCACTATCGGCTGGACCGCAATGCCCACGCGGTCCGGCCTCTCGATTGTGCCGCGTGAGCTGAACCACCTGCGGGAGCCCCTGCAAGCCTCCCGACAACGACAAGCGATTTTGGCTGCCTACGGACTACCCCTTGGCCGGCGCTTCCTGCGCCAGCAGTTCCAAGAGCTGGAGCGCTTCCGCGACCGAGCGCAGTCGCACGCGGCGGCGCCCGATCTTGCCAAAATGCCGGATGCGCGCCAGGCGCCGCCCGTCACGGCTTGCCGCGGCGAAATGGACCAGGCCCACGGGTTTTTGCTTCGAGCCGCCGCCCGGACCGGCGATGCCGGTAATCGCGACCGAGAAATCGGCCTGTGAATGTTTCAGCGCGCCGGCGGCCATGGCCGTCGCGGTCTCGCCGCTCACGGCACCGTGGCGTTTGAGCGTCGCCGCCGGCACGCCGAGCATCGCCTCCTTCGCCGCGTTTGAATAGGTGACGAAGCCGCAATCGACGACGTCGGACGCGCCGGCGATTTCGGTGAGCACGGCCGCGACGAGCCCGCCGGTGCATGATTCCGCTGTCGCAACGCGCCGACCGCGCGCGCGACACAGGTCGAGGACGCGCTTCGCCGCCTTGCGCAACTCCTCGTCAATCATGCTGCGCTCCATGGCAACCGTACCGTCGCCGTCGCCAGTGCAAAAATGCCTTCGCCGCGGCCGGTGAAGCCGAGTTTTTCGCTCGTCGTCGCCTTCACCGCGACGCGCGCGGCGGAAATGCCGGCGATCGCGGCGATGCGCGCGCGCATCGCATCGCGATGGGGAGCGACACGCGGGGCTTCGCAAACGACGGTGACATCGAGGTGGGCGATCATGCCGCTGCGCGCGCGCACCCGCGCGCAGGCGAAGGCGAGGAAGCGGTCCGAGGATGCACCCTTCCATCGTGGATCGCTCGGCGGAAAGTGCGCCCCGATGTCGCCCTCGGCGAGCGCGCCGAGAATGGCGTCGACCAGCGCATGGAGCACGACGTCGGCGTCCGAATGTCCGGTCACCCCGCGCGAATGCGGGATGCGGATGCCACCAAGCATGACATGGTCGCCATCGGCGAAGGCGTGCACGTCGAAGCCGTTGCCGGTCCGCACGTCCGCCAGCATTGCGGCACGCAATGCTTCCGCGCGCGCGAAATCGTCGTCGGTCGTCAGTTTCACGTTGCCAGCCTCGCCTTCGAACACACTGACGCGATGCCCGGCCCATTCGGCGAGCGCAGCGTCGTCGGAAAAATCTTCAAGAGCCGCGGCCGCCGCGCGCCGATGCGCAGCCATGATGAGGGTGAAGGCGAAGGCCTGCGGGGTTTGCACCATGCGCAGTCGGCTCCTGTCGAGCGTTTCGGTCACGATGGCAGCGTCATCGATTCTCTTGACGGTGTCGGCAATGGCGATGGCCGGCACCGCCGCGCCGTGCTGCTTGCCGGCAGTGATCGCGCGACCGATAAGACCATCGGAGAGGAACGGACGCGCTGCATCGTGAATGAGGACGATATCGGGCGCGCTTGCCGCGAGAGCTTCGAGCCCGGCGCGCACGGAGGCCTGCCGTGTGGCGCCGCCCCAAACCGGCGGCAACAGTTTTTCCAGGCCGGCGATCGCAGCGCGAAAAAGCTGTTCATCATGCGGATGAATGACCGGCTGCACCGCACCGATCTGCGGGTAGGTGAGGAAAGCGGACAGCGTCGGACGGATCACCGGCTCGCCTGCGAGCTCCCGGTATTGCTTAGGGACGTCGCCGCCCGCACGCAGGCCCCGCCCGGCTGCGACGACGACAGCCGCGACCATGCCCGTCATTGAATGCTCCTTGGAATGCTCCTTGGAACGCTCCGCCTGCAATTCCGGCATGGCTTTAGCGCATGTTCCAGGAATGTGCGAACCGGCTTGGCCCGAAGGAAGTACGCATAGCTGCTTGGAGTCCTCTAGTCGCCCGCTTCAACCAATTTGAAGGGATTTTGTGATTCGCTTTGGTCGCCGCTATTGGCGATGGAGGCAATCATGGCTGCGAAGGAGATTTCGGTAAAGAAGTATGTTGTGAGGTTGA
>Ga0074044_10003737_pt1 | contig 12848 bp, 9 predicted proteins | sample BogForMeECP23OM1_FD_94443 | JGI IMG/M metagenome (GOLD analysis project Ga0074044, IMG submission 94443) | Bog forest soil microbial communities from Calvert Island, British Columbia, Canada - Bog Forest MetaG ECP23OM1 | ecosystem: Environmental > Terrestrial > Soil > Wetlands ...
ATTGTCGAAAACGCTCAGAGCCCCGGAGGCCGTCCCTGGCCCTAGCGGCTTGAAAGTCACCGAGATGGTGCAATTGCCGCCTGCGGCCATCGTGCCGGGGTTAGGGCACGTCGTCGACGGATCCAAGGCATAGCCGCTTCCCGTTAGAGCCAGCGAAGTGATCATGAGGGCGACTGACTGGTTGTTAGTGAGAGTAACCGGCTCAATCGCGCTCGTGGTGTTCACCACCACGTTGTCAAAGTTCAACGACATCGGCGACAGCGTCACTGGGGGCTCCGTCCCGGTGCCGCTCAGGTTGATGACCTGCGGGCTTCCCCCATCGCTGTCAGTGAACGTCAGTGTTCCAGTTTGTGCTCCTGCCACGGTGGGTTCAAAGGTGGCGTTAATGGTGCAGTATGCACCCACGGTCAATGAACCGTTGCAGTCATCGCTCTCCCCAAAGCCCGCACTGGGCGCAATGCTGTCGATGGTCAGGGGCGCCTGCGAGGTATTGGTCAGCACCACTTGCTGCGCCGCGCTGGTGCTATTGACGGGCTCATTGCCGAAGGCCAGGGTGGTGGGAGCAAGGTTGAGGCATCCGGGCAGAACGGCTTGCCCGATGACGGCAAAGACCGGGTTCGGTCCAGATCCGTCAGAAAAACCCCGAGTGGGTTTGGTCTGATAGGCGTTGGAGGTCACCGGGAATCCGCCGGTGTAGTTCTCTCCGCCGGGAATATCGTCATTATTGCCGGTGGTGCCGACCGCCGCCAGATTTCCCAGTTGGTTCAAGCCCACATAATTGAAGGTTACGCCGCCGGGGAAGGCCGAAGAGAAGGTCAAGGAGGCCGTGCCCGTCATGTAGGTGTTGAAGACGTCGACAATTTCCTCCCAGCTATAGCCGTGGCCCACCACCGCCCCGGGCTCGGCAGTTCCCGGGAGGGGGTTGACTAGTGGAAAGACGTTCGAGTTCGACGACGTTACGGTCGCGGCCGATCCGCATCCATTGATGGCCAGCGCCTGGAATCCCACGTTGGCGATTCCCTCCATCACGCTGGAGTAAACCAGAGAGCTTGTGCCCGTCTTGGTCGTATCGAAAGTAGCGATCCAAGCCGCCTCCGTTTCCGGGTCGGTGCTGTGGAATCCATTCACGATGGGTAGACCTACGTGCGTGACGGCATAGGGCTCGACGCGTCCGGCCATATAAGCCCGGCCGAGCGAATCGGCGGCCAAACCCAGCACCTGCATGTCAACGCTGGCATTCACCGCGCTCGGGTCGTAAAAGAAAGTCGCATAGTTGACGACGCCGCCCGAATTCAGCTTGAACAAGGTGTCGCAGCCGTCTCCGGCTAAAGCCGAATAGGCCGAGTAGCTTGACTGGTAGCCGTTGAAGGTGAGGGTGGTCACGCCCAGGCTGGCCGCAGTGGCGGGGTTGGTGCAAGTATCACTTGCCCAATAGAGATTGCCGTTGCCATCGGTGGCCACAATGGGCGGATTCGTATAAAACTCTTCGGCATATACCAGTGAACTGCTTCCCGTCAGGGTCGTGTTCAGTTTGACCGCCACAGCGGAGAAACAATAAGGCAGGCTTTCCAAGGTGCCATTGCATGCTTTGTTGTTGGAAACGGGGAAACCGGCGCTCGCATACCCGCCAATGTAAATGGCGCCCGCGTTGTCTGCCGCCAGGCTTAATCCATAGGTCGGATAGAGCAAATACGTCGAGCTGAGCGGCTCCGCCGTGTGAGCATTGATCAAGGTGGAATAAAGGAGCGTGGTGCCGTCCGGGCTCAGTTCACTCGCATACATGGCGGGAGTGCAGAAGCCCTTGGTATCTAGCGGGTTGGAGTTGCAGGCGGTCTGGTAAGCGCCCGTCGTGGTGGGATAGTCGGGGTTGTCAGTGCCCCCGGTGAAGTTAGCAACTGCAATTGCGTCCACCGAGAGCGCCTGAGTAGGGAAGGCGAAGTTGGACTCAGCGTAGAGACCGTCGCTGAAGTTGTTGGTGTAGTCTTCCGCAGCGATGGCGGAAATCAGCGTCGTATAGATCAGTGAGGCAGCGCCCGACTGGCTGGGGTCGAACTTGGTTACAAAGATGTTAATGCAGCCCGCGGCGGGGCAGCCGGTGAAAGTGGTGGAAGCCGTGACGCCGTCTACACTGGGGTCCCCAAACTGGTTGCCTTCATCGATGCCGTAGATTAAATAGGTCGCGCCCGTGGTGGGAGGGGCCTGGGTAAGCGGGTGGATGCGTTTGTCAACGGAGGGATCGGCCGCGCCACCGGGACCGGTCCCAAAGCCCAGAATGCGCGGTCCGGCATTAACGTAGCCTGTGCCAAGATCGCCCAGGACATTGTATCCTGCCCAGAAGGTCGCGTAGATGATTGTCGGGTCGATGACCAGCGCCTGTTGATGGTCATACGCTGCCACACTGAAGCTCACGCGGCCTTTGTCCTCGAGGACGTACTTTACCTCTACCGGCGTGCGCTCGCTTCCTGGCCGGGCGGCATCCTGCTGGTAGGCGTCGGGTTTCTTGAATCGCACAGGGCCGGCGGCGGTCTCCGCGATCAGGTCTCCCTGCGAATCAATCTTGAGGGCGCTGGCGCCATCGAACAGGAGCGTGAGATTGCCGGGATCGGCGCCGGGCGCGACGTCAAAGTCGTATTCCAGGTTGCGCTGGCTGCCGTAGTAAAGAACGTCAACGCCGGGCAGGGCGTTTCCCACTTTCACTTTCTGGAAATTGGGCACGTTGGTGAGCCACTTGGAGGGGTCTTTGCCGTATAAATAATTGGTTTTTCCCCGAATCGGGTCAACGCCCGCCGGTTGCGCCTCAGGATTGGCGCCCTGCAAGTTCACGCGCAGCACGGCCGTGGTGGTGCGATCCTTGCGCAGTGACAGGATCGCGCCGTCGGGCTTAAGCGCGAGCGTGAAGCCATCTCCATGCGAAAGAAAACTGATGCCGTCCACCGCCTGCCCCATATTTTTCTCAAAGATGAGGGGCATCGCGGCGAGCATCTTTGCCGCCGGATTGGGTGTCGAGGGCGAGGCTGAGCGGATGCTGTTTTTTTGCCCCTGGGCAAGAGCGGCAGTGTGCCCCACGCCGCCGATCAACATCACGAAACTGGACAAGCCAGCAAGAAACCTTTTGTAGTTCATAGTGTTGCTCCTGTTTATGGATTGCTCTCGCCCTGTTTCCTACTTTTGGTTCTTGTCTGAGCCCTCAGGTACCGGCGCCAGAACCTCTAAAACCGGCGATTGCGCCGCCGACGGCAACTCCTTGGCAGCCTCGTCTGGCCCAACTTCTCGCCACGCAGCCCCCTCAGTTCCTTCCGGGAGCGGGCCCCGCACCCACATCGAAACCGTTTCCCGTTCCACCGTGACCTCGACCCGCCGATGCACCATAGTTTTCGGGCCGGCCTCTTTCCCGCGCACCTCCGTTGGTGGTACAATGCGGGATATAATTTCCATGCATAGACTCCGCAATTTCCGGATCATGTGCTTTGCCCCGTACCGGCGTGAGCGCCACTAAAGCACATCGGGAGATGAGGTGTCTTGAAGATGGGCTTAATCCTTTTGAAAAGATTTGAAGGACCGTTATGTCGTTATCCTTCAGAGGCTTGTATCGGTTTGATGGGTTCGAATTAAGTCCTTCCGGGCGGGCATTTCTGCGGAACGGCAAGCCCGTTGCGGTTTCGCCGAAGGCCTTTGAGGTTCTGACCTACCTGGTTATCAACCCCGGCCGCGTGGTGACCAAAGACGAATTACTCAAAGCGGTCTGGCCGGATTCCTTCGTGGAAGAAAGCAACCTGGCCCAGCACATCTCCTGGCTGCGCAAGGCGTTAGGGGACAAATCGAACTACATCGTCACCGTTCCTGGCCGCGGGTATCAGTTCACGGCGAAAGTGCAGGCGGAATCTCCCCCAGAATCATTTCCGGAGGCGCAGGCGGGCGACATCCTCGTTCAGCGGGTGCGCGAGCGCACCCATATGGTCATCGAGGAGTCAATGCCTTCGCCTCTTCCTGCCAAGACGACGCGAGTCTCCAGGAGAGTTTGGCCGTACGCTCTGGTCGCGGCCGGAGTGCTCGCCCTGGCGATTTGGGCGGGATGGAAATGGCTGCGGCCCGCGGCCCCTGGCGATTATCACAAGATCGTCGTGGCCGATTTTATCAACACCACCGGCGACGCCGCCTTTGACCGCACCCTGAAGCGTGCCTTGGAGATTGATTTGGCCCAGTCTCCCTATCTGGATGTAATGGGCGGGCGCGAGGCCGTGACCACGCTGCAACTAATGGGCCGGAAAGAGGATGAGGCCATTACCTCGGAGGCGGCGAGAGAAGTGTGCGAGCGCAGCAACCGGCAGGTGCTCCTCACCGGGAGCATCGCCAGTCTGGGCAGCGAATATCTGTTGACGCTGGAGGCGGCGGAATGCAATTCCGGCAAGAATATTGTCAGCGCCAAGGAGCAGGCCGCGGCCAAGGAGAAAATCCTGGGCGCGCTCGACGTGGTCGCTGACCAGGTCAGAGCCGGACTGGGAGAATCCGCGAAGTCCGTGGAACGTTTCCAGGTGCCGATCTTGCAGGTCACCACACCCTCCCTGGAGGCGCTGAAGTCCTATTCCCTCGGCAGCTCTATGGACGCCCAGGGAAAGGAACCCACCGAATCTCTACCTCTCTATCAGCGGGCCGTGGAATTGGACCCGCAGTTTGCCATGGCCTATAACTCCATAGCGACGGATTACTACAATCTCGGTGAATATAATCTGGCGGCGCAGGAGTTCAAGAAAGCCTTTGATTTAAGCGGCCGTGTCAGCGCCCGGGAGAAACTCAACATCCAGGCGCATTACTACGCTGATAGCCAAAGGGATCTGGAGCAGGGCATCAAGACCTATCGACTGTTGGCCGCAACCTATCCGCGTGACTCGGGGCCCTGGGTGAACATCGCCAATCAATTGACGCAACTCGGCCAGTACGCGCCGGCGGTGGCCGCCGGTGAGCAGGCGGTGCAACTGGGGCCCGACCGGGGAGTTAGCTATATCGTTCTCGCCCGCGCCTGCAAGCGCGCCAACCGCTTCGCCGACGCCAAGTCCGTCGGTCTCGAGGCGGCGCGTCGGGGTAGGGATTCTTCTGCTTTGCATGCTATTTTGTTTGAAGTCGCTTTTGCCGAGCAGGATCAGAACGCCCTGGAGCGAGAAATCAAGTGGGGGAAGGATAATAGCGGTGGCTGGTATTTCATTGATGAAGAGGCGACGGCAATGGCAACTGCGGGGAGGCTCAGGGAGGCGGAAGAACTCTATCGCCAAGCCTCCGATACGGCGGAACACACGAACCTGCCCGAAGCTGCGGACGAAATTTTGCTCGATCAGGCGGAAACCGAGTTTACTTTTGGCCTGACGGCTGCTTCCCGCGCCACACTCCACCGCATTCACAAGCTTGACCCCGATTCTCCTGATGTTGCCACTCTCCTTGTAGATTTGGGGGATACGTCTTTTGCCCAACGATTCCTCAAAGAGCACGACAACGAGACTCAGGACACAAAGATGAGGTATGTGTATCTGCCTCTCGTGCGCGCGTCACTGGCCGTGGTGAAGGGGAAACCTCTTGAAGCTGTGGCCGCACTCGAACCGGCGATTCCGTACGAACTGGCCGACTATAGCGTCCTCACGCAGAGAGGCGAAGCCTGCCTCCGGGCGCAAAAAGCGGAAATGGCCGCTGATCAATATAAGAAGATAATTGCCAATCCGGGTGTTGACCCGGTTTCCTGCCTTGGCCCTCTGGCACAACTCGGACTGGCCCGCGCTTATGCCCAGGAAAACAACAAAACCGCGAGCCGGCATGAGTATGAGAAGTTCTTTGCCCTGTGGAAAGATGCGGATGCGGATGTCCCCGTCCTGAAACAAGCCCGCTTGGAGTACGCCCACCTCCAGTAAAATCCAGGACCGAAAACGCCAAAGGCTCGTACCTCTGAACCACATGAACCCCGGCTTCCCTTTTTCGAAGGCGGGCGTCCCCGCAGCGAGCCATACGCTATACGATGCCGGCACGATCACTTACGGGGCAAGCCCCCCAACAGGCCTTCTGGGCGCCAGCTTGGGCGGCGACACGTCCGTCCGTATGATCGCCCTCTCGGGAAAAATCGAGTTTTAAAAGGTTCCGAAAAAGCCCGCCCACAGGGTTTCCCTCGCTGGCAATCGACAAAATGTCCGAACCCAGAGAAGCCGTGACCTCCCCCGAGCCCCTGCGGACCCTCAGCCCACCACCGTCAAAACGAGCAGCCATGAGACAGGAGGAGGCAGGCAGGGTCTAGGATTCAAAATTCAAGATTCAAGAGGGGGAATGGGGCGCGCGCCGTACCACGCGGGGTGGAATCCCGCTCCGGGCAGTAGCGCCGAAGTGCGGGGATTTGTGGGGTATCCACAATGCCTTCCGGCCCCTTCCATACGCTAGCCCCCGCATTGGAAATTCGTCGAGCAAATTCGAATCCGGGAACATCTTGCCCACCCCGCCGCCCCGGCTCGGCAGAATCTTCTCAGAACCGTCTCCCTTAGGCTCTCCTCACAATTCATTAACGCCTGACTTGTCAGTTCGTTATATCGGCATTGCGTCGCGCGAGATAAATGGCATCCGCTCTGCAATAGACTCTGCGGGGAGTAGTGATATGGACAGTGGGTTTTACGCCGCTTGCACCGGCTTGCTTGCCTCAACGGACGCCCTGGATTTAACCGCCGCCAACTTGGCCAATCTGAGCACCACCGGCTACAAAGCCCAGTTGGAGTTCTATCGTTCGCTCGAGGCCAGCATGGGGAACCGGCGCCTCAGCCCTCTCAATCAAGCCGTGAACGACTATGGAGTGTTGGGGGGAACGGCGGTGGATCTGAAAAAAGGCGAACTCCAGAAGACTGGAAACGACCTGGATCTGGCGATGGAAGGTCAAGGGTTCTTCGTGGCCAAAACGCCGGCGGGAATTCGCTATACCCGCAACGGAAACTTTCACACCGACGCCGATGGCCACCTCTTGACGGCAACCGGTGACCCGGCGATGGGTGAAGAAGGCCCCGTGGAACTTCCCAGTGGGGCGATTACCATCAGCTCCGATGGCACGATTTCGCAGCAGGGCGCGGTGGTGGCTCAGATGAAGCTCGTGGACTTTAAGCCGGGCACTGCCCTGGAAGCGGAGGGGAATTCCTACTACACGGCGCCCGCGGGGTCGGAGCAACCCGCTGACGATCCGCGCCTGTCGCAAGGAATGCTGGAAGGTTCCAATATGAATCCGGTGGCGGGCGCCGTTAGCTTGATCACCCTTCAGCGTCACGCCCAACTCCTGGAACAGGCGCTGTCGATTTTTCATTCGGTATTTAACAACGCGCCGGCGCAGGATCTTTCGCGAGTCTCGTAGGGGCGAGCGGCGCTCGCCCAGGCCGAACGTCGTTCGGCCCTACAAGGAGAGGATATGTTCCGAGCTTTATATACGGCCGCGAGCGGCATGCTCGCCCAACAACTGAATCTCGATAACATCGCCAACAACCTGGCGAATTCCAGTACCGCCGGTTTCCGCGGGACCCGGTTGCAGTTTCAGGATCTGATCTACCAGGAGATGGTAGTGCCCGGGTCGGCAGCGACGCAACAGACCACCGTGTCGACAGGCCTCCAAATCGGCTTGGGCACTCGCGCCTCAGCTTCGGAGGTCTTGCAGACGCAGGGCGATTTCGACAATACGGGGAACTCCTTGGATTTGGCGATTCAAGTCGCCGGTTTCTTCCAGGTGAAGCAGACGAATGGTGAAACCGCTTATACGCGCGCCGGCAGTTTCCATTTGGATCAGCAAGGGAACGTCGTAACCGCCAATGGCGATCCCCTGGAACCGTCCGTGACCATTCCCGCCGGTGCAACTTCCATCAGCGTGGGCTCGGATGGAACGGTGACCGTGATGATGCCGGGGCAAACCAACGCTCAGCAGGTCGGCAGCATTCAACTGGCCACCTTTCCCAATCCTGGGGGCCTGTTGAGCAATGGCAACAATCTCTTTACCCCCACCACGGCCTCGGGCGATCCCATCGTGGGCACTCCGGGCGGGTCGGAAGGTTTGGGCACTTTGCAGCAAGGCATGCTGGAAGATTCCAACATTAACGTGGTGGATGAATTCATCCAGATGATCGTCACGCAGCGGGCCTATGAATCCAACTCCAAGGTCGTGCAGGCGGCGGATCAGATGTTGCAAGACGTCAATAACCTGTCCCATTAATGGAGCGCGCAATCTAATGTTGACAATGGTTAAAAGTCTATTCATAAGCGCTTACATGCTTTCCGTGATGTTGGCGGCGCTTACGGATGCGCGCTCAGCCGATGTCCCGTTGCACAAGGCCTTGGTGACGCCCTCACAGGAGAGTGAAGTGATCCCGCGCCGCGAGCCGCGCCCGATTTCGCGCATGGAGATTTTCCAGGCCATTCAAAACGATTTGGCGAAAAGGGGAATTTCGGATCGCGAGGAGCTTAAGCCGGGGGATCTGAAAATTCAATCTTCGGTGCCGGTCGTTAAAACGGACATGGGGCTACAAATTAAAGCAATCCGCTATGACCCGATTCGGCGCGAAACGGTTTTTGAACTCTGGGCTTCCCAGGAGCCGCAGTATCTTCCTTTTGAGGTCACCACCCGACGCGACCCACAGAGTTTGGGAGTACGACTAGTGTTGGCTGGGACGCCGGTGGACGCAGGCAGGGGCGCCAGGCCGACAATTAGTCAGGGGGGAAGCCGGGCTGGCTCCAAGCCTGCCGTGCTGGCCAAGCCGGGGAAGCCCGCTACCTTGATTATGCTTGGACAAAATGCGCGAATCACCACCACCGCGGTTCCCTTGCAGCCGGGAAACAAGGGCCAGTGCATTCTCGTGCGCGAGTCAACCACCGCGCGTGTGATGGCTGCGGAAGTGGTTGACGAAGGGCTGTTGCGGACCAGTTTTTAGGACGGAGAAGGCCATGAACCCAACCATGCCTAGAACGGATTGGCCGACAAGAACTTGCCCCGCCGACGCTCGAAAGTCGAAACTAGAAACTCGAAACTCGAAATTCAAAAATCGGGCCACAAATTTCGAGTTTCAAATTTCGAGTTTCGAGCTTCGGCTTATGCTTGTCATAACGGTCTGCCTTATTGGCCTGCCGGGTTACGGTGTGGGTTTCAGGAAAAAGGCCCAGCCCACGAAAAACTATCTGGCCGAATATGTCTCGCGCGTCAAGGCAGTGAAGGGGTCGACGCCGACCACGGGAAGTTTCTGGACTCCGCAGAGCCCGTACACGGATATGGCGAGCGACTACAAGGCGCGGAACATTAATGACCTCATCGTGATTCAGGTGGTGGAATCGACCACGGCGGCAGAGGATGGAGCGGTGAAATCGGCGCGCACTTTTTCGGCTAATTCCGGGATCAGCGCCTTGATGGGCAACCTGGGTACCAGCAACAGTCTGCAAAACCTCTTCTCGCCGAATTCCACCCGGACCTTGAACGGCCAGGCGCAAACGTCCTCCAACGCCACGCTGACCACCAGCCTCTCCGGCCGCGTTGTGGACGTTTTACCCAACGGATTCCTGGTGATTGAAGCCGAGCGGCAAATGTACATGAACAACCAGCACCAGACGGTCATTATTCATGGCGTGGTGCGTCCGGGGGACATCGGCGCGAACAACGCGGTGCCTTCGACCTCCATCAGCAACCTGGAAGTGGAGCTGCAAGGGCGGGGGGTGATCAGCGATGGGGTGGCGCCTCCCAACAAGTTGGTGCGGTTGATCTTGAAACTCGTGGGGTTCTAAAGCCATGCGATCCAAGTTGTGGGTTGTCGTTCTCGGTCTGCAAATGCTCCTGCTCCCTGCCACGCTGGCGGGCAAGGAATCGGAGCCCCGGAAAGTCCGCCTGGGTGACGTGAGCACGGTCGAGGGTGTGCGTGACAACCTGCTGATTGGCTATGGGATGGTGGTAGGTCTGAACGGCACCGGCGACCGCCAGCAGACCGTGTTTTCAGTCCAAACGTTGACCAATCTCCTGCAGAAAATGGGAATTCAATTCACGGCCTCGGCGGTAGTGGTCAAGAATGTCGCAGCGGTTTTCGTCACAGCCACGCTACCGCCTTTCTCCCGACCTGGCACGCCGATTGATGTCACCGTATCCTCGATTGGAGACGCCAAGAGCCTGGAAGGCGGATTACTCCTCTTCACCACGCTGCACGGTCCCGATGGTCAAGTCTACGCAACAGCACAAGGGCCCTTGGCCAATGGTGGTTACACGGCGGGGGGAAGGGGCAACTCCGTTCAGGTGAACCACCCCACCACGGCACGCATACCCGCCGGCGGAATAGTCGAGCGGGATGCGGCGATGGACCTCAGCCACCTGAGTCAACTCTCCTTGTTGCTGCGCGACCCGGATTTCCAGACGGCCACGCAAGCGGCTGCGGTGATTGAGGCCGAATTGGGGAAAGGCTCGGCGTGGGCCGTCGATAGCCGCCGCATCGAGATTCAGGTTCCTGCCCACGGGTTGGTTTCCGGCTTGTTGGCGAAAGTCGAGGACTTAAGGGTGGCCATTCACCCGCAAGCCAAGGTGATTGTCAATGAACGCACGGGAACCATTGTCATGGGCCAGGAAGTGAGTTTGGGGGCTTGCTCCATCCTGCACGGCAATCTGTCGGTGGTGATCACCACGGAGTTCAAGGTCTCACAGCCTCTGCCTTACTCCCAGGGCCAGACTCAGGTGGTGCCGCAAACCACGGTTAAAGCTACGGAAAGCCCTGCCCGGCGCATCGAGCTACCCGAGGGCGCCAGCGTCGACGATTTGATCAACGGTCTGCAAGCCATCGGCGCCACCCCCCGCGATATCGTGGCGATCATGGAAGCGCTGCGCGCGGAGGGGGCCTTGCAGGCGGAACTGGAAATCATATGACGCTTGCCGCTGCGCATCTCGGGTTACCGACAATCCCCCAACATCCGCAGGTCACTTCCGCGGACAACGCGCCAGAAACCCCCGCCCATAAAAAGCTTTGCAAAGCTGCCCAGGATTTTGAAGGTATTTTGATCTCGCAGCTCTTAGAAGATTTCAAGGTGGGGTCCTCGTCTCTTACCGGAGATACCCCGCTGGCGGGGTCAGATACTTTGAACTCAGTGGCAATCCAGACCTTATCGACGGCCTTGGCCAGCCGCGGAGGGTTGGGAATTGGGCGAATGCTCGTTCACCAACTCGAGCCGAGTTTGAATCGGGGCCAGCAAAACCAGGGAAGGGGAAAGATTGGGTAATGATACAGAGAATTACGCCACCGGATTACTGCAATTATATACACTGCGGATGTGGAGCTACTTCCAGCGGGCGCCGTGTTCCTCCAGCGCAATGCGGACGAGCTGGCTGCGGGTTCTTACTCCTGTTTTCTGAAAGAGTTGTTGCAGTGCAGCTTTCACCGAACTCTCCGAGATATTGAGGCGCGCACCAATTTCCTTATTGCTGAGTCCCTCAAACACCCCGTGCAACACCTGCATCTCCCGTTCCGTAAACGGTCTAGCCCGGTCCGCTCCTTCCGGGTGTTTTGACGCTCTGACCAAGGCCTGAATCGCATTTTCATCCAGCCACGTTTCTCCGCCCATGACCTTGCGGATCGCTTCCGTGAGGAGCCCTGGCGAACTGTGTTTGGGAAAGATTCCGCTGGCACCCAGATCGAGTGCCTGTACGGATTCGGCATCACTCATCCCTGCCGTGACCATGAGGAATCGTCCCTGAAAACCCTGCTGCCGAGCTTGGGTAATGAACTCGAAGCCCCGCACTTTCCCAAGGTCATAGTCCAGCAGGACCAGATCAATGGGTTTCTGACGAAGGATATCGGTGGCTTCACTGACCGACGCGCAACAAGCCACCATCTTCAAATCCGGTTCGCCCTCCAACAGCCGGCTCAGGCCCTCGCGGAAGAGCGAGTGATCGTCCAGCAAGAGGATCCTGATTCTATCCATGGGTTTCTGGCGGTCCCTCCTCGCCCCCCGAGTCCGCGAAGGGCATAAGATCCAAAGCGAAGCAGCAACCCGCGTGCCCTGGTTCATATCGAAGGTCACCGTTGAATGTCCTGACCAGAGCCCGCGAGAGGTACAATCCCAGCCCCGTGGCTTCCGCCCCTTCCTGAAACGGTTTAAACAAACGTTCCGGGTTGGGAATGCCGTGACCGGTATCGCTGACTCGCACCACCACCCGCTCGCCTTCTACACACGCGCAGACACTGAACTCCTTCCGCTCCTGGTCCTGCATGGCACGCTGGCTATTCTTGGTGAGGTTCAGGAGCACCTGCAAGAGATTATGGCGCTCCGCCAACACCCGGGGCAGGACTTTGGGCACGTCCCAGCGAACGCTCACACCCGTCTCTCGCAACGGAAGGTCGGTCACAATGCGCAATTCGTCAAGTACCGAGCTAAGGTCCACAGGAGCCAACTCCTCGCTTCCCGCGCTTTGCCGAAGCTCCAGTGTGGCGATCTTTCCCAAACCCTCCACGAGATTCCCCAGGGCGCGGAAGTCCTCGCTCTGTGCCAGCTCGCGACGGCGCGAGAGGTTTTCGTATACGACGGAGATGGCGCCGCAAACGTTGCGGATTTCGTGCGATACGGCTCCGACTGCCAGGCGTGACGCCACCAGGAGGTGATGGAAACTGGATTCCTCCTTGTCGCGCAGATCCTCGGAGCTATCCACGAGCATGGCCGCCAACCTTGGCCCGGCGCTGGTCGGGTAGGTGGAAAACCAAACGTCCGCGAGAAACACGTCTCCATCTCGACGCCGGCCACTGCACTGCATCGCGGTGCGGAAGCTGGGCGTGGATTCGTCGGCCGCTCGCACTCTGGCCAAGGGAGGCAGGAAATCCTTGATGGACTCGCCCGGCAAG
>Ga0074044_10003738_pt1 | contig 12847 bp, 11 predicted proteins | sample BogForMeECP23OM1_FD_94443 | JGI IMG/M metagenome (GOLD analysis project Ga0074044, IMG submission 94443) | Bog forest soil microbial communities from Calvert Island, British Columbia, Canada - Bog Forest MetaG ECP23OM1 | ecosystem: Environmental > Terrestrial > Soil > Wetlands ...
CAGCAGGTGCGCCACCCGGGCGCTCGTGGCTTCGCGCGCTCAAGTGCAGTAGAGATAAATCTCGCGCTCCTTGGAGAGGTTCTTGACTTCTTCTTCGAGGCGGTTGGGTTCGAGGCGGATGGAACCGGCGATGCGCTCGGAATCGGCGTCGTAGTAGCCGTGGCTGCGCACGTCTGCGATGAGGATGCTGCCGGGTGCGGCGGCGGCCAGGCGGCGGGCCAGCTCTTCGGCGGGTACGCGCGGAGCTACGTCGAGCAGGCGATACTTGCGATAGACCCAGATGCGATAAACGACATAGACGGCAAGTCCGATTCCGAAGATCAGTTCGGCGGCAAATCCAGCCGAGCGCAGACCGCGAGTAATCGCCCGCAGGGCATCGCTGAAGATATATCCCGCGAGGGCGTAGGCGCCGATGTAGAGCGCCGCGCCGACCGCATCAAATGCCATGAATTGCTGGGGCCGCATGCGCATGCTTCCCGCGAGGGGCGGAGACATGGTGTTGACTCCGGGAATGAACTTGGAAAAAAGCAGCGTTTGCTTGCCGCGGCGATAGAAGTATTCCGCCGAGCGCAGGATGCAGGTCTCGGGACTCGCCGAAAGGCGGCACAGCAATCCCAGCAACGCCCAGCCAGTGGCCCTGCCAGTGAAATACAGAATCGAATCACCGCAGAGCATGGCGACTAAGCCGGTAAGGAAGACGAGATAGAAGTGAAGCTGCCCGTAGGCTGCTACCGCGCCTGCCGTCAGCAGCGCCAACGCTGCCGGGAGCGGAAGGCCGATGGCTTCGGCAAAACAGACGGCTGCCAAGAGCACATAGCCGTGTTGCGAGATCAGTGTGAGCAGGTCGTTCATGGGGAAACAGTCTGCGTAGTATAGCAACGCTAGGGCGCAACGAAGGAGTGATACGGGCCTTTAGCGGGGAGCCTTCAATCCTCGTGCCTATTTCTCTCTCGCTACCACATACTCAGGCGCCCAGAGCAAGGCGCGCTTGATCTCCGAATCAGGGAAGACGCAGATGGCGTTGCGGGCTGACTCGGCGTAGTGGACGGCCTGACTGGAGGCGTATTCGAGAGAGTTGTAGCGATTCAGGATGGTCAGGATGTCGGCGTGGGTGACGCCATTGAAGGCTCGGTCGCGCATGACAGTTTCAATTTGCTTGCGCTCGGCGGCCGTGCAGCGTTCGAGCGCATGAATGATGGCCATCGTGGCCTTACCTTCGCGCAGGTCGCTCGCCACGGGCTTGCCCAATACGCTCTCGGAAGCGGTCAGGTCGAGCACGTCGTCGACGATCTGGAAGGCCATGCCGAGGTCGCGACCGTACTGGCCGAGGCGGGTTTCCTGATCGCTCGTCGCGTTGCCAAGGATGCCGCCCACACGCATGCACACTGAAAAAAGACATGCAGTCTTACGGTAGATCAGGTCGAGGTACTCTTGCGAGGAGATCAGTTGGCCGAGCTTTTCCATTTGCAGCAGCTCGCCTTCGACCATCTGCTGCGTGAGTTCGATCAGTACGTCGAGAATGCGGAGATTGCGCTCCTGGACCGCGATTTTGAAAGCCTGCATGTAGAGCCAGTCGCCGGCGAGCACGCACTTCGAATTGCCCCACTGCGTATTGGCGGCAGGGCGGCCACGGCGGGTTTGGGCTTCGTCGATGATGTCGTCGTGGACGAGGGTCGCGGTGTGAATGATTTCGACGACGGAGGCGAGCTTGACTGCGCCCGTGCCTTTGTAGCCGAGCAGCTTGGCGGAAAGCAGCAGCAGAGCCGGACGGATGCGCTTGCCGCCACCGGCGCGGAGGTATTCACCGATCTCGGTGATAGCGGCCACGTTCGAGACGGTATCCTGCCCGAACTGCTCTTCGATGGCGACAATATCGTCGCGGAGGAGGTCGAAGATCTCTTTCCCGTTAATGGCGCTGGTTGTGCTCAAGTTTCGATCTGACCGCCTAATTAAGATTCAACCGCAGAGTTCGCTGAGAACGCAGAGACGTCTTTGATCGCGTACTTGTTCGTGAACTTGTTTATCTCCGCGTACTCTGCGACCGCTGCGGTTGAATTTTCCTCAGTTCGTTCGATAGTTCGTGAACTGCATGTCAATTCCGAAATCCTTCTGCTTCAGCAGGGCGATGATTTCCTGCAGCGTATCGCGATCTTTCCCGCTCACGCGTACCAGATCGCCCTGGATCGACGCCTGTAATTTCTTTTTCGAATCCTTGATGTACTTCACGATCTCGCGCGCCTTTTCGATCGGGATGCCTTGTTGCATGGTGATCTTCTGCTTAGACGTGCTGCCCGCAGCCGGTTCAACGACGCCATACGTCAGGCCTTTCAGGGGGACGCCGCGTTTCACGAGCTTCTGCTGGAAAATGTCGTTGATCGATTTGAGCTTAAACTCGTCCGCCGAATGCAGAATAATTGCATCTTTGCCCTCGATCGCGATCTGCGACTTCGAGTCCTTCAGATCGAAGCGGGTCGTGATTTCTTTCATAGCCTGCTGAATGGCGTTCGAAACTTCCTGCAGGTCAATTTTGCTGACGATGTCAAAACTGTTGTCGGGCATTGAGTCGAAAGAAACAGCTCTGTTCTTGGATTGTCAGGCGACAGGAAGCGACGCAGCTTTTTCGCATCATTGCTGCTATTGCTCACCCGAGCCCGTACCCATGAGGGTAACAGAAGAGGCGCTTTGTGAGCAGGAAAGATGCGAACTTGAGGCGCGCTGCCGGTTGATCTCGAAGACGAATAAAGTGGGACGGGGCCTTGCTCCGTCTCAGCTTGCGCCGTCGACGCTGCCGGCGGGAGACGCGGCAAGCCGCGTCTCTACTAGAATTCGTCGTGACCCTGAGACCGGGAGTGTTCTGGCTAGCCGCACCTGAAAAAGCGGTGGAAGTTCGCCGCTGTTTGCTCTCCGAGTGCCTCTGCGGTCATGCCCCGCAACTCGGCAATTTTGCGGGCGGTTTCTATCACAAACATGGGTTCGTTGCGCTGGCCGCGATGCGGAATCGGGGCGAGGTAAGGCGAGTCGGTCTCGATCAGCATGCGATCGAGGGGCACGATTTGTGCGGCGTCACGAATATTCTGCGCTTTCGGGAACGTGATGTTGCCGGCGAAGGAGATCAGGAAGCCGAGTTCGAGCGCACGGCGCGCGTGCTCGACGCTGCCGGTAAAGCAGTGCAACACGCCGCGCAGTACAGTGGGCGCCCAGTTTTCGGCGATGAGCGTCAGACAGTCGTCCCAGGCGTTTTCGCTGTTGTCGGAAGGGCGGCAGTGGATGATGATTGGCAGGTTGGCGGCTTCGGCCAATTCCATCTGGCGCCGGAAGACTTCCTTCTGCACGTTGCGGGGCGAGTGATCGTAGAAGTAGTCAAGACCGATTTCCCCCCAGGCCACAACGCGCGGATGGCGCGCCCAGGCTGCGAGTTGAGCATAGGCAGCCTCGTTCGCAAGGCTCGCTTCGTGCGGATGGATGCCGACGCTAGCCCATATTTCGGGATATTCCGGGCGTCCGTTGTATTGCTCCGCCAGGCGGATTCCGCAGTCGGCCGTGGCGGGGCCATCGCCGTTTCCGATGGCGAGATAGGTGGTCATGCCGGCAGACTTGGCGCGCTTTAGTACGTCGTCGCGGTCGGCGTCGTAGCGCTTGCCTTCGAGATGGGCGTGGGAGTCGATGAACATCGGTCGTTCGTCATTCGTCGTTGGTCGTTCGCAAAATCGGGCGGCATCTGGATCGGTAGTCGTTGCGAGATGGAAGTTCGCCTGTGCGCGAAAGGCAAGAGTCTAAGTCGAAAGTCCAAAGTCGGGACTCTTTATTTCAGCCTTGCCCCCACTGGTACATCCTCCAAGAAGCTTGCCAAGACCGGCTTTCCACCTTCGATGGAGGCGGCTACGATCATGCCGTTCGACTCCAGGCCGCGCAATTTGCGCGGTGCGAGATTGGCGACGATTACAACTTTGCGGCCGATCAACGATTCGGGAGTGTAGGCCTCAGCAATCCCAGCCACCAGTTGCCGCACTTCGGTTCCGAGGTCGACTTCCAGCCGCAGCAGCTTGTCGGCGCCCTTCACGCGCTCGGCTACTTTCACCTGCGCCACGCGCAGTTCGATCTTGGCGAAATCGTCGATGCTGATTTTGCCGTCGGGAATGGCGGCCGCGGGCTTGGCCGGCGGTACAGGCGCTGTTGTGGCTGCTGCTGGCACCGTCGCTGGTGGCTGACCTGCGCTCGGCTGGGCGGGCGGAATGCCCGTCCCCACATTTGCACTCTGCTCTTCCATCTTCTGCATCCTCTCTATTGCCGATTTATCTGCGCGCGGGAATACTGCTTGTACCTCGCCGAGCTTTGTGCCGAGTGGCAACTGGCCCCAGCGCAGTTGAGTCAGGTCGAACTTCTTGATATCTCCCAGGCCTAGTTGTGCCCAGATTTTCGCCGTGGCATCCGGCATGACCGGATGGGCGAGCGCTGTAACTACGCGAAGTGCTTCCGCGCTGGTGTAGAGGACGGTGGCGAGGCGCGCACGGCTCGCTTCATCCTGCTTGTCGCCCAGGGCCCACGGCTCGTTTTCGACGATGTACTTGTCCACGGCTGAGACGAGTCCCCATGCGGCTTCGAGCGCTTTCGAAAACTGGTATTGATCGAAACACGAACCGAAATCCGCGATCGCTTTTCGAGCCGTCTCGGCAATTGCATCATCGGCTGCGCCGCGTGCGGTGGGCGACGGATATGGCACTTCGCCTTTGAAATAGCGCGTGATCATGGTTAGCGTACGGCTGGCGAGATTGCCGAGACCGTTGGCCAGATCGGCGTTATAGCGCTGCACCAGCGCGTCAAAGCTGAACGAACCATCCTGGCCAAAGACAATCTCGCGCAGCAGGAAATAGCGCAGGGCGTCCGTGCCCAGCACGTCGACGATCGTTTCGGCGCGCACGATGTTGCCGCGCGACTTCGACATCTTGTTTTCTTCAAACAAAAGCCATCCGTGCGCCGTTATTCCTTTAGGCAATGGCAAGCCGGCCGCCATCAGAAACGCAGGCCAATACACGCAATGGAAGCGCACGATCTCTTTGCCGATCATGTGCACGTCGGCGGGCCAATATTTGGCGTACTTGCTCTGATCCGCCGACCCGTAGCCGAGGGCGGTAATGTAGTTGGCGAGCGCATCGAGCCAGACGTAGATCACGTGCTTGGGATCGTCGGGCACGGGGATGCCCCAGGAAAACGTGCTGCGGCTGATGGAAAGATCGCGCAGGCCGCCCCTGACAAATGCGAGCACCTCGTTGCGTCGTGTTTCGGGCCGAATGAAGTCGGGTTTGCTGGTATAGAGGTCGATCAGCTTGTCCTGGAAAGCCGAGAGCTTGAAGAAATAGTTTTCCTCTTTCACCGTCTCCGTGGGACGGCCGCATTCCGGGCAGGGCGCGCCGGGACCGACTGAGTCAACGTAGAGCTCGTCATAGACGCAATACTGGCCGGTGTAGTGGCTCTGGTAGATGTAGCCGGCGTCAGCAATGCGCTTCCACAGCGCTTGCACGCCCTGCTTGTGGCGCGACGAAGTGGTGCGGATGTAGTCGTCGTAGCTGAGGCCCATGCGGTCCCAGAGGCCGCGAAACTCGGCCGAGACCTCATCGGTGAACTGCTGCGGCGTTTTGCCGGCGGCTTGGGCGGCGCGCTCGATTTTCTGGCCGTGCTCGTCGGTGCCGGTCAGGAACCAGGTGTCGTCGCCCAGCATTCGATGCCGCCGGGCAATCGTGTCGCAAGCAATGGTGGTGTAGGCGTGGCCAATGTGCGGGCGCGCGTTGACGTAATAAATTGGAGTCGTGATGTAAAACTTCTTGTTCATGATTTCTTGGCGGTGCCTTGTTGCGGCCACCGGCTGACCGTTAGCTTCTAGCTGCTAGCTTGTAGCCGCTAGCTCCTGGCTTCTAGATCTTGCCTCTAGCAATCAGTTTGTCATAAGAGAGATTGTTAGAGGTTAACGGCTAGGAACCTGTCGCCGCGTACATCCTCAGCGCCTCTTCCATAACCTTTTTCAGCGGGACGTGATGCTTGGTCGCGATCCGCCGGCAATCTTCGAACTCCGGAGCGTAGTTGGAAACCGTCCCATTCATGTTCGCAACTTTGATCCGTACCGGACCCCACTGGGTTTCGACTGTTTCCCAGCGCCGCGCCAGGACTCGGCGGTGTTCGTCGCGCCTTCGTACCCCAAGTGTCGTGGTTTCGGCGAACATCACTTTCGTCAGGCGGCCGGCATCGGGCGGCTTTGCAAGCACCGTCAGCAGGGCTCCCGCGCGGTTCTTCTTCATCTGGACCGGCACGCTGAACACATCGAGCGCGCCCTCGGCGAGCAGACGCTCCATGGCGTAGGCCAGCACCTGCGGGCTCAGATCGTCGAGATTGGCTTCGAGTACGGTGATGCGGTCTTCGGCGACATGCTCCATTTCTTTCTCTGCAGCGGAAACGCTGCTCGCAACGGCCGCTTGCGTCGCCGGAATCGCCTCTCCCACGGTCAGCCGCAAGACGTTAGGATGATCTACAAATTCGCGGGTTCCGGCGCCGTAGCCTGCGTGGTCGATCTTCATCGCGGGGAATGTGCCATAGCGCGTTGCCAGCGTTTTCACAATCGCGGCGCCCGTCGGGGTCACCAGTTCCACCTCCGGCCCTGACGAATAGACGGGCGCGTCTTTCAGCAGTTTGACGGTTGCGGGCGCAGGCACTGGCAGTGTTCCATGCGCGCATTTGACGGTGCCGCCGCCGACGTTTAGCGGCGAGCACACCCATTCATCCACGCCCAAGGCCTCGGCTCCGACAGCGGCGCAAATGATATCTACCAGCGCGTCGACAGCGCCCACTTCGTGAAAATGCACTTGCTCGACCGAAGTGTTGTGAATCTCTGCTTCGGCTGCGGCAAGTGCTTCGAAGATGCGAATCGCCGTCGCTTTCGCCGTTGGGCTGATCGCGGCTTTTTGGATGATTTTGCGGATCTCGGTTAGGCCGCGGCTATGGGCATGATGGTGCGAATGCGTGTGAGAGTGCGCGGACTCGTGGATGCGTTCCTGCCCGTAGGCTTCCGGTGGCAGATCTTTTTCCCCCGCGCCATAAACATCCACCTTGGTCGCTGCGATTCCTCCTCGCACTACGCGCGAGATTTCGAGTTTCGCGCCGAGTCCCAGCGCCGCGACGGTTCCTTCGAGCAGCGCGGCCGGAACCCCGGCATCCACCAGCGCGGCTAGAAACATGTCGCCGCTGATGCCGGAAAAGCAATCTAGGTAGGCAATGCGCATGAGAAACGTCGCTCGTCGTTCGCGGTTCGTCGTTCGCAACTCGCCGCCGAAATGTGCGAACAGTCTGGCATATTTTTGAAACCGACCCCTCGATCGAACACTATGTCCGTATCAAAGCAAAAGCGAAGGACGAACGACGATCAGCGAGCAGCAGCCTTTCGAGTTTTCATCATAGGTTTCGCCGTCGCCGTGCGTCAAACCGCCCGTGCCTCTGCCCAGCCCGCGCGACTTTGTTAGAATCATCGGTTCTTCAATCATTTTAGAGGGATTCTTGTACCGATATCTCGAACGCCGCCTTACTGAGTCGGTGCGCGATTTTCTGCGCCGTACCTACCAGCGCGAAGTCTCGAACATCGTCGTCGAGCAACCTCCCAAGATCGAGTTCGGGGAGTTCGCGCTTCCCATTGCTTTTGAGCTGGCGCGCGAACTTCGCAAGGCTCCTCGCAAGATTGCCGAGGAAATCGTTGCTGGAATCGGTCCGGTCGAAGGCATCGAAAAGTTCGAAGTTGCCGGAGCCGGGTATATCAACGTCCGGGTCAATCGCACCGCCCTCGCCGCGTCCCTCGCCCGCGATCAGGCTCTTCGCCCGACCATTCCCGAAGGTAAAGTGCTGGTTGAGCATTCGAGCATCAATCCCAATAAGGCCGCGCACATTGGGCATCTGCGCAACGCCATCCTCGGCGACACTTTCGTGCGCTTGCTGCGTTTTGCGGACAGGGAAGTCGACATTCAGAATTACATCGACAACACCGGCGTGCAGGTCGCGGACGTTGTCGTCGGATTTACTCACGTGGAAAAGAAATCGCGGGCCGAAGTTGCCGCGCTTGCTTCTGGAGCGAGATTTGATTTTTATTGCTGGGATCTTTATGCAGGCGTTTCGCGCTGGTACGAGGAAGATAAGGCGAATCTCGCCGCGCGCGCCGCCGTGCTCCACGCCATTGAGGCAGGGAACAACGAAACCGCGCAACTCGCTGAACTGATCTCGACCGCCGTTCTGAAGCGACACCTTGAGACCATGGACCGGCTCGACATCGAATATGACTTTCTGCCGCGCGAGAGCGAGATCCTTCATCTGCATTTTTGGGATGCGGCTTTCACGAAGCTCCGGGAAGCTGGGGTGCTTACCTACGAGAACGGCGGCAAGAACAAAGGGTGCTGGATTATGCGGCGGGCGGGGACTGCAAAAGCTTTAACCACGGAGGGCACAGAGGACAAGGAGGAAGAAATCTCCGAGGAAGACCAGAAAGTGATCGTGCGCTCGAATGGCACGGTTGGCTATGTGGGCAAGGACATCGCCTACCACATGTGGAAGTTCGGGCTGCTCGGGCGCGATTTCAGTTATCGCAAGTTCTTCCGTTATCCCAACGCTCGCGATTGTTGGATTTCGACCACACCCGAAGATCGCGAGGCCGCAAGAGACCATCCGCATTTTGGCGACGTTGCCGAAATTTATAACGTGATTGACGCCCGTCAATCCGAGGCGCAGAACACAGTGATCGAAGCCCTGCGCGGGCTGGGACACGGCGAGGCCGCCGACCGCTACACGCATTTTTCCTACGAGATGGTCGCGCTTACTCCGCGTTGCGCGGCGGAGTTGGGCTACGAACTGAGCGAGGAAGAGAAAAAACGATCGTGGATCGAAGTTTCCGGGCGCAAGGGTTTTGGCGTCAAAGCGGACGATCTGCTGGATACGCTCATTGCCTCGGCCCGTAAGGAAGTGGACTCGCGGCATCCCGAGTTAAGCGATCCCGAGCGCGCCGCGATCTCGACCCAGATTGCGATCGGTGCGCTGCGCTACTTCATGCTCAAGTACACCAAGCCGTCGGTGATTGCCTTCGATTTCAAAGAGGCTTTGAGCTTTGAGGGCGAAACGGGACCTTACGCGCAGTATGCGGTCGTCCGGGCTACGAACATTTTCCGCAAGGGGGGATTGGACGCCGACACATTCCTAACGAGCGCAAACGCTCGCATTGCGGCAAGGTCTTTCGAGCAATATCTTGCCGGTGAATCCGGCAACACGATTTGGGAACTCTGGCTGGCTGCGGCCAAAACATCCTACGTTGTCGGGCAGTGTATTGCGACGACCGAGCCGGCTTATCTCGCCAAGCATACGTTCCAACTGGCCCAGCTTTTTAATACGTTCTATCACCAGCATCCCATCCTCGCCGAGCCCGACGAGGGCCGCAAAACGTTCCTTCTAGTAACGGCTGCGGTGGCACGCCGCGAGCTGATTCGCGCGCTGCTAGTGATGGGAATTACCGTGCCGTCGGTGATGTGAACGAGCGCGGTTTCAGTCGCCCAAACCTAGGGCAGCATTGCAGATCGAGAGTCTCGTCGAACCAAGAACAGTATAAAAATTCTACGGTCCATATCGGGATTGCTTGCACAGATCCATCGAGCTGTTGCTCGCCGCCTTTCTAAGCAGTTGATTCGAGGATTGTTATCTTGATGCCTGTGGAAATCAAAGTGGCATCCGTCGTGCTTTAATAGATGCAAGCATTGTTTAAGGCGTCGTAAGATCGCGTCGAGACAACTGCTGTGACTGGAAAAACAACAAAGCAATAGGCCAGGAAGAGATCGGGCAATCATTATGGGGGAAGGAGCCCTCACTCAGATGAAACGAATTTATTTGACCCTAATGCTGGCGGCAGTAGCGGCGGCATCCATTGGTTGTTCAACCAAGAATTATGTGCGTCAGCAGACAACGCCGCTGATCAACAAGACTAACGAACTGGACGACCTGACAGCGAAGAACTCGAAAGACATTAAGGACGTGGATCAGCGGGCGCAGTCCGGCATTCAGGCCGTGCAGGCAAGCGCGGCAGCCGCCGACCAGAAAGCTCTAGCGGCAGGCGCCAGCGCCGACAAAGCGCAGATGGCCGCCAATACCGCGTCCCAGCGCGTGGATACTCTGACCAATACGGTCGTTAACCTCGACAACTATAAGTCCGTGGCGGAGACGTCCGTGCATTTTGGATTTAATAAGGACAATCTCACCAAAGATGCGAAAGAAGCGATCGACCAGCTTGCGACCAGCGTTGCCACCACCAAGGGATACATCATTACCGTGGAAGGGGCGACCGATTCGGTGGGCGGAGCCGACTACAACTACGATCTAAGCCAGCGCCGCGCCGATGCGGTGATTCAGTACCTGGCTGCGCAGAATAACATTCCGGCTTACAAGATCTATCTGATCGGGGTCGGCAAGGATAAGCCGGTCGAGACGAACAAGACGTCGGCCGGGCGAGCCAAGAATCGCCGCGTCGATATTCACCTGATGACGAACACGGGCGCAGCGGAGCAGACGCAGCCGGCACAGACGTCGAACGCGAATCCACCGTCCCTATAGGTTTCCCTCCTCCCCGGAGGATTTCGCCAAACGGGCCGCCCGAAGTGGGCGGCCTGATTTTTTTGGGGGACAGATATGGCGCGCGGCCGCGGCGGCGCCGAATCGGGCACTTGTAAGAGCTTTAGTCGCGCCGATGCGCCGCCGCATCCAACCTGAATCGAGCTAGAATATTCGCAGGATGAACCGAGCTATCGTTCTCGCTGTGGTGCTGGCCGGAACTTGCTGTCTGGCGCAGCAGCCGACTTCGGATCCCGCCGCGCCGAATAAGGGAGGGGCCGGGCAGGGGGCGGCGAGCTCGGGTTCGTCCGTGCCGAGTTCGTCCCCACCAAGTTCGTCCACCCCGGGTGCATCCGGCCAAGCGTCATCGTCCGAAAATTCCTCGAACCAAAGTTCGTCGAACCAGGATTCCTCGACGCAAAATTCCTCAAAGCAGGCAGACACGGATCGCGAGGCGGAGGAGAGTTCCAGCCGCGAGACGCGAACCGACCTCAGCCCGCCCAAGGACGACGCGAAGAACCATCCCTTCAGTAAGTCGGCGGTCGCCGATCTGGAACCGGCACCTCCCTCAGACAACACCGGCGTGCTGGAGTTCCATCCCTGGAACCCGCTGAAGGCCTCGAAGGACGTGGAGGTGGGCGACTACTACTTCAAGCGAAAGAACTACCGGGCGGCGCTGGAGCGCTACAAGGAAGCCCTTTACTACAAGGATAATGACGCCATTGCTACCTACCGTCTCGCCGTGTGCCAGGAAAAGATGGGGGACAAAGCGGAGGCCAAGAAGAACTTCGAGCAATACTTGAAGATTCTGCCGGAAGGGCCGCTGGCCAAGGACGCGCGGGCGTCGCTTGAGAAGCTATCGGAGAAGAAGAGCCCATAGCCCTGGCATCTTGCCGGCTGTTCCGAGAGCGTGCTCGTGTTCGAGCGGCGGGCGAGAGCCTGCCCTGAGCTTGTCGAAGGGACGCCCGCCGGACAACCGCGGGGACGGCGGCGCTACAAATTGCCTAACCGTTAACTACCCCTTCCTACTTCTCGACCTTCGAAAAATCCCCGGTCGATGCGTTGACCGCGACGCGCAGTTTGGCACTGTCGCGATCCGTGCCGTAGATCACGTGCCAGAGCAGTTCGTTGGTCGGATGGTTCCAATCGAGCACGTAAAGAACGGGCGTATCGGGATTGTTCTCGAGCAACTTGGCGCCGCCATGCTGCTGGGCGACGGTAAAGGCCTTGTCGGTATCCACCTTCAGGAATTGGACATTGAACACCTGGGTCGAGGAGTTGGTCGGGCTGTAGGTGTCATCGGCGCCGTGGGCGATATCGCCGTTCGACCACGTGTAGGATTTAATCGTATGCTGCGCGGGGGAGGCGAAGCTCGAACGCCATTCACCCGCTTTGCCGTCGCCCGTTTTGGAGGCGGTCGACTCGACACGGAAGGGCTGCGCGTCCTGCGCCCAACCACGGGCCGCGATGTAGCATTTGAAGAAGCCGCTGCTTCCGGTGATCAATTCAGGGGCCTTGGGTTGACTCGGTTGGGAAGTTGCCGGCTTGCTCGGCTCCGACGAGCATCCGGACATGGCGGCCACCAAGAGAATTGGCAGCAATAGTTTTTTCATCGGGCGGTCCTGATCACGCAAGATTCGAAATTCGAAAATGATCCGATCATTGTACTGTATTGAGCACCGCTGAACCGGGAGTGAATCCTATAGAATTGCCGGAATCCTGTTCTGCCGTCTTTGCGCGCACCCATGAAACCCTATCTAGAAAAACTGCCAGAAGAGCTTGAAGCGGCGATGGAAGGCGCGACCCGCGACGCTATGCAAAAGGCTCCGGCGGGAAAGTGGAACTCAGCCCAGATTGTCGAGCATCTTTATCTGACCTACACGAACACCAACAAAGGGATTGCCAAGTGTTTGGATGGCGGGGCCCCTCTGGCGACGCGCGCAACGCTGAAGCATCGTGTGAAGAGTTTCGTGGTGACGAGGCTCGGGTACTTGCCAGAAGGCGCCAAAGCACCCGAACGCGCCGTTCCGCGCGGGGTGGCGCTTGAGGAAGTTCGCGAAAAACTCGTGGGAGAGATTCAGAGAATGGCTGCGGGACTGGACGATTGCGAACGCCGTCTCGGCGCGAGCGCCAAGATCATGGACCATCCCGTTCTGGGGCCGCTCACTGCCAACGAGTGGCGGAAGTTTCACTGGTTGCATGGGTGCCTTCACGCCCGGCAGATTCGGCAACG
>Ga0074044_10003739_pt1 | contig 12844 bp, 12 predicted proteins | sample BogForMeECP23OM1_FD_94443 | JGI IMG/M metagenome (GOLD analysis project Ga0074044, IMG submission 94443) | Bog forest soil microbial communities from Calvert Island, British Columbia, Canada - Bog Forest MetaG ECP23OM1 | ecosystem: Environmental > Terrestrial > Soil > Wetlands ...
CTCTACCAACCGTCCAATTATGGAACCTAGCACGTCATCGTCGGGAGGTTTCGAAACCACAAGCACAGTATCAGTGTTCGGATCTTGCTCAAGCGCTTCAATGCATTGGAGCATCGTTATTCCGCCGATTTCTGATTTGACATCGCCGCCTCCGGTACCTAAAGCCTGGGAAATCCCAATGTCCGCTTCGCTCAGCAGGACACTGACTTCTTGTAATCCAGTCCCAGCTGCCGCAACGATCCCTATCGAACCCGTTTTCACAACATTCGCGAAAGCAATCGCTTTGCCAGCCACTATTGACGTCCCAGCTCCAGGGCCCATAACTAGTAGCCCCTTCCCTCTCGCGAAGGTCTTAAGCTCGAGCTCGTGTTCAGGCGGGACATGGTCGCTGAATAAATGAACGTGTATCCCTTTCTCGAGTAGCTTCATCGCAACTTCTTTGACCGATTCTCCTGGGAGTGATACTATCGCGAAGTTTGCGTCTGGCAACACTTCCAATCCTTCGTCAAGATTGAGGGCTTCATGGTCCGTTTCAGGAGGAACCAAGATAATTTGTTCTAGATGCCGCAAAGCGACATCAGCTAGCATTGGTGAATCAATTTTGACGGCGAGAATCATATCGTTCTCTGAAGCGCGTCGACCTTCATCCGTAAGCAGACCAAGCTCTTCGAGAAGCTGCTTGTTGGTCGTAGTCCCCATCACCACGGCCGCGTCCTTGATTCCGTCAATTCTTTTTGCTTCATCCGAAAGATGGAGCAATCGAACAGAATCCCTGTAAAGGTTCGGCTTTACGACATTCCGAACATCGCCCAATAGCCTTCCCTCGAATAACGTATCGCCTTTATCCAATGTGCAATTAAATCCTAGCGGGCTACTACAATCGAATTCACAGGAATGGACACAAATTATGGATCCGGCCAACATTAAGGAAGTTATCGATGAGGCAAATCGCAATGCCGTAGAGTTAATGATGGAAGCAGATCCGGTTTGGGTGGACATCGGGCTCGCACGCGACATGATACCCGGAATGAAAGAAGAGATGTTGCTTCATGCTGGACCACCAGTCCAATGGGAAAAGATGTGCGGCCCTATGCGTGGAGCCATCATCGGAGCTTCAATTTATGAAGGATGGGCCACAAACGAGTTCGAAGCAGAGAGACTTGCTGCGTCAGGCCGGATTCCATTTGCACCAAATCATCACCACAACGCAGTTGGACCAATGGCGGGAATAATTTCTCCGAACATGCCAGTGTTCGTCATTCAAGATCGCAAGCATGACCACAAAGTCTATTCGAACTTTAACGAAGGACTTGGGAAAGTGCTGAGGTACGGTGCTTACTCGGCTGAGGTAATACAAAGGCTATCCTGGATGCGTGACATACTTGCACCAACTTTGAAGCAAACCATTGAATCAGTGAAAGAGCAGAAGAACGGAATCGCGCTCAAACCCATCATCAGTCAAGCACTTGCAATGGGAGACGAGTGTCACAATAGACATAACGCAGCAACCTCGCTACTTCTTAGGGAACTCACCCCGTACATGCTAGAATCTGAAATAGACAAGAAGAGTCTCATTTCATGCTACAATTTCATGAATCAAAACAACTTTACATTCCTAAACCTCGCGATGGCAAACGCGAAAGCAATGTGTCTAGCCGCACAAGATGTCGAGTATAGCACCATCGTAACAGTATTGAGCAGAAATGGTACGGACGCAGGAATGTGGATCAGCGGGTTGGGTAAGAAATGGTTTACCGCTCCAGCCCCGGTTCCGAGAGGAGTCTGGTTTCCAGGATTCAGCGAAGAGGATGCCAATCCTGACATCGGAGACAGCTCAATTACGGAGACAGCAGGCTACGGTGGTTTCGCTATGGCTGCCGCGCCGGCAATAGTGTCTTGGGTTGGCGGTTCAACAGCATTTGCCGTTCAGAGTACGAAGAAAATGTATGAAATCACGCAGACGAAACACAGGTATTTCCTGATCCCATTCCTAGACTCTCAAGGAACTCCGACGGGCATAGACATACGGAAGGTTGTACGTTTTGGGATCGCACCCATGGTTAATACTGGAATAGCCCACAAGCTGCCTGGGATAGGGCAAATCGGCGCTGGAACTGCATCTTTCCCAATGGAACTATTCAAGAAAGCCTTGAAGTCTTACGCGGAACGCTATACGCAATAGAAACTGAATTTCGAGTAGCCAGCCATGACCCTTGAATTGCAAACCACCTCTATAGGATCTCTAGCAGCGGAAGCAATACGATCACCAGATTTCCAAGGCATAGTAACAAACATTTTCACAAATTCCTTCTACCTAAAAACGATGAAAAGCGACATCATCTTCTTCACACGCAACACCACGCGGTCACCGATTACGGTGAACCTGGCTACCAACTACAGCAAAATACATCCATTCCAACAATTCACCAGTAAAGCTGGAAATATCGAGAGTGGAGACGTTCTCATCCACATCAAGGATGCTAAGATCTTTCATCAGCAATCAATCAATCCTCACCAACTAAATCCGCAATTCGCGCGCATTCTCGAAATCGGATCCTTCATCTTGGAAATCATAGACATCAGCAACAGCGGACTCGACACGAACACTCTAACGCATGAGCGCATCTCCAACTTCATCCAATCCACGATCTTACTCCTCCGGATCAAATCTGCTCATGATGAATTCTGTGAGCGAGCGCCCACCCTGATTGGACTCGGGTCTGGCTTCACACCATCAGGGGACGATTTCCTCGGTGGCTTTCTCGCTGCGTACAACACATTTGCCACTTCACTACGGAGACCACAAATCGTTCTAAGCTTCGATTCACTTGAAACAAAAACTAATTGGATCAGCGCAAAGCTCTTAGACTGCATGCAAATGCGAATTCTCGATGAAGAGGTGACACAGTTGATCCGCTCTGTGACATGCGCTGATGAGAACCAGTTCATCTTTAGCCTGGAGGCTCTCGCATCTCGAGGCCACACGTCAGGTATTGATATTGTTGCGGGAGTGATCATCGCCCTAAGCGTCATATTTGATGTCAAATACGGAACGAATTTAACAACAAAAATCGCTGAACAATTTAGCATGCTATGATAATTGAGCTATATGGTTCGAGAACTAACCCAAGAATTATCTAGACAAACGATAGACAATATTCTGGTGGCTATTCCACGTCCGAAAGAAATGAAGTAACATTCCGCCCTATTGGGGTTGTTAGAGTGAGTGCGTCGGATGATGACGTTCGAGCACATAATCACGAACATGAAGCAGCAATAGAAATTTTCTCAGAATTCAAAGAAGCTTTAGAGGGATTGGATGGGTTCTCACACATATTCGTCCTGAGCTATCTGAATAAACTCCGTCCCGACCAAATTGGGCCGCTCAAAGTTAGACCAAGACGGTTCCTGAGGAAGGGATTCAAACTCGAGGAGCTGCCACTAGTTGGAGTGTTCGCTCTTGACTCTCCCACGAGACCAAACCCAATCGGATTGAGCGTGGTCAAGCTGATTCGGATTCAGGCCAATAGGCTAATTGTCTTCGGATTAGATTGCTTTGACGGTACACCTGTCCTTGACATTAAACCATATCGAGAATCCTACAGGCCGAACCAGTACGAGGTTGCAGATTGGTACCGAAACCTCCTGCAAAGAGCAGGCGGGGACGTTTGACCTGATCTTTAGAAAGTGGAGGCAAAATATGTGTGCGAACTCCTTGGAATAAGTAGGAGCCATGAAGGAACAGCGAGATTCTCCTTCGCGAAGTTAAGACAAGAAAGCAAACGCCACCCCCACGGATGGGGAATAGCCTTCTATCAGACTCATCCCACTCAGAAGAATAGATACGCGGTAATCTTCAAAGAACCATTGAAAGCGTCTCGCAGTGAACTTTGCCTTGCGGTGAGAGACATGAATATTGTTCGGAGCAAGATAATCATCTCACATATCCGGGAAGCATCTGGAGGCTCCCACATTCCACTTAACACGCACCCCTTCGAACTAGAACTGGACACGAGAAAGAACAGTGTCCGAGAGAAGTCGTGGACCTTCGCTCACAACGGAACCATTCCATTCAAGAGAAACAGAAGAACCGGTAGAGTCGACGACAAACATTTCCCGTTAAGAATACTCAGGCCTCACGGCGATACTGACTCGGAATATGCTTTCTGCTACATCATGAACAATTTACACAAAGCATACTTGAACAACGGCCATCGACTGACGCCCTCACAAAAAGTTGCTCTTATTGAGAAAGCCGCCAACCGTATCGATGATGAATACCCTAAATCAATGAATTTTCTTCTTTCCGATGGGTACAGAATTTACGCGTATTACGGCGGCCTCGATAAGTCAGGTGGTCTCTGGTATCTACTCCGACGTTCTCCGCACCGAAGCCTGTCGCTCGTTGATAAGAGCGATGGCCAGCGGATAATTCTTGGAAGATCCGAATCAGGAACAGCGGCCATAATCGCTACAAAGCGGCTTACAAAATCCGATGAGGTTTGGCAGAACTTCAAACCTAGAACAGTCTACGTCTTCCAGGACGGCACTCTCATACGCCCGACATACATCAATTGATTCGCCCAACCTTATTCACACCATCTTTCCTCTCGCGGATATCGGCCAATTCTCCACGACCTCATCACCATTCACCAAATACAATTGATCGAACATGTTAGTAGCCGTGCATGCATGATATGGCACAAACTGAACTTTATCACCTACACGCAATTTGCTTTTCTTCGTTGTGCACGCCAAGTGTTCTTCTGTAATCGAATAGGGGGTGAGATCCGCATAATGTAACGCTCTCGGGAACATACATTGATCATTAACAAATGCCTTGCTTCCTGCATCTACCACGAATCTGTCGTTGGTCGGCGTGCTGATTACTGTTGTTAACACACTTTGTGCGCAGTTCTCGAAGACCGTTGACCCGCGTTCAACTTGCATGAGGTCATAGAAAATGTAGTTGCCAGGGTGCAGTTCAGAGACGCCTGGGACTCTAGCAGTGACGGTTGCTGTGAGGGTTGAAGCGCAGCAGATTTTCGGTATTTCGACTCCGGCTTTTCGAAGTCGATTTCCTACTTCCACGTACTGTTTTATTATGCGATTTGCGGCTTTAGCTCTCTGCTTCACGTTCTTGATTTTATACAGGTGGCCTTCGTAGGTAGTTAGACCCTCCAAACGCAGGCCCTTAATCGTCGCTACTTTCTTTGAGAATTTTGCCACAGAGTGACCAAGCGGAATACCGCAGCGTTTCATTCCAATATCCACATCGACGTAGACGAAAATGGTACGTCCGAGAGACGCAGCAACTTTGCCGATGGATTCAGCGTTCTCAAGAGAATCGACTGCTACCTTAATCGTGGCCTTCTCCTGAAGTTCTACTAGGCGTGTGATCTTTGTGGGTTGAACGATCTCATTGGGAATGAGAATGTCTTGAAACCCAGCTTGCGCCATAACTTCAGCTTCGCCGAGTTTCTGAACGCATATTCCTCTAGCTCCGGCTTTCACTTGGAGTTTAGCTATTTCCGGACACTTATGCGTCTTAGTGTGGGGTCGCAATGTTACGCCGGAAGAATTTGCAACTTCCTGCATGTACGTTATGTTCCGCATGAGTTTCTGTTGGTCAATCAACAAAGCAGGAGTTTCTAGTTCGCTAACCTTCATCAGTCACACCGCTGAGAACGAGGATTATCCTAGATTTTTGCTTTTTCACTTGGAACAGCATCGGTGATTTGAATATCGAAATGACGGAGAACCGCAGGAATTTCGTTAATTATGTCCGTGGCGAGGAGATGAAAGCCCTTGCGTTTAACTGCGAGATCTCCAGCCGAGCCATGTACGAAGGCGCCAGCTGTTGCCGCGTAAAACGGATCGTTACCTTGTGCCAGCACTGCTCCGATTATGCCGGACAAGACATCCCCAGAGCCTGCGGTAGCTAGACCGGGGTTTCCAGTCTTGTTCACCTTGAGTCGGTGCGCATCAGTCACAACGGTCTCGTGGCCCTTCAGCAGCAGTACGCAGGAACGGCTCCTTGCAAATTCAGTGCAGACGCCTACCCGCTCCTTCCATTTCAGTGACGGTTCGACTCCCGTGATTGATTTGAATTCGGCAGCATGCGGAGTCAGTACAACTCTACCGTTCTCAAAACGTGTTCCGTCAAGAGCTTTCAATGCGTCAGCATCAATTAGTATCGGTTTCTTCATTGTAGTTGAAGCCGCGACAATTTTCGGAATAGCTAACATTGTTGCAGGTTCGAGGCCAATGCCGGGTCCCAGGACGATAGCGTCACATTTCTCGAGGAGAACGCTGATTCTAGGCAAGTCTTCTAGGCAGATGTAATCGTGATCTAAAGTGTGCACTATAAGATTTGGTGAATATGACCGGATCGTAGAAGCGGTTAGTTTGGGTGAGGCTATGATTGAGAGCCCCGCTCCACAGCGGAGTGAAGCGAGTCCGGCCAAAGCTGGTGCACCCGAGTACACTGCGCTGCCTCCGATTATGAGTACATAACCGAAAGTTCCCTTGTGCCCATACAAGTTCCTTGCTTTCACAATGCGTCTGACATCTCCTGGCCCGGTGAAAAGTTCCGCTTCGATTGGTATTCCTATGTCCGTGACAATCACCTTGCCGGTGAATTCCTCTTTTCCTCGGAATCCTTCCTTGATTTTGTGAAACGTTACCGTCACAGCCGCTTTGACGGCTACACCGTGGACGTCTCCGTTGGAAGGGTCCAGTCCTGTCGGCGTATCTACGGCAACGATCGTGCGGCCAGAGTCATTCATTAACTGCACAACGTTTGAAATATGCTGCCGCAACGGTCCTTTGACGCCAGTTCCCAAAATTGCATCGACTAAGACGAACGATGATCCAATCCACTTTTGGAGTAACTCAATCTCACGGTTGTCTTGGATCGATGATTTTTCTACGTCAACATCCATTTTCGAGAGAACTGTCCAATTCCGCTTAGCCTCCTCTGTCCTTATGTCCTCATCTCGCCCTAGTAACGCTACTTTCACAATTGCCCCTAGGTTGGCAAGATGCCTTGCAATGACAAATCCGTCGCCGCCGTTATTTCCAGTTCCGCCAACAATGACTACTACTTTGTTTTTCAAGTCATATAATTCAGTTATCGTTTTGGCCACACTTGCTCCTGCGTTCTCCATCAAAACTGACGCTGGTATCCCGAGATAATGTGAATTCTCATCAATTGCAGCCATGTCTTCACTAGTGATACTCTTTCGCGTGTATTGCTGGAGCAAGTCATGCAGTCTTTGTGTCCGATCCAAAGTTAACCAATGACACTAGTTGGGTAGGACGGATTAATGTACTAGTCGTCTTCTAATCTACTAAACTTCCTTGAATAACGTGGCGCCCATTGTTTGTACAGTATCCGGATCTGTATCCGGAGATAGAAACCTCTGGGTGGCAGCTATGCTGCTCAAGAGACTATTGCCGTCCTGCGGCGTAAAACAATAGCCTATGACTTCATTTCCGTTTCGCACATGTAACGTAGGCAACACAACGACCGTTTGATTCAAAATTCTTCCGAACCTGCCATGGTCTCTTCCGAACGAGAAGACGAGACTAGCCATGTCCTTGTACGTCACGGCCACGAGAGGATTGGCCGCGATTCTCTCCGTTACTTCATTTAGCGTTATTGCCTTGTCAAGCACCAGATCGAACCATATACAGTGCATGTATTGCGAATTCAGTTTAACTGCGCTAGAAAATAGGTTGACATTCGCTCCAATAGTTTTGAAGAGATACGATGCGTCTCTTGCATGATGTGTTCCCCACGGACCCTCATGGTTGCTTACCTTTGGAGAAGGAACGAAATCTCCAGCATCACTTATGTCACTTGACCGTCGCATACAAAGGAACCTTCCTTCCTTCAGAAATGGAGTATCGTGATCAAAGGCGAGAGTTTTCAGCATTGCCGCAATGTTATGAGTGTTGCAGCTGACAATTTGCACATACTTATCGGTCGGTAGGATCGCTTCATCATTTATCCTGTATGCGAATGGTTTTCCGAATCCGAATTCCGATCCTTGTGCGAGAAAACCAGTCACTTTGTTTGAATATCGTTGATAATACTGTTCCTTGTGTGCAAGACCTGTTCCTTCAGAAGTGCAATCTATTACAACCGAAGCCCTAGCTACAGCCTCTTCATAATCATATGTGGGTTCCATTCCAACTTCCCTGAACGCTGACCACTTGCTTTTTTCAGCAGCGAAATTTGCTCCATCACGCATCAGAGAGAGAACTTTTGGTCGCTCGACTTGACTTGGTGTATTTTTCGCGAAAGTGACTTCATCTATGCCGAGAGGCTTCTTTAGAACACTTAGAATCTCGATCAACGGTTCTCCTATTGTACCTGTTCCAACTACGTGTACTACGTTAGCCAAGCGTCTTCGGCCACCACCTGTCGTGTATTACGTATAAGCTTGATCGGTAATACCTATTTCGTCAACAACGGCAAAGGTTATCGTACCTCGACTCGATTCATCCCTGAAGGCGATAGCGTGTGTTCATTGATGAATCGAGTAACCCAACTAGGCAGATGTCCTACATACGCCGTCTGAAAATCTACGTTTAGACAGTCCCGACTGGTGATCCTCGCTCTGCAATTTCTTGAATTACAGTGGCATACCATTCCGTTCCAGCGCGAGTCAGTTAGGAATGTTCCATAGTCGCAGGTTACTTCTTCACCGGCTGCAATATCTACCCTCGCGTCGAACATGATATCTCCGTTTGCCCATGTGTTCGGATTACAACTGTGATTCATGTACTCACTACCATCCGTCAGGATAACATATGTGTCGATCCCGCACTGATAGATTTGCTTCCACATTCTGCGTGGTAAACGCTTCGCCTCAGTCAAGGTTAGAGATTCTGCATTCGGGTCGAGCTGCCAGATCCTTTCGCCCCTGCGTATACGCTGTCCAGCGAAGAGACCGAGCTCGTCAATACTGCTTTTCGCAACTAAGATATTCGGATGCAACATACCTCTTACCTCCCCAATCTGCTGATTGGGCGAATCTGTTTCTGATGATCATGTCAAGGCCCTAGCCAGGGAACTGTCTGAGCATAGCGCCTCATCATACGGTGTTCTTCCCAAAATGTTCTGAACCACCCCGGAACTCTAGGCGATTTAATGATATCATAGTAATCATACGGTTTGATATCCAGAATAGGCGTTCCAATCCACGCATCAAATCCTCTGACATCGATACAACAACCATCGACAGCAACTAGTTCGACGACGCTCATCCCTATCGAATTCACCCTTGATGGAAAACGCGAAGCAAAAATTCCAACCGAATTCTCTCGTTGATGGAACGGGTTAACTTTCAGAACTGTACGATCTGCTTTGTGCATCCACCAAAGAATTACCACATGTGAGTATGCATCAAGTCCTGTAAGGCCTTCGCTATACTGCTCGAAAATACGGATGCGTGATACAGTTTCATATCTAGAACTAGATTCATTCTTGTTTTCGGAGAGACCGCTCTCAACGGTTCCTATCGATTTGCATCGAAGTTCGGCGGCTTCGCCATCCGTAATCATGAGAACGTCATGAACGATCGACAATCTAAATCTTCATAATAGCACATTCGTGCGTCACAGGTACGCTGGACGTCTAGAACCTGTGCCAGAGATTTCAAAAAAGTGGAGAAGTGCTGCCCGTCAGCCTGCAGCGCTTAGTTATGGAGACGTTCGCCGAGAGTTTGTCCGAGAGTTATGACGATGTTGACGTTGAAACTACCGTCGCTTGGGATTCCGTTGTAGTACACTGCGCCGTAATTTGTTTGAGCCTGTCCATAGACATGCAACCAAGTAGCAAACGCGGTGGTCGAAGAACCGCAAGCAGGTGTGAATGTTGCACCGTTCGAGCTCACCCATCCGTTCTGCGATAGCACTGAAACGATTCCTGGAAATGATGGGTTGACACACCCGTATTCGATTGTTACGAAGCCGGGTGTTGCTACGCCATTTCGGTATGTCAGTGTCACATTGACAGTCCCCGTTTGGCTGGCTGCGTGTACCGGTGACGGGAGAGTCAAACCGGCTAGTGCTAGGACGAGCAATGGTAGAATGTAAGCCATTTTCATGTTTGCATTCAAGTATTTCACTGCCACCATCCTAGAGCATTGTGGTATATCAACGTTCTGTTGACGGTACAGTGTCGTACTGACCAATTTAGGTCGAAAAAATTGCCTTGCTCAGCACATCACGTAGCGTTCTTGGATTTGACAAAACCGCTCCAGCGAGTTTGATCTTCCCGTCAACAGACACAACGGGTATGAGATCGTGGAAGCGGTTGAGGAGAATTGGATTCGTAGTGATGTCTTCTGTTGAGATGTCAATCGCGGCGCACGTCGCCCTGATCCTCTCTAGTTCTGTGATTACGTTTTCGCAGAGGTGGCATCCTGGCCTGCTGTAGACAACAACTGATGGCAAAACAAATCAGGCTTCGAATTGGAATTATTCATAACTCTATGTTCGATACTAATAACTGGTTGACCATTGACATCCCTCCCACGCGAGAAATATATCGTGGAGACCGCTGAGAATCTGATAAGACTACAGAGCGTGAATCCTCCAGGGCGTGAAGCGGAGGCCGCTGATTATGTTGGACAGTTGATGTCTCAACTGGGCATGGAGGTTCAAGTGTGCAAGCTAGAACCTGATCGGGCCAACGTGATAGGACGGATTGAAGGAACAGGTGGCGGCCCAATATTGATGCTCAACGGCCATCTCGATGTAGTTCCACCCGGAGAGTTGGAGCAGTGGAAGCATCCGCCCTTTGAACCGCATGTCGAAGGGGGACAATTGTTCGGCCGTGGATCTTGTGACATGAAGGGCGGCGTTTCTGCCATGCTAGCCGCGGTTAAGTCAATCCTCGAAGATAAAACCAAACTCAGTGGAGATTTGCTCGTCACTTTTGTAGCCGACGAAGAGAGTCTTGGGAAAGGAGTCGACGACCTTGTCGAACGAGGGTATAGTGCAGATATGGCGGTGATCGGAGAACCAACGCGGCTCCAAGTAGTTACCGCGCACAAGGGGTTGATCTGGGTTGAGCTCACGACATTCGGAAAATCTGCACATGCGAGCACGGTGAAGTCCAACGATAGAGGAGGTGAGGTGAACGCCATCTATAAGATGTGCAAGGCAATTTTGGCTACAGAAAACTATCTGCCTGCCCTGGAGAAGAGGACGCATAAGCTCGTAGGAAACCCGACTATCAGCGTGGGCGAAATTGTCGGCGGAACAAAGCCCAACGTTGTACCAGACAATTGTCGAGCAATTATTGAGAGGCGAATGCTGCCGGGTGAACGATCAGACCAAGTAATCCAGGAAATTCAGAAGATATACGACGAGATAGGGATGTCGGATAGGAATTTCAAGTATGACTTAAAGACCGTAAATATTCGTGACGCCGCGGAGATAAGCGAACATGAACAAATTGTGAAATTTTGCAGAGATTCAGTGAGGGAAGTAACAGGCGTTGACCCTGGGATTACTGGGTTTATAGCGACAAGCGATATGGCAACTCTTGTGAATCGCGCAAAGATTCCCACCGTCCTACTTGGACCTGGAGATCTAGCCCATGCGCATGCACCGAATGAATTCGTATCGATAAACGAATTGGTACTTGCGTCGAGAATTTATGAACATTTGATAATGAGCGTGTTGCGCTAATTAGGCAACTCTCGTTCCTTATGTTCTCGCCACATCAACTTTGATAGTCAGATGATGTGAAGTTCCTTTCCCGCTTTCGCGAAAGCGTTTATCGCGAAGTCTAAGTCATCAATTGTCAGTGCAGCATTCATGATTGTTCGTATCCTAGCCTTTTCTTTCGCAACCATAGGAAACACTATAGGTAAAGCGAATACTCCTTCTTCGAACAGACGGGCACTAAGTTTTTTCGCAATATCGCTGTCTCCTACCATGATCGGAGTAATCGGAGTCGTGCTAATACCAATATTGAATCGCAGATCCTTCATGGCTTTCTTGAAATAATTCGTGTTCCTCCACAGGTTCTGCAGATGATTCGGTTCGGTTTCGAGCACATCGATGGCAGCGATGCATGCTGCGGCTACCGCTGGTGGATGGGATCCACTGAGCAGCCAGGTTCTTGACTTGTTGTAAGCGAAATTCACTAGATCTCTAGACCCGGATATGTGCCCTCCCACGACTCCGAAGGCTTTTGAGAAGGTTCCCATTTCCACATGTACTTCGTCACGCTTGAGCTTGAAATGTGACACAATTCCTCTACCCCCTTCACCTAAGACGCCTTCACCATGTGCATCATCAACATAGACCATCGCGCCATGTTCTGCGCCCAGATTGGCTATCTTGTCTAGGGGCGCAATGTCTCCGTCCATAGAGAAAACGCCGTCCGTGACGATTAAAATGCGCCTATAGGAGGGCCTGTGCTTTTCGGATTCTTCCAAAACATGTTGTAGATCACCCATGTCTCCATGCTTGTAGACGCCTTTTTCTGCATGTGACAGCCTTACGCCATCTATTATGCTTCCGTGATTTAGTTCGTCGCTTATGATTATGTCTTCTTTCCCGACCAATTGTGGGATTAGACCGGAGTTGGCTGCGAAACCGGTCTGGTACACGAGAGATGCTTGGGCTTCTTTGAACTTGGCCAGTCTCTTTTCCAATTGCATGTGCAGGTCCATATTGCCTGCAATTGCTCTCACAGATCCTGATCCGGCGCCATGCGATTGCACTGCGTTAATTGCTGCTTCTTTCAGTTTAGGATGATCGCTTAGTCCAAGATAATTGTTTGAGCAGAACATGAGGACTTTCTTTCCGTCTACTA
>Ga0074044_10003740_pt1 | contig 12843 bp, 9 predicted proteins | sample BogForMeECP23OM1_FD_94443 | JGI IMG/M metagenome (GOLD analysis project Ga0074044, IMG submission 94443) | Bog forest soil microbial communities from Calvert Island, British Columbia, Canada - Bog Forest MetaG ECP23OM1 | ecosystem: Environmental > Terrestrial > Soil > Wetlands ...
CGTCTACCGCAAAAACATTCCGGCAATTCCGCCGCGCGTGGAAAACTGGCCCAAGGTTACCATACAGCTTCCCATCTTCAATGAGCGCTACGTCATCGAGCGCCTGGTCGACGCCGTTTCCCAATTCGAATATCCGCGCGAGTTGCTGGACATCCAGGTGCTCGACGACTCCACCGACGAAACCCGCGAAGTCGCACGTGCCTGCGTGGAGCGCCACGCCGCCACGGGCCTGCCGATCGTTTACATTCACCGCACCAACCGCGAAGGCTTCAAAGCCGGAGCGCTGGAAAACGGCCTGAAAACATCACAGGGCGAGTTTGTGGCCATCTTCGATGCGGACTTCATCCCCACGCCCGATTTCCTGCGCCGCACCATCCCGTATTTCCTGGCGCCCGGCGGCGAAAACGTGGGCATGGTGCAAACGCGCTGGACCTATCTCAACTCCGATTATTCCCTCCTCACCCGCGTCGAGACGATTCTCCTCGATGGCCACTTTGTCATCGAACATGGAGGGCGCTCGCGCCGCGGCAGCTTCTTCAATTTCAACGGCACCGCCGGCGTGTGGCGCCGCGCCGCCATTGAAGCCGCCGGCGGCTGGCAACACGACACCTTGACCGAGGACACCGATCTCTCTTACCGCGCGCAATTGAAAGGCTGGAAATTTCTCTACCTGCCGGACATCGAATGCGCTTCCGAACTTCCCGTGGACATGAACGGCTTCAAAGCGCAGCAGGCTCGCTGGGCCAAGGGCCTGATCCAAACCGCGAGGAAAATTTTGCCCAGGGTGCTGCGCTCGGACGCGCCCTTCCACGTAAAGTCCGAAGCATTTTTTCATTTGACCGCCAACATTTCTTACCCGCTGATGGTTCTGCTCTCCACAATGCTTTTGCCCGCCATGATCGTGCGTTTCTATCAAGGCTGGTTCCAGATGCTGGTGATCGATCTGCCGTTGTTCCTCGCCTCCACCTGCTCCATCTCCAGCTTTTATCTCGCGGCGCAGAAGGAGTTGCACCCCAAGGCCTGGCTGAAAACATTTCTATACATGCCCTTCGTGATGGCCACCGGCATCGGCATCAGCGTGCGTAACGCCCAGGCGGTGCTCGAAGCCATTGTCGGAAAGAAATCGGATTTTGCGCGCACGCCGAAATTCAAGATTGAAGGCAAGAGCGGCACCTTTGCCGCGAAAAAGTACAAAAACAAGGCCGGCTGGATGCCCTATTTTGAAGTCGCCCTGGGCTTGTATTTCGCCTTCACCGTGGCCTATGCCATCCGCAACGAGAATTACGCCACCGTGCCGTTTCTGCTGTTGTTTGTTTGGGGCTACCTCTACACCGGCTTCGTGTCTCTCAGCCAATCCTGGTTCGCGCATCTGCGCTTCGGCGTCAACGCACCGGAGATGCGCCCCGCCTCCACCGGGGCCCCGGGCTTTTAGCCCGCCTGCCGCATTCTGGCGGGAGCCTTGGGCCTTTCATCTATCGGCGCCCGCTGCAAATCCGATTTAGCCCCCACCCGCGCTCCGTATGGATATACAATCCGCTTCGTTGCTTATTCCCAAGCGAAATTGTTTCGTGGAGGGTTCATGCGCATCCATTTTTTCTCCATCCTCCTGATTTTCCTCGCGAGCTCTTTTCTTCACGCGCAAACGCCGCAAATCTCCGTAGCCGGCAAAGCCTGCATCGAATGCCACTCCTCTTCCACTCCGGGCGTCGTGGAGCAGTGGCAATCGAGTGCGCACGCCAAACAGGGCGTCGATTGCTATTCCTGCCATCAGGCGGATGCCAAGGACCCCGCGACGTTCGAGCATTACGGCTACAAAATCGCCGTCATCGTTACGCCGAATTATTGCGCGCGCTGCCACGCCGCCGAATTCAAGCAGTTTGAAAAGAGCCATCACGCCGCCGCGGCGCAATTCATCGGCTCGCTGGACAACATGCTCGGCGAAATTGTGGAAGGAGGGCCCGCGGCGAACAACGGCTGCCGCCAGTGCCATGGCAGCGAAGTGAAGTATCTCGGTGACGGCCGCTTCGATCCCGCCACCTGGCCTAACAGCGGCACCGGCCGCGTGAATCCCGACGGCAGCAAAGGCACCTGCGCGGCGTGTCACGGGCGGCATTCCTTCAGCTCCGCACTGGCGCGACAGCCGGAAAACTGCGGCAAGTGCCACCTCGGCCCCGATCATCCGCAGATCGAGATTTACAACGAGTCCAAGCACGGTATCCAATACCGCGCCAACATCGCCAAAATGAATCTCGACTCCAAATCCTGGATTGTCGGCAAGGACTATTCCGCCGCACCCACCTGCGCCACCTGCCACATGTCCGCCACGCCGAATCAGGCGGTTACGCACGACGTGGGCGACCGCATCAGCTTCACGCTGCGCCCGGCCATTTCCATCAAGCTCGATAATTGGGAACGCCGCCGCATTTCCATGCAGGACGTCTGTTCCAATTGCCACGCCACCGGCTGGATCAACAATTTCTACGCGCAGTACGAGGCCACCATTGACCTCTACAACGAAAAGTTCGCCAAGCCTGCCAAGTCCATCATGGACAAGCTGTACGCCGCGAAAAAACTCACGCCCACTCCCTTCGACGAAAAGATCGAATGGACCTACTACGAACTGTGGCACCACCAGGGCCGCCGCGCGCGCATGGGCACGGCCATGATGGGCCCGGATTACACCCAGTGGCACGGTTTCTATGAAGTGGCGAAAACCTTTTACACGGAATTCATTCCCGAGGCTGAACAGTTGATGCCGGGAGTCACCGCCGATGTGATGAAGTCCGGCTTTCACAAATGGACCGCCGGTCTGTCCAAGGAAGAGTTGCAGCAGCAGATCGACTTCTACAAGGAACGCTACAAACAGTAGCTGCTCGCCAGAAACTGATCACCCGAGGGCGAAGGACCTTCCCGCTTCGCGGCGGGATCGTCCTGGAAAAGAGCGCGCATGTCACCTGCGTCGCATTCCGCCCTTGTCACGCTTCCCGCATTCGCGCACTCTAATAGGCATGAATCTATTTGTTCGCAGGCTTCGCCGGCACATCACCATCGAGGAGCTGGCTAACGCGGTCACGCATGGCCTGGGCCTCGGGCTAAGCATCGTGGGTTTCGTGGTTTTATTGGTGCTTGCGGCGCTGCATGGCACACCGTGGCACATCGTGGCCTGCGCGATTTACGGCAGTACGCTGGTTTGTCTCTACGCTGCTTCCACGCTCTACCATGCCGTTCCTTCGCCGCGGTTCAAGCGCGCCCTGCGCATTTTCGATCACTCGGCGATCTATCTGCTGATTGCCGGGACCTACACACCCTTTCTGCTGGTGAATCTACGCAGCGCGTGGGGCTGGTCGCTCTTCGGCGTGGTCTGGGGGCTTGCGGTCTCGGGCATCGTCTTCAAATTCTGGTTTGTCGAGCGCTTCGGCTTTCTCTCGACGGCGGTTTATGTGGGCATGGGATGGCTGGTGGTGATTGCCGCCAGGCCCGTGTTTGCGCACATCACCGCGACGACATTGGTTTTGCTGCTTGCCGGCGGGTTGCTCTACACCTCGGGGATCATTTTCTACGCTTCCAAGCGCATCCCCTATGCCCACGCCATTTGGCACCTATTCGTCCTTGGCGGCAGCACCTGCCATTACTTCGCCGTACTGCGCTCCGTCCTTCCCGCTCATACCTGAGCGCGTATCCTCGCCACAACTTTTCCGGGCGGGGCACTCCGCTCCCCAATTTGTCATTCCGACCGGAGGGACGGCGGTTCTGGCCGTCCCGAAGCGGAGGAATCGCTTCTCAACTTTGGATTTCAGGACAAAGTTGGGTTCCGCGGGCGGCCGTCACTGCTTTTTGGCGGCGTCTTCGAGCCATTGTTGCAGGATCGGCACATACATGGGTTGCACATCGAGGAAGACGACGCCGGCGCCCATGTTGGGTTGCGAGTAGATGATTCTGCCCTTCGTCTGGAAAATCTTTTCGTCAGTCCAAATCCTCAGGAGCACCTGGGTGTCCTTGGGGAAGGGATTCATCATGTCCAGGTAACACCCGTGCAGGCTCAATTCGCTGACCCGGGAAGCGACGCGCACTTCCGATTTCTCTTCAAGGAGTTCGGCGCTGGCGAAAAACACATACCTCGGCGTGCGGCGGCGTTCGCGTTCCACTGGCCCTCCTTGGCTGGAGCCTTCCTATTCTTCTATCCTAGCCTGGTTCCATGCCGCAATGCCGCAGGGTTGCCCAGAGCGCTACTGTCAAATTGTTCAGCCCCCTCCCCCGCTTGAGACTCATCAACTTCTTCAAACCATCCACTTCCAGACTCCATGTGTTCCGGCCCGCGTTTCCCAGGCCGTACTCTTTTCGGCTACAATTTCTCTTCCCTCTATTGCCTTGGGGGATTTTGAGGTGGCTGAATGAGTGGTGTGTCTCGTCGTTTCCCAATGAATTTGCCGTGCGTGAGCGGCCAAGGCTGGGCTTGGCGCGTCGCCGCATTGCTCCTGTTGGCGTTTTGCGCGCTGCTCCCCGCCCTGGGACAACAGCGGCGCGAGCGCGAGCCCAACTCCGTCTATGCCGAGCGCCGCGCCAAGCTTGCTTCCAACTTTGACGGCCCCGTCGTGCTGCTCGGTTACACCGGCCACGAAGTAGAGGCGCAGACCTACATTTTCACACAGGAAGAGAATTTCTATTACCTCACCGGCCACAACGAAGAGGAGGCCGCGCTGATCCTCCTGCCGCCCAACGGCAGCAGCGTAAAGAAAGACGACTGGGCAGGGCCGCGCGAAATCTTTTTCCTGCCGCCCAAGAATCCGAATAAAGAGAAGTGGAACGGCGTGCGCATGTCGCCGAGCGATCCCGGGATCGAGGCGCGCACAGGTTTTGCGGTGGTCAAAGAGCTGCCGGAATTGCGCGCCACGGTGGAACGACTCGCCAAAATCTACCCTTCGTTCTACACCATCCTTCCCTATCAACGTGAATTGGGCGGCTATCCTCACGAGAAGGAAGTCGTGGACTGGCTGAAGCTGGCCGCGCCCCAGGCAACTCTCAAAGACATTCGCGCCAGTATCAACGGCCTCCGCGTCGTCAAATCACCCACCGAACTTTCCCTGTTGCGTCAAGCCATCAATCTCTCGCTCGATGCCCATTTTGAAGCCATGAAAATGATGCGGCCGGGCCTGTTCGAGTATCAGGTTGCGGCCAAGATGGAGTATGTCCACGCCATGGGCGGCGCGGAAGACGAAGCCTACGCGCCCATCGTCGGCGCGGGCATCAACTCCACGGTTCTGCATTACGACAAGCTCTTCCACAAGATCGAGGACGGCGACATCGTGTTGATGGACGTGGCCGCGCAATACGCCGGCTATGCCGCGGACATCACGCGCACCGTGCCCGCTAACGGCAAGTACACGCCGCGGCAGCGCGAAATTTATAACATCGTGCTGGGCGCGCAGAATGCCGCGATCGACGCGGTTCGCCCCGGCGCCATCATGGGCTGCCGCGAAAAGCACGACAAAAAAGACACGCTCTACGCCATCGCCTACAATTACATCAACACGCATGGAAAGGATCTCCACGGCAAGCCGCTAGGACAATATTTCATCCACGGGCTAGGGCACTCGATCGGGCTGAACGTCCACGATCCCGGCCTGGAGGACTGCAGCAAGCCCCTGGCGCCGGGCATGGTCGTAACCATGGAACCCGGGATTTATCTCCCGGAGGAGAAGCTTGGCGTGCGCATCGAGGACGACGTGCTGGTCACCGAGTCCGGCCACGAACTCCTTAGCCAAAAACTCCCGCGCGATCCCGCCGAAATCGAAAGAATCATGGCCGAAGCCGCCAAGCAGCGAGAGACAGGGCCCACGCAGTAAACCCCGATCATGCTAAGGCATTGCTAGTGTGGCTTCTCTCATTGGTTCATCACTGTGAACGGAAGGCGCTGTATCGTTACAAATCATCCTCGTACTAGTAGCCACTTCTCTGGTAAGCCGACTAATCAGGAGTTGGCTGCTTTGAGCGAATGGCTGTGAGACGTGCGGTTCCAAATCCAGCCTACAATCACGCCTACTGCAAAGATAAGAAGAGTGTCTCCTGCGACGCCGCTCCAAACGAAACCTTCACCACCTGCAAATCCTCCTTCATGGAAATACGTGAAGGGGAACCCGTGTGGCGCAAAGCAGTCGAAGCATGTGGGCGGGCGCAGTGCGTATATGCGGTTTGCAATCCCGAGAATGCATGCGGAAGCCAGAAGAGCGATGGCGTAGCGTTGAGCCGGTGCGATTGTACGCGGTGTATCTGAGGGTTCTGAAAATAGGCTGAAAATCCACCAGACCAGGGCAGCGAATGCGACGCCAATTGTGGTTTCGCCAATCGCTGCAAACAAGAACCCGAGCACGAAGTCGAGAAGAATGTTGTAGAGATGAAATGGGCGGAGAACCGTCCAGGCGGCTTCTCCCGCCCAGCCAGGAAATCCGGGCACAGGTTCAGGAAAGTATCCGGCCCAAAGCAGTCCCGCAACTACCACCGTTTCGAGTAGGCCCAAACATCCCCAAATAAGCAGCCAACGCCTCCTGCTGCGCGTCAAAAAATGAAGTCGCTTCCACTTCTTCCAGCCGAGTACACGAGAGCCATACAAGGGAGACGCACGGACCCGGTTAGCCAGATGTGTACGAGCAGGTATAGAGACCACATTGTGCTAAACGAAGTATGTCGTTTGCCGCGTATCTCGGTCAACTCCTGGTAAACGCGCTTATCAAGTGGGTCCCAGTACGAAGATGTCCGGTTACGGTCCATTCCCCTCTTCCGTGATCAACTTCACCACGACACTCTTCTTACCTCCCTCATCCAACTCCACTTTTTCCCCTTTTCCTTCATACTTTTTCGCAAACTCCGCCGTGCGGTAGTTTCCCTGCATTTCCTCAAACGCCAGTACCAGAAACTCTCCCGGATTCATGCCTCGCAAGACGAAGTGTCCGCTATCATCGGCCCGAGCGTATTGGTATGCATCCGGGCGCCCGAGTTTGCCGGAACCTGGTATGGTCACCACGCTCGCACCGGTTGCAGGTTTACCTTCTCTATCAACCACCGTTCCTTCAACTCCCGCGCCCTTCGCGCTGACCACCACGTCCAGCACCGTCCCCGGAGTCACGGCAAATCCCGCATCCACAACCTCGCGTCCGCCCAGCAGCACGGATTTCGTATAGTAATCGCGAAACTTCTCCGAACGTGCGCCCACAACCAATTGAGAGTTCCCTCCCGGCGCGTCTTTGATCTCGAACGACCCGTCTTCCTGCACCTCTGAGGGCTGTGTGAACGCCATCTCTAGTCCCGCCGACTCCTCCTCGCCCTCAGCCACCGTAACCAGGGCGACAGTCAACTCTGACCAATTAATTTTCTCGTCGCCTTCCACGCGAAACTTCCCGCTCACATCCCCGCCAGCATCCAACTGCAGTTGTAATCCGACCACGTCTGATCCATTCACCTCAATCGGTGTGCGGATTGTTCGCATCTTGATCGAAGGGTTTTGTCCATTCCCGAACGAAACCATCATCACCCGCGCATGGTATGTTCCCGGCAGCACGTTTGGAAAATCAAATTCCCCGCCTTTGGCCAAATTCTGCGCTACTTCTTGTCCGTTTTTCGCCAACAACATGAGCTGTGCCATTCCGTGCGCACCTATTCCCGTGACAGTTCCGCTCACATGATAGGCATGGCTCGCCTGCACCGCAAAGTTCGCGGTCGCGGTTCCCCCAGACGACACCTCCAGCGCGGCGGCCTGCCGCTCGTCCAGGGTTCCAGGGAAATAGGTCTTCACATAGACCAGCCGCTCATTTGCCGTGTACTTCTCGTTTGCGCTTGGCACGGGGATATTCGGGGGAGTCGCTTGGACAATATATTTTCCGGGCGACAAATCTGCGATCCGGTATTCTCCTAAATCATTGGTTGCTCCCCTCGCCAGCGCACCCGCACTCCGTGTCGTTGCTCCCCCGGTGCTCGCAATCGCCATGACGTCCACGTTCGGGAGAGGGTCCCCCTCCAAATCAACAATCTTTCCCGAGATCACCGCAGCCGCGAACATCTGAAATACAAGGTCCTTCGTGTCCTGCCCCGCGATCACCTTAATCGTTTTGTCTCGCTTGGTCTTTGCATCCAAAGCGTATCCCGACCGTTCCAACCGCACCGCATATTCTCCCGGCTGCACATTCCCCACTTTGAACTGGCCTGCTTGGTCCGTGATGGCTTCATACACCGGAGGTGTTTGGCTCACCCTGGCTATGAGCATCACTTTCACCTTGCGGATTCCCTGCCCGCCCGGCTCCTGCACCACTTTCCCTTGCACAATGTTCTTCGTTTCATTCGCCGCCGCTGCCGTTCCTGCTCCCGGCGGCGTCTCCATCTGCCCTGCACAAACGCTTGTGCACAATCCCGCCCAAAGCACTCCGATAACAATTCGGCTCACAGGTTTCATGACGACCTCCGCCAGCTTTTCCCACTATATAAGAATCCGTTAGTTCATCTTATAACAACCTCACTCTGGTCCTGGCAATGACTTTGAATCAGGTCCTGATCAACGCGCTTACCGGAGATGTGGGTCCCAGTACGAACTTGTCCGATAGGCTAACCCAGTGGAAGTTAGAGCTGACTTTACTTTGTGGCTTCGTGGTGGTCGTAGCTAATGACTCGCGTAATCTTCCATGCGCCATTTTTGCACTGCCACAAGTGAATGAATTGCGCCTCGCCAACGCTCTCTGTGGCCTCTTGTCCCGGGTGGTGAAAGCGATGAACACCGATCTCGACTGCGCCATAGCCCTTCATGGGGTACACCTGCAAAGTGCCGGGAACGAGTTCCCGTGTCACTTTGCCGCAGATATTTTTCTTGACGGCCTCCGTTAGAGCCTCTTTGCCGAGGGTCACACCTGCCTTATCGTGATAAAACTCCACGTCGTCGGCAATGAATGATGCGAACTTTTCCAAATCGCACTGGTTATATGCAGCGAACAGGGCTGTATCCAGCGAGGCGATTGCTTTTTCAAGCTCCACCTGGGAATTTATGTTTTCCAATGCAGGGACCGTCTGAGCGTGGGTCTGGACGCAGCACAAAACGAAGACCCCGAACAGAAGCAGCGTTCTTGCAGAAGTGAAAAGCTTCTTCATGAGATTCCCTTCTCAGCCAGTGTGTAGAGCGAGCACAAGGAGGTACGTTATTCAGGGATAGAAAGTTCCAAGTCCCGATTAACGCCGTAACCGGAGAAGTCGGTTCCAGTTCCGCGGGCCCTCGCTCACATTCTGTCAATGCACCACAATTGTGCAGGGGGGCGGAAGTTTCGCAGACCTCCCTCTCTTGGCCCTGGGCCCGGATTGACCGCATCGCATAGCCCCGTTTATACTGGATTTCCGCGCAGGGACTGCCATTCATCCCTGTGTGCCTCGTGTCATTCCACGCGCCGTTCCTTCGGGGAGCCGTTTGGAATTTCCGAAATGTCCCTAATCTGAAGAGGAGTCTCCGGCGCCGGCCGCTCCGGTGCCGCATTCACTTATGAGCAGCGTCAAAGCCACACAGCTTCGCCCCGGCATGGTGATCCAGCACGGGGGCGACCTCTTTACCGTGTTCACCACCGAGCACCGCACGCCGGGCAACAAACGCGGCTCGATGCAGACGCGCATGAAGAACCTGCGTACCGGCGCCATCATTGAGTACCGCTTCCGCGCGGAAGAGTTCGTGGATCGCGCCATCCTGGACGAGATCGAGTTCGAGTATCTCTACAAAGAGGGCGACGATTTCCACTTTATGAACACAAAGACCTACGAGCAGATGCAGATGACCAAGGACGAGCTCGGCGAGACCGTGAACTACCTGATTCCCAACACCATCGTGAAAATCGAGTTCCACGACGAAAGAGCCATCGGCGTGGACTTGCCGGACACCATGGACATGAAGGTGATTCAGACCGAGCCGACGCTCCAGAAAGCCACCGCCAGCGCGGTCATGAAGCCCGCAACGCTGGAGACCGGGCTAATTGTGAACGTGCCCCCTTTTGTCAATGAAGGTGATAGGATTCGCGTGGACACTTCCGAAGCGCGCTACGTCCAGCGCGTGGAATAGTTTCCGCCTCCGCAGCCGCGCCGGCTTCCCGCCGGTCCGGAAGAGGCAAGAACGAAGAGCTCCCGGCCAGCCGGGAGCTCTTTTGTTTTTGCGAAAAATTTCCGCACCCGGTGGCACAGCCACTCCTGACTGTGCTCATGGGCTAACCTGAGTCTTGTCATTCCGAACCCCGTTCGCTTTTTGGACGGGGTGAGGAATCTGCTTTTTCACCAGCCTATTGCGAAAAGCAGATCCCTCGCTCCACTCGGGATGACAAATATAGGGCGTTTTTGCGGTGAAGGCGTAGGACGATTTCCGGTGACGGCCTGCGGGTCAGGCTTTGTTGGCAATGCCCCTTTCGCCGGCGGGGTGCGCGCCAAACACGCGCTCGAACAAATCGTCCACGTACCGCAATTGGCGCTGCAGGTTGAAGGTGTACTCCAGTTCAGCCGGGCTCAGGTACTTCGTGATGCGCGCGTCCCTGGCCACGCTGTCGCGGAAGCTGGTCTCCGCTTCCCACGCGGCCATGGCATTTTCCTGCACGGCTTTGTAGGCGTCGTCGTGCGGCATGCCTTTCTCCACCAGGTCTTGCAGCAACTGGCCGGAGAAGACCAGCCCATGCGTGGATTCCAGGTTGCGCAGCATGCGCTGCGGGAAGACGCGCATCTGGCTGACGATCGCGGTCATCTTCGCGAGCATGTAGTCCACCAGAATCGTGGAATCGGGCAGGATGATGCGCTCCACGCTGCTGTGCGAAATATCGCGCTCATGCCACAGCGCCACATCTTCATACGCCGCGAGCATGTTGCTGCGCACAAGCCGCGCCAGCCCGCATATCTGTTCGCAGGTGACCGGATTGCGTTTGTGCGGCATCGCGGAACTTCCCCGCTGCTCCCCGCCAAAAAACTCCTCCGCCTCGCGCACTTCGGTGCGCTGAAGATGGCGGATTTCCATGGCGATTTTTTCGAGCATCGCCGCTATTAGGGCCAGAGCGCTCATGTACTGCGCGTGGCGGTCGCGCTGAATCACCTGCGTGGCGATGCGCGTCACTTCCAGGCCGAGCCGCTGGCAGATCTTCTCCTCGATCTGCGGGCCCAGGTGCGAAGCGTTGCCCACCGCGCCGGAAATTTTTCCATGTTCCATGCCGTGAGCGGCTTCGCGGAAGCGGAAGATGTTGCGCTGGTTCTCCGCGAACCAGTTGGCAATCTTCAAGCCAAAGGTGATGGGCTCCGCGTGCACGCCGTGGGTGCGGCCGATTTGCGGCGTGTGCTGGAATTCGTGCGCACGCACATCCAGGACTTCCGCGAACAAGACGAGGTCGCGCTCGATGATGCGTGAAGCGTCGCGAATCAGCAGCGCCTGCGCCGTGTCCACTACATCGTTGGACGTCATGCCGTAATGCAGCCAGCGCGCGGCCGCTGGATCGCCAATGGATTCGCCCACCGCCATGGTAAAGGCGATCACGTCGTGCTTGACGCGCGCTTCCAGTTCGTTGATGCGCGCCACATCTACCTTCGCGCGCGCCCGCAATGTCGCGGCGGCTACTTGCGGCACGATGCCGGCTTCGGCCAGTGTATCGGCGGCGGCCAGCTCAACGTCCAGCCACTTCTGGTAACGGTTGGCGTCGCTCCAAACCCGCCCCATCTCTTCGCGTGTATAGCGTGGAATCACGGGCGTATCTCCATAGCAATCCCAATGTAATGATACGGCATTTCGCGCACCCCTGGCGATGTGCGAGGCGTGAGGCCCGTGGGCAGGTTGTCTCTTGGGTTCGTTTTCCTCTTGTCGGTGCGCAGCAATCCTGCGCTCCTACAAGGACAGGAGAAACCCAGGAGCGGCCCGCCTCCCCAACCCGGTCGAGGTAGACGCCAGGCGGCGACCCACTACTCTGGCCACTGCGTGCAGGGTTCCTGCTCATAACTGTGAACTGTCAACTGTGAACTTCAAACTCTCTCTTCTAGCGAAGGAGGTCTTCGAGTTGGATGCGCGAGCCGGTTTTGGCGTCGCGGTATTTGACAATGACAGCGGCTTGCAGGGAGAGGCCCCACTTGGTGGCGGCGGGATGGGAGACGGCGCGGGAGCCTGGGACGACGACGGCATTTTCGGGAATGACCAGCGGCTGATCGTCCTTCGCGGAATAAACGGCGTCGCGCACCAGATCGTACACGGGAATCGAGCGGTTGAGCATCGTGCCGGTGCCGAGCACGGCGCGGCGCTTCACAATCGTGCCTTCGTAAACGCCAGCATTCCCCCCGATCAGCACGTCGTCTTCGATGATCACCGGCAGCGCACCGATGGGTTCGAGCACGCCGCCAATCTGCGCGGCGGCTGAAATGTGGCAATTCCGGCCCACCTGCGCGCAAGAGCCGACCAGGGCGTGCGAATCGATCAAGGTGTTTTCGCCGACGTACGCGCCTACGTTTACAAACATCGGCGGCATGCAGATGACGCCGCGCGCGATGTGCGCCCCATCGCGAATGCTGGAGCCTCCGGGAACAATGCGCACGCCGTCCGCAGCGGAAATCGCGTGCACCGGATACGTGGACTTATCAAAGAACGGCTGGCGGCGCGCGTCAATGGACATATCCACGATCGCGCCCATGCGAAAGCCGAGGAGAATGCCTTTTTTCACCCAGGGATTGACGCGCCAGCCGGTCGGCGAAGCCGGGTCGGGCTCCGCGGCGCGGATTACACCGCGATTCAGGCCCGCCTTGAAGGCCTCGAACAATGCGAAGTGCTCCGCCAGATAAGCGGAGGGCGGAACATCGAAGAGCGCTTCAATTTGTGGC
>Ga0074044_10003741_pt1 | contig 12843 bp, 10 predicted proteins | sample BogForMeECP23OM1_FD_94443 | JGI IMG/M metagenome (GOLD analysis project Ga0074044, IMG submission 94443) | Bog forest soil microbial communities from Calvert Island, British Columbia, Canada - Bog Forest MetaG ECP23OM1 | ecosystem: Environmental > Terrestrial > Soil > Wetlands ...
CGCTGCCGCTCAGCGACGCGCACGATAGCGGCATCCGCCAAGTCCATCGGCAGGTCATGATACTTGTGCATCAGCTCGCGCATGCGTGGAAAATCATCCACATCGAGCCGCGCAACGTTCACCGACTTACGATCGATAAAATCCCACAGTCGGTCTTGAGCTCCCGGAACCCTTCGGAGCAAATGCATTGCTTCAGCAAGCGCGGGCCAAACTGTTAGAACGGCGCCGTGGATGAAGCGAGCCGCCTCGGCACAGATCGCGTTATAGGGATCGTCAAGATCGACGAGCGCGACTAGCGGTCCGGCGTCGATCAATGTCACGGGCACGGCGATCCTCTATTAGCATTTCGTAGAACTTGTCACCTGTCCGTTCGGAAAGATTCAGGCCTCCGCTGCGACAACTGCCGATCAGGTCTTTGATCCGGTCGTAAAAGCTTTCCGAAGTAGCCGCGCGACGCCCATTCTTCCGTTTTCGCAGGCGATAGCTCAAAGCGTCTCTGACGACCTCGGACTTAGTTTGGCCTGACTCTCTTGCGGCTCTTTCGAGCGACGCCGAGGTTTCGGCATCGAGTCTTATGCTTATAACGCCCATCCTAACGCCGTCGTTGAGAGCGCTCGCGCGCCGAGGTCTGACTAGCGGTCCGGCGTGCACGAGTATCACGTTTGCGTCTATCCTCGACTAACATTGCATAGAATTTGTCGCCGGTTCGTTCCGACAGATTCAATCCGCCACCGCTGCGGCACTTGCCGATGGCGTGTTTGATTCGATCGTACGCCGTGAGTTGGCCGTTCTTCTCGCCATCAGCCACGGGATGTTCGCGAATGAGCTCTCTAACGACCTCCGATTTGGAACGACCTGATTCACGAGCGAGTCGGCGGAGCGTTGCCGCTTCCTCGGCATCCAATCTAACGCTTATTGTTTCCATGATTCCGGCCTGTAATACGTATGGTATTACAAGATGCTTCGTTCAGCCACCGTACCACCGACTTCACGTTTTCGACGCCATCAGCATGGAGAACTCACCGGGCTCCCCCTTTAGAATGCCGGATGGCTCCGCGGCCCGCAGTGCGGCACGCAGGTCGTGCTCGAAGTCGCCGAACAGCCGCCGGCTGCAAAACGACATGGAGTAGAGATTCCCGATAATCGTGTCGATCATCCAGGTCGGTTCGAACAACTCCGTGTGTTGGGTAAACTCGGTCAACCGCGACCGGCGGATTAACGCCTCGTGCCGGTCGTCGGGATGCGAATACGTGCTCTGCCCCGCGCGCCGCTCCGGACCCAGATAACGGACGATCGCTTCATCGATCACCGGGCGCCACTTGACGGGCGGTGGCACCGGAAACGGCACGCCCTGCCCCACGATCGCTAGCCCACCATCGTCTGCGACCAGATCGTAGAGCACATCCAGAGTGCGCTCGCGATTCATCCAATGAAACGCGTTGCCGATCGTCACCAGGCGAACCTAGTTGCAAGCAGCCGTGCATGACAATTGCTGCTGCACACAGGCCTGCCGATCCGAGGACGAGTGAGCCTGGCTCATGCACTGCCCTTCCGCCGCACCGCAGGATTCCACACACTTTTCATTCACTAACTTCGACCACGAGATTCGATGGGGTTCCTGTTCCTCCACCTCGAGCACGGTATCCCAGGTTGCGTGTTTGCATGGCAACACGATTTCAATTTGGTTGGAACTGCGCACGTCGCGCACGCGAAACGTTGAACAGGTGCCGACCTGAGAGTGCCAAGTGTCCAGGAAAGAGACGATGTTGGAATCTGTGAGATGGTTCCCCGCGATGAACGCCGATGTGAAGACGTTGAGGTCGCTGGTCTCGGGCGTTTTGCCCGATAGATAGAGGACCCGTGCGACACCGTCGGCCAGCGTCTGCCCCGTCCAGCTCGTAGCAGCATCGGCCGATAGCCCCGCATTGAGTAATCCGTAAACGACGGTGTCGATGAAATGGGGGTCGAGCCCGGCTGGCTGCGGTTGGAATTGCGGATACGGTTCGGTCGAGACGAGTCCGGTGGCGGCCATCTTACCCGGCTGGTCGATACGCGTATTCGAGCCCGAGACCCCGTCGTCGCCATTGTGCTCGATGTACGGAACGTCGTTTACGGCCCAGTTAACACCGAAAATGTTCGCCGTGCCGCAGGCGCTATAGAAAAACCCGTTGGCGTCCTGCACCACCGCATTGCAGCCAGCGGGCGGCGGAGTATCTGATTTAAAGAGGCTGTTTGCAGCCAGGCTGATCGTATCGCCTTTCAGCAGCGGTTGACCGTTCACGAGGGGCGCCGTTCCCGAGAGCCACATCTTGATGAACAGCGACATGTCCGCGACGGTGGTTGCGAGACCGCCAGCCGGAGCGATCATGGGCTGATCGTCCCCTGGAATTATCTGATTGAATTGCGAGAAGAACCACGTTGGTTTGACCGCAGGGCAATGAGCTGTGCACGACAATTGGGCCTTCACGCAGGCCTGCCGATCCGAGAACGAATGGGCCTGGCTCATGCACTGGCCTTCATCAGTAGTACAGCCCTGCAGACACGGGGTGGTGGGAAAAGTAGCCGCCCACGACCATTTCTGCGCCAGAGATTGCTGCGGCAGCGTCGTCTGATCCATCGAAGAGTTCTGCATGCCAAGCGGAGCGAACAGATTATTCCTGATGAACTCGACGTACGATTGGCCGGACACGCGCTGTTCAATCAGCCCCACCCCTTCGACACCCACCCCGGAATAGGCCGAGAAGTCGCCGGGTTTGAAGAGCAACCAACTCTTCTTCAGGTCGGAGAGCCAGGCGGGCACATGTGCGTTGGTCTGTTCCATGACATTGGCCAGCCCCGAGGTGTGTGAAACCAGGTTCGCCAACGTAATCACATGATTTTGCGAGCCGCGGTCGCACGGCTGGTTGAACTTCGGGCAGACAAACTTCAGCTCGGGCAAAAGGTGATCATCGTCGGCGAAATCTCCCAACTGGAGCTTTCCTGCATCCCTCAGCGTCAGCAGTCCGGTACCGGTCATAACCTTGCTGACTGAACCGGCGCGGAAAATGGTGTTCTCGTCCGGAACGCGCGTCTCTAGCCCGTCAGCGAAGCCGAAGCCCTGGCTGTAGTACAGGCCGTCGTCGAGGACGAGGCCAACAGCGAGGCCGGGTCCGTGAGAACCGAAGTATCCATTAGCATCGGAGCCCAAAGTTTGTTTGATCGCAGGTAGCGCAACCAGCATCCGCAATCGCCTTTCGGCGGTGGCATCAACCCACGCGGGCCGGTCCGGCGTTCCGACATCGGACCATGACCCTGCCACGGACGCCGCAGGGGTCAACGCGAGGCCGACTAAAATTTCAAACCCGATTAGAATGGCGAGAAGGCAAGCGCGAGACACTTTCTGACTCCTCCTCTCAAGGCAGAGCGACCAACGCCCTTCCCGGCTTTAGCCGGGCTGAGCGTCGATCCAGCCGCTGATGTCTACGAAGCTGTCCACCGCTAGTGCACTGTGACAACTATCGGTGTTCAATCGTCGGGTGCTATTGCTATCAAAGACTATCTAATTAGTCCAACGTTCTCCCGCCGACCCCAAAAGGGGCCCAGACGCGAGCGATTGCCACCCAACGCCAGGGAAACTGCTTCAAGCGATTGCGTTTAATTCAGTACGCGCTCGGGATGCGTGTAGACATTGAAGGCGCCGTCGCGCAGAAAGCCGATCAGCGTCGTTCCGACTTCATCGGCCAGCTCGACTGCGAGTGACGAAGGCGCGGACACGGCGGCCACGATGGGCACACCTGCCGCCGCCACCTTTTGCACGATCTCGAAACTCAGCCGCCCGCTGACCATCACCATGGCATCGGCTAGCGGCACCATCTCCTTGCGCAACGCCCATCCGATCACTTTGTCCACCGCATTATGGCGGCCGACATCTTCGCGAATCGCCTGAAGATTTCCCGCGAGATCGAAGAGAGCGGCCGCGTGAAGTCCACCCGTCGCGGCGAAGATCACTTGCTCAGCGCGCATTTTCGCGCCGAGGCCGAGCAGCACCGATGGGGAAATAGCGGCATCGCGAGTCGGCGGTGCGATACGCCGGCGGATGGCGTCGATCGAGGTCTTGCCGCAAAGCCCGCAGCTCGACGTAACCGCGAAGTTGCGCTTCAGTCGCTCGCGCAGCTCTTCAGCCGGCGCGTTAAGGATGACATCGACGATGTTCGCTTCCGGCCTTCCATCGCTCCCGCGGACGCTGCGAATCTCATCGATTTCGCGTCCCGCGGCGATAAATCCTTCCGCGAACAGAAATCCGGCGACCAGTTCTTGATCGTGACCGGGCGTGCGCATCGTGATCGTGAAGCGTCGTCCTCCGAGCCGGATCTCGAGCGGCTCCTCCACGGCGAGTTTTTCCTGCCGCTTCGCGAAAACACCGGCGTGCCATTTGAGAGCTTTGCGCGCGCGAGTTCCCTTGTCGTGCGAACCACCCACGATGTTAAAGTAGCACCGAGCAAGTCGCGTTGCTCATCTTACGGGAGAGCCTATGAATCCACGCCAACCGATCAGCCCGGATACCGCCCGCAAGCACTCGCGTCTGCGCGGCGCGACCAAATCGCATGGCGTCTGCCCCTACTGCGCGGTGGGATGCAGCCAAAACGTCTACTCCAAAGCCGGCGAGGTCATCGATATCGAGGGGGACCCGGAAAGCCCCATCAATGAAGGCACGTTATGCCCCAAAGGCGCGAACACCTTTCAGCTCGTCTCGAACCCTCATCGCGTGACCAAGGTGATGTATCGCGCGCCGCACAGCGATCATTGGGAGCAGCGTCCGCTGGACTGGGCGATGGATCGAATCGCGCATCTGGTCAAAGCGGCGCGAGATCGCGACTTCATCGAACGTTCTCCCGCGGGAATGGAAGTCAACCATCTGAAGACCGTCGCTCACCTCGGCGGCGCAACGCTCAACAACGAAGACAACTACCTCATCAAGAAGCTCTTCTCCGGCGGACTCGGCATTCTGTCGATCGAGAATCAGGCGCGCATATGACATAGCGCTTCGGTGCCCGGTCTGGGCGCCACCTTTGGACGCGGCGCGGCGACAGGCTTCCAGCGCGACCTCGCCAACAGCGATTGCGTGCTCATCATGGGCTCCAACATGGCGGAGGCGCACCCGGTTGGATTTCGATGGGCGCTGAAGGCGCGCGAGCGCGGCGCGAAGCTGATTCATGTCGACCCGCGCTTCACCCGGACCTCCGCGATGGCGGATGCCTACGTCGCGATTCGCGCCGGTTCGGACATCGCGTTCCTGGGCGGAATCATCAACTACATCCTGGAGCACGATCGATGGTTTCACGAATACGTGCTCCACTTCACGAACGCGGCGACCATCGTGAGCGAAGGCTATGTCGATGCCGACGATGCCGGCGGCGTGTTCGCGGGCTTTGATGAAGCGACGGGCCGCTACGATCGCGAGGCAGGCGCGTGGGGCTATAGCATCGAGGCCGGCAGCGGAAGACCCGAAACCGATCCGACCCTTCAGAATCCTCGCTGCGTGCTGCAAATCCTGCGGCGGCACTTTGCCCGCTATACGCCCGACGCGGTCGCGAAAATTTGCGGATGCCGCCCCGGCGACGTGATTCGGGTCGCGGAATCGCTGGCGCGAAACTCCGGCCGCGAGCGAACCAGCGCCATAGTCTATGCACTCGGATGGACGCAGCATGCGACGGGCGTGCAGATGATTCGCGCCGCCGCGATTATCCAGCTTCTGCTCGGCAACATGGGCCGGCCCGGCGGCGGCATCATGGCGATGCGCGGTCATTGCAGCATCCAGGGCTCCACCGACATCCCCACGCTCTACGACTCCCTGCCCGGCTATATTCCCCAACCGGCAGCCGTTCCTGAACACGCGACGCTGGCCAAGTATCTTGAGCATGGGCGCGGCTTCGCGGCCTCGATGCAAACCGCCGCCGCGGGTTTCTGGCAGGAGGACGCTTTCTCCGGGTACTGGTCGAACCTGCCGCGCTTCTTCACGAGCTTCCTCAAGGCCTGGTATGGCGATACGGCCAGACCCGAGAACGATTTCGGCTACGGATGGCTGCCGAAGATCGACGGCGACTATTCGGAGTTGGCAACGTTTTTCAGCATGTATGAGGGCGGCGTTCGAGGGCTGTTTCTGATCGGTCAGAACCCCGCGGCGGGGGCGCCGAATGCGGAACTCAATCGCGCGGCGCTGCGCAATCTCGACTGGCTGGTGGTCCGAGACTGGTTCGAGCACGAAAGCGCCAACTTCTGGTACGCCGACCCACGCGTCAGCGATCCGAAGACAATCAAGACCGAAGTCTTTTTCTTGCCGGCCACATCGATCCCCGAACAAAGCGGCACCTTCACCAACACCGAACGACTGCTCCAATGGCATGAGAAGGCCGTCGACCCTCCCGGAGATTGCCGTTCCGACACGTGGTTCATGTTCAACCTGGGGCGGCGCTTGAAGGAGCTCTATCGCGATTCAACGCTCAAGCGCGATGAACCGATTCAAAAGCTCACCTGGAATTACGCGAGCGACGGACCTGAGCGCTTGCCAGATGGAACACTGAGCCGGATCGCCGATGAACCCGAGGTTGAAAAGATTCTCAAAGAGATCAACGGGCGGCGGCTCAGCGACGGCGCCCTGCTCAAGAGCTTCGCCGATCTGGCCGATGACGGTTCGACTTCGAGCGGCGGATGGATCTACTGCGGAGTTTTTCCCGAAGAGAACGTCAACCGGGCCCGTTCGCGCGACCCGCGAATTACCGGATCGGCTTATCCCAATTGGGGATTCGCCTGGCCCGCCAATCGCCGCATCATGTACAACCGCGCCTCGGCCGACGCCGAAGGCCGCCCTTGGTCGGAGCGCAAGAAACTAATCTGGTGGGATGAAGAGCAGGGCCGCTGGGTCGGCGATGACGTGCCGGACTTCGAGGTGACCAAGCCTCCATCGTACCGGCCGTCGCCCGACGCTCGCGCGATGGATGCGATCGCGGGCGACGCACCGTTCATCATGCATCCCGACGGACGCGGATGGCTCTACGCCCCGTACGGCGCCAAAGACGGTCCGCTGCCGGTCCACTACGAACCGCGGGAATCGGTGACGGCCAACGCCCTGTATCAGACGCAAAGCAACCCGACCCTGCGCGAGTTCACTTCGGAGCTGAATCAGCTCGCAGGAAAAGTCGACCCCGATTTTCCGATCGTCGCCACCACTTATCGTCTGACCGAACATTACCTGTCGGGGCCGATGAGCCGGTTCAACAGCTGGCTCAATGAACTGCAGCCGGAGATGTTCGTCGAGCTGAGCCCCGAGCTTGCCGGGGAACGCGGCATCGAGCATCGCGGGTGGCTCATCGTTGCGACGCCGCGCGGCGAAATTGAAGCGCGCGCGATGGTCACGCGCCGGATCCGGCCGCTCACCGTGGCGGGACGGGTCATCCATCAAATCGGGCTGCCCATTCATTGGGGTTATGCGGGCGAGACGGTCGGTGCCATCGCGAACGATCTGACCGCGCTGGTTACCGATTCGAACGTGAGCATGCACGAAGCGAAGGCTTTTACCTGCAACGTGCGCAGCGGCCGTCTGCGCGTGAGCAACCTCGGCACCGCACTCCCGGTCGCGTCGCGCGCCAACCGGCCCGAGCCGATTCCCGAAACTCCGCAATGGGCCCAGCCCGAAGGCCGCCAGCAGTCGTGGGGCTTTCGCCGGCGAAGCTAGCTAGAATGACCGGCGATGGGCCTGCTGGAAGACCTGCTCTACCCCTTTCGACGCCCCGCTTTGCCGCCCGCGCGCATCGCGACCGGATTCTTCACCGACACCACGTTGTGCATCGGATGCAAAGCGTGCGAGGTCGCGTGCAAACAATGGAACCAGCTTCCCTCCGACGGCTTCACCTTCACCGGTGACAGCTACGACAACACCCGCGAGCTCTCGGGCACCACGTGGCGCCACGTCAGGTTCATCGAGCAATTTCCCGACTCGCAGCCCGTCGCAAGTTCGCCAGTACAGACAGCCGCGCCCGATCCGATAGACATCGAAGCGCTGCTCGCCGAGCCACCCGCCGGACGATGGCTGATGATGAGCGATGTCTGCAAGCATTGCAGCGCGGCGCCCTGCGAACTGGCGTGTCCCACCGGCGCGCTCGTTGTCAACGAGTTTTCCAACGTCTACGTGCAGAACGATATCTGCAACGGATGCGGATACTGCGTGGCCGCATGTCCGTTCGGCGTAATCGCGCGAAGTCCGCTGGATGGCCACGCCCACAAATGCACCCTGTGCTACGACCGCCAGCGCGACGACATGACACCTGCGTGCGCGAAAGCGTGCCCCACAGGATCGATCCAGTTCGGCCCGGTCGAGGAGCTGCGCGAGCGCGCCCGCAGCCGCATCCTGGAACTGGATGCGCGCGGAGTTTCGGGCGCTTATCTCTACGGCGATTCGCCTACCGCCTCGTACTCGGCGCTTGGCGCGTTCTTTCTGCTGCTCGATCGGCCTGAACGCTACGGACTTCCCGCCGAACCCGAGCGCCCGCAGCTTCACATGCGCGGAGATTATCTTCGCACTGCGCTTGGAACCCTGGCCGCACTCGGCGTGATCGCCGGAGCGCTGCTCGGCAATGTCATCTGAAACTTCGCCGCAGGTACAAGTCGTGACCAAAGCTCCGCCGTGGCACGGGTGGGTGACGGCCGATCTGTTTCTGCTGTCGCTGGCGAGCGGAACGTTCACGATCGCCGCACTCTTTGTGCTGCTGCGGCCGATCGAACTTGGCACGATCGCGCGCACGGCTTTCTGCGCCGCGTTTCCATTGATGCTGGCCGACGTTGTCTGCCTCACATTCGATCTCGGCGACCCGGCGCGGTTCCATCACATGCTCCGAGTTTTCAAGCCGGGCTCTCCGATGTCGATCGGAGTCTGGACGATAAGCGTGTTTTCGTCCGTCGCATTTCTCGCGTTCGCGGCAGCCATATTCGGTCTTCCCGATCCGGTGCTTCAGACGCTGGCGGCAATTGGTCTCGTCCCTGCGCTGATCGTCGGCGCATACAAGGGCGTCCTGTTCAGCGTGACGGCGCAACCCGGATGGCGCCGGATGCGATGGCTTGGCGCAGCCTTCGCGCTCTCATCGGCCGCGATGGGCGCAGCGCTGATGCTCGCGATCGCGTCCTTGGCCGGCGACTTCATCGCGGTGCGGGTCGCGCGCTTCATCCTGATGTGGCTGCTCGTGCTCAATGGGATCGCGGTCCGGCTGGTGATGGGCCGCGCCGGTGCCAGCGGACATCTGAGCGAACCAGCGGATCGCGCCGCGATCCTCCGCGCCAGCCTCAGCTACACGCTTTTTATTGTCGTGGGACTCGCCGCACCGCTGCTACTCTGCGTGTTCTCGAAAGGGCAACCTATGGTCGATACGCTCATCGCCGCCATCGTGCTGACCGGGGCGCTCGTCTCCCGCCACTACCTCCTGATGCTACCCCATCGTGCGGCAGTCAATTGAGCAATCTTAAAGTATCGCTTTAGGTAGTGCCTTCGGCGGGGAGCCTCTCCGCCCGAGAAATCGGCGGACAGTCCGGAATCTTTCCGGTCAACCTTTGGTGCTTCGGCCCGGAACAAAGTGTTCGAGAATAGGACGACCTGCGCCCAGCGTGAAGGATCGCTGGATTGCCGTCGTTACGTAGGTCTTGGCGCCGCGCACCGCCTCTTCGAGATCCATTCCGCGCGCGAGGTACGCCGCTATTGCCGCCGAAAAAGTGCATCCCGTGCCATGGGCCCCTCGCCCGACGCGCCGCGCTTTGAACTCCACGTAGTGGTGGCCGTCAAACAGGACATCAACCGAGTCGCGGCTGCCAGTGCGATGGCCGCCCTTGATCACTGCAGCCTGCGCGCCCATCGCGATCAGCTCCTGCGCCGCCGATCGAAGACTTGCGTCTCCGTCGATTCGTATTCCGGTAAGGGCTTCGGCCTCGGAAAGGTTGGGCGTGATAACGCGCGCAAGCGGAATCAGGAACCGTATCATCGCGCGTTCGCCGGCACGTTCGAGCAGCCTGGTGCCCGAACTCGACATTATCACCGGGTCGACAACCGGAGCCGGGAGGCTGAATTCCTCTATCGCTCGGGCGATCGCACGAACCGCCGCTGCGCCGCCAAGCGCTCCGGTCTTGAGCGCGTCTGGCCGCCGTTCCGCCGCGACAGATTCAATCTGCATGGCAATCATCGCGGGCGCGACCGGCGCGATCTCCGCCACCGCTGAGCTGTTTTGCGCTATTATCTGGGTGATGGCGGAATAGCCGTAGACGCCGAGCGCAGCGAAGGTTTTCAAATCCGCCTGGACTCCGGCGCCACCCGTGGGATCGCTACCTGCTATAGTGAGCGTGATCGGTCTTTTCCGGCTTTGCGTCATCGCCAGCACCGTTTGTAAGGCGCCTCTTTCGAGGCTAGTCCAGCGGCACCGTACAGGAAAGGCGCACGTTACGAAGATCCGATTGATTGATGCTTGAATCCGGGGGTATTTTGCGAGCGAGAACGACGCGGGTGCACGAAAGCGTAATATGACGAGCCGAGGCCAATCCGAGTTTCTCAACCTTCCGTTCCAGGAAAAGCTGGACTTCCTGTACGGCCTGCCTGCGCGCCAGAAACTCGACCTGATTCTCGCCGCCCCGGAGGCCGAACGGCTGGTTCAGTCCTTTTCCCCCGAGACGCTTTTCTACACGCTCAAGGAAATCGGCTCCGCCGATGCGAGCGATCTGCTGAGCCTTGCGCTTCCTCAGCAGGTGAAGTCGCTGTTCGATCTGGATTGCTGGAACAAGGACCGCCCCAATTTCAGGCGGATGCGCGAATGGATCGAGTCGCTAAACGAGGCCGGGCGACTGCGCATGGCCGACGCCTTGATGGAACTCGACATGGAGATGGTTGCGCTGCTGCTGCGCGGCTATATCAAGGTGCATCGGCTCGAGGATCCCTCGCTTTCCGAAGACCCGCCGTCGAATCGCTACATCCAGTTCGACGAGCATTACCTCATCGAATTCATCCGCAACGACGACCTCACCACCCCGATGAGCGATTTTCTCGAAGAGGCGTTCGAGCGCGACTACAACTACTTTGCGGGGCTGCTCGAGGAAGTCTACTGGGGCGTGGAAGCGGAACTGGAGGAACAAGCCTATCAGTTTCGGCGCGCGCGTCTCAGCGATCGCGGCTTTCCCGACTACTTCGAAGCGCAGGACGTATTCGCATACCTGAACCCCCACGAGTTCATGGCGATTCGCGAACGGCACGAGAAGCCGAGCCGCGCCGACCTGCTCGCCGACGAAGAGGTCGTTCCGGCCGACGCGGCGCCGACTATCGCCGATGGCGACAATTCGCTTCTGAATGCCGCCCTCACGGCCGGTTTCGCGGCTGAAGGGAAGCGCCAGCTCAGAAGCGAAATGGCGATGGTCTCAAACCAGGTACTGGTGGCGCGTGCCGTCGACTTCGGCGACCTGGATGCGGTCCGCGAGGCGATTGCGACCACGCATAATTACCTGAATCTCGGCCTCGAGCATCTGGCGGGCGGCGACCTGCCCAACGCGATCGAGCATCTCCGCGACTCGCACCTGAAGCTTCTGTTCCGCCTCGGAATAAGCCTGACGATCGATCTGCGCAAGCGCGCCGAGGCAACCGTGGCGCTGCTCGGCCTGCCGCCTCAGAAGACGCGCCAGATCTTCCATCTGGATTCGCCGTTCCGCGAGGCGATCGGCGGATTCCTGGCGCGCATGCCGCGATTTTACTCGGCGCTCGACGGCACGGGCGAGGTCGAGATGCGCGACTTCCGCACCATGCGCGACCTGCACATCAGCTACGCGATCCTCGATCAGGTCGATGCGATACCGCGACTCTTCCGCGCGCTGCTCGACATCGATATTGCGTCACCCGGATTTCGGGCCGAGGTCGCCGCACGCGAGGTGCGGCTCAGCCAGGTGCTGTTGACCGCCCTGGTGCGCCAAGCCTTGGACGGACGCCTGGTGCCGGAGCCGATTGAGGCATCGCGGCTGGTCGCGATGCGCAATGCGGTGATTGTCCGAAACGGCAAACCGGGTCGGCTGAGCCCCGCGTTTCGCGAGATGGCCCAGAGGCAGCTTCAGGAACGCCTGGACGAATCGACCCGCAGCGCAAGCGCGGACTTTGTCAATTCGTGCCTGAACCTGCTCGAAGAGGAATTCGCCGACCTTGGCGCCGAGATCGATCCGCGCTTCGTCAAGTCGGTCCTCCTGCAACGCGGCTGAGTGCCGCCGCGATTCTACTTTTTGACTGCAAACGCGATTGTCCATGGCGCGTTCCCGGCGCTCACGCTGCCGTTCGGACTGAGCACCCCGGTCGATGCATTTCGCTGGAACTGGAACATATTGCCCGCGTTGTTCACCGCGTAGCCGAATTTACCGCTCGGATCGATCGCCACCGAAACCAGAAATCCTCCCGTCTGGGAGCCATCGGTCGTGCCGACTGCGGTCAGCGCCGCGGTACTCTGGTTGATACTGAAAACCGACACCGATTGATCGTAGGAATTCGCGACGTAGAGAAACGCGCCGGCGGAAGCTGTCGCCAGCCAGCCAGCACCGCTGGCAGCGCCGGTGCCCGAAGACACATTAGCGATGAATGTGAGCTGCCCGGTAGAGGAATTCAGCGCGTATTCCGAGATGTCGCCGGTGAGAAGGTTGGCTGCGTACGCAACCTTGCCGCCGGGCGCGACGATCACGGAAGCTGGGCCCAGTACGCTTATCGTTCGACGGCTAAGGTAATGCTGCGTTCGGAGCCGTCGTGGTTGAGGCGCAGGACGACGGGCCGCTGGTCCTTGATTGCTTCGATACGCGCGCGAAATTCGGCCG
>Ga0074044_10003742_pt1 | contig 12842 bp, 10 predicted proteins | sample BogForMeECP23OM1_FD_94443 | JGI IMG/M metagenome (GOLD analysis project Ga0074044, IMG submission 94443) | Bog forest soil microbial communities from Calvert Island, British Columbia, Canada - Bog Forest MetaG ECP23OM1 | ecosystem: Environmental > Terrestrial > Soil > Wetlands ...
CCTTCTCCGGAGGGAAGGGGAACCAGTGAAAAATGCTGTTCTGAAACACTGCGGACACCTGGGCGTTGAGTTCTTTCGCTTTTTTCGGATTCCCTTTCCTTTTAGGGAAGGGGTTAGGAGTTAGGTTGGTTCGTACTCGCGCGACACTTGCTATTCGATTCCGTAGCGTTTGCGCTTGCGCCATAGCGTTGTGACGTTGATTCCAAGGGTCGCGGCGGCTTCGTCGAGGGTGGCGGTTTCGGCGAGCACGCGCCGGATATGCTCGCGCTCCATCTCTTCCAGGCTCGGCGCATGATGGGTTCCGGCGGGATGCGCCTCCACCGGTTCGCGGAACATCGCGTCGGGCAAGTCGTCGCGGCCGATCAGGTCGCTACGGCTCAATACCGCGGCGCGTTCGAGGGCGTTTCGGAGTTCGCGGGCATTCCCAGGCCATCGATATTTCGAGATCGCGTCGGCCGCTTCCGGCGACAGGCGCATCGCGGGCCGTCCGTTGCGGATTGCCGCCGCCCGCAGCATCCAGTCCGCCAGCGGTAAAATGTCCTCGCGCCGTTCGCGAAGGGCCGGCGTGCGGAGCGTGATCACGTTGAGGCGATGGAACAAATCCTCGCGAAAGTGGAGCCCGGCGACCTCGGCTTCGAGGTCACGATTGGAGGCCGCGATAATCCGCGCGTCAACCCGAATGACCGTATCGCTGCCGACCCGCTCGAAGCTCTGTTCCTGAACGAAGCGCAGGAATTTCGCCTGCAGCGCGGCGGTCAGGTCCGCGATCTCGTCGAGAAAGACGGTTCCCTTGTCGGCTGCTTCCAGCCGGCCGGGCTTGTCCTTCACGGCGCCGGTGAACGAGCCCCGCGCGTGGCCGAACAACTCGCTCTCCAGCAATTGCTCGGAAAGCGTGGTGCAGTTGACGACGACGAACGGGCCCGATGCGCGCCGGCTCCAGCGATGAATCTGCCGCGCGAGCACGTTCTTGCCGGTTCCGCTTTCGCCCGCGAGCAGGATGGTCGCGTCGCTCTGGGCGGCTTGCCGCGCCTGATCGAACAGATGCTTCATGGCGGCGCTCTTGGAGTCGAGCAGCGGCGTGTCGCCGATGGTCTCGCGCAGTGCCTGGTTTTCCGCTTGCAGTCCCTTGAGTTCGAGCGCGCGCTCGACGATGTGCTGAATCTGATCGAGCGTGAACGGCTTGGTGAGGTAATCGTAGGCGCCCGCTTTCATCGCGGCTACGGCGTTTTCGACCGTGGCGTACGCGGTCATCAGGATTACGAAGCAGCCGGGCTGACGGCGGCGCGTCTCGGCGATCAGTTCGAGCCCGTTCACCTCGGCCATGCGGTAGTCGGTCAGCATCAGGTCGAACGGGTGCTCCGCGATCATCGTGGCGGCCTGGGGCCCGCCCTCCGCGGTCGCGACCTCGTGACCGAGCGACTGAAAAAAACGCTCGAGGCTGCGCCGGATGTTTCGCTCGTCATCTACGATTAGCAGTTTGGCCATCAGCTTAACGGCTGGCAGGGCAGTTCGACCACGAATCTGCTGCCCGCGCCCTCCTCACTTTCAACGGAAATTCGTCCACCGTGCGCCGCAACAATGTCTTTCGCGATCGCAAGCCCGAGTCCCGCCGATCCCTTTTCCAGGCCGTCGGCGTTGTACTGCGCGAATCGCTCGAAAATGTGATCGCGGATGGCGGAGGGTATGCCGGGCCCGGAATCGGCGACCTCCAGCCGCACGCGCCCGTTTGCCGGCCGCGCGACAACTTCGATTTTGCCGCCGGCGGGAGTGTAACGAAGTGCGTTGCCGATCAGATTAGATACCACCCACGAGAGCTTTATTGAATCGCCCGACATTTCCGGCAGCGGCTGCAGATTCTGCGCCAGGCGGATCTGCCGTTCGTCGGCCTGAAGCTGGAAGCGATGCACGACATCCTCGACGATCTTGCGGAGGTCGAGGCGATCGCGGCGAACCGAAATGGCCGCCATCTCGCCGCGCGCGAGCTTGAGCAGGTTGTCGCTCAGCAGCTTAATGCGCGCGCATTCATCCAGGATCGCTTCGAGGAGTTCGCGCTGGCGGGGGTTAGAACTGTCTCCATCGCGCCGCAGCAATTCCGCCGACAACGCTATCGAGGTCAGCGGGGTGCGCAACTCGTGCGAGAGGGTGGCAACCAGGTTGGCGCGCGCGAGATCCTGATCGCGCAGGTACGTCACGTCCTGCAGGATCAGGATCGTGCCGAGCGGAGTTCCCTCACCGTGCCGCAGCGGGATCGGCTTCAGCATGTAGGCGTGGTCTCGCCCGCGCACGTGAAGCTGGACCTCGATTCGCTGCTCGTCGGCGTTCTTGCTCAGATTGCGCAGCGCATCGCGGACCCGCAGATAGTGCGGATGATTGCTGCTCAGATCGTCGAATGGACTGCCAAGGGCGTCCTTGGGCTCGACGCCGAGAATCAGCGCGGCAATCTCGTTGATGTGCGCGACGATTCCCTGCGAGTCGATCAGTACGACGCCGTCTTCGAGGCTTTCGATAATCGCCTCGGTCTTGCTCTTTTCGTACATCAGGCGTTCGACGTTGAGCTGTTCGAAGTGCTCGAGCCGCTCGGCCATCTGGTTGAACTCGCGCGCCACCGCATCCAGCTCGGCGAGTCTTTGCGGGCCGAGGCGCACTTGCGATCGCCGCTGGCCGATGCCGTGCAGGCGCTCCGCCAGGTCCCGGAGCGGCCGCGTTAGCGCCCATCCCAGGCCCCACGCCATCGCGGCTCCGACCAGCAGGATGATCACGAGTCCGGCGGCGAACTGGTAAGTGAGATGAGTGCCCAGCCTGACCGAACGGCTGTCCGCCTGGAACATCGCGTCTTCGTTCATCTTGACGAGATCGTTGATGTGCTCTTGAAGCAGATCGAATTCCTCGTCGTGGCGCGTTCCGGGCGGTGCGGACGCTTCTTCCCCGAAGATCTTCTCGGCCCGCGTCTGGATCTCGTGCGCGAGCTCAGGCTCGCCGACTTCGGTGAGGTCATGGTTCTCGACGTCCATCCAGTGCATGAACTCGGCGCGCAATTGCGGCAGCGCCTGTTGCCCCTTTGCGTCGCGCTCGCCGAGCTGCAGCTCCCACAGCGCGGTGTGCATGTGATGCGCGGCCTCGATGCTGACGTAGTTGCGGTAAAGGGTTTCCCGGATCGCGCCGCCGAGCCGATAGACGCGTGGCAGCGTGAAGATGCCGACGATCAGAACGAGCACCAGCAGCAGAAGCGTGGTGTTGCGAATCCGGCTTCGGAGCGACGGGGTGCTCATCGTTCAGCCTCGGGGTCATCCGCCACCAGGTCGATATCGAAATCGTACGCCGCGGCAATCAGGCGCGTTGGGACGTCGCGTTTCAGAATTCTCTTCCACCACGGCTGATGGGTCCGACCGATGATAATTCGGGTAATGCCGTTTTCGCGCGCGTATTCGAGCATGCCTGTCACCACGTCGGTGGACTTGAGCCAGACCGTCTCCGCGCCGAGATCGCTGGCAAGATTGATGTTGTCGAGCAGGGACACAAAATTCCGCGTCTGAATTTTCTTCACCGATTCCGCCGGGGTTTCGACGTGGACCGCATACCAGTCCGCGCTCAGTTGTTCGGCCGCCCGCGATGCCTTGCGGAGCAGGCCGCCACCATCGGCGGGATTCGACGAGAGTCCCACCATGATGCGCTCTACCACTTGCAGACGGCGCCCGCCCTCGCGCTTGAGCGCCTCGGCATCGTGTCGCTGGCGGGTCAGCCCGCGCGCGACTTCGCGCAGCGCGGCCTCGCGCAGCGAGGCCAGGTTGCTCGGCTTGAAGAAATTGCGCAGCGCCTGCTCGACGTTCGCGAGCGGATAGATCTTGCCTTCGCGCAGGCGCTCGCGCAGCGCTTCGACCGACACGTCGATGTCGACGATCTGGTCGGCGCGGGCGAGGAGCGTGTCGGGAACCGTTTCGCGCACCTCGATGCCGGTGACGCGCTTCATCAGCGGTCCCAGGCTTTCGATATGCTGGATGTTGAGCGCGGTGATTACGTTGATTCCTGCCTGCACCAGCTCCTCGACATCCTGGAAGCGCCGCTCGTGCTTGGAACCGGGAACGTTGGTGTGCGCCAGCTCGTCGACGATCGCGACTTCGGGCCGTCGCTCCAGAATCGCGTCGACGTCCATCTCCTCGAGCTCGACGCCGCGGTAGGCAATCTTCTTGCGCGGGACGATTTCGAGATCGCCCACCTTCGCCTCGGTTTCGGAGCGGCCGTGGGTCTCGATGAACCCGAGGACGGCGTCGGTGCCTTTGTTGCGCAGCTCGTGCGCCTCTTCCAGCATCCGGTAGGTCTTGCCAACACCGGCCGCAGGCCCGATGTAAATCTTGAGCCGGCCCTTCTGCGACTGAGGCTCAAGATCGAGAAACGACTCCGGCTCCGGACGATGCTCGTCCTTCATGGTTTTCGCCCGAGCCAATGCTATTACCGTTCCATCCGCAGTATCGAGGGCCGTGCGGAAGCCTGGGCGCGCGTTTGCCGAGGCAAGGCGTCTCCGAGAGGTATTACGACCACGGTTTCGAAGAGTGGCACTAAGCGCCACCCGGACGGCGTGACGTGAGATGAATTACTGAGTGACCTCCGCCGCGATGCATCGGAGAGCGCGTCGGTCCGGCAGGCGCGACAACTGGCGGGCTAGGGTCAGCTCCGCAGGCGGGGTGACGTCTGCGCGTCCTTTCGGTCGTGAAAATCACAAAGACGGCGGTGGCGCAGATCGCGCACACCGCAAAGGTCAGGATTGGTCCGTCGCTGGGCGCCGGAGTGCGGAGATAGGCGAGGGCCGTGTCGTGCACCGGCGGGATCACCACTATCGCGAAGCCGCTTACGGCGCGGCGTATCCATTCGAACGCTGATCCGCTTTTGTTGAGCTCCGCTTTCACGCGTATGCTCCGCCGCTGCCGCATTTATTTCTTCGCTGGGGCCAGGTTGTCGAGCGCCAGGTTCAGCTTCAGCACGTTTACGCCCGGCTCGCCCAATAGGCCAAGCCATCGCCCGCGAGTATTTTCCTGTACCAGCCGCTGGATGTCATCTTTGCTCAGTCCGCGGACTTTGGCGACCCGCGCCACCTGAAGTTCGGCAGCCGCGGGACTGATCTCCGGGTCCAGCCCGCTGCCGGACGTGGTGATCAGATCGATCGGCACCCGGCCCGGCTGCTTGACCGAATCGGTCTCCATCTCGTCCTTGAGCCGCTTGCTGACGGCGTCGATCAGGGTCTTGTTGGTAGGCCCGAGGTTCGAGCCGCCTGAGTTGCTGGCGTCATAACCGTTGCCAGCGGCCGAGGGACGGCCGTGAAAGTAGCCGGCCGCCGCGAAGTTCTGTCCAATCGTCGCCACACCAACTACCTGGCCACCGCGGGTGACCAGGCTTCCCGTGCTCTGCCAGGGAAACAGCACTTCCGCCAGGCCGGTCATCGCGAGGGGATAGATAAGACCGAGCAGGATCGTCAGCACGATCGTTATTCGAATTGATTGCACTAATACGCGCATGGTCGCATTCTCCGGGTGATCGGCTAAGCAAGGTGCATGGCGGTCACCAGTACATCGATGATCTTGATGCCGATAAACGGCACGATTACGCCGCCGAGGCCGTAGATGAGCAGGTTGCGCGTCAGGATCGCGGCAGCGCCCAGCGGACGGTACTGAACCCCCCGCAGCGCGAGCGGAATCAGCGCGACGATGATGAGCGCGTTGAAAATGACCGCCGAGAGGATGGCGCTCTGCGGAGTGCTCAGGTGCATGATGTTGAGGGACTGCAGCTCCGGATAGCCGACCACGAACATCGCGGGGATGATCGCGAAGTATTTGGCGACGTCGTTGGCGATCGAAAAAGTCGTGAGTGCGCCGCGCGTGATGAGGAGCTGCTTGCCGATCTCGACTACCTCCATGATCTTGGTCGGGTTCGAATCGAGATCGATCATGTTGCCGGCTTCGCGGGCGGCTTGCGTTCCGGCGTTCATTGCGACGCCCACGTCGGCCTGCGCCAGCGCCGGCGCATCGTTGGTGCCATCACCGATCATCGCGACCAGCTTGCCCTGCGCCTGCTCCTCGCGAATTATCCGCAGCTTGCTTTCGGGGGTGGCCTGGGCGACGAAATCGTTCACACCCGATTCCTTTGCGATCGCAGCCGCCGTGAGCGGATTGTCGCCGGTGATCATCACCGTGCGCAGGCCCATCGCGTGCAGCCGCTCAAAGCGCTCGCGGATACCATCCTTGATCACGTCCTTCAGGTAGATGACGCCTACGATCTGTACGCCGTCGGCCACGACCAGCGGCGTGCCGCCGGCGCGCGAGATTCGTTCCACCACCGGGGCCAGTTCGGCGGGGATGGCGCCGCCGTTTTCCTTGACGAACGCGACAACACTGTCGCCGGCGCCCTTGCGGATCCGCCGATCGCCGATGTCGACCCCGCTCATCCGGGTCTGCGCCGAGAAGGCCACGAAGGTCGCGCTCTTGTCCGAGAGCTCGCGGCCGCGGATGTTGAACTGCTTCTTGGCCAGCACCACGATCGATCGCCCTTCCGGGGTTTCGTCGGCCAGCGATGCGAGCTGCGCTGTGTCGGCCATCTCTTCGAGCGCGATGCCGGGCATGGGAATGAACTCCGAGGCCATCCGGTCGCCGAACGTGATGGTGCCGGTCTTGTCGAGCAGCAGGGTGTCGACATCGCCGGCGGCTTCGACCGCGCGGCCCGACATGGCGAGCACGTTGTGCTGCACGAGGCGATCCATTCCCGCGATTCCGATCGCCGAGAGCAGTCCGCCGATGGTCGTCGGGATCAGGCACACGAGCAGCGCGACCAGTACGGGCAGCGACAGTAAGGTTCCCGAATAGGCGGCGAATGGAAACAGGCTTACGCAGACCAGCATGAAGATGATGGTCAGGCCGGAGAGCAGGATGCTGAGCGCGATTTCATTGGGGGTCTTCTGGCGCTGCGCGCCTTCGACCAGCGCGATCATGCGATCGAGGAAAGTCTCGCCGGGGTTCGCCGAGATTTTGACCCTGATCCAATCCGAGATGACGGTGGTGCCGCCGGTGACTCCGCTGCGGTCGCCGCCGCTTTCGCGGATGACCGGCGCCGACTCGCCCGTGATCGCTGACTCGTTGACTGCGGCGACGCCCTCGATGACTTCGCCGTCGCCGGGTATCACCTCGCCCGCGCGGACCATGACGACGTCGTTCTTGCGCAATGCGGCTGCGGGAACGGTCTCTTCTTTGCCGTCGCGGATTATCCGCGCGAGAGTTTCGGTGCGGGTTTTCCGCAGGTTGTCGGCCTGCGCTTTGCCACGGCCTTCCGCCATCGCTTCCGCAAAGTTGGCGAAACCGACGGTGAACCACAGCCATAGCGCGATCTGCAGTTCGAACGAGGCAAGCGCATGGTCGCCGCGCAGAAAATCGCGAATGAGGATGATCGTCACGGCCAGCGCCGTGACCTCGACCACGAACATGACGGGATTTTTGAACTGGATGCGGGGGTCGAACTTCCAGAGCGAATCCACCATCGCGCGCGAGACGATTTCGCGGTCGAAGAGGGACGGTGCATTGCGATCAGCCATCGGTGTAGTGGTCCTTCCTAGTAGAGTTTTCCGGTGTACAGCGCGAAGTGCTCGACAATCGGCCCCAGCGCATCGGCAGGGAAAAAGGTCAGCGCGGCGACAATCAGGATCACGCCGACCAGCAGCGCAACGAAGATCACGCCGGTGGTCGGAAAGGTGCCCGCGCTCGACGGTATGGATTTCTTGGCGGCCAGCGATCCTGCCAGAGCGAGCGCGGGAATCTTCATCAGGAAGCGCCCAAACAGCATCACCAGGCCCAGCGTGTAGTTGAAAAATGTCGTGTTCGCGTTGAGACCGCCGAACGCGGAACCGTTGTTGGCTCCCGCTTCGGTATAGGCATAGAGAATCTGCGAGAATCCGTGCGGACCGGGGTTGCTGATGCCCGCCAGTCCCGCCTTGCTCGACATCGCTATCATGGCGCCGAGCAGGATGACGGCGGGGAAGATCAGCACGTAGAACATCGCGAGTTTCATCTCGCGGCTCTCGATTTTCTTGCCCAGATATTCGGGCGTTCGTCCGACCATCAGCCCCGCGATAAACACCGACAGGACCGCCATCACGAGCATTCCAAACAGCCCCGATCCGACGCCGCCGAAAATGATCTCGCCGATTTGCATGTTCAGCAGCGGGACCAGACCGCCGAGCGGTGTGAAGCTGTCGTGCATCGCGTTGACGGCGCCGCACGAGGTGTCGGTCGTGACGGTGGCCCACAGCGCGGAGTTGACGATCCCGTAGCGAACTTCCTTGCCTTCCATGTTGCCGCCGCTCTGAGCTGCGGTTGCATGCTGGTTCACGCCCATCGCCGCAAATTGCGGATTACCCCTTTGTTCAGCCCAAATCGCGGCGCCGGCTCCGACGATGAACAGCAATGCCATCGCGGCAAACAGTGCCCATCCCTGGCGGCGATCACCCGCCATCTTGCCGAACGTGTGGGTCAGGCCCGCACCGATCACGAAGATGCCAATCATTTCGAGCAAGTTGGTAAGCGGCGTCGGATTTTCATACGGATGCGCCGAGTTGGCGTTGAAAAATCCGCCGCCGTTGGTGCCCAGTTCCTTGATGACCTCCTGCGATGCGACCGGACCCTGCGCTATAACTTGTTCAGCGCCTTCGAGCGTTTTGGCGTGAACGTAAGGACTCAGGTTCTGCGGCACGCCTTGCCACACCAGCACGAGAGCGAAGACGATGGATATCGGCAACAGAACCCATAGCGTCGCGCGGACCAGATCGAACCAGAAATTGCCGAGTGTCTTCGACGAACGGCGAACGAAACCGCGAATCACCGCGATAGCGACCGCAATGCCCGAGGCGGCCGAGACGAAGTTGTGAAACGCGAGCCCGGCCATCTGCGTCAGGTAGCTCATCGTCGATTCGCCGCCGTACGCTTGCCAGTTGGTATTGGTGGTGAAGCTTGCCGCCGTGTTGAAGGCCAGATCGGGCGCCAAGGCGCCGAAGGCCTGCGGATTGAAGGGCAACATCGCCTGCAATCGCTCGATCGCGTACAGCAGGATCATTCCGACGACGCTGAACAGCAGCATCGCTATCGCGTACTCCGCCCAGGTCATTTCGGCCGCGGCATCGATGCCGCTGAGCCGATAAATCGCGCGCTCCAGAGGTTTCAGGACCGGGTCCATAAAGGTCCGTTCGCCTGCAAAGACGCGTGCCATGTACAGGCCGAGCGGAACGCTCAACACCGTAACCAGCACGGTAAAGATTCCTACCTGGATGATCGCATTCCAGAGCATGAAGATGTTCTCCGACAACCGGGGGGTCAGAATTGTTCGGGGCGAATCAGCGCGTAGACCAAATAGATGGTCAGCAAAACCGCCAGCGATGCACCAAGAATCAGATCTAGTGAGGTCATAGCTTTTCGCATCCGATCACGTACGCGATGGCGAGCGCAAAAAAAGCGAGGGTTGCAATTATGGCGACGAGGTCAGGCATGGAAGGCCATATCAGCATCAGCCATGCCAGATAGGAAGAGGCTGGAATTTAGCGCGGTTTTGAAGTGCAGGAGATTTGCAGGCTACAATTTGCAATGATTTGGCTGCATTTTGCATCGGACCAAATCGCGACTGCCTAATGCAAGCTGAACGTCAACGGCGGTGCCGAACGCAACCATCATTGCCAGAGCTGACTGTGGCGTTCGGCACCAAAGGCCGTCATTGCAAATCGTCTATTTGATGAAGAGCATTTCCTGATAGGCAGCCAGCGGCCACAGATCGTCGGCTACGTTGTCTTCCAGCGTGCCAGCGGTCTTGCGCACCGCAGCCATCGCGGGCAACACGTCATCATAGAAACCCCGAGGCCTACATGATGAAGAGCATCTCCTGGTACGTGGCCAGTGGCCATAGGTCATCGGCTACTGTGCCCTCGAGAGCGTCCGCGGTTTTCCGCACCGCCGCCATCGCCGGCAGCACCGCGGTGCACAAATGCTTTGCGTGGTCGAGCTTGCGATGCCCTCCGTGCTCGGCCAGCATCGCTTCGAGCTTCACGATTCCATCCTGCAGGTCCTTCACCAGCACGGTGACTTTGTCGAGCGTGTCGGTATCGAACACGTAGCCGACCGCCTTCAGATTCGCGCAGGTTGACGCCAGCTCACCCTGGTAGCGGATCGCCGCCGGAAAGATGATCGTCTTGGCCATTTCGATCACGGTCCGTGCCTCGAGCCCTACCACCAGGCAGTATTGCTCCAGGTACACATCCATCCGGCCATGCAGCTCGCGCTCCGTTAGTACGCCGTACTTCGAGAAGAGCTCCGTCGCCTCTTTGCTTCCAAGCAGCGGAAGGGCCTCCACGCACGAGTGCAGATTGGGCAGGCCACGGCTTTCCGCTTCCTTGTGCCAGGCCTCCGAGTAGCCGTTGCCGTTGAAGACGACGCTTCCGTTCTCAGCCATGATCTCTTCGAGCACCTTCTGGACCGCGCCGTTGAGCTTCGACGGATCATCGCCGACCGCTTTTTCGAGCTTGCTTGCGATAAAGTCGAGCGACTCCGACACGATCGTATTCATCGCTATCATCGGCCCCGCGATCGATTGGCTGGATCCCACTGCGCGGAATTCGAAACGGTTGCCCGTGAACGCGAAAGGACTCGTACGATTCCGGTCACCCGCGTCTTTCGGAATGATGGGCAACGAGTCAACGCCGACCTTCAGCGTTTCGCCTCCTTTTGAGCTCTTGGCCCCGCCTTTGGTCACCTGCTCAAAGATGTCGTTGAGCTGCTCACCCAGGAAGACCGAAATTATCGCCGGGGGCGCCTCGTTGGCGCCGAGCCGATGATCGTTGGATGCGGTCGCGACGACGGCTCGCAGCAGGCCGCCCCATCGATGGACCGATCGGATCACCGCCGCGCAAAAAACCAGAAACTGCGCGTTGGCATGCGGGTTGTCGCCCGGATCGAGCAGGTTGCCCTGGGTCGCATTGCCGAGTGAGAAGTTAACGTGCTTACCCGAGCCGTTGATGCCGGCGAAGGGCTTCTCGTGCAGCAGGCAAGCCATGCCGTACTTCTCGGCCACCTTACGCAGCGTGACCATCGTGAGTTGCTGATGGTCGGTCGCGAGGTTCCCGATCTCGAACATCGGCGCGAGCTCGAACTGGCCGGGCGCCACCTCGTTATGCCGCGTCTTGGCCGGAATTCCGAGCTTGAATAGCTCGCGCTCGCTCTCGAGCATGAAGGCGAGCACCCGCTCCGGAATCGCGCCTAAGTAGTGATCCTCGAACTCCTGGCCCTTAGGCGGCAGCGCTCCAAACAGCGTCCGCCCGGTGGCAAGCAGATCCGGCCGCGAGAAAAAGAAGTGCCGATCGATCAGGAAATATTCCTGCTCGGCGCCGGCGTAGGAGACCACGGTCGCCGGATTCACGTGACCGAAGAGCTTTAGAATGCGCTGCGCCTGCTTATTCACCGCCTGCATCGAGCGCAGCAACGGCGTCTTCTTGTCGAGCGCCTCGCCGGTCCACGAAACGAAGGCGGTCGGAATACACAGAGTCCTGCCGTTCGGGTTCTCCAGGAGGTAGGCCGGACTCGTGACGTCCCATATCGTGTAGCCGCGCGCCTCGAAAGTGTTGCGGATGCCGCCGTTGGGGAAGCTCGACGCGTCGGGCTCACCCTGCGTCAGCGTCTTGCCCGAAAATTCGGCGAGCGCACCGCCCTCACCGTCGGGGGAGAGGAAGCTGTCGTGCTTCTCTGCAGTAAATCCTGTTAATGGATAGAAGACGTGCGAATAATGGGTGGCGCCTTTGGAAATCGCCCAGTCCTTCATCGCTGACGCAACGATATCTGCAATCGACGGGTCGAGGGTCGATCCCGACTCGATGGTGCGCATCAACGATTTGAAGACGGGCTTTGGGAGCCGTTCTTTCATCTTCGCTTTGTTGAAGACGTTCGCGCCGAATAACTCACTGGCCGAAACGTTCGAAAATGAAAGCGGCTCTGCGGCCCGATGGTAGGTTGTGACGGCCTCGATAGCCTGCAAACGTGCCGAGCTTCCGCTCAATGTTGTGTCCTCCTGGAAATTGCTTGGTTGCTTGCGCAGAGGTCGCGACGCAGCCTCCCGCGCTCGGGTCATCGGACCCACTATGCAAAGAGCGCGCCCTGCTTAGCCGAAATAAGATTGTTAACGGTTACGACGGCCCTTTATCAGAACCGCAGTCCGAAGTGCCTAATTTCGATGACAGTGCCGAGTAGTTGGGCACTGGGTCAGACCATGGATGGAGGCATTGCAGGCTTGGGGAGATGGCTCATGGTTCGACCGGCGCTGACAGCTGCAGGACTGGCCGCACCTCGATGCTCCCGAGTTTCGCCATCGGAATCTTCGCAGCCACCTGGAGGGCTTCATTCATGTCCTTGGCGTCGATGAGAATGAAGCCACCCAAATGCTCCTTGGTCTCGGCAAAGGGGCCATCGACGATGGACGCCTTGCCCTTCCGGACCCGCACAGTCTTGGCGGCGCTTACTGGCTGGAGGGCCTCGGCAACCATGTAGTGGCCGCTTCTGCGCAACGCGTCATCGTAGGCCATCGACTCGCGGTCGAGAGTCGCGCGCTCGCGCGCGGATAGGGCTTTCATTGCTTTCGGTTCAACGTAGACCGCACACAGGTATTTCATGGCTCATCCTCACGGGGTTTGTAATGTTCCATACACTGTTTAGTCGTTCGGCGGGGCCCGGAATCGACAATTCCAGCCAAAATCGTCCAGCCAGGTAGGGGAAAGTTCCCTTATCGGACCACGCCGGCTCGCTCGGGTTTACTTCGGCGCGCTCTTGTCTGAGCGGCCC
>Ga0074044_10003743_pt1 | contig 12841 bp, 12 predicted proteins | sample BogForMeECP23OM1_FD_94443 | JGI IMG/M metagenome (GOLD analysis project Ga0074044, IMG submission 94443) | Bog forest soil microbial communities from Calvert Island, British Columbia, Canada - Bog Forest MetaG ECP23OM1 | ecosystem: Environmental > Terrestrial > Soil > Wetlands ...
AGACGCAACGTTCGATCATTCGCCTCCTGGGCCTGGACCCGCGGACCTACGGGCTGGCGTAGCCGGTTGTCCGGCCCGCTGGAAATTGCCGGGAAATTGCCGCGACCACCTACGGAAAGTAAGCTACGACGGCTACTCCAAGGCATTTCAGGAGCCGTACAAGTACGGCGACCCGGTTCCGGCGAACTGCGCCAAGTACGTCGAGCTGCGATACCGCATGCTTCAGGTGTACTACGACGCCATGTACGAGGCGCACACGTCGGGGATGCCGATCGCCCGGGCGCTCTTCCTCAACGACCCTCAAGACGCGAACACATACGACTACTGTGACACTCAATTCTACGTCGGCGACAACGTGCTGGTGGCGCCCATCGTGGCTGGCCCGGGGCTGTGGACCCGTGAGGTCTACCTGCCGGCACCGTCGCAGTGGTACGCCTACCAGGACAACCAGTCGCCGCTCTTGCAGCCGGTCGATCCCGGCCTCGTGCAGGGATACTACGCTGACTTGACACTCGTCCCCGTGTACATCAGGGCCGGGGCCGTGCTGCCCATGCTGGAGCTGGAGCAGTTCGTGGGACAGTTGCCCTACAACCCGCTGACCTTGAACATCTATCCTGGCCCGGAGAGCACGTACCGGCTGTACCAGGACGACGGCACCACCGTCGGTTACGTTGGCGGCGTCTTCCGGCTCACCGAGGTCTCTCACGGCACCGACGCACAGGGGCAGTGGGTTCGTGTTCTGCGCGTGCAGGATGGCTACCAGCCGCCGGCACCGTTTTACTACATCGGGCTGCTGCAGCCGCCCAGCCCGACCCCCGCCGCGCCCACGACGGTGACCGTCGGGGGCAACTCCATTCCGTACCTGGGCAACAATCCACAGGCTCTGACCGCCTCGACCGTCAATGCTTACTATTACAACAGCAACCTCAACATCACCTTCATCAAGGTCTTCGACACCCAGTCCGACGTGACCGTCCTTGCGTCTTGATCTCCCGCCCCGCCATCTCCGGCCCCGGTCCCGAGGGGCTTCGCGGGGTCAGATGGGCTTCGTGGGGTCAGCGCCGGTTCTCGGGAGGCGAAGGCGGCCGGGATCGACGAGGTCGACAGTCGCTGGCTGCCCTCGCTGGCTGACTTCCTCGTGCCGGTGAAGGGCGCGGAAGGGGCCACCCACCTTCTGGCACCAAGGAAACGTGGGTGGCCCCCAACGTCAACCCACCTCAGAAGGCGGCTCCCTCCCAGGTCCATGCCGACCTTCAGGCCCGCCTCGGGGGAGCTGGATGCCCTCCGTCGGTGCCGAGAGTGGCTGGAACAGCTGGACCGCGGGGAACTTGTCGTGGTTAATATTCGGCCCGAGACCGATTCGGAGACCGAAGACGTCTCATTCGATCGCCCCGTGTGCTTCGGGTGCTGGCCCGCATCATCGCCGACCTCGACGAGCTGGCCGGTCGCCCGCCGCTGACCGCCGCGGAGGAAGCCAAAGTCGAGAACGCCGAGGCCCGGCGCGTCCGCCACCGCCGACGCTTGGCAGAGCCGAGCCCGCCGCCGAAGCGGTTAAGCATGCGGGAAGAACGGGCGATGCTGCGGGCCTTGCTGGACCTCCCGCCGTCCGAGCGGGGCTGAACCAGCCCGGTGCGGGCCCTCTTGTGGGGATGTTTCGCCCCCCCCGGCACCCGGCTGCGCGTTCTGTCCCAAGAAGCGCAGTCGGCCACCCCGCCCCTCCGAAAGCCATCCAACCGCCCCCCAACCCGGTCTGCCTTCGGCCTCGACGCCGCCGCGGTCCCGTGCCCGTCGTCATCCCGGGTTGGCCAGTCGAGCGGCCCGTGGCTGGTCGTCACCCGGCTTCCCCGGGGGTCCGGAGGCCCAGCAGGACAAGGCTCAAGAAGCGAGGGACAGGGTCTGTAGGCATGCCGGATCGCTCGAAGCCCGCCGGGGCGCATGGCCGGAGCTCGGCGCTTCAGGACATCGTGATCCCACCCGAACCATCCGGCCGCTCCGGCCTGGGGTCGGGGGACACCAGAGGGAGGTGGACCGTGAACCGCGTCCCCCGGTCGAGCTCGGATTCGAACTCGATCCGGCCACCGTGCAATTGCACGATCCCGTAGACGATCGACAGCCCCAGACCCGTCCCCTGGCCGACCTGCTTGGTCGTGAAGAACGGCTCGAAGATCCTGTCGCGGATGGAGGGATCGATCCCCTTTCCGGCGTCGATCACCGCCAGCGTCACTCCCCCTTCAGGTTCCAACCGGGTGCGGATCGTGACCGTGCCGCCTTGTGGGCTGGCATCGATGGCGTTGGTCAGCAAGTTGAGGACGACCTGGTTGAGCTTGGCCGGATAGCAGGTGATGTGCCGCAACGGTTCCAGATCGGTCACAATCTCCACCTGCTTCTGCCGGGCGGCCACCCGCGCGATCCCCAGGGTAGTCGCGATGCTCTCGTTGAGGTCGATCTCCTTCCGTTCGGCCTCGTGCAACCGGGCGAAGTCGCGTAGATCTTTGACGATCTGCTCGATCCGCTTCAGACCCTCGGTGGAACGTGTGGCCAGGCTCTCGACGTTCATCAGGGTGTAGGCCAAGTCCATCTGCTCGGCCAGGGCTCGGATCCGAGCCAGCAGCTCGGGCCGCGATTGGTCGAGCGATTCGTCCGCTTCCTGGTAGAGCTGGATCAGGTCGCGCAGGTGGCCCAGATCGCGTTGCAAGATCGCCAGGTTGTTGCGGACAAAGGCCAGTGGATTGTTGACCTCGTGGGCCACGCCCGCGACCATGCGCCCGAGGGCGGCCAGCTTCTCGGACTGCACCATCTGGCTCTCCAACTGCTTGAGTGCCTCGTGGGCGGCACGCTCGGAACGGGCGATTTCTTCCAGGAGGATGTTCTGTCGCCTCAGGCGTTCCTCGGCACGCCTCCGCTCGGTGATGTCGCGGAGGATCACGATCACGAGCAATCCCCGGGCGGTCTCCAGGGGGCTGAGGGTCAGCTCGGTGGGGATCTCCGCACCGCTCTGATGCCGGGTGGCGACCTCCAGGCCAACGAGCGCCTTGCGGGGGGGCGGTTGCTCGACATATGCCCGGCGCATGAGCTCATGGCGCGCACGTAGCGGCTCGGGGATCAGCACTGCCACCGGTTGCCCGAGCAACGTGTCGCGGGTGTAGCCGAACATCCGCTCGGCCTGCCGATTGAGCCGGACGATGCGCCCGTCGCCGCCGGCGATCACGATGGCGTCGGCCGCCGATTCGAGCAGGTTCCGCGCCTCGGCCAGAGCCTGTTCGAGCTGAGTGGACTGTTCCAGGATCGTCGGCTCGGCCACCTCCAGCAGTTGCTCCAGCGCCGCGATCCGTGAGGCCTGGGTTTCGGCCTCGCCGACGATCGACGCGGCCGCCACGGGCGTTGCGGCCTTCGCCGTGAAAACCGGGCCGTTGACGAATGGCAACAGGGCGATCTTCACACAGAGGGCCAGCGGCCGGAATAGCTCGGCCGTGCTCCGCGGGATCGGCACCCGCGAGAACAGGGTCGTGATCCCGCGCGATCTTCTGCCCTTCATCGATCACTGCCTCGTGCCCGCTCCGGACTCCGAAATCCCACACATCTTGATCGAAACTCCGCATTACTGCTGGATCAAAGATCGCCTGCATGTCGGAGCCAACGTCCTGGACGTGGGGGCTAACATCAGCCTGTTCTCGATCATGATGGCCAGGCGGATCAAGTACGGGCTGATCGGCGGTGTCCACTCGTTCGAGCCCAGTCCGAGATCTCGGCGCGACCTGAATCGGATGCTGACCTGCAATCAGATCCCTAACGTCACGGTCCACGCCGAGGCGGTGGCCGACCGCTGCGGCAAGGCGACCTTCCACGATATCCAGACCAACAACGTGACCCGAGAGGCGAGTCACTTGTCCATGCCCGGACGTGAGGGGTTTGGAGGTTCCTTGCCCCAGTCCCCGGTGGAAGTCGATACGATCGACCTGGACACATTCACCGAAAAGCACAGTTTCAACCCGCACTCATCAAGATCGACGTCGAAGGGGCCGAGTTCCTGGTGCTTGAGGGAGCCCGACGGTGCATCGAGCGACACAGGCCGACGCTGGTCATCGAGGTCCACGCCGACGAACATGGCAGGTTCGATACCGAGCGGCTTCACGCCTACCTCGAAGAGTACGGGTACGTCTATTATCGAAGGGACAAGACCTACTACTGCGAATAACTGATTCCGATCCAGGATCCGAGGGTATCGCGGCCGCCGCTCCAGTCTCGCACTGTCCCAGAGTCGACTGGATTGGTTTAAGTTACCTACACCGTAAATCCGATAGTTTCCCAATGAGGCATTGGATTCAAATCTCTCTATTGGAGATGGTATCCCGTGCCTTGTTGCCTATAGGGATGGGATGGCTCGCGGACAGGAGGTCCGAGGTGAGCGTGCACCCCGACGGGCCCGAAGTCGCCGAGGAATACCCCTCGGTCGTTGATCTCGTGCATCGAGTACGCTACCTGGAACAGCGAGTCACATCGTCCGAGCGCCGAGCCAGGAAATTAGCTGTCGAACTGGCCGAGCTTCGTGCATGCTTGGACGCGCCGTTCGAGAAAAGAAATGGGCTCTTGTTCATAGGCGGTTTCAAGCATAAACAAGATGTCGATGCCGTTCTCTATTTCGTGAACGCGATATTCCCGGAACTCCGGCGGACGCTCCCAGGCATTAGACCCCTTTAAGGGGAAAATGTGGTGCGATTGAGTCAAGTTTTGGGTCAACATACGATCGAACACATAAAACCCCCCTCCCCATTAAGTGGAGGGGGCACCTTGCTGCCGTTTTCCGTTCGTGGTTGCCGGCGTGCGGCGGGTTTGGTGTTTAGGATCGAGATGGTCCTGGACCGCTTTTGGTTATCGCGTGATGGCGTAAACCGGGACGGAATGGCTGCGATGTTGATTGTACTTGCGTCAGTTGGTTGGAGGCAAAGCCTCGCTAGGTTCTATGTGATCGGCAGCAACACTCCGGCTGAAATCCTCGAACTCGCGTCCGGAGATATCATCCAGACGGGCTATACGTTCCCGACGTCATCGGCTATTCTCGCGATCGCAGACTCTCGGTCGCTCCGCTTCGTTATGGCGCAGGGGTCAAGGGAAAGGTGAACATGAGCCTGGCATTCGGGCTGCCCGCGTTCGTTACGTCGGTCGCGGCGGAAGGAATGCAGTTGGTCGATGGGGAGGACGTGCTCATCGCCGACGATAAGGCTCGGTGTGGTGACGAAACGCCTGGAGTGCCAGGCTATGTTCCCCTGGCCTTCTATGTTCTCGGGATCGTCCTCGGGCACGGCCTCGTTTCGGCGAATCTTTCAAAGCGGAACAAAACATGATCATTACACAAACACCATTGCGGATCAGCTTCCTGGGAGGCGGCACCGATTACCCGGAACACTTCGAGAAGCATGGCGGAGCCGTCCTCGGCACTGCCGTGGATAAATCAGCCTACTTCAGCATGTCCCCATTCTTCAGCAAGATGTTCGATTATTCGATCCAGATCGCCTACCGCAAGGTCGAGTGTGTCTCGTCGATCGATGAACTCGAGCACGCACCCTTCCGCGAGTGCCTTCGCTGGGCAGGACTAACGAAAGACATCGAGATCAATCATGCCGCCGAGCTCCCGGCGTTCACAGGCCTGGGCTCGTCGTCGTCGTTCGTGGTGGGCCTGCTCAACACCATCTACGCATTTCGCCGCCGCCTGGTGCCGCGGCTCGACCTGGCTTACGAGGCGATCGAGATCGAACGCAAAGTCCTCAATGAGTCGGTCGGTTGCCAGGACCAAACGTTCGCCGCAGTCGGCGGATTCAATCTGATCGAGTTCCGGAGCATGGGCAACTTCGTGGTCCATCGCATTCCGTTCACGAACAGCCGGCTCGAGGAGTTCGAAGATCATCTGTTAGTCTTTTTCACTGGTATCAAGCGCAGGGCCGAGGAGCTCGCCGCACGCCAGGTGAAACGCGTGGGACAGAACCGGCAACGCCTTGTCGAGATGCGAGGGCTGGTTGACGAAGGATACGACGTTCTTGCTGGCGGAGGCGACCTGACGGCCTTCGGTGAATTGCTCCACAGATCGTGGCTGCTCAAGCGAGAGCTTGACTCGGCAATTTCCAACGACACCATCGACGAGGTGTACCAGGCCGGTCTCGAGGCGGGTGCACTCGGTGGCAAGCTACTCGGCGCCGGGGGCGGAGGGTTCCTGCTCCTCTTCGTGCCACCCGACCGCCGCGCGGCGGTCGAGCTGCGCCTCGGTCATCTTCAACAAGTGGATTTCCGCGTCAACGCCCCTGGTTCTCAGGTTGTGCACTGCGGAACCGACGGCCGGCAGAGGACCAGGATTCAGCGCAGGGAGGCCGTGTGAGCACGCACGAAACGTTGGCGAACTCGCCGGTTGTGATCCTGGCCGGAGGGCTGGGGACGCGCCTGCGCTCGATCGTCTCGGATCGCCCCAAGGCACTTGCCCCTATCGGCGAGCAGCCGTTCCTGGAGATCCAGATCGGTTTGCTTCGAGACCAGGGGGCGCGGCGGTTCGTGCTCTGCGTCGGCCATCGCGCCGAGCAGGTCCAGAACGTGCTGGGAGACGGGACGCGACTAGGTGTGAGAATTGATTACTCCGTCGAGCGCGAAGTGCTGCTCGGGACGGGTGGCGCTCTACGTCTTGCCGAGCCGTTCATCGAGTCTCACGCCCTAGTGCTCAACGGCGACACTTATCTGGCGGAGGACTACGGGAGGATCCTCGAGCACCATTTCGCGGAACGATCCGTCTGGAACGTCGTGGCGACGTTGACGCTGGCACGACTCGAGGAGGCCGAGCGCTTCGGCACGGTCCAGCTCGATTCTACCGAGCGCTTTGTCAGTGGATTCCACGAGAAGGTGCAGTCCCCCACGAGACGCGGATTCCTGAATGCCGGCGCCTACGTTGTCGAACGCGAATTGATCGAGTGGATCCCAGCGGGACGGCCATGCTCGCTGGAGCGGGAGGTCTTTCCGAACGCACTCGCGTCGAGTGCTCGGATCGCGTCATTCCCAAGCTCCCAACCCTTCTTCGATATCGGTACGCCCGGCGATTTCCAGAGGTTCCACGGCCTTTATCAGGCCTGGTCCGAGGAACGTCTCGAACCAACTCCGAGCCGGCGCGCGGGCTAGTTCCCGGATCCCAGGACACAGCCTCTGGTCTTTACCACGCATCTGTTCATCTTTTATTACCTTTCGCTTTTTCGCCCCGGCGTGGAGTTCGTGACGGGACCCGGACTGCTCGACGCAACTCGTCTCCGACTGCGGAAGCGGGAACTGATCGAGGCAGGTGAGAAGCGTCTCGAAGCCGGGCCCGTAGGAAATCGGCTTGACAGCCCGTTCCCATTCGGCGACAACTGCCGGGCACCAGGGATCAGGAGAGGAAGCCGAGAGGCTGTTGCCCGGCGGATTGCAGAGCCTTGGAGAACCTGCCGACTAGCCCGCTCCCCAAGGGGCGGCTCAGGGCTTACTGGGCCCGCATGACGCGTATCATGGCCCCGCGGGGCGCTCTCCTGACCACATCGGCGACGTTCACGGAAGGACGGACCCATGTCGACTCGAGTATTAATTACCGGCGGGGCCGGCTACATCGGCTCTGTCCTCGTGCCAGCCTTGCTCCAAGAGGGCCATCGGGAAGGCAAAGGGGACATTGCTATTCACGGCGAAAGGCTGGATAATCCAGGGCAAATGCAAATTTGCCCACACTGCCTATTCATGTGCGGGCAATAGCAATGTCCCCTTTGGCTGCCAATCATCCAGCGCCCCGACACACCAAAGATCGCCTGGGTACGCAAGGCAGAACCACGACCGGCTATCAGCCGGAATGGCGCGCTTATCCGCGAACGCGACCCAGCCCAAGCAGCAGCAGGATCCAGAGCGCCGAGGCGGCCTCGCGGGTGTTGATCTTCGACGCGCCGGACCGCCGGTTCTCGAACAGGATTGGAGTCTCCCCGATCCGGCAGCCCACTCGCTTGCACCAGTAGAGGATCTCCTCCTGGAATGAATATCCCCGCGAGCGCACCTTGCTCAGGTCGATCTGGGCGAGCTTGCTGACGCGGTAGCAGCGATAGGCCCCGCTGTTGTCCTTGCTCGTGAGGCCCAGCAAGACCCGTGCGTACCAGTTGATGCCGGAGCTCATGAACTTCCGCTTGAACGTGAATCCTCCCTCGACTCCGCCGCCCGGCACGTAACGCGAACCGATCATCACGTCGTGATCGCGCATGCCATCGAGCAGGGCCGGGATGAACCGGGGAGGGTGGCTGAAGTCGGCGTCGAGGTTCAGCAGATAGTCGTACTGGTTGCCGACCGCGAAGGAGATGGCCTCCAGCATGGCTGTGCCCACACCGAGCTTGCCCGGCCGGTGCATCACGTGAATCGCGGGTAGCTCCACCGCGAGCTCATCGGCGATCTTGCCGGTCCCATCGGGGGAGTTGTCATCGATGATCAGGATCGAACTTCGAGGCGCGAACTGGCGGATCGTCTGGACCAGGGGCTGTAAGTTCCCCGCCTCGTTGTAAGTCGCCAGCGAAACGAGAAGCCTGGTTTCAGGTTTTGACTGTGACTCAATGGTATCTGACACGGTAAGGTCATCCGGGTTAACGGTGTGCGGCTGGTCCCTTAGCAGCGGTGCTCGACCGATGTCAGATTATCTCCGGCAAACGGGATGCGCCAAGTCGAGTCGCTCGCTGACTCTCAGAAAACCTGCCAAGAACCCAGTCAACCTGGAACCAGCAACCGAGGATGGGTGGCTTGAAGTCAACCACCCCATAGCTAAAGCTAGGGGCTTGGACCTGTACTAAGTCGCTTGGACGACTACTTTGCGGTTGGTGGTTCAAACGCTGGGTCCATGCCACTTTGCGACGAGTGCTTCGACGTCAGGCGCCTGCGTCCGATCTGATCGTTGTACCGATGAGCCGCATTATCTCACACCAGCCCGGCCTTGGGACGCCGGACGAGGTGTTGGGCGACGGGGACGGGACCGACGGTGGCGTCGGCGAGAAGAGGCTGAGGGGGATGGGGATGGGCTTGGCCGAGATCGGCGCGCAAAAAAATACCGTAGCGGTCTGCCCAAAGAGGTTGGCGCTCCCGAAACCGGGATTCGTCGCAAGCGACCTTCTGACGCCCCAGGGCAAAGACCTCAATCCCTGGTACTTGAAGCAGAGCTTAACCGCCACGGCAATGTCTATTCTGACGCGCTCTGGGTCATAGTCAAGGCGCTGCCGATGCGTTTTTTTTGCCACCCGATCGCGAGCCGAGAAAGGATCAATACAGGTCGAGTTGATCCGCGACACTGACGTTCCTTCCTAACGCGGCAGAGCCGCAACCAAGAGGGATTGTGACGCGCACACAACGAACCCTCCGAGATTCATGAATATTGATGTAATTTCTCGTGGCGTTCACCCGGCATTAAAGGCTCAATTGAGCAAGTCGCTGGACAAAACCAGCGGTTGTTACGGGTGCAGGACAAGGGCCTGACCAGAGCATTAAGCTATTCGCAAATCGGGACTTATCTCGGCATAGACACCCGATCACATGCACGCCCCGATCACCATGCGGGCGCTGCAGCGGGGGCTGCACGTCTACACTCAGAAGCCCCTGACCCAGACCCTGTACGAGGCCCGGCAGCTCACCCGGACGGCCCGCGAGCAGAAGCTGGTCACCCAGATGGGTATCCCAGATCCATTCGCACGAGATCCACCGGATGGTGGTGGCCACACTTCAGGGAAACGCGATCGGCAAAGTGAAGGAGGTCCATAGCTGGAGCGGCAAGTACTGGGGCGACCCCGACCCCAGGCCCGACCGCAGCGACCCGGTGCCCGCCGAGCTGAGCTGGGATTCCTGGCTGGGGGTTGCCGCGGCGCGGCCCTTCATCGCCGGATATTACCATCCTGGCGAGTGGAGGAAGCGGCTCGACTTCGGCACCGGGACCTTTGGTGACATGGGGTGCCACATCCTCGATCCGGTGTTCACCTCGCTGGCCCTGACAGCACCGAACTCGCTGCGGTCGGAAGGCGGTGCCGCCAGCAAAGATAACTGGGGGATCGATAGCCAGGTGCGCTTCCTCTTTCCGCGCACGAGGTACACGACAGCGACGCTCACGCTCTTCTGGTACGACGGTGGGAAGCAGCCCTCGGGGCCGATCAAGACCCTGATCGGCGAGCGGCCACTCTCGGACCAGGGCTCGATCTACATCGGCACCGAGGGCGTGCTCTATTCCCCGTACATCGATGTCCCTGTGCTGCTGCCTGCCGAGCGGTTCAAGGAGTACAAGCTGCCCAGCCCCGGCGGCACCGATCACTACCTCCAGTTCGTCGAGGCCTGCCGCGGCAATGGCAAGACCTCGGCGTCCTTCGACTACTCCGGTCCGCTCACCGAGTCGGTCCTCCTTGGCTGCCTGGCGACCCGATTTCCCGGGACTACCCTCGAGTGGAACGCCGCCAACCTGACGTTCACGAACCACACCGAGGCCAATCGCTTCATCCGCCGCCAGTATCGCAGGGGTTGGGAGGTGGAGGGGCTGTAGCTGAGAGGGGGATGTACCTGTGGCATCTTCTTGGCCGCGATGCCGTCCGCGTTCTCGGGCACCTTCCGCGGGACCATTTTGTTCGTAGCGGTCGCTCGCTATCTGAGCACGCCCTCCGCCACTTGGTTCTCCCACAATCGTCTGACCGACCGGGGAAGCTTGGATTCCGTGGCGGCGATCGAGCCCGATTACGGGACGGTCAATCGCGGGCCTCTCCGACGCCGACGAGGGCGGGGACGTCGATGTGCTCGCCGCTGGACCAGCGGCTGCCGTTGCGGACGACCTGGTGGTACAGCGTGTCGCGTTCGATCGGCACCCGGCTGGCCTCGGTGATCAGGCGGCGAATCTCAGCGACGGTGGCTTCCTGCGGCGTCTCGGCGCCGGCGTCGTGATAAATCTTCTCGTGTACGACGGTTCCGTCGAGATCGTCGGCTCCGAACCAGAGCGCGACCTGGGCCGTCTTGAGACCGAGCATTACCCAGTAGGCCTTGATGTGCGGGAAGTTGTCGAGCATCAGGCGGCTGATGGCCATCGTCTTCAGGTCCATCACGCCCGATGGCTTGGGTATGTGAGCCATCTCGGAATTGTCGGGATGAAAGGCCAGGGGGATGAACGTCTGGAACCCGCCGGTCTCGTCCTGAAGCTCGCGCAGGCGGATCAAGTGATCGATCCGGTGCGGGGGCTTGTCGATGTGGCCGTAAAGCATGGTCGCGTTCGAATGCAGCCCCAGCCGGTGGGCCGTGCGGTGGACGTCGAGCCACTCCTCGGTCGAGGCCTTGGCGCCGCAGATCTGCGCGCGAACCTCGGGATGGAAGATCTCGGCTCCGCCGCCCGGCAGACTGCCCAGCCCGGCGTCAATCAACTGCCTGAGGACCTGCTCGGTGGAGAGCCGGGAGATCTTGGCGAAGAACTCGATCTCGACCGCCGTGTACGCCTTGACGTGAATCTCGGGGGCCGTCTCCTTGATCCACCGCACCACGTCCACATAGTACGTGAACGGCAGCTTGTGATGCAGGCCGCCGACAATGTGCAGCTCCGTCGCCCCCCGCTCGCTGGCCTGCGTGGCCCGATCGATCACCGCGGCCCGATCCAGCACGTAAGCCTTGGCCTCGTTCAGGTCGGCGCGGAAGGCGCAGAAATCACAAGTGTACACGCACACGTTTGTCGGATTGATGTGCGTATTGACATTATAATATCCGAAATTGCCGTTGTACCGCTCGCGTACCAGGTTGGCCATCGCGCCCAAGGCGAACAGATCGTTGGAGGCTTCCAGGGCCAGGCCGTCGTCGAGGCTGAGCCGCTTGCCGGCTTCAACCTGCTCGCGGATCGCATCCAATCGGGTCAACTCGCTCGGCATGCCTTCACCCTGCCTCTCATGCATTATCCGTCATGAATTTGCGGGAATCTGACGGCTACCCTCAATCCATCCAAGTTGTGGCAAGGTCTCCTGACCTTGCCACTTCGCCGACCGAAGGTCTCCAACCCCAACGGGAGACCTGCGGTCCGGCAGACGGCGGGGTCTGGAGACCCGCGCCGAACACCCTTTTCCGAGATTTTAGGCGAAACTGAAGCGATCATCAACCTGCGATGAACAAATGACGGCCTTGAGAGTTATTGGACCCTCACAACACCAGGTCCGCCAGCCCGAAAAGGAATAGCCCCATGCTGATGATGACATTGACGTGGAAGAAGGCCAGGTTGACCCGGGTCAGATCGTCGTGGCGGACCAGGGCGTGCTCATAGAAAAGCAGCACGGCCACGGCGGCGATACCGACGAAGAAGATCTTGCCCAGCGGATAAGTCAGTTCCAGGCCGGCCAGGGAGAGGATCATGAACGCGTGACAGAGCGCCGCCAGGCGCAGAGCCGCGGGCACGCCGAGCCAGGAGGGCACGCTCTTCAGGCCAGCCTGGTTGTCGAACTCGACATCCTGGCAAGCGTAGATGATGTCAAACCCGGAGACCCAGCAGAGCACGGCCAGGGCCAGCAGCACGGGCGGCCACGCGATCCCGCCCCGCAGGGCGATCCAGGCGGCGACCGGGGCCAGGCTCAGTGATGCCCCCAGCCAGAAATGGGCCAGGCTGGTGAACCGCTTCGTATAGGAATAACCAAGCAGCCAGATCAGGACCGGAACCGACAGCAGCAGGGGCCAGCGATTGGGCAGAAAGAGCAATGTCGAGGCGATGAACGCCACGGCGCAGAGACCGGTGAAGAGCGCCACCGACCGCACCGAGAGCCGCCCGGTGGGCAGGTGGCGTCCCGCCGTCCGCGGATTGAGAGCGTCGTAGTCGCGGTCCACC
>Ga0074044_10003745_pt1 | contig 12836 bp, 11 predicted proteins | sample BogForMeECP23OM1_FD_94443 | JGI IMG/M metagenome (GOLD analysis project Ga0074044, IMG submission 94443) | Bog forest soil microbial communities from Calvert Island, British Columbia, Canada - Bog Forest MetaG ECP23OM1 | ecosystem: Environmental > Terrestrial > Soil > Wetlands ...
AAGAGCAGCCCTCTGTGTGACGCTCGCTCACCGCCCAAGGGCGAAGCGGTGGAGAGCGGCTGCCTAACTAATTAGGCTGCGTATGCCATTTGTTGATTGGCAATTATCATTTTGCACGCGATTACAGGTGTGTGCACCCTGGCATGCCTCTTGGCCGCAAGCATCTCCGTCGAAGCCGTGACGCCCCCACTGGTGGGATAGGCCTTTAAAGAACTACTTCTATTCTCGGCGGGATAATACAGGAAGTCAAATGTCTAATCATCGCCTCGCGCAGCACCCTTTTCTACTGGCTCGCACCCTTCCTCATCACCCTTAGTCGATCGTTATCTTCGCCGAGACGAACTTCTTGCCATCACTGACCGAGGTGGCTGTCACCGTCACACTCCCGCCAGCCGGAACCGCCGACGGCGCCTGGTACGAGGTTGGAACATTGCTCGCTATCGGGTCTGGACTAAACGAGCCGCATTGCTGCGCCGGAGCGCACGTGAACTGCACACCCTCATTTTTCAGATCGTTACTGACCACTGCGGCAATTCCCACCGTAGCACTCGTCGCCAGCCCCGCTGGAGGCGGGAATGAGGTGCTGAATGCAATCGAAATCGGCGGATTCTGATACGTCGGAACGCCACAGGCGACCACCAGAAGTATCGCGACCGTCACCACGATGGTCGCCACCATAACCAGAAAATTCCGTCGGGAAAAAATCATCGAATGATTCGTTTCGCGTGGCAAAGCCGAGTCTAGCACGGAAAACCCCCTTGCAAACCATCTCCCACCGCTCGCGGCTACCAACTCGGCGGGGCCCGAGATCCAAATCCGCGATCGCCTCTGAGATCGGGGGGGGTACAGATCGGGCCATCCTACAGAAAAATCCGGCCGTCTCATCGCACGGTGCCCGGGAACCACATGAAAAGCGGACCCGACCACACCCGATGACACCATTAGCCCCGTCCTTCCCCCGCCTTCCACTTGTAACCAAATTGTAAAATTCGTGTCACTTTCTATCTCGAAATGAGTGAATAACCCAAGATCAGGCTAGAGTTTAGGGGTATGATTCATTCCGGTTACGGATGGGGGCGGCTGTGAGCAAGAATCCATCTTCAGTGGCACTGGCAGAGGCGGAAACAATGGTAACGGTTCCGGCGAGCGCGGAACGCATCCTGGTGATCGAGGATGACCGCGCCGTCCAGAAAGCCCTCAAGCGATTGTTTGAGGCTGAAGGCTTCGCCGTCGACATTGCCGGAAACGGCGCCGTCGGTCTGGAAATGTTTCGCCTGGCCCCGCCCTCCGTTCTAGTGCTGGATCTGAGCCTCCCAGGCACGCCTGGCCAGGACGTCTGCCGCGAGATCAGCCAGGCCGCCCCATCCCTCCCGATCATTATTCTGAGCGCCCGCACCGAGGTCATGGATAAGGTGCTGCTCCTGGAGTTAGGCGCGCACGACTATGTAACCAAGCCGTTCAGCCCGCGCGAACTTCTGGCTCGAGTGCGTACCGCAATGCGCCGTTCGCAATCCCTGCGCACTCCCCTGACTGAGACTTTTGTCTTTGCCGACGTGAAAGTTGATTTCACCAAAATGGAGCTGTGGCGCGACGGTAACCTGGTGCAGCTGACCTCGCAGGAATTCAAGGTTCTCAAGTTCATGATCCAGAATGCCGAGCGTGTGCTCTCCCGTGAGGAATTGCTCAACCACGTCTGGGGCTACCGCAACTATCCCAGTACGCGGACGGTCGACAATCACATCCTCCGCCTGCGCCAGAAACTGGAGAAAGATCCAGCCAACCCCTTGCACTTCCGGACAGTGCACAGCTCGGGTTACAAGTTTGTGCCGTAGCGGAGCGAGGTCGTAGCTAAGAGGTCAAAGGTAACAGGTCACTTTGCCGAGGGTGAAATTGTCTTGCTCCTCACCTCTGCAATCTGACCTCTCACCTCAAATCTTGCTGCATAACCCTTCGAGGTTCTAACCATGGGCGTAATTCGCTTGCGGACCAAGTTCCTGCTCTCCATGGTTGCCGTGTCCGCCGCATTAACCTTCACTACTCTTCTGGTTGTACGGCGCACCGTGCAGCAGGAAGTCCGTCTCGGAATCCAGCACGACCTCGAAAACTCCGTCTCCGCCTTTCACAGCTTTCAGCAGCAACGGGAAGTCACACTGGAGCGCTCCGCCGCACTCCTCGCCGACCTGCCCAATGTTCGCGCGCTGATGACCACCCACGATCCCGCAACGATCCAGGATGCGTCCCGCGACCTCTGGCAACTGGCTGGCAGCGACCTCCTGGTGCTCGCCGACTCTTCTGGCAAGGTTATGGCCCTCCAGGCCTCCCCCAAAGAAGTTACCGCTCAAGAGGGAGAGGATTTTTTCCAGAAAGTCGTGTCGCGCGAAGAAACCCGTCACTGGTTGTACGTCAATGGACACCTCTACGAAGTTTTCTTGCAGGATATCTATTTCGGTCCCGCCAGTGGTCACCAGCTTCTCGGATACCTGCTTCTCGGTTATGAAATCGACGATCATGTTGTCCGCGACCTGAGCCGCGTGGCCGCCAGCGAAGTCGCATTTCGTTACGGTAACTCCATTGTCCGCAGCACTCTCAAGCCCGCTCAGGAATCCGAACTCCTGCAAGTCCCTCCCAGAACCCCCGCCGGCGGACCACCCCAGGGCGATCAGATTCGCCTCGGTGAAGAGCGTTTTCTCGCAACCTCCGTAGACCTGCCTACCCCCGGCACATTGTCGCTCAACCTCTGGGTGCTGAAATCCTTCGATCAGGCAACCGCATTTCTCCGCAGTTTGAATGAATTATTGCTGGCTCTCGGATTAACCGCACTCCTCGCTGGCAGCCTCCTCGTGTTCCTCATCTCCCATACCTTCACCCGTCCGCTGGAGAATCTGGTGGCCGGCGTTCGCGCCCTTGAGCTGGGCGACTATGAGTACCCGCTGCACGCCCGCGGCGAAGACGAAGTGGCGGAAGTCACCGGTACCTTCGTCCGCATGCGAAAAACCCTCCAGAAAACGCATAGGGAACTGCTCGACGCCGAACGCCTGGCTACCATCGGCCGCATGGCTAGCTCCATCTCCCACGATCTGCGCCATTCCCTGGCTGCGGTCGTTGCCAACGCCGAATTTCTTTGCGAAAGCAACCTGACCCCCGGCCAGCGCGAAGATCTCTATGCCGAAATACGAATCGCCGTCAACCAGATGACCGAACTCATCGAATCTTTGCTGGAATTCTCCCGCACCCGCGAGTCCTTGCGCCCCTCCTACGGCGACGTGCGCTCGGCCGTCGAGCGCGCCGTGCAGGGCGTCAAAGCCCATCCCGAATTTCAGCGCATTCGCATCCGCATTTCCGGCGAGGGATCCAGCGAGGGTTGGTTCGATTTCAGGAAGCTGGAACGCGCTCTCCTCAACCTGTTGTTGAACGCCTGCGAGGTTGTCCCGCCCGAAACCGGAAAAATCGAGATCGGCCTCCGGCGCCACAGCGATACTTTGGAAATTCGCATCGCCGACAACGGTCCCGGAATTCCCGACGCCATCCGCGACCGCCTGTTCGAGCCTTTCATAAGCCATGGCAAGGAAAACGGAACCGGCATGGGCTTGACCGTGGTGCAGAAGATTTTGCAGGATCACGGCGGTGAGGTTGCCGTGGAAAAAACCTCAGCCACCGGAACGATATTTCGCGTAAATATTCCGCTGAATCACACAACAGAAAGCGCTATGACCGCCCCTGCCGGCTAAGCGCTAAATTACGTTGGCGTTTTAGCGCCTGAGGGTTCGCCGTTAGCGCCCTCCACCAGTTTTTACGCTAGAGTCGGAATCGCTTAGTTACTTGTTGGACTTCAAGCAATACCGAAATTTCAGTTTCGACCACAGTCACTGGCAGGAGGCTCCATGATTCGCAGTCAGGCAAGCAGCTTATTGCGTTGGGCAATGCTGATGGGCATAACCGCGTGGACCGCAGCAGCCGTGGCGCAGAACCCTCATAATCCTAGCCAGCCGCCATCGCCGCCCACCTCCCTCAACGACTCAATCCGCGACCTGCAACAGCAGGTCCGCGATTTGCAGGCCGCCGTCGCCGGCATGCGCGACGATTGGCGGCAGGCCCGCGCCGAGACCGCTGAACTGCGCCGCGAGCTTGATGAAGTTCGCGCTCCAGTCGAGCCTCATCCCGTTCTTCTGACCAACGCCGTGCTCACTCCCGCCAGTCATCCATCCCTCGCCAACTCGCTGCAAGATGAGAAAACTCCGCCGAAGTCAGAACAGAAAAACTCCGACCACGCCGCCAGTATCGAAGAAGAATATCAGCTGCTCAGCGGCAAGGTTGACGATCAATATCAGACCAAAGTCGAGAGCGCATCCAAATACCGCGTACGCCTCTCCGGCATCGTTTTGATGAATCTCTTCAGCAATCAGGGAGTGGTTGATAACATCGATCTCCCCACCCTCGCCTTTGCTCGCCCCCCCGGCGATTCCGGTGGAAGTTTCGGCGCCACCCTTCGCCAGTCGGAGATCGGCTTCGAAGCCTTTGGCCCGACCGTCGCCGGCGCTAAAACGAAAGCGGATTTACAACTCGATCTGGGCGGCGGTTTCGCGTCCGTTCCGAACGGTGTCAACTCCGGACTGGTGCGTTTGCGCACCGCCACCATGCGCATGGACTGGGCCAATACCTCCGTCGTCGTCGGCCAGGATCCAATTTTCTTCTCCCCCAATTCGCCGACATCGTTTGCCACACTCGCCATTCCCGCTCTCTCCTCTGCCGGAAACCTCTGGGGCTGGATCCCGCAACTCCGTGTCGAGCACAAACTGTCGCTCAGCGAAGATTCCAACTTGCTCTTCCAGGCAGGCATCCTCGATCCCGTGACCGGCGAAACGCCCTATGCAGCGTATGATCGCCTGGCCGGTCCCGGCGAGGCTTCGCGGCAGCCCGCCTATACCTCCCGAATTGCTTGGACTCGTACGATCGACGGACAACCTCTTCGCCTGGGAGTTGCCGGATACTACAGCCGCCAGGACTATAATTTCAACCGGAATGTCGATGGCTGGGCCGCGATGACCGACCTGGATTTGCCCCTCACTCATCAGTTTTCTCTGAGCGGAGAGTTCTATCGCGGCCGGGCTCTTGGCGGACTCTACGGCGGAGTTGGACGAAGCGTCCTGTTCAGCGGCGATCCCACCCTATCGTCGACCCAGATCCAGGCCCTGAATTCCATCGGCGGCTGGGCCCAGCTCAAATACCACCCCGCCATCAAATGGGAGTTCAATGCCGCATTTGGTATCGATAACCCCTACGCCAGCGACCTGAAATATTTTCCCTACGCAGAGAACTACGGCAATCAGGCGCTGGCAAGAAACTTGGGCAGCCTCGTGAACACGATTTACCGCCCCCGCTCTGATCTTTTGTTTTCCGCCGAGTATCGTCATCTCACAACCTATTCACTCGTCAACGGCGGCAACGGTGCCGGCCAGCTCAATCTCATGATGGGAGTTCTTTTCTGAGCGCAAGGTAGAATCGCTACAATCAGGCGCACACGATCATTACGGGGAGGCACAAACCGGAAGGGCACGGCTTCAGCCCTGCCGCCAGACGTCGCGACCGAACCGGCTTTAGCCGCTGCGGTGCCGTACTCTGCACCGTCGCGAAAATGATTGGATTGTAATTCGAGTCTTAACCATGATCTACAGAACCATCCTGCTCGCCATCGCGTTGTTGTCGGCGGACTGGTGTGTCTCACAAGCGCAGCCGCTGTCGGCGACCACCTCCGTGCGCGGCCGCGTCGAGGTCGCGGCCGCTGCCGCGAACTCGCGCCACGCAATTCCCGCGACCGTAGTGTGGCTGACACCGGCTTCCGCCGGCCAGGACCCTCCCTCGATGCCGAATTCATCGCCCAGTCCCGCGCCCAACCTGCGCCTCGTGCAGAAAAACAAGAGCTTCGAGCCCCATATCCTCGTCGCCCCCGCCGGTTCCCTCGTCGAGTTTCCCAATCGCGATCCCTTTTTTCATAACGTCTTTTCACTCTTCGAAGGCAAGCGCTTCGATCTCGGCCTCTACGAAGCCGGTTCATCGCGCATCGTGCGCTTCGATCGTCCCGGAATCAGCTACATTTTCTGCAACATTCATCCCGAAATGAGCGCCGTCGTGATTACCCTCGCTACCCCGCTCTATGCCGTCGCCAATCCCGACGGACAGGTACTCCTCACCGGAGTCCCCTACGGTCACTACACGCTGCACGTTTGGAGCGAAGGCTTGGGTCCGGAGAATACCCAGCCGCTTTCCCGCGAAATCACCATCGGAGAAAATTCCTCGTCGCTCGGAGTCATCCGCGTTCCGGCCGTCAATGGCCAAAGCACCGCCCACAAGAATAAGTATGGACGAGAATACGACGACCCCACTCCCAACAACTCGCTCTATGAGCAGCAACGATAGAGGAAATAAAATAAACCAATGAAGATCGATAAACTCCTCGACCGCTATCGCATCCAACACGGAAAACACTTCCGCCTCAAAGATCACGATCCCGCCGATACTCACGGTCTGAAGTCGGAATTGAAACCCCTCGCCAAGGAACTCCTCGCCGATGGCGTCAACAAACTAGCCGAACTCCAGGACATTCTCGCCGCCCAGGACCGTTGGGGCCTGCTGCTGATTTTTCAGGCGATGGATGCGGCCGGCAAAGACGGAACCATCAAGCACGTCATGTCGGGAGTCAATCCGCAGGGAGTTGAGGTCTGGTCTTTCAAGGCTCCGTCAGCCGAAGAACTGCAGCATGGCTATCTATGGCGTACCGCGGAACGCGTGCCGCCCAGAGGGAAGATCGGTATTTTCAACCGTTCCTATTATGAAGAAGTGCTGATCGTCCGCGTCCATCGCCAGATTCTGGAGAACGAGAAACTCCCCAAGTCACTGGTCACCAAACATATCTGGCAAGAGCGCTTCGAAGATATTCGCGGCAATGAACGCTACGCAACACGAAATGGCATCGCCGTGCTGAAATTCTTCCTGCATCTTTCCAGGGAAGAACAAAAGCGCCGCTTCCTTGAGCGCCTCGACACGCCCGACAAAAACTGGAAGTTTTCTGCTGCGGACATAAAAGAACGGGCTTTTTGGGACGCCTATCAGCATGCCTACGAGGACATGATTCGCCACACCGCAACCCCCTACGCTCCCTGGTACGTTGTCCCCGCGGATAACAAATGGTTTACTCGCCTCGTGGTCGCCCAGGCCGTGGTCCAAACATTAAAAGGGATGAACCTGAAATATCCGAAAGTAGGCGGCGCCGAAAAAAAAGCTCTTCAGGAAGCCCGTAAGCAACTCGAGGCCGAGTAATCCGAAATTGCTTCGTGTCGTGACGGGGCTCTGCCCCGTCCAGCATCGGCCTCGCCCAGCACAGCCCGCCGTTTGGACCGTTCCCGAGCCCTCACTTCAACACCACCGGCAACGCCTGGTCATAAGGTTGAATCGAAACCGTCAGCGACTTCCTCTGATCGAACGCGTCCTTCGTCACCTTGAACCCAACAATGATCGTTCCTTTCTCTTCGCTTCCGGGAAGCATTTTGGTTTCCGGTGCGAGCGGCGGCTCCGTCCCCTGCTTTAGCCCTGGAAACGCGCGGTAATACCGGTCCAGATCAACTACCGAGGCAGCTTCATCCTCGAAATTCTTGCCCTCCGCTGTCGTCAAGTTAGCCTTCATCGTGTGAATCCACAGCGGCTTCTCTCCCGTATTCCTCAGCGTCACCGTGATCGCCACCAGTAGCAGGTCTTGACCCGGCACCTCCACAGCCGACACCAGATTGACCGACCCCGCCCCTTGTGGCTTCGCCCGCTCCGTGAAAGCAACAATTCCTACAACAATCGCCACCACTGCAATGCAAATCAGAACCATTCCCGCAGGCGGAAGATTACGCTTGGCCGTCCCGAATTCCTCCCCGATGTGAAATGGGATTTTCTCCGCTTCTCGAACCGGCTTTGCGCCGGACGGCGCATTGGACAAAGGATCGGACTGAGGTTCGGGTAAAGCTTTGGAAATAGGATCGGACATCCCGTGATTGTAGACGACAACCGGCCTCCATCGCCCCGTCCTGCAAGACGTTACGCAATAGGTCAGCGGCGCGCGCTCATCCGCCTCCGTGACTTTGGTTACCTTGCCTGGTGTGACGGTTGCTGCGACGATGCTGAAGATTTCCCTTTTGGAGGTACTTAGCGGTGAATCGCAAAACTCTCTTGGCCGCACTGGCTTCGGCGCTGCTGGTTTTCAGCATGATGGGCTGCGGAGCAACCAACAACTTGCAGTCTGTTCAGCTTTCCATGTCGAACGCCTCCGAGACCACCATGGGCACCCTGAACCTGCCGGGCGCCACCTCAACCATCCAGTTGTACACTTGGGGGAATTACACCAACGGAAAGTCCAAGCTTCTGAATGGTGCCGGCCTCGGTTACCACATCGTCCTCGATTCCATCTATAACGTCGATGCATTCGGCAATCCTCTGCCTCCGCCGGCGCAAACCATTCAGTTGAGTACCACCGGTCAACTCACCGCCTTTGACGAAGCGTTTTGTACCTGGGTCGACACCGCCGAGGTTACTCCGACCGACCCCACTCCGTCTCCGAACTGGGCCGTAAGTGGTCAATATGACGTCACCGCCACCTGGGGAGGGCTCACCAGCGCCCCCGTGGCTGTCGCCCTCGCTAACACCGGTGGCAGCCCCGCGTACCCAGCCGGAAGCAACAACGTAAACAACCCCAGCGGATCATGTGGTCCAGGGGCCACTCAGTAGCTCAACTCTAATTTTCCTTGCTCCACGGGGACGGCTGCTACCCAGTCGTCCCCGATCGTTCTTAGGTCCATCGATCAAGTCTCTGGAAGGGAACGAGTTGCGCTCGCGCCTTAAGTCTTGCAGGGAAGCGCGTGAGTTTACTCATGCCATAAGTCCGCGAAAATGATCCGCACTCCAGCGCCTGCGGTTAGCTCGTACCGGGCCCGCGCATTTTCAGCCGGCTCGTCTTGCCGCCGGCGGCAGTATTTTCCAGGCTACGCCACCACTCTATGCCCGCCTCCTGTTTGAGTGTCCCGTCACCACCCTATATAATCCAGAGTTTGTCCGTGCACACATCGTTCCTTATGCTTTTTTCCACTCCCTTCTTTGAAGTCGAGCCCGAATGAAGGTTCGTACTGGAATCGAAGTATCGAGCCAGTCCGACATTGGCTGCGTCCGCAACAATAACGAGGATTCCTTCGGCTATTGGGAACCCGACGACGACCGCCAGTTCCTCCGCAAAGGCCGGCTAGCCGTTGTCGCCGACGGCATGGGCGGTTACGAAGGTGGGCAGGAAGCCAGCCGCCTCGCCGTCGAAACCCTGGTCGCCGTCTATCGCGACTTTGACGGTGACGATCCGCAAGCCGCTCTGGTCGAGGCTTTGCAGGCCGCACACGAATCGATCCGCCGTTACAGCTTCGACCATCCTGAACTCCGCGGCATGGGCACGACCTGCACCGCGATCGCGATCGTCAGAGCGACCGACCAGGCTGGCCCTCCGTGCGACGCCCTCTACTACGTCCACGTCGGCGACACTCGCCTCTACCTCATTCGCGACGCCCACATCACCCGCGTCACCCGCGACCACTCCTATGTCGGCCGCCTCGTCGAAGCCGGCATGATCAGCCCCGAGGAAGCCGAGCATCATCCGCAACGGAATATCCTCACCGCCGCCCTCGGCACCAATCCCGATCTCATCATGGACTCACCCGCTCACCCCGAACCTCTCCGTCCCGACGATGTCCTCCTGATCTGCAGCGACGGCATGTGGGGCCAGATGCGCGACTCCGAGATCCTGAACGCCGTCGAAAACCACAGCGCCGAACAGGCCGGCCAATTGCTCATCCAACTCGCTCGCGAGCGCGGTGGTCCCGACAACATCACCGTCGAGATTCTGCGTCTTTCCTGAGCCCCGCAACCGGACGCCTCAGACGTCTCACTCCCGCTTGTCGTAAGATTCCCTGTGCTTGTCTTTTGGCTGGTCTTCATCCTTTTTGTATTAGCGATGCTGGCGCTCGACCTGCGCGTGCTGAATCGGCGCCCGCAGCGCGTTTCGTTTCCCCATGCGCTTGCCTGGTCGGCAGTGTGGGTTTGCCTTGCCGCCATGTTTGCCGTGCTCGAGTTCTTCTGGCACGGTCGAACCAATGCCCTCCAGTTCGTCACCAGCTACGTCATCGAACTCGCGATGAGCGTCGACAACCTGTTCTTGTTTCTGCTCATCTTCCGCTATTTCAAAGTTGCCGACGAGCACCAGCACAAGGTGCTGTTCTTGGGAATTCTCGGCGCGCTCCTCATGCGCGGTCTCTTCATCGTCACCGGAGTTGGCCTGATCCGCCGCTTCAGTTGGATCACCTACGCCTTCGGTGCCTTGCTCGTGTACTCCGGCGTTAATCTCTCGCGGCAATCGCAAACCGAAATCCATCCCGAAAAGAACCCTGTCCTTCGCCTCTTCCGCCGCATCTTCCCAGTCACGGAAGAATTCGCTGGCGCAAAATTTTTCGTCCGGCAAGGTGGCCTTTACGCCACTCCACTGCTGGTCGTTCTTCTGGTAGTCGAGACCACCGACATCCTCTTCGCCGTGGATTCCATTCCCGTGGTTCTCTCCATCACCTTGAACGCTTTTCTTCTTTTTACCTCCAACACCTTCGCCATTCTGGGCCTGCGTTCCCTGTACTTCGCCCTGGCCGGAATGATCGAGCGCTTTCACCACCTTCACTACGGCCTGGCAGCAGTGCTGATTCTCAGCGGAATCAAAATGCTGGCCTCTCACTACATCGCTGTCTCCACCGAATGGACTCTGGCCGTTGTTCTTCTTGTCCTCGGAGCTTCCGTGTGTGCATCGTTGCTGCATCCGCAAAGTAAAACGATGGAGTAACTCCTCGCCTGCCTGGGAATCACTTCAATCCAACCCACGCAACGCAGTTGGCTTCCGTGCAGTAGTCATACGCGCCCTGCCCATACGCTATGATAAATATTCATGATCAGCATTCCAGTTGCCACGCCCTCGCGCTCCTATGAAGTCCTCATTGGCAGCGGCCTCGTCGCGCGTGCCGGAGAATGCCTCGGCAAACTTCTAGAAAACCGCCGCGTATTTGTGGTCACCGTTTCCCCGGTGCGACGCCATTGGTCAAAGGTGCTGCTGAAATCACTATCAGCCTCGGGAATCAAAACCGATCTCCTCGAAATGCCCGATGGCGAGCGCTCGAAACGTCTCGCGCTACTGGAGAAACTTGCGGAGAGATTGGTAAAGCAAGGCGCGGATCGCGGAGCAACCCTGATTGCGCTTGGCGGCGGTGTAGTCTGCGATGTGACCGGCTTTCTCGCCTCGATCTACATGCGAGGCGTCGATGTCATTCAGGTTCCGACAACTGTGTTGGCGCAGGTCGACGCCGCCATCGGCGGCAAAACCGGCGTCAACCTCGCTGCCGGAAAGAACTTGCTCGGCACCTTTCATCAGCCGCGCGCTGTCCTCGTCGACACCTCCGTGTTGAAGACGCTCCCCGCGCGCCAATATCGCGCCGGTCTCTACGAATCGTTGAAGTGCGGCATCATCGGCGATCCTGGCCTGTTCAAGCTCTTCGAAGAACGCGGCCACGACATCCTCGATCGCGATCCGGTGGTGCTCGAGAAAGTCATCGCCGATTCCGTACGTCTGAAGGCATCGGTGGTGAGCGCCGACGAACGGGAAGGCGGCCTGCGGCAGGTCCTCAACCTCGGCCACACCATCGGTCACGCCCTCGAAGCCGAGACGCGCTACACCCAACTGCTCCACGGAGAGGCCGTCGCCTGGGGAATGATCGCCGCAACCCACATCGCGCTCTCCACCGGTAAACTCGACAGCGTAACCGCTGGCCGCATCTCGAATTCGATTTTCGGTTTGGGCAGCCTGCCACGAATGCAGTGGCCGACCTCCAATATCATGAAGCGCTTGCGCTCCGATAAGAAGACGCGTCACGGCGTGGTGCATTTCATTCTGCCGCGCGAGATCGGCAAAGTTGAGATCGCGAGCGACGTGCCGGAAGCAATCGTAAAGTCAGCGATAGACGAGATAAGGAAACTAGCGCGAAATTAGCAGTGGAGCGACGGGCGTCCTCGCCCGTCCACACCGGATGCAGTCGGAATCATATGACTCCAGAACTAAATCAGCGTGTAGTAGGCGCGGCTCCCGCCGGGGCCAAAGATCAGGAGTCAGCCGCGCACGCCGTCCGCGACATGTTCACCTCGATTGCCCCGCGCTACGACCTGCTGAATCATGTCCTCTCGTTCAACATCGATCGCCTGTGGTGGTGGCGCACGGCGCGCAAGTTCGATGCAATTCTCAACCGCCCCAACGCTCGCGTCCTCGATCTCTGTTGCGGCACCGGAGACATGACCTTCGCCTTACGTCGCCGCGCGCACTCGGGAACCCAGCAGATTCTAGGTGCGGATTTTTCTCACGCCATGCTGCAGCGCGCGGCAGAAAAAAGCAGAGGCGCAAAGCTTCGTCCCCCGCATTGGATCGAAGCCGATGCGCTTCGCCTCCCGTTTCTCGACCGACGTTTCGATCTTGTGACCTCAGCCTTCGGATTCAGAAACCTGGCCGACTACGACGCCGGCTTGCGGGAAATCGCCCGCGTCCTCGCTCCCGGCGGAGAAGTCGGCATCCTCGATTTCGGCGAGCCCGGAGGCTTGATGGGCCAGTGTTACCGCGTCTATTTCAAAAAAGTTCTTCCCAAAATCGGAACCTTGATTTCCGGTGTACGCGGCCCTTACGCATACCTTCCCGCGTCCGTCGAGCGCTTTCCGTCCCCCGATGAAATGCTCGGCCGCATGCA
>Ga0074044_10003746_pt1 | contig 12834 bp, 12 predicted proteins | sample BogForMeECP23OM1_FD_94443 | JGI IMG/M metagenome (GOLD analysis project Ga0074044, IMG submission 94443) | Bog forest soil microbial communities from Calvert Island, British Columbia, Canada - Bog Forest MetaG ECP23OM1 | ecosystem: Environmental > Terrestrial > Soil > Wetlands ...
AATCCACCACCGGCGCTACTCGTGGTAACGTAAACATCAACGCCGTCGCCCTCGCCTGTTCGTGGCCATATGATACCCTCCTTTCCCATCAGGTGGAGTCCGGTCAACTCCTCCACTTCTCGGACCGCGTTCCTTACGCCTCTCGTCACATCTTCAAATGGAGCTTCTACGGTCGTAGGGGCTTCGCCACTAGACTCGAACCTATACACACCATCCTTCTTCTTGAAGAGACGGGCCTTGGTGGTCGTGCTGCCCACATCTGTTGCAAGCATCAGTTCGAATTCTTCAGGTGTCTTCATTGCTGATGACTTACCCTCCTTACCCAAGCGGTCCATGTTGATCTAAACGTTTGATAGTTCTCGTCACGCATGATAAGCCTTAGGCCTCTTTAACTATGGGAATGTGTCACCTATGATTTTCTGCATCGATTGGCTGGGTACACCTTCACGAAGTCTTAAAGGCCTAATCACAAACTCGACAGGGTCTTTGCTCCTGTCGGAACGTGCCCTTGGCAGTTAACTTTCTTTGTTGCGCAGTATCTTCCCCGGCCTAGAACCTGTGTGCTCTCCTCTTTCGATTACAAGTTTTCCATTCACCATTACGTAATGAATTCCAGCCGGGTACTGGTGTGGATTATCGAACGTGGCCTTGTCTTGAACTTGAAGAGGATCAAATATCACGATGTCGGCAGCTTTTCCTTCTCGAATCAGGCCTCGATCCTCAAGCCTGAATCTGGACGCTGGGAGATGGGTCATCTTCTTCACGGCTTCCTCGACTTTCAGAAGTTTTTCCTCTCGAACGAATCGTGCTAGTATTCTTGGGAAGCATCCGTAGCTTCTAGGATGAGAGGACCCGATGGCTAGCGACCCGTAGTTCGCGAGGGCGTATCCATCGCTGGCCACCATAACATAGGGTTGAATCATTATTCTGCGCACATCCTCTATGTCCATGACGTGGAAGATCATCTTGACTTGACCATGCGTTGCCTTGAGAAGTTCTTTGGCGACTTCGAAATGGGTTTTTTTCATCTTCTCGGCAACTTCAGATAACGTCATTCCTTGCAGTGAAGGATCCGGACCAAAGAGGGAGACGTTCATCTTTTCTGCTCCTCCCCTCATTTCCAGCGTGCTGTTGAATTCTTCCTCAATCTTTTTACTCATTTTATCATCCTTGAGTCGCTGGAATAAGGTGTCTATGCCCCCGTCAATGGTCCATTGAGAGAATAGGATAAGAAGCGAGCTGCTGCTCGCTTCATATGGATACTGATCGCAGGTGACATCTATTCCTCTAGACCTTGCTGCATCAATAATTTCTAAAGCCTGCTTGCTTTTTCCCCAAACGTGCTTGCCAAGAGCCTTTAGATGTGAAATTTGGACTGGAACGTTCGCATGCTCGCCTATCGATATTGCTTCGTTGATTGCATTGAACCAGTCGCCGTTATCGCCTTCACTTCGAATATGTGAGGTATAGATCCCACGGTATCGTTTAATCACATCGCAGAGTGCAATTAATTCCGTAGCATCCGCGTAACCCCCCGGCACATACCTGAGACCGGAGCAAAGGCCTCGAGCGCCACCCTTCATCGCTTCCTCAACATGCTCACGCATTTGATCTAATTCATTCGCCGTGGGTTTTCGCTTCTCATAACCGAGTACTGCCATTCGAACAGTACCATGAGCAACCATTGGAACTACGTTGATTGAAGGGTGCTGCGCTTCAAGGCGGGAAAAGAATTCTCCAACACTCCTCCAACTAACCTGGAGGTCATAGGGTCTTAGTTGCTCCTCCACGTTCTTCAATGCCTCCCCCACAGCGGGGGCCGTGCCTTGGCCGCAGTTCGGAAAAACCTGAGTAGTAACTCCCTGCCTGACGGCGCTCTCAGCCTTTGGATTCACGAGCAGTGTGATGTCAGAATGTGTGTGCACATCTATGAATCCTGGTGCGATCACCAACCCCTGCGCATCTATTCTGGAAGAAGCATCATCCTTCGATAGGTCGCTTACCGATTCTATCAAGCCACCTTTCACACCTATGTCCGCTCTGAAGCTTGGAGCACCAGATCCGTCCACAACCGTCCCATGCCGAATTAAAATATCAAACAAATCAGGATCCAGCTTTCAGTTTCGTGAGATTTCGCCAATTATTCCAAACTACAAAGTTATTCCACTAACATCTCTCTTGATTGGACTTTAGCTGGCTAGTGCTTCCTCCCGGCAGAGTTGAGGAAGCTCATTCTAAGGGGTCTTTCTGGATTCTTTCTGCTCTAATTTTCCCACTGCAGTTTTCTTCTCGTGTCGGTACGCGTACGCAATTGCTGCTATGACAAGAATTGTCGCAACTATTGAGGCTTCAGGAGAGGCTATCAGGTCGGTGAGTCGCCCTATGAGGTATGCGACTCTTGATACAATGGTGCTCGCGAATAGGGCTCCGAATCCAATCATCATCCCGTAGATGCCTATCTTCAAGAACGCGCCGTACAAACGCGTACCGGGCGCTTTCTTAGCAGCCCCACGAATCCCCGGCACGAAAGTGAACATGAAGTACGTGAGGCCACCCAGAACTATGAATGTCATAAGAATGTTAGTCAATGACTGTAAAAGGTCCCCGGTCCAGAGTGGAAGCATACTCGACTTAACCTGTGCCAGCACGAAGCCTTCTGGAGCAGTCGTTACGGAGATTCCCAATCCCACCCCTATGACGAAGGCGGGTCCGAATCTAGCAACCCAGCTATACTTGCCAAAGTACTTTGCGAAGAAGAAACAACCCAAGATCAACGCAAAAATTCTCATTATGTTTCCCTGCTGGATCGGAGCTATACCTGTCTTCAATAAGCCATCAATTGCTATTGTGAAATTGTAGGCTGCAGCAACGCCTACAAAGAGATGTTCGGCGAGCTTGTACAGTGCGTTGTCCTTAAACGCGAAGCTGAACAGCCAGACTGTCAGGGCTGCGCCTATCCACAAACCGAACATATCCCATATCGACGGAGTGATCATTTCGTCTTCGTCCCTCCCGCCTTTTTGCTCATCTTTCTCATGGGCCAGTAAATCAGATTGCCCAGTACTATGTAGATCATTATGAGGACATGAGCTCCTGACTGAGCATCTACTGCTGCTACTGCTGAACCTGGTCTCTTCAGGAGAAGCTCATACTGCGCTGCAGCATTCTGTCCAGACAACATTCCCACTGCTTGCCCCGATGCTACGAATGGTTGTACTGATGGGCCTATGACAGCAACCACCATGAAGAGTAAAGGCATCTTATACGCAGTATACCATTGTCTTATGGCATATTCGATCGGGTCGGTTGAGGTTGTGAGAAGGACAACGACGTTGAAATCCGCTGCTTTATCCGCAACTTTGAATATGGGCATGTCAGCGGTTGAAGCACCGTAGGCGTCTCTTGCAACAAACTCCTGGCAGCCCTTTGCCATTGATGCGAAGGTGGCTTCGACAAGTGGTAAGAAGCCTAGGTTAACGTAATCATCTCCGTACTTTAATTGCGAGAAAACGTCTGGAAAGTAGCTTCTGAGTCTCTCAAACATTATAGGACCTATGTTGTGAGTTGTAAAGAATACAATCTTCGGGTTCTTAACGATGACTTGCCTCAGAAAGGCGCCGGCCATAGGTTGAAGTTCTGTTGCACCAGCCGGATCATAATGTACGTCCATCAAGATCTTCGGATTCTGAGGTAGCTTGTCAACGTAATTGTACACATCCCGCGTTTGACCAGCAATGCCGATTGGTATGCCCAATGGGTGAAGCATAATTCCAAGAACAACGGCAAGCAGTAGCAGGTAGAGTATCTGTCTGTTGGAAAGAAATTTGTTAATCTTCTCAATAGTGTTCATCTAACTATCTCCCATATACATCTCTTCCAAGGAGTGCCCGAAGACCCGTTATGATAACCCCTAACCCAGACCCGATTATGATCGGCCTGAAGGCTGCAGCGACAGGGTAAGTGTTTATCCAATTTCCAAGCGGCACGAACCCCGGCCATATGACATAACCCACTCCAATATCAGCGAACATAATGATGAACCCAACCAAGACAAGGAACGCTGCTTGAGCGTTCTTAATCCTGAAAGCTCTGTAGGAGGCAGACGCGATATAGAAGACAAGAATCGCGTATACGGTAGCGTTGCTGGGAACATAGATAGCGTTGTAAAGCCACGCGAATGGTTGATAGTTAATTCCGGCCCCGCTAAATACGCCTGCGGTTCCTGTAACCAACCCGATTGCGGTTATTATCAGCAATACTGCACTATACTGCCACTGTCCTGACTCTCTCGATCGAAGCGGCTTTAGATGAAATATAACTATGTCAATGGTCCCCACAAGTATCGCGAAATATCCTACAACCGACGCCCACTGAACTAGTTGAGTCCCGAAGAGTTGAACCGGCTGCGGGGTCGTAAACAGATACGTGATGAAGAAGAACACGATCAACAGAGTTATAGTCAGATACGGACCATGTCTGCGAATCATTGAACTCAATCATCTTCACCTCAAATTGAAAGGAGGGCTCCCAGGTTTAGCTTGAGAAGCGTTAAGAGTCCTATTCCAAGTAATATCAACGCAATTGAGATAAACTTCCCAACATCTTCCGCACCAAGCACAGCTGCTGTAGATTCATCACCCGTGGCCAAGGCCGCGGCGGCAAACATCTCTTCAGCTATCAACACATAATCGCACACCAGGACAAAGAAGGGTACCTGAGTCTCCCTTGCAGTTCCAGCGATCTGTATCGCACCGGCAGCTGCTCCCGTTTCAGCGAATATCAGAGCCTCCGCAGCAAACGGCCCAATCATAATGTTCGTGGCAACTTTTTCTCTAAGGATTGTTGCTTGGGTCGCGGCTGCGTACGCGAACTGTTCGAATGTTTGATATCTTACGTCATTCTGCGTGTATGCATCCGGCCTTCCCCCAATTCTATAGCCCTCCCTCATTATCTCTTCAACCATCGGGATTGCCTCCGGGACACCGAAGGTTGTGATAACTCTTGCATCGTACTGTCCAGCAAGTTTCGAGACATACGATAGTATTCCTAATGATGCCATGAATTGTGGAGCGTAACCACCGTACAAGTTTCCATATGAGAAGGTGTAGAGAACCGGCCGTCCCGTTTCAACGGCTCTTCCAATAGCTTCTTTGATGGCTTCGAAACCAGCGATCTTTCTGATAGGAAACTTCTTCCCCTTTTGTGCCTGGGTGATGAAAACATAACCCAAAATGAAAATGGTCAGCAGCAGAACAAGTGTAGCAGCCCTTCCCGGGTTAATTATGCCCAACGTAGGTTGTTGAGCAACAGCAAAGGGAGCTGAAAATGCAAATACCGGGCGTAATAGAGGATTATCTTCCGTCAGGATACTCTTAACAGATTCCAAGTATCTCGACTGTAACGTGTCTAGTAGTTTTGCTTAAAAGCGTATGCAATAGTTGAGTATTTGCTTTTCACTTTCTATTTACCGTAACTAATTAGTAAGTAGGATAGAAGTACGCGGACGTTCTAATAGCAGTCTGCTGTGCAAGCTGAACAATTATACGCAGACAATCGTAACGACTATTGACGTATTATGTAGACTCCGTCTACGCTATCTTTCTCTCGAAGCTTTACTTCCACCCTTTCTCCTCGTTGTGTTTTCACTTTCTTACCGCAGAACGTTGGGCATATGGGAAGTTCTCGATGTCCACGGTCCACTAGTACAGTCAAGTAGATCACCGCTGGACGACCTAGGTCTAGGAGTTGATCAATAGCAGCTCGAACCGTCCGCCCTGTAAAAAGCACGTCGTCCACAAGAACAACTATTTTACCATTCAAATCGAAGTTAATTTCACTTTCCCGTATGGTAAGCTCCTCTTGAAGGACGTTAAGGTCGTCTCGATATAGAGCGATGTCCAAAGTTCCATGGTATACTTGAAGAGAAGTACCAAGTTTATCTCCCAGCCTCCTGGACAAGTATGCTCCGTGGGTCTTAATCCCGATTAGAGCGACACTCTTCTCACCAGTAAGCTTTCTGAGTATTCGTTTCACAAGTATGTTGATCAACTCGTCAATCTGTTTAGAGTTGCAAATTTTCTTCTCTTTGACCAAAAGCTCACCTGAATCATGCTGCTAGGCGTAGGGTTGCGTCAAGCAAACAGTTGGCACCTGCTTCTATGTCCTTCATATCAGTCCATTCGCCAGGGTTGTGGCTGAGGCCTCTCTTGCTCGGAACGAATATGACGCCGCATTTGGTGAGTCTTGCCATCTTCATCGCGTCATGGCCTGCCCCCGAGATCATTCTCATGTACGGGACTCCGGATGACTTGCAGACGTCTTCGAATAATGATACAATCTCTGCGTTCAAGATGACTGGTTCATCTTCCTTGATGATTGCCGTCTCTAACTCAAGGTCCCTTCGGCTGGAGATTTTCCGTGCTTCATCCACCACCAGGTTAGTAACTCTCTTTTTTGAATTCGCATGGACACTACGAATGTCTATGCCCAATTCTACAGTTCCTGGAACAACGTTCATTGCGTTGGGAGACACGCTTATCGATCCTACGGTTCCAACAACTTCTCCTGCCTCAGCCTTGCAAATCTGCTCGACGGCGAGAATCAGTTCTGAAGCTGCGGTGAGCGCATCTCTCCTCAGATTCATGGGTGTGGTCCCAGAATGGTCGGCTCGACCCAAGAACCTGACTCTCAGACGAGTCGAGGCGGATATAGCGGACACAACACCAATCTTCTTTCCCTCATTTTCCAGTATCGGCCCTTGTTCTATATGAAGCTCCAAATACGCGTAAAAGTCAGAGGGTCTTCTCTTGGAGCTATTGATAGCGTCGTGGTTTCTTCCCAGTCTTGCAAGAACGTCTCCAAGCTTGACTCCATGCTTGTCTTGAAGATCACCAATATTTCCTGCATTCAATTCGCCCGCTACTACAGCGCTTCCAATTGTTCCCACACCGAATCGGCTGGACTCCTCTGCCGAGAATGCACAAATCTCTATTGGATGACGAAGAGCAATGTTGTTTTCACATATTGTCCTCGCAATCTCTATCCCTGATGCCACGCCTACTACTCCGTCAAAGCGTCCCCCTCCTGGCACGGTATCAATGTGAGAACCAATCATTACGCCCGACCCACTACCCTGCGTGGTCTTGCCGAAAACATTTCCCACTCCATCGATGCTCACTTGAAGACCGATCCGCTTCATGAGGTGTGTCAGAACCCCCTTCGCCCTGATCTCTTTGACAGTGTACGCGGTTCTTTCAGAACCCTTGTTTGTCATGCCAATTTTGCTCAGTGTGTTTATCGTTTCTTCTAGTCGTTTCGCGCTTACTCTTAGACCGCTCGTTACTTCTGACATGGCGTACTGTCAGATTATCACTCGTATCAATTGAGTCTTTTCATACATCCCTCCTGACTTGAATTCATGATACTAGAATGCTTCGACATTAGCAAACAAATGTAGCAGTCCGGAGAGAGAGTTCAACATATGGAGGGTTGGTAGCTGTTGATGATCTCGCCTTCACACGTTTGATATTCTTTGTGTAACAAGACCGTTTGGCACGCATGTACTGGTAATACCATGAGAACGTCGCCAATCTTGACGTCGTTAACGAATTTCTTTGGGCCGATAATTTTTCCGTGTTCTTGAGAGATGGAAGCGACGTAAACGTCCTTGACCGGTTTGGTTCGACCCTTTTCACCGTCTGGTTGAGCAATTACTCCATACACGTTGTGCCGTTTTGCAGTATAGAATTCTTTGGAGAGACTTGCACCCCCACCATAGATAATGACCTCGTTTCGTTCTGGGGCCTTTGAAACCACGGGGCAAGCCACCGTCATAGAGATTTCGTCTTCTCTACAAGAACCCAGATTGAGCTGGGCCAGATCGTAAAATACGAAATTGCCAGGCCTTATCTCTGAGATTGGTGCCTCGAATTTTTTCATAACACTGCAAGTGGGTGTGTCGCCTACAGACACCTCTAGGTCGGGAAAACCTGCAGATGCCAGGAATTCTTGAACGGTCTTCATTTGTGAGACTGACTCACGGTATATCTTCCTTATCTCGCTGAGCGACTTGGCGTGGTAGGAAGTACCAGCATGTGTAAGGATTCCTGCGAGTTGGAGGTTTCGATATTTCCGAACGTGTTCCGCAATTTTCGATATCTTGTCGGTTCTTGCCGCGGGCACGCCTGTTCTTCGATATCCGACGTCGATCTCAATCCAAACTTTCACTGGAGATCGCATTTTTTCGCCTAGGAAGTTCATGGTTTCCAGAGAATCTACGAGTACGTGCAGCGTAACGTTCTTGGAAAGATCGTTCAGTTCGTCGATCTCTCTAATATTCGCTGGAACACAGACCATGATGTCGTTCCAGTTATGATCAGCAAAATACTTCGCCATCCCGACAGATGAGACCGCGATGCTTGAGACGCCAAATGGTCTGAACCATTCTCCGATCTCAGCAGAATGATGGGTTTTGAAGTGAGGGCGAAACTTGACCCCGCTAGACTTCGCCTTGGCAGCCATATGTTCAATCTTACGAACGGTCAAACGCTTGTCCACAATCACTGACGGCCTCTTGATGAACATAGCTTCGAATCTCGTACCATTTCATATAGGTGCACTCTTAAAATGGCAGCTAACCGTAATCGAGTTCAAAGATCACTCACAATCATTCGACATACAAAGAACATTATAGAGTTCAAGTCTAGCGATTTCACTGCACCCGATGAAGTGCTCGATCCCAATCAGGTAGAGCAATCTTTCGCAATCCTACGTCTGTTTGGAGTAAGCGACTCGAAGATTTCGATGTGAACTACTTATAGCAGGGTAAGACCCAATTAATGGTAGTTCAGCAATCGTCCGAGTGGCTATACAATTGGTGAAGAGTTTGCGTAGTGCAGCGTCTACTGCTGGGAGAAGAATGGCAGGGGCACGAAGCCTCTGGCGTGCAGCAGGAATGAAGGAAACTCAGTTTGGGAAGCCGGTGATAGCAATTGCCAATTCTTTCACTCAATTCGTGCCCGGCCACGCTCACCTTCATGACATTGGGCAACATGTCAAGAAATGCATTGAAGAGCAGGGTTGTTTCGCTGCTGAATTCAACACTATCGCGATTGATGATGGAATCGCGATGGGGCATGATGGGATGCTCTACTCGTTGCCGTCGAGAGAACTGATTGCTGACAGCGTCGAGTATATGGTGAACGGACATAAGGCTGACGCGATGGTTTGCATTTCTAACTGTGACAAGATCACACCAGGGATGCTGATGGCTACAATGCGGCTGAATATTCCTACCATCTTTGTGTCCGGAGGACCAATGGAAGCCGGCGTAATAGGAACAAAGCATTACAACCTTATTGACGCCATGGTCGTGGCAGGCGACACGACAGTCTCCGACGCCGAAGTAAGCTCCATAGAAGCCGCAGCATGCCCAACTTGTGGTTCGTGTAGCGGGATGTTCACAGCCAACTCCATGAACTGCCTCACAGAGGCTCTCGGTCTAGCATTCCCAGGGAATGGCACAATTGTGGCTACTCACAAGAATCGTCTCACCCTATTCGATAGGGCAGCACATCAAATTGTTGAGATGGCGATGGCTTACTATCATGACGATGACCAAACTGTACTCCCCAGGTCGATCGCTACGAGGCAGGCGTTTCTTAACGCCATGTCACTTGACATTGCCATGGGCGGCTCGACAAATACCGTCTTACACCTGCTTGCTATTGCTCAAGAAGCCGGAGTCAATTTCACATTGTCAGATATTGATGCGCTCTCCCGAAAAGTCCCTGTGCTCTGTAAGGTTGCGCCAAGTTCATCGTATCACGTTGAAGACGTGAATAGGGCGGGAGGAGTGATTGCGATTCTCAGTGAACTAGCCAAGGCTGGATTGATTGATACGAAGGTGAATCGGATTGACGCACCAAACCTTCAAACCGTTCTAGAAGAGTACGATATAATGCGTTCCACAGTAACCGAAGCGGCTCAGAAGCTCTACCTAAGTGCTCCCGCTGCATCGGGGAGAAATTTGCTTATGGCATCCCAAGAAGTTCAATATCATGACGCCGATCGAGACCGGGCGAAAGGTTGCATCAGAGATATTGCACACAGCTACAGCAAAGATGGCGGTCTAGCAGTTCTTTATGGGAACATCGCTCGCAACGGAAGCATTGTGAAAACTGTGGGCGTAAACGAATCAATATTCAGATTCCACGGCCCAGCGAAAGTGTACGACTCTCAAGAGTCTGCGTGCGAGGGCATTCTAGGAGGGAGAGTGAAGTCAGGCGACGTGGTAGTGATCCGATACGAGGGACCACGTGGAGGTCCGGGAATGCAAGAGATGCTCTACCCAACCTCTTACATCAAATCGATGCACATCGACAAAGAGTGCGCTCTAATTACAGACGGACGCTTCTCGGGGGGCACCTCTGGCCTCAGCATCGGTCACGTCTCTCCTGAAGCCGCCTCCGGTGGAGAGATAGCATTGATCCAAGACGGCGACGTAATCGAAATAAGTATTCCAAACCGATCGATCAACGTACGCCTATCAGAGAATGAACTTGAAGCCCGTCGTAAACAAGAACTCTCCAAAGGGACAGCAGCATTCAAACCTACAAACAGGAAACGAAACATCTCCCAAGCATTGAGAGCATACGCGCTCTTCGCAGCCTCTGCCGACAAAGGCGCAATACGCGTTATTCCATCATCAGTTAAGGACTGATGTGGAGAACATGATGATTCCCCGGGAATGCTGAGCAGCTGTTCACTTTACAGAGTTGCTTTCCACGCCAAGTTGTGAGTATTCATTCAACGCTGGATGATTTGAACCAGTTTAGTGTTCGGTGAAGTCCAACGACCTCGCCGACAACTATTATGGCTGGAGGTTTGAGTTTATGGGAATTCACTTTCTTGACAATGTTACTGAGTGTTCCTGTTACGGTTAATTGATGGTTGGTAGTTCCCCATTCAATTATTGCGACCTTTGTGTTTCGTTTGCATCCTCCTGCAATCAACTCTCTCACGATCTTTCCCAGTCTTCCCATTCCCATGAGAATAATTATGCTGTCAACGGCGGTTGCAATCTTCTTCCAGTCTACTTGGTTCTTCTTGGTTGAATCTTGATGGCCGGTTACTATTGCTACGGAAGAGGAATATTTGCGATGAGTAACCGGAATACCTGCGTAAGCGGGTGCGGCTATCGCGGAGGTCACTCCCGGAACGATGGTGAAGGGAATTCTAGCCCTCTTCAATTTTTGAGCTTCTTCTGCTCCGCGTCCGAAGAGGAAGGGATCGCCGCCTTTCAACCTAACAATATTTTTGCCTCGCTTGGCGTGGTCGATTATGATTCGGTCTATTGCGTGTTGATCATGTGAGTGCGAGCCAGCACGTTTGCCAACATATATTCTCTCGGCTGAACGTTTGCTCTGATTGACCAAGGAGGTTTGGATTAGACGGTCATATACTACTACGTCTGCTTCCTGTAGCAGCTTCAACCCTTTGGTGGTTATGAGTTCGGGGTCGCCTGGACCGGCGCCTATTATGGAGACCATTCCCCGACCACCTCGCACTCTTCGCTTCATGCGTGAACGCTTTAGTAATGGCGTGTCAATCACGGAAGAGCATTCTCGTTCTACTACTTGTTATCCGTTGCGGCTAGAGGGTTTCTACATTGTGGAGAACCGGCTAACGTTTTTGCAACGCGTTGGCTAATTCTTGTTTGTATATCTCTAGGTCGTTCTTAGAAAAGCAGACGAATATTATGTGTTCGAGATTTTTTGTCTTCTCCAAGTATTTTGTGGTAGTAGTTATTGCAATCTTGGTTGCACGTTCTATTGGGAAGCGGTAGGCTCCGGTGCTTATCGAAGGAAAAGCGATGGCTCTCACTCCGTTTTGTTCTGCTAGTCTTAGTGAGTTAAGGTAGCAGTTGCGGAGCAGTGCGTCTTCTCCGTCGTCACCGCCGTGCCAAATTGGCCCAACAGTATGGATGACATGTTTCGCGCTGAGTCGGTAGCCCTTCGTAATTCTAGCTTCTCCCGTCGGGCATCCTCCCAACCGACTGCATTCCTGCAGAAGCTCTGGTCCGGCCGCGCGATGTATTGCCCCGTCAACACCACCACCTCCGAGCAAAGTTGAGTTTGCAGCGTTAACGATCGCATCCACTTTCTGCTGAGTAATATCACCTAAGACTGCTTGGATTCTCTCGTTCATACTCTACACAACTAAGGATTGAGAGCACTTGTTATCGTTTAGCATGTTCATAAGACAAACTCGTGCGCCGAGCAGCATGGGTGGATCGTAATGAGGTTTCAAAATTAGAAGGGGACAGGTGGTCCAAAGACCGCCTCATCTGTTCACTTCTCTGCGTGTTTTAGAAGCTTCTTTCCTTGTTCAGCTATCTTATCGCGTGTCTTTGAGCTACCTAGGACTGCGGCAACGGTTGCTCCTATAGCGAATGCGGCAAATGCGACCGCGAAGCTCTTTCTTGAATCTCCACTCATTCTTTCTCAACCTCCTATCAAACTGATACAATTGGAGTAGCATAGCAGCTGCGGTATATTAGTGTACCGTAAATGAAACACTAATATACTATTAGAGTAGTATGGAAGAGTATGACAGCACTAGCGGTTTGGACATGGATGACTATGCTTCTTCCTGTCCTTGATCAGCCAATGCTGTGGTCAGATTCGAGGTGAAGTTGTTGGTAAAATGCCTCAAATGTGGAGAAGAAGTGGTTGCACCGCCGAAGGAATGGGATATGCATCCTAAGGATGGTCGAGGGCCGGCGCTACATATCAAGCACTATTCATGCCCGCAGTGCGGGAAGAAGTTTCGATT
>Ga0074044_10003747_pt1 | contig 12830 bp, 9 predicted proteins | sample BogForMeECP23OM1_FD_94443 | JGI IMG/M metagenome (GOLD analysis project Ga0074044, IMG submission 94443) | Bog forest soil microbial communities from Calvert Island, British Columbia, Canada - Bog Forest MetaG ECP23OM1 | ecosystem: Environmental > Terrestrial > Soil > Wetlands ...
AGAGCCCGCAATGGATGCACTCCTGGAAATTGCGGTACTCGATCTTCCGGGTCAACCAGTCGAGGTCGATGCCCGCGTCTTGCACCGGCTGTCCGTTCGTCGTCGCCATGGTTCCGCCGCGCCTCGAGAAAACGAAGGAGTCAGATCCTGCCCACGAATCGTCCCGGGTTGAACGCACCGATCGGGTCGAGTGCCTGCTTGACCCGCTCAGCGAGGGTCCAGTCGGGCCGGGGCCGGCCCCAGACGCCAAGCCGGACCTTCCAGCCAGTGGGACAGCGCGCCAGGATCACGCTGCCGCCGTCGCGCTCGGTCAGGGAGCGGAATCGATCGATCTCGGCAGCAGCGTGGTCCAGCGTCCAGTCGCCCAGGGCATATAAGCGGACGATCCCGTTGCCGGCATGCGCCTGCACGGCCCAGCGCCCCGGATCGATCGACTCGACGAAAGGGATGACGCCGGACGGCCGGGTGCTGACGACGCAAGAGACCGGACCGAGCTCGGCCGCGGAGAACTCGGTGAGGCCCGCCCAGCCGGCCGCCGCGTGTTCATCCTGGAAAATTGTGAGATCCGCTCGTCCCAGCTCGATCATCAGGCGGTTGAGCTGCCAGCTCAAAGAGGTGGCGTTGTCTTCCAGGCCGATGACAAGGACCCAGTCGCCCGCCAGCACGTTCAGCGGCTCGCCGATGAACCTGGCCGCCAGTGCACTGAGCAGATCGAGGGTGACCGGTCGCGATCCGGAGGTGTTCAGCGCCTCGAGGGTGCCACCGAGTGATGCCAGGCTGGTGAACGGCACCCATACGATGGCCGAGGCCTCGGGCTTGGGGCGGACCTTGAGGCTCATCTGGGTGATGATGCCGAGGGTGCCCATCGACCCCGTGAGCAGCTTGGGCAAGTCGTAGCCGGCGACGTTCTTGACGACCCGTCCGCCCCCCTTGACCTCGATTCCCTGCGAGGTCACGAAGTGGACCCCGATGATCTGGTCGCGTGGCCGGCCCAGGCCAAACCTGCGCGGGCCGCTGGTGTTGGTGGCGAAGACGCCTCCCAGCGTCGCCCGGCCGGCCTGCGGGATATCGATCAGCAGCCGCTGGTTCTGCTCGGCCAGAACCGCGTGCAGCGAGGCCGCCGTGATCCCGGCCTGCACCGTGATCGTCATGTCGGCGTGCGGATAGTCGATGACCCGGCAGAGCGACCGGGTATCGATCGCGACCCCGGGGCGGCCGGGTATTCCTCCATAGTCAAGCGCGGTGGTGCCGCCCTGGGGATAGATGGCAAGGCCCTCACCTGCGTGCTCGCCAACGGCCTGGCAGAGGTCAACAACGGTCTCAGGCCGGAGCCGGGCCGTCGCCGGACGGCCATCGCCAAGCGGCCCCGCGGCAGGCGGATCGGGCCAGGATGGTTGTGCAGTCTCGTTCACGACGGATTCTCCGCGGCCCGGCTTTCCTGGGGATCGTAGTAACGGATGTCCTGGCCCGAGAGGATCCGCTCGACCATTGCTTGAACGGCCCGGATGGCACCGATCGTGCGATCGTCGAAGACGCCCGGCCAGGCCTCGGTAAGCAAGACCTGCGATTCCAAAGCCAACCGATAGAGGGCATAAGCGAGCCTGCGGTCGAGCATGCTCGCCCCGTGCTGGTCGGCCTCGATCTGGTGCAGCGCGGCCATCAGCTCCGACACCCCGGCAGGGCTTACGGGCTGTCCTCTGCGGAGGCTGGGAAGAAACGCGTGGGGTTCATGATCGCCTGGTCCCACGTGGGACAGGACGGCCTCGAGGGCTGTTCCATCCATCACTTCTGGTACGATCCTTTCCGTGATGACCGGCCCGGTCACCCGCGGCGCCGGTTCGATGCGGACCAGCACCCGCGCGGGCGATTCGCCGTGCTCGGGGCGTTGTGAAGAGTCTGCGTTCAAAGGGTCGTTGCCGTCTTCGACGCCCGAGGAGTTCGGCCGTTGAGGTCTGCCGGCCGCGGTCTCGCGCGACTCGGATTGCTCGTGCCATTCGGCCAGGTAATCGGGATCGCCCGTGACCTCGTTGAACCCCTCCAGCGGTCCGCGCTTCTCCTCGACCTCGACCATGTGAGCCTTGACCCGCTCGACCTCGATGGCCCGCCCCAGGAGTCCGGCGCAGTATTCCTGGATGGTGGGCACGCCGGCCTTCCCGGCCAGAAGCTCTGCCTGATCCAGGACGGCGGCCGGCAGGTAAATGATGATCCGCTGCGGCTCCTCGCCGGGATCCGGAAGCTTGTGCTCCCCGGACCGGAAGACGGGCGGAAGCCTCCGCCAGCGCGAGTATGGATTACGCTTGGCCACCCTCCGGTCACTCCCCCCTTTGAACGAGCGGACCAATCCCGAATCCCGGCACCAGCCGTGGGCCGGTCACCCGCCTCTCAGTACTTACTTCATGATACCGGAGCGGCAAAGGCCGGTGAATGAGGCAATTGCATCACGGATCGGGCTGGGCCAGGACGGGACAGCTCGCATCACGCGGATGCCCGGCGCCCGGGGCTGGTGCGTTCGATGCAGTGACCGCCGCTGGGAAGCTTCTTGGACGGGCTGCATCGACCCTCGGGGTTCAGCGCGTTGCGAATCGCGATCATGGCGGCCAGGTCTTCCGGCGCGAAGAGCTTGGGCATGAGGGCCATCTTCTCCACGCCGATGCCGTGCTCTCCGGTCACGCTGCCGCCGACCCGGATGCATTCCTCGAGAATCTCGTGGCTGGCGTGGAGCACCCGCCGGACCTGCTCTCGGTCGCGCTCGTCGAAGAGCAAGATGGGATGAATATTGCCGTCGCCGGCGTGAAAGACGTTGGCAATTCGAATGTCGTATCGTCGCGAGACACCCTCGATGAAGCGGAGGATGTGCGGCAGGAGCGTCCGCGGCACGACGCCGTCCTGGGTGCAAAAGGTCGGGCTCAACCGGCCGATGGCGCCGAAGGCCGACTTGCGGCTCTTCCAGATGGCCACGTATTCGGGCTCTTTACGGGTCCGCCAGGTGATCGATTTCTGAACCCAGCCGCCGCGCGCCTGGACAATCTCGGAGATCGACTGGGCCTCGCGATCCAGGCCCGCGTCGATGCCATCCACCTCGATGATCAGGATGGCCCCCGCAGCGGTGGGGAAGCCGAAGCCGAAAGCCTGCTCGACGGCCTGGATCATCAGGTTGTCAAGCATTTCAAGGGCCGCCGGAACGATCCCGGCGGCGATGATGCCGCTGACCGTCTCGGTCGCCGCGTCGACCGTGTCGAAGACTGCCAGCAGAGTCCGTCCCGCTTCGGGGTCGCGCGTGAGGTTGACGATCACCTTGGTGACGACGCCGAATGTTCCCTCGCTGCCGACAACCAGCCCGGTGAGGTCATAGCCCGGAGGGTCGTCGGTGATTCCACCGATGGCGACAACCGATGCGTCGGGGAGCACCAGCTCGACGCCCTTCACGTGATTCACCGTCACCCCGTACTTCAGCGTGTGCGGCCCGCCCGAATTGGTGGCCGTGTTGCCGCCGATGGTGCAGGCCGTCTGGCTGGATGGGTCCGGCGCGTAGTGAAACCCCGTGCCGGCCAGCGCCCGGGTCAGCCAGACGTTGACGACCCCCGGCTCGACGATCGCGTAGCGGTCGCGGGTGTTGATTTCGAGAATACGCTTCATCCGCGTCAGGCAGATCATCACCCCGCCGCCCACGGCCAGCGTGCCCGCGGACAGGCTCGTGCCCGCCCCGCGCGGCACATAGGGAACGTCGTGCCGGTTGCACAGCTTGACCAGCTCGACGACGTGCTCGGTGCAGGTCGGGAAGACGACCACGTCCGGGATCTTCTTGTTGACCACGTAACCGTCGCACTCGTACACCAACAGCTCGTCGCCGTGGTGCAAGACGTTGCCGGCACCAACGATCGCAGTCAGTTCGGCAAGCAGGCGCGATGCCAGCGGAGAAGAGCCAGAAACCACGGCGGTCGCGGACATGAATTTCTTCCTGGATCGGGGCGGTCGTGCTTGGCAGCCAGAGCGGGCTGCGCTTGCTGATCAGATCTATCCTACTCGTTGGCTGAAGCGATTGCCATTGGAGACCACGTCGGAGGCCAAAGAGCCGATTTTCCAGGTGCCGGGCGCCTCGGCGATTCTGGCCAGTGCGGCGAGCCTCGATGTTCGATAGCCGCCTTGTAGGATCCAGCAAACTCGGGTAATTTTCGCCAAAGTTAAGGTGGGTCTTGCTGCGCCTGCCCACCCTTGGACGGAAGTCCCTATCTGGGCGACGTCAAGATCGATAGAGGAAGCCGGCATGGACGCCAGCATCCGGGGCAGGGAGGCCTCCCCCGCAGTCCACGGTGCAAGAAGCCGCGGCAAGTCGGACGCTACCGCTGTCACGCCTGCGCCGGATCGCTCGGGGCTCCGGGTGGCCCTGGTACACGACTGGCTGACCGGGATGCGGGGCGGTGAGAAGTGTCTCGAGGTTCTCTGCCGGGCCTTTCCGCAGGCGACGCTCTACACTCTGCTGCACCGGCCGGGATCGACCAGCCCGGCGATCGAGTCGATGGCCATCCGGACCTCGCCGCTCCAGCAGGTGCCCGGTGTCTTTCGCCACTATCGGCACTTGCTTCCGCTCATGCCGCTGGCGGCGCGAGCGTGGAAGCCGAGAAACATCGACCTGGTCGTCAGCCTGAGCCATTGCGTGGCCAAAGCCATCAGGGTCCCGCGCGGGGTTCCTCATGTTTGTTATTGCTTCACACCGATGCGTTATGCCTGGCAAGGGCGGGACTCTTACCTGGAAAGCTGGGCGGGTCGGCCGATCCGGCGGGCGCTTGCCGGCAGTCTGCTCGACCGCCTCAGGGCGTGGGACCGTGCGACTGCAAGGCGGGTGACCCACTTCGTCGCCATCTCGCAGACGATCCGCGAGCGGATCGCGACCTGCTACGAGCGGGATAGCCACGTGATTCCGCCGCCCGTCGATACCGAGTTCTATTCCCCCGCCGCGGGTTCCGAGCCGCGTGAGGATTTCTACCTGGTCGTCTCCGCATTGGTTCCGTACAAGCGCATCGATCAGGCGGTTGCCGCATGTACGCACCTCGGCCGCAGGCTGGTCGTCATCGGCGCGGGGCCCGAGCGGGAACGGCTCGAGAAGATGGCGGGTGCGACCATCCGGTTCCTGGGCTGGCAACCGGATGAAGTGATCCGCGACCACTACCGCCGCTGCTGGGCACTGCTGTTTCCCGGCGAGGAAGATTTCGGGATCGTGCCTGTTGAGGCCCTGGCGTGCGGAGCGCCTGTGCTCGCCCTGGGACGGGGCGGAGCCGTCGAGACCGTGGACGGCACGATCGGCAGGCTGTACGCCGATCCGACCGTGAACGCTCTCGAGGCGACGATCGCGGCGTGGGAAGCGGAGGGCTGTCCGCACGTTCCGGTCCTGGCCCGCCGCCGCGCCGAGAGCTTCTCGCTGCCACTCTTCCGCGGCCGGATTCTCGACCTGCTGGCCGAGGTCACCGCCGGCACCGGCCCGGACGTCGTTCCCCCGCGGCCGCACGTCGACCTGTCCCGGGTCGAAACGCACAATCGGCGGCCTTCCTGACCGGGACCGCGTGCCCGTGCCGACCAAGAGACTGGATGGGGCCACCCACTTCTGGCACCAACGTCAGCTTGTACAGGATCCGCTTTTCACCGGTACTGGACGGGCGTCCGGTTCAGATTAGTTGAGATTTCTCAAGTTTCGGCGCCGCTCAATGTCCGCGTGGGACTTCCGGTTATTTGTCATAAGTAGTTATTCGGCAACGAGAAACACCCGAGCATTCGGCCTTGTTCCGACGGTTCTCAATCATTTCCATCTCTTTCCCTCGGGTCTACTGGCTAAAAGCGCGGAGGGAGCGCGGCGGGGCCACTTACTTTGTAGCACAGAGTAAACGCGTGTGGCCGATTTCGCCCAGGTGGTTCTTGGCGAGCGCCTCCGAGGTTGCTTCTTGGTAGAACGGAATTCATTCCGTTTTTCACTTCCTTCCAGAACTCGTCTTCCGCCTTGTCGTTGATCGTCTCCAACGTCTTGATCGGGCGGAGGATCATGGCGTCGCGCCTTCTGGAAGTCGCACGAGATCAATTTCAACGGTTGCATCCTTTATGATTCCCCTGGTCTGATACATTGGGCAGTGCATAAACTGCTGATCGGGAGGGGAAGGATGAACGCAATCCGGAGTGTGGTCAAGAACGGTCGAGTTGAAGTCGATGCCCCGCCGGACTGGCCTGATGGGACGCCCGTGCGCGTTGAACTCGGATTGACCGGCCAGGCAGAATACGACGACGAAAGCCCCGAGACCCCCGAGGAGATTGAAGCATGGCTTCGATGGTATCATAGCTTGGAACCCATCGTGATGACGCCGGAAGAGGAAGCTGCTTGGGAGGCGGAGCGAAAAAGGGTGGCGATTTGAGCGCCGTGCCGGGATTGCAGCTCGAGAACTGGGCGACAACGTGAGCAACCGGGACTCGAGGGTTGGGTCTCGACGGCCCCTATGCGGAGTTGAGGAGGAAGACTCCGAAAACCAACTAACACCTGGGGGGTACGGTCATGGATGACACTTGCTGCCGACAGTTCTTCTTGGACGCCGATTCGACAACCTACCACCGCCAATACGAGGCGTTGCGAGCCATCTTCGTCGAACGTCTTCCACAGAACGACGTCGCCGACAAATATGGTTACACATATGGGAGCATGCGGCAGTTGGTTCATCGGTTCCGAACCGCGATGCGATCGGGTTCGCCTTCCCCCTTTTTCAAGGGGCCTACCAAGGGATCAGAGGTCTTGTCGACGAGAACCTGAGCAGGCCACGTCTGGAATTCCGATCCGCGATCGGATTCACGTAGTGAACCAGTGGCGATGAGTACTCCGCCTGAGGTTTCAAGAAGACCGTGCTCGTCAGCTCGCCGTGCCGGGGCGCGGAGCCATCCCACGCCCGATTCGGGTCAGCGCAACCGGAATGCGTCCTCTGCCACGGTAAACGCACTCGGCCAGGGATGCCTACGCCCCCGCGGCCGCTCCGAAGAACGACTCCAGAAACCTGAAAACGACTCCCGTCCCCTTTTTCACACGCAATGCATGGCTGCGAAACCATCCTTCCCAATGACTGTCCTATCCGCCCCGTTCGGACCTCCTCCGGGCGAATCAGGCGCTCGACGGCGGCGGACGTCCGGCCGGGCTTTGGCCTTGGCGTCGCCCTCCCTTGCCGAGGAAACCGCGAGGCGTCAGAATGATGGCTAGATGCGTCGAGGTATTCGGAACCGCGGGGAAGCCGTTATGTCTCAAGTGACGATCGCTCCTCCCGACATCAAGACCCTGGCCGACCTGCGGCGGCGGCTGGGTGGGATCCCGCTGGAGCGGATCTGGTTCCACCCCGCGCCGGGCACCGCCACGGAGAAGGATGTGATTGAGGCCGAGGAACGAGAGAACCGTCTCTGCGAGCTGGTTGACGGCACCCTGGTGGAGAAAGCGATGGGGTTCGAGGAGTCGCGACTGGCCGGCAAGCTTTTGCATCTGGTCAGTTCTTATCTCGATCAGAACGACCTGGGAATCTGCGTTGGAGCCGACGGCATGATGCGGATCGCTCCCGGCCTGGTGCGGATTCCCGATCTGTCGTTCATCACCTGGGAGAGGCTCCCTGGCCGTGAAAGCCCCCGAGAGCCGATCCCCGACCTGGCGCCCGACCTGGCCGTCGAAGTGCTCAGCGAGGGGAACACCAAGCCGGAGATGGCCCGCAAGGTGCAAGAATACTTCGGCGCCGGCGTCATACTGGTCTGGCTGATCGATCCCAGGAAACGCACTGCCCGCGTCTTTTCGACGATCGAGAAGTCGGCCCTCGTCCGTGCGGACCAGGCGCTCGACGGCGGTGCGGTCTTGCCGGGCTTCGTCCTTCCCCTCTCGGACTTGCTCGACCGCGGCCGGCGGCCTCGGCGGGGCTGATCGGCGGGCCCCATCCGCAAGCACCACCCCGATTTGACGGAGGCGGAGCGGTGGTTGAAAGGGGAACGACACGCACTGCATTCTCGCTTCGAGCCCTTTGGAAGTCGACCCACCCGGGATGCGCGGCCGGTCCTTCTGGGGTCAAGACGGGTGGTCTTCATCGAAAGTGCGGGAGGACGCGATTTTCTGCTCGGTTTCAGGGCTCGAGCTCATCTCGCGCGCGATCCACCCAATGTCACCGCTGCCGGGCCTGGGCTCGAAACCGTGACGTCAATTGAGATTGAAGATCAAAGGCATGCCCGCCTCGAGGGGTCACTTGAGGAACGTCGCCAATTTGGTCGCCTTTCGTGACAAGCTCCCCGCGAGAGGCTTGGCGGACTGAATCTGCACGATCAGGACGATGCCCGAGAGCAGAAGAGGGCTGAACAACGGTTCTTGACACCTTGTCTGCCTTGATGCGGCGACCGCGTTGGGCAAGATCGGCGATCCCCGCGCCGTCGAGCCGCTTTCGGCCGCGCTCGGGGATAGCAATCACACCGTGTGGATGCTCGCGGTGGAGGTGTTGGGCGAGATCGGCGATCCCCGCGCCGTCGAGCCGCTCGCGGCCGCGCTCGGGGATAGCTATCCTATCGTGAGGTGGCCCGCGGCGAAAGCGTTGGGATAGATCGGCGATCCCCGCGCCCCCGTGTCGCTCGCGTCCCCGTTGGAAGTACAATGGCCCTGTATCCTGAAGGAGGTGCCATGCCGACCAAGACCGAAACACAGTATCAACATCTGGAGCCGCGCCCCGGCTCGAATTACCGCCAGTTATTCCTCAAGGGTCGACGGATCCGAGCGGCGGTGGTCGACGAGGCCATCCATGGTCCTGATCCGTTCACCCCCGAAGAATTCGCCAGCGAGTATCAGGTCCCCCTGGAGGCGGTTCTCGAGGCTCTCGACTATGTGGCCCAGAATCGGCCGCTCATCGAGCAAGAGCGGGACCACGAGGCGGCCAGGCTCCGCGCCCGTGGTCTCGACGGGCCCACGCAGGGATGAGATTCCTTATCGACGAGAACCTGAGCAGTCCACGTCTGGCCTCCCGACTCCGGGCTCAGGGGCACGATCCAGTCCTGGCCAGCGACGTCGGGTTGCTGTCGGTCACGGATGCGAGAGTGCTTATATTCGCCATCACCCAAACTCTACCCGTTTTGACTCGGGATTCCGAGGACTTCGAAGACCTGCATGACCTGGTGATGGCTGCCGTTGGCGATCATCCCGGGATTCTGATCGTCCGGTTTGACAATGACCCGCGTCATAACCTGACTGATCGGGGGATCGCAACCGCCCTCGGCAAGCTGGAATCCTCTGGAGTTCCGATTCGCGATCGGATTCACGTAGTGAACCACTGGCGATGAGTACTCCGCCTGAGGTTTCAAGAAGTCCGTGCTCGTCAGCTCGCCGCGCCGGGGCGCGGAGCCATCCCACGCCCGATTCGGGTCATCGCAAGTGGAATGCGTCCTCTGCAGGAAAAGACGCAGCCGGATCTGCCAACATCAGGACTAGTACCACTTCATACCGGCTCCGGCACCTCTGAGTCGGTAGATGCTGATTGAAGGCGTGCTCTGCCTCGTGAGAAAATGAAAGCTGGGTCCCATCCTGCACCTTGCAAAAACTGACTTCTGTCATAGGCGCGGATTTCTCCTAGAGTTCCAGATGTAGGCGGATTTCACGATCAGCCAACCCGAAGTGGGGCAATATGGTCCGGGGTCGCCCAGGAACCTCGGAAAACCATGGGTCGCGTGTGTCCTAGTTAATTAGTTTTTTGCAAAGTACAGTCCCATCGCATCGCTTCGCTATAAAGGGTCACGATCATGCCGACCGATCGACCAATTGTGTTCCTTGCGTTCGCCGATGCGAGAAGCGACCTGTCTTCATTGAAAGTCGAGGGTTGGTCGCTCAAGGACCAGTTCGACGAGCTGAAACGGCGGGGGGTGATCGCCGACGTCGTGGTCGAAGAAAAGGCCTCGCTCGAGCGCATCTACTCCGTTTTTCAGAAGTATCGCGACCGCATCGCGCTCTTCCATTTCGGGGGTCACGCCGACGGGGACCGCCTGCTCTTGCAGTCGGCCTTCGAGCCACGCCCGGCCTATGCCGAAGGGCTCGCCACGCTCCTGGGGCAACAGCGCGGACTGAAGCTGGTCTTCCTCAACGGCTGTTCGACGCGTCCGCAGGTGAAGCGATTGCTCGACGCGGGGGTGCCCGCCGTGATCGCCACGGCCCGGCCGATCGACGACGCCGTGGCCACCGAGTTCGCGGTGGCCTTCTACCAGGCTCTGACCACAGGCTACAGCGGCGACAACCGGAAGATCACCGGCGGTTGCAGCCTGGCCATGGCGTTCGCCCAGGCCGAGGGGTTGAGCAAAGCAGCGCGCGGAGGAAAGTCCCGCGACTTCGTCGCCGCGACGCCCAGCCACGAGGAGGTCACGGATGACGACGGTTTCCCGTGGATAGTGCAGTATCGCAAGGGGTCCGAGCACGTCGAGCGCTGGAACCTCTTCGAAGACGATCCCCTGTTCGGCCTGCCCGGCCTGCCCGCCGACATCGGCTGGCCTGTCGAACCGTATCGCAACCTGGAGTACTTTCAGCGCGACCACGCCCGCATCTTCTTCGGCCGCGGTCGGGCCATTCGCGAGCTCTACGACCTGCTCACCCTTCCGGCCGGATTGGCCGAGTCCCGGCTCATCTTCTATTACGGCCAGACCGGCGTGGGGAAGACCTCGGTGCTAGCGGCGGGCTTGCTGCCGCGGGTGGAGGCCCTGTTCGCGACCCGCTATTGCCGCCGATCCGCTCAGGAGGGGCTGCTGGGCACGCTCCGGGCCACGCTCGCTCCCGGCGGCCCCGCGCCGTTCGATCTCGGGGCGGCCTGGCTGGAAATCGAGGACAAGGCCCGGCGCCCGCTCCTGATCGTGCTCGATCAGGCCGAAGAGGCCTTCACCCGGCCTCGCGCCGAATCGCGGCCCCAAGACGAGGTCCGCGCGCTGTTCGAGGCCGTGCATGAAGCCTTCGCCCCCACGCGCACCGAGCGGCCGCAGGGCCGGCTGATCCTGATTTTTCGCAAGGAGTGGCTCGCCGAGTTCAACGAGATCCGCAAGGCGTCGAATCTCGACATCAAGCCCAAGATGCTCGACCCGCTGGATCGTCCCGGGGTGGTCGAGGCGATCGAAGGGCCAGCGGAGCATTTCGGTCTGGTCATCAGCCCCGATCGCAACCGTTTGGAACCGGGTGAGACGACCCTGGCCGAATTCATGACCGACGGCCTGTTCGACACGCTGGCGGACCCCCAGACCGAGCAGGAATCGCCGATCGCCCCCACGCTCCAGATCCTATTGAGCCGGATGTGGAAGGAGGCCAACGACCCGAAGCGGCTGCGGGGCCGGCCCACCTTCGATCGCGCCTTGTACCAGGATCTGAAGGGGAAGGGCTTCAAGCTCGACGAGGTGATCCAGGAGCAGTTCGGCAAGATCGCGGAGATCGAGGGCCTGCGCGAGGCGGTTGAGAAGGGGCTGCTGCTGGACCTGCTCGAGTTCTTCACGACCCACGAAGGTACAGCCGACACGCACACCCGCCAGCAAATTCACAAACGTTACTCCCACCCTCCCGCGGAGCAGCTCGATGCCCTGCTCGAAGCCTGCCAGAACCGCTACCTGCTGGCTCACGTGGGGGTGGGCGCGGATGGCACCGCGGCCTACCGACTGACTCACGACACGCTGGCCCCGCTGCTCCGCGAGCGGTTCCGGGTCTCCCCCGACGTGGCTCAGCGCGCCCGGCACGTGCTGGAGGGGCGGGCCGCGACATGGAAGGGCCGGTCCACCGACCCGGTGCTGGATCGCGTGGACCTGGCGTCGGTGGAGGAGGGCCTTCCATGGATGCGAGCCCTGGAGAAGGACGAGCCGGACCTCCTTGAAGCCAGCCGCCAGGCCGAGGAACGCCGCGTGGCCGAGGAGGAGAAGCGGCAGCAGCAGCTCCGCGAAGCGGGGGAACGCGAGGAACAAGCCCGGCGCGACAAGCAACACGAGACCGAGCTGAGGCTGAATGAGCAGAAGGAAGCCAACCGGAAGCTCCGGCAGCGGGCTTATGGGTTGCTCGCTGCGCTGGCTGCGACGATTGTCTTCGCCGGGATGGCCGGCTGGCAGTGGCGCGAGGCAACAACGTCGGCGAAACGGGCCGATGAGAAGGCAGAGATCGCGGAGTCGCGCCGGCTGGCCCTACTCTCCGATTCGGTCAGGCCGAGACGGCTTGACCAGGCCATGCTCCTGGCACTGGAAGCGTCCGCAGGAGACACCCTCGAAGCCCGGGGGAGTCTGCAACGCTGCATCGACGATCGTCCCGAAGTCTTTCGCTTCCTCGACATTCCCGAGGGCGTGGTCACGAGCGTGGCGTTCGGCCCCGGAGGCACCATCGCCGCGGGATACTGGCACGAACTCCTTGGTGGCGGCCGCGTCGGCGGTGTGGTGCTGCTCGACGCGAGTGGAGAGCGCCTCTTGGCTGCCCCGATCGAGATCAAGGAGGGCAATGTCACAAACGTGGCTTTCAGCCCTGATGGCACCATCGCCGCAGGATGCGATCTCCAACGCGCCGGCGGCGGTGGCGGCGTGGTGCTGCTGGACGCAAAGGGGGAGCGGCTTCGGGCCAACCCGATCGAGGTCAAGGAAGGCTTTGTCACGAGCGTAGCCTTCGGGCCCGGGGGGACCCTCGCCGCAGGATGCTCGCTTCGCGGCGGCGGCGGTGTGGTGCTGCTGGACGCGAGGGGGGAGCGGTTGCGGGCCGCGATCGAGGTCAAGGAGGGCACTGTCACGAGCGTGGCGTTTAGCCCCGGGGGCACCATCGCCGCGGGATACGATCGCGCCGGCGGCGGCGGCGTGGTGCTGCT
>Ga0074044_10003748_pt1 | contig 12829 bp, 21 predicted proteins | sample BogForMeECP23OM1_FD_94443 | JGI IMG/M metagenome (GOLD analysis project Ga0074044, IMG submission 94443) | Bog forest soil microbial communities from Calvert Island, British Columbia, Canada - Bog Forest MetaG ECP23OM1 | ecosystem: Environmental > Terrestrial > Soil > Wetlands ...
GAAGATCATCATCCCGCGTGCGGTCTATTCGGCGTCGAGCTCTCGCCATGGTTCGACGAGCTTGCGAAGGCGATGACGTTTGGATGGGATGACCCGATACCGGTGGAGAAGCATTGACGGCAAGGACGTCAAGATCGATTTCAAGATGGGGAACGATTGGGATGATCGCGTGCGGATTCTGCAGGACATTTATCAAACGATGCCGCCTTTTGATCCGGAAATGCTCAAGTCGGTGTTTGGAGTCGATATGGCAGGAACGGAAGAAGAGCGTTACGGAACACGGGCGGCGGAGCCCACGATGATCAAATGCCCGGGGTGCGGCGTGGACATGGAGGCAGTGCACTTCAAGCCGTTTGCCGCCAACGGGAACTTTTGCCCGAAGTGCATCCGTGAGAAGGAACGGCGAGAGAACGAAGTCAACATCGAGCTTGAAGGCAACGATGAAGGGGATGCGTTCTTCGTGTCGACTGAGGTGAATGAAAAGGCGATGGGTCCGTCGCGGTTTGGACCGGGTGTGTTTCCGAAAATGGGATTGAAGGTCACGCGCAAGGAGCTCGAGTACCTAGTTACCGAAGGCGCGAAGATGCTCGAGTGGAAGGCCGGAAAGGATCTCAGTCTCAACCCCTCGAATCTTCCGACGCGCGCTGATCTCGTGAATGCGGTCCAGAATGCGATGGACACTCATCCCATCGCGAAGGAGGACAGGACGTTTGCTCGGTTCCTCTCGGCGATCGAAACGTCGCGCTCTTACTCTGCTTGGCTTCCCGAAGAGCATCGTGTCGGTGCCGACCGGGATCTGAAGTTCATCGAGCGACGTATGGAGGAGCTCTTGATGTTTCGTCGGTTCATCAAGAGCTTCGTTGCGAAGTTCCGATCTCGTCCGGGAGCGGCTCACGCTGCTACGGAGATGTTCATGAACGTCATGAACTTCGTGAGGATGATCAAGGAAACGACGGGGATCGATCTGGAAGGGAGCGACGAGACATGAGTGACAAGAAGTTGCCCGTAGGTGACGACGGTGCGAATGACAGGCATAGACAAACCGTCGAGTCATTGAAGAAGGACAATGGCGCAGCGTCGCGCGCTCAGATCGCGAACAAGGCTCTTGTCATGCTCTCTGATTTGAACGATCAAGTCGCTCGGGGTCTCTCGCTCTACGATGATGCGGGGAACGTCCTCACGGTTGATCAGGCGCTCGCGCGCAAGCTTGCAGGGCGCATGGTGCATGCGCGCCCGGCTCCTGATGAAGTCGAGGTACGCGTGACCAAGGGTCCGATCATCGGAGAGAAGTAATGGACATTTTAGCGCACGTCTTTTTTTCGATCGGAACGGCCGGTGTGATGATGCTTCATCCGGCTGTTAGAAGATGGATATTCACGACGCATCGCGAAGTGGAGATCGAAGAGCCGGCTGACGGCACGGTTCAATGGCGCGTCGACAAGGGCGCATCGTACTGTGTCAAGTGCACGAGCTGGTCTCAGTTCGTTCCCTCGGACAAGTCGATTCGGCCGCGTGCGTTTGAGAAGATCTGCGAATGCGCAGAGTACCCAAAGCCTCACTTCCACTTTGTGTGCACCCACTGCAGTTTCAAGACCATCATGCGTACTGCGGACGATCCCTGACGGCATAACCTCGGGCGGAGGCGACGATGATTCCTCAATTTTGCAAGGCGTGTGGCGGGCGGCTCGAAGAGATGGATCGGGAGTTCTGCAAGGCCAATGAGTGCCAGACGTTCGCGCGCAGGGATGTCATGGGCGTCACGATGAGCGGGGATGTCATGGGCGTCGCGATGAGCAAGGACACGCTCCTGGCTCTCCTGCGTTCGGACATCGATTGCCAGACGGTGAGACAGCGTGCCGACGCACTGCGCTTGCTTCGTGACGAAGTGCGCAAGTATCCGTGGGACGACGTTTCGAAGTTCAATCGGTCCCGCCTCACAATGCTCGAAGCGTTCCAGGCTTTCTCGAGTCAGTGGGCGGGGGACGACCCTGTAGTCCAGATCTCGTCCATGATGGAGCGAAGGCGTTTCGCGCAGGTAGGAGGGGATGCTTCCGCGAAACTTCTTTTCAAGAAGGATCTGACACGTCTTGCTCTTTCGAAATCGGTGCAAGGCGTCGAGCTGGAAATCCATCGGATAGACCAGGAGCCGCGGAAGGGCGAAGTTCACCTGACTATATTTGCGACCGCGACTAGCCCCATAGATGGGTATTCGCTGACCAGTCCCTCGGTTGTTCTCGTTCCGAACGAAGGCGCGGATCTTTTCTCGGTCCCGCGATCACGTGTTCGGTCTGATTACGAGGACATTGAGGCTGCGATCGCAGAGGATCGGTTGCGAAAGCGTCACGTGCATCTCGCGCAAGGGCATCAGCTCGATGGATGCGCGCTGCGTTTCGGACTCGAGCGAAAGCAAAACACGTGGGACCCGTCGTCCCAGGTCACGATTCCGATGGAGCCCGACGTCAGTCTTCGCGATCGCATCATCAAGGCCATGCCTCTTGAGCGTGGGGATCAGATTCCCGGATGCAGGGACTTGGGTCTTTCCGGGGTGTCTATCAACCGGATGACAGGAGCCGCATCCGGGAATTATAGTCGCGGGCGTGTCGCGGGTAAGTTCGATTCGTCGAGCGGCAAGCATCTCGACATTGTTGCGGAGATGAACGGCATCAAACGCAAGGGCGGCGAGACGGACGAAAATCTGCGTGGACGGCTTTACCAAGCAACGGAGGAGTGATGACCGAGTGGACGTTTCGGAATTTGCAGGACGAGCAAGCACCGTGGGTGCTTTACAATTTCGGCAAGCGACCACCATGGCATCCGCTGATAGGGATTGCGGAGGAGCTCGGTGAGCTTCTCGAAGCCATCTCACTCGAGCGTGAATCGAATTCGGTGGAGGAGATCAAGGATGCGATCGCAGATGCCATCATTTTCATGGCGGACTTTTGCACGTTGCAGCACTTCGATCTCGAGACGATTTATCACAACGCGCTCAAGCAGCACGTCTTGTTGCCTAATGGGCTGCTCACCTACTATGGGCGTCTTGCTCGTTCCTTTCTGAAGAAGGAGCAAGGTATTCGGGGCAGTTCTGTCGATCACGAACGAGATATGGCGAAGCATTTGACGGATCTGCTGGTCTGCTTGCGTCAAACCGGAATCGTTTACAGGCTCTCTCCCTTGCCGGTGTTCACGCGAGAGGTCTGGGAGCGGGTGCGCCAGCGCGATTGGAAGAAGAACGCAGTGACGGGGGAAGCCCCGTGAACGGGCAGCGGGCCAAGGACTCGGAGATGCTCGTCAAGGTGCTCGACTACGAGCTCACTGACGCGCAGCGCGAGATGTTCACGGACTTTCAGGAGTACTTGCGAACCCATCTCGTGCTCTCTCGCAAGCAGCGTGAGGTCTTGAAGGACGTTCTCGAGCGGCATGAACCGACCTACGAGAACCTGGTGAGCGAAGGCAAGGTGCCGCTTGGCAAGCCGGTGCCTACTCCCGCGGTGCTTCAGAACTTGCCGAAGAAACCGCCCACGCGGCGGACTACAAACACGTGAAAGGGACAAGGCGCAAAATGGCTGACAAGAAATTGAAGACGTACAAGACGGTGAAGAAGCTGGTGGACGCGTACGCGAGCGGTGAGCTCTCGGCGCGCAAAAACAGACCGTTCGTCGGAAACGGCGATATTATCGTGCACGCGGTGGACGACCCGGATGCGGCTCCGGTGTTCTTGATGTCGGTGGAACTGTTCATCGCGCAACTCGCCAAACTCGGCGAAGTGAAGCTCCCCAAGTTCGAGGGGTAGCGACGGCTTTGAGACGGAGGGTTCTTCTCCGTCTTTGGGGCTTCTACGGTGGACAATCGGCTTTGGTCCGTCCGACGTGAACAGTGGCGACGCACACCCGATTGTGCTGGGTTCGATTCCCAGGGAGCCCGCTGAGTGATAGCTTCTAAGGGATGAAGGCCGCGACGACGGAGATCGATCCGAGCAAGCTTGCCAAGAGTGCGAGTCAGAAGGCGTTTGCGACCAACACTCCGCAAGCGCACAAGCTCGCGGCGGATTCTCACGACAAGGCTGCGAAGATGGCGATTGCTGATGGCAAGATGGCGACGGCCAAGCAGCATCGAAAGCTTGCTGACAAGCATCGCAAGGCAGCAGCGCTCGCGCCTTCTCTCTCGCTCTCTCAGTCGAAGTCGAGCGAAGATGCTCCCGACGTCGATGAACCGGACCATGACGGTAAGGACGAGAATCCGCTCCTGACTTGGGCGAACGCGAAGTAGGAGCAACTGTGGCCGACTTCGAAGGACAGCACCCGCGCGACGAGCACGGAAAGTTCACGTCTGGCGGTGGCGCAGTTCACACGTCGAAGGCTTCGCGCGCGGCGCATGCGGCGACCAAAGCAGCGAATGCAGCGGCTCCCGTCGGTAAGGGATCGAGCAAAGGGCATGCGGCGCACGCAGCGGCCCACCTGAAGGCAGCGAAGGCGCATCGTGCGGCTGCGGATGCGCATGCTAAGGCGGCGGCCGGGGAGCATGATCCTGAGGGGCGCAGCGGACATCAGGCGAGTGAGAATCGTCACAAGGAGAATGCGAGCGAGCATGAGCGCTCTGCGGATCATGCGAAGTCCAAGGGCGATGCTGCGAAGGCCAAGGAAGGTGGCATCGGGCTCTGGGCGTCTCACAAGCTCGGGGAAGTTGGCGAGCATGTGACCGAAGGTCTCGAATCGCTCAAAGAGAAGATTCACGAAGTTGGTGAGAAGGGAAAAGAGGGTGCTGAACAGATTGCGGAAGGCAATCCTCTTGCGCTTGGACGTGCAGCGCTCAAGGGGGCGGTGTTCGGTGCTGTGGCGGCTCCTCTCAAGCTTCTTGGTGGTAAGAAGAAAAAGAAGGAAGGCGAGGGGGAAAAGCACGAAGGCGGCGAGAAGCATGAGGACAAGCACAAGCCGAAGTCTGAGAAGGAAAAGAAGGAAGAGCGCCACGCGCGCGAGAAGAAGCTCGATGAGTCTGAGCTGACTGGGGATGATGACGTAGAAGCATGAGTGGCGAAGCTCTCTCCAAATGGGCGTATGCGCGCGACCCGAAGGTCGGCAAGGCGAAGCTTCGCGCGGTCGCGATGCCTGAGTCGCCGACCAAGCATGGCAAGCTCGTTCCGTTTCCGTACAAGGATGCGAAGCAAACCTATCTCAAGGACTTCTCGAACAAGGAGATCAACTCGGCCATCGAGTCAGCTCCGATTCGTAGGATTGCTCTCAAGGGTCTGCACGCGATTCAGCACTCGGTCAAAGTCGATCGTCTCGAAGACTACATCACGCATCCCAACATCGTGCCTCCTGGGCAGAGGCATCCCGAACATCGCGGTAAGATCGATGTGCCGATCGTTGTGCAGTACAATGGCGTCCGTTACGTGCACGACGGTCATCATCGGCTCACGGCGAAGCTACTGACCGGAGAGACGCATGATGACGTGCGTTTCGCGAATCTCGATTCAAAGGTGAGAGTATGAACTGCGACAAGACGGGATGCGGCAATCAGGCGTTTTGGCATCCGGTGTTCTTGATTTGCTTCAAGGGGATCAACTTGAACCCGATTCGTGCGCTCGTCCCCATACACATCTGCGATGACCATCGCAGAGAGATGAAGGTCGCGGATCTTCTGACCGACGATGGGTGGAACGACATCTGTGCGGACATCTACAAGATCGTGCGTACGCGCCCGAAGAAGAGCCTGACCGAGCTTGCGTTCGCACCTATCGGGGGTGAGGAGTCGAAGGCTGCGATGGCCAAGCTTCGGGCGGCTGAACAGCAAGGCAATCAAAACAACGTCTTACGCTCGGGCTAGCGTAAGCTTGTCCGCGTGATTACTTTCGTTCTTGTAAGGGAGGCTGCGGCCATGAAAGCGATACTAACGGGAGGTTTTTTGATTCTAGGAGCGTGCGGGGGAGCTCCGTTCTCGGTGGAGAGTGTGGATCCCACGGTTCCGACGCCCACGGCGGCTTCTGCTGCGTCTTCGGCACCCGCCCCTGCTATGAGTGCGGCGCCGTCCGCGAGCGCGGCTGTGCCCGATTCTGGGCCGGCGCCGATAGGGACGGCTCTCGTCCCCGCTCCTACCTCGTCTTCGACTCCTCCCCCCGCGCCGGTTCCGGACGCTGGGGCCGGCGCAGCATGGGCCGCATCGCCGTGCTCGCTCCTCCCGTCCGACACGTACTGTCCGGGCTCCGCGTCCGTATGGGGTCCGCCAGACGCCGCTGTCCTGGTCCCCTACTGGTGCTCGGCCGGGTTCTCGCCGGGTCCGTCTTGCGCGTTCGTCGACGGGTCTGGAGCGGACGGTGGGGCAGGGCAGTGGTGTTGTCAGTAGCGGATCGACACCTTGGCCGTGCACGCCATGTTCACGCTGGGCGTCACGGTTGTTTGGGCCAGAATGTTGAACGTGTGCGACGCAGCCGTTAGGCCAGCGGGTTCGGCGGGCAGTTTAGTGACTGCATTCCGGGAGCGACTTACTCCCCGGACGTGGGTACTGCGGAAGCCATCAAGGCTTGCAACTCGTCCCCGTTCTCCAACGGGAACACGTGCTACGCGGTCTTGCGCCTCTGTGCTTTGCCCGTACGTGACCAACATGCCGACGGGCGGGAATGGCACCCGATACGACTGGGTGGTCGGTTGGCAGGTTGCGGGGATTCCGAGCGACACGCCGACCGGTTACAACGTCTACGTTCAGACGGACTGCAGTTTTTCGACTCCTGTAAGCGTCTGGAACTGATGCGCTAAGGTGAGAAGTATGACCCTCGAACGTCTCGAGAAACTTCTCTTGAAAGCGGTCCGTTATTGGCGTAGGGCGGACAAGATCGCCGTTTGCAAGGAGTGCGGGCGTCCGGTGAATCCGACTGCGGAAGCGGCTCACGTGTTTGCGCTCGATGAACGACGCGAAGACATGCAGGGCGAGGCGCCAACAATTCCGACCGGACGTCGCGTCATCAAGTGAGGTGCGGCATAACTTGAGGACGCCGATGAGTAAGCTCAAGGAAAAACTAGAATCCCTCTATCGCCTCGCCAAGTTGACCGACGATGAGATCAAACTGCTCGATGCAAACAAGCTCGATGACGGTCGCCTCAACGAAGTGCGTACCGCGTCGTTTCTGCTCTTGCATACGGCGCGCACCAAGGGCGTGCGTATCAAGTTCATCTTCGACGACGTGAAATCGGCTCCGTCGCGTCCTGACGATGTCGACTTCTACGCTGGATTTGACTTTTTTCTTGACGAAATCCAACGCAAGGCGAGGGAAGCGGCGGCGAAGGACGCGAAGCGTCGGGAGGAACTTGAGAGACAGCAGCGAGAGGCTCGCGAAAAAAGCGAGAGGGATCGTCAGCGTGAGCGTGGACCGTTCCCACGAGAGCGCACCGATAGCATCGGTGCGCCTTCTTCTCCTTCCTACTTCAAAGTGGACGATTACTTCCAGCGTCCTCAGTCACAACCGAGCGAGAAGAGCCGTGTCAACGCCGCGACACCGCTCATCCAATCTCAATACGTCGGCGTCTGTCTCACGTGCGGCAAGGGGTACAAGAAGGGCGAGCAAGTCTGGTGGATCCGCAGTGTAGGATGTTCGCACTTCGAATGCGGGGCGGACGACCTTAGGAACGTTGCGTCTGGGGGTTGATTTCCGAAGGTCTTGTGTATCGCTGGGAATTCGATATCGTCTAGGGCGTGACGTCGTCCGTTGCCGAGATCAGTCCGAGACCGGAATACGCTCTCGCTGCGCCCGCCGATTACGAGGCGCGCGCGCTCGACTTGGCCATTGAGGCGCTTTCCGACATCGCCGAATGTGACGGCGCACGTGTCGGTCTTAAGTGGGATCGCATCTTTCCCCACGACAAGCCGGGGTCAGACGGCGTTTCGCAGACACGCAGCGATTTAGTCGGCGTCGTGGCGCCGATTCTTTACGTCTATTTCTGCGGAGCTCACGCGAACCTCGCGAAGTGCCCGCGCGTCTTCGTAGACGAAAAGGGCAAAACCCATCCGGCGCATGCGATCTGTCTTCTCGGGATGAGGACTCGCACGCTGCTGATGCAGGGTCAGAAGATCAAGGACGTCGTCCGTAGGGGAGTCGAGGACTTTCTTCGATCCCACAATGTCACTTCCAAACCTCTCTCTCACGCGAGCTAGCCCACCATGCCCAACTATCAGGCTGCAATTCTCAGCACTCCGGCTCCCGCGTCGGCAGCGCCTTATGCCACGTTTCACACGGGTGCGACGAATCAGGCGCGCATCTACAAGATGATCATGACCAACACCCAAACGGTGTTTAGTCAGGTCGCGATCTACAACGCGGCGTCCAATTCGCCGGTGGCGTCAACGTCCTCGCTGGGCAAGGCGAACATCCTCGCTGACCACGCAAGCACGTGTAACTTGGACACCGCGTGGTCCACGGCTCCGACGGTTGCGGCCCCGTACTGGGAGGCGTTCTCGCTCGGACCCTCGCAGGGCTCGGGCTTGCAGGATGTTTGGCAGTCCGACAAGGAGATGACCGTCGCGGTCTCGACCTTCGTTGTCTTCTGGAATCAGGGCGCTGGTGCCGGTGGCATCTGTTCTCTCACGATTGCGTTCGACGAGTAATCAGCCATGAACAACCCGAGCACAACGCCGGTGCCCGAAGCACCGGAGCCCAAGGCGTGGGCCTTCCATTACGATGGCCCGATACAACCGGCCGATGATCGCAACTGCGAGCTTTGCAACGCAGCTGCGATGAAGAAATGCGGCAAGCTGGGTGACATCGTGCGCCACGGCGCCGAGACGCCGCAAAGCGGTCCCGAGCCGTGGCTCAAGCACTGCTCTTCGTGTCACGCGGCTAGGATGGGATACTGCCATCTGCATTGCGGCGTTGACACGGCTCTTCAGAAGCACACGGTGTCTGTGACTGGTGCCGGGCATGTCATTCATTCCGAGCAGGCGGAAGGGTGGTCGGCGGCGCAGGCGCATATCATGACGTTGGCAGCTGGGATGGCCGCCAAGGGTGTGAAGACCATTCGAGTGCGCGCGCATGCGGATCAGGATCAGCCGGAGATGCCTTTTGCACGGGTGGTGGTCAGCGTCACTGCTCTGAAGTAGGAGCCTTTCGTGGGAGCCACAGGTTCGACCACGGCCACGTTCGGCACCTATCCCGGCACCGACTACGCGGCCGTGGTCATCACGGGGCAGAGCGGCATCGTGTCGGGCAGCCACGTCGAAGCGTGGCTCGACCCGACGCAGGCGGCGACGGCGGACCATTCTCCCGACGAGCATCTTGCGTCGGATATCGACGTTGAATGCGAGTCGATCGTCCCTGGTACAGGGTTCACCGTGTACCTGCGTACACGCAACTTGAGCCAGTATGGCGCTTATAACGTCTCCTGGGTTTGGGTCTAAAGGAGCAACAACATGGGCGTCATCATTCTCGACGGTGCCGGCGGTGTAAATAAGGCGAATGTCGACATTGACGGGCATCTAAACATCAATCCGAGGCCGCCCGCGTTTGGTGCGCTCGGGTACTACCGGCAAGCCGCGGTTTCGGGGAGCATCGCCGCGACACTGGGGCCATCGACTCTCATATGGTCCTGTCGCTGGGGCAATGCCTCAAATCTTTGCCTCGTTCAGAGCGTGCGAGTCAACGCGATCGTCAACGGCACTATTACTGCGGCCGTGGGCGTGCAGTTCAATCTCAATGTGTTGCGATCCTATTCGGCCACCGACTCCGGAGGCACGGCGGTTGGTGTTCCAGCCAGCATGCAGAAAATGCGCACCAGCATGGGGTCGTCGCTAATGACTGACTGGCGAATGCCGACTACGGTCGCATTGGGGGCTGGCACACGTACGCCAGACACAAACCCAATCGGGATGCTGTTTGGCGCGAGCGGCACGGCCGTCGGCACGACTTTCTTCGGCAACGGCGCCCCGCAACCGATCTACTCGCGGGACAACAGCGACAACCACCCAATCATTCTTGCGACGAATGAGGGCTTGGCGATTACAAACGTCCTCTCTGGCCCGGCGACAGGCACGTTCGTTTTGCTCGTGCAAATGGAGTGGGGAGAAGTCGCGAGCTACTGATGCCAGTCGTCGTTCAAGACGGTTTCCCAGGACAAGGCGCCGTCACGAACCTTGCCGGCGTAGACCCTGATGAGCATCTAGGTATTTGTCTCAGGTCACCGGCTGTCTACCAAGGCGGCGTTTATCGAGGGGTCGTTACGGCCACGTTCGGATCGTTTGGGGCGGGCACGAATCTGTTTGAGCTGCTACCGGTCGCCGGGCTGCCTAGGCGGTTAGCTCTTGTCAATAGCGTCCGGGCGGCCGTTCAAGTGGCCACTACGATCACGACCGGCGTACTGTTTGACCTCGGCCTTTATATAGGCCGGAACACTGGTAATCCGGCCTATATAGGCACAACGGGATTGATAAGTCCTCCGGTGCCGCCACAATTGCAGCTTCGGTCGTCGATGGCCTGTAGCACGACTGCTGTTGGTGCCGGCATAAGCGGGTCGTTAGGAACAGATGACACGAATCCGATCGGTAGAGTGCAGGGGTTCTCCGGTACTGCGGTGGGAACTCAGTTTTTCTCGCCATCCGTCGCAACCCTGTATAGTCGCGACAATAACGATAACTATCCGATTGTGTTGAAGTCTGGAATCGGCGGCGACGCGCTCGGCATAGAAACCGTGTTTGCTACACCAGCCACAGGCACGTGGACGATCTCGGTCGCCGTCGAGTGGTCCGAGGTCCTCGCCTACTGAGTCGACCATGAGCCTCCTTTTAGGACTGCTTCAGGGAGGAAATATCGTCTCGCCTCCGTCGTTCAAGACGGATGGCGACGTCGTCATGTCGGCGCCCGCGCCGACGATCTTGCTGGGCGCGAGTCTCGCGCCCGCCGGAACGGTACTCACGTTTCGGCCAGTACAAGCGGACTATCTGCCTACGCCGTCGGTAGCTTTGCTCATCGGGGCGAAGCTTGCGGCGGCCGGGAGTGCTCTTTCTCCTCCGCATCTTGCTGATTTTCTGCCGACTCCTCAGCCTACGCTCACTCGCGTACCTACTGCGGTCACGTCGATCCCGTTTGTGGCGCCATCGCCCAAGGCTGACGACATTCCTCCGCAGTATCCGCGTCTGCTTGCAGGTTTCACTCTGACGGCTGCGGGTTCTATCGTCGCTTCGTCACCCACGGCCGATTTCCTACCGACGCCTCTGCCGGTTCTCACGCGCGCGCCGACGATCGTCTACCCGCCGATACTCGTTTCGTCTGCTCCGGCTGCGGATCCGATGCCTCCGCAGTTCTCGCGGTTCTTGCAAGGATTCACTCTCACGGCTGCTGGAACAATTGTCGCTCCCTATCCGGTCAGAGCCGACGACATCCTTCCCCAATTCCCCAAGATCGTTCCGGGGTTTCCACCTCCGGCTTTTGGGACTGTTCTAGCGGCCCGACCGATCAGAGCCGATGACATTCCTCCGCAAGCCCCATTGCTGCGCTCAGGCGCCCTTCTGGCGGCTTCTGGGAGCATACTGGCCCCTACCCCCTCGGCGGACCCCATCCCGCCTCAGAGGGGCGTTTTCTTGGCGGGATTCGCGCCTACGTCGGCGGGGGCCATTGTCGCTCCCTATCCGGTACGAGCGGATGATATCGCGCCGGTCTTTCCTGAGCTTATCGCAGGCGCGAAGCTAACGGCGGCAGGGGTCATTGTCACGCAGCGTCCCGTGCGCGCGGACGACTCGATCCCACCGCAGTTCTCTGCGCTGCTTCGCGGTTTCACGATTGGAACGGCGGGGAAGATCGTTGCGCCCTCGCCAACGGCGGATTTCCTACCGACCCCGCGGCCGATCTTCACGCTCGCGCCTGTCATCATCTATCCGACGATCTTGGTGCATCCGGCACAAGCGGCTGACCCCATTCCGCTCGTGTTTCCTCAGCTACTTGCTGGCTACGCTCTCAAATCCGGGACCATTGTCAAAGCGAACCCGGTTCGAGCTGACGACTCGATGATCCCCGTGTTCCCGCATTTGCTTGCGGGCTACACGCTCACGGCAGCGGGCGCGATCGTCAAGTCCAACCCGGTTCGAGCCGACGACGTGGCACTCGCTACGACAACACTCGTCAAAGGGTTCGCAAAGGCCACTGGAGCTATTCTCGCAGCTCCTCCCGTTGCGGACTTTCTTCCGACTCCAACTCCCGAACTACTCGCGGGCTACACCCTCTCCCCCGCGGGAAGCATCGTTGCTCCCTATCCGATCCGTGCGGATGACATTTCACCGCAGTTTTCGACTCTGATTCCGTCCTTGCCCGGAGCTACTCCGCTCGCAGCCGCGGGCGCTGTCATCACATCACGACCTATCCGAGCTGATGACATCGCGCCTCAGAGGAGTGCTCTTCTTCAAGGATTCCTCCCCCCAACGATCAGCTTCATCGCGTTTCGTCCCATTCGAGCGGATGACGTCGTTCCTCAGCAGGGGGCTTTTCTTCATGGGACCACGATCACTGCCGCGGGAACGATCGTCGCGCCGCGCCCGCTCCGAGCCGACGACATTCCGCCTGTTCAACTCAAGATCTTTTCGGGGTTCACACTCACGTCTGCGGGTTCGATCATCGCTTCGCGTCCGGTTCGAGCTGACGACATCGCTCCTCAGTTTCCCCATTTGCTTTCGGGGTTCTCTCCGCTTGCGGCTGCGGGAAGGATCGTCACTGCGTATCCCGTGCGCGCGGATGACATCCCTCCGCAAAAGACTTCATTCATCACGCCGGTCGTCTATCCGCCAGCGTTCCTCATCTCACCGTGTCCAGTTCGCGCCGATGACATCACTCCGCAGTTCTCGGCTTTCCTTCGAGGGGCCA
>Ga0074044_10003749_pt1 | contig 12825 bp, 8 predicted proteins | sample BogForMeECP23OM1_FD_94443 | JGI IMG/M metagenome (GOLD analysis project Ga0074044, IMG submission 94443) | Bog forest soil microbial communities from Calvert Island, British Columbia, Canada - Bog Forest MetaG ECP23OM1 | ecosystem: Environmental > Terrestrial > Soil > Wetlands ...
CATCGAGATTCTCGACTACGTGCAGACTCACGAGCCGTCCGACGAGTCGGTCTACGGAATCGGTCAGCGTGAGCTGGCGAAGGCGCTTGGTTACCACCCTTGCTCGATGTCCAGGCCGCTCGATCAGCTTGTGACGGAGGGACTCCTGGTTACCCGACGAGGGCTGGTCCGCGACGGGCTTCGCCGGCAGCTGACCTACCGCGTAACATCGGCAGGACTGGCCCGGCTAAAGCGGGAGACGCGCGAGGTCCCCTTACTTTCGGGGGATATCCCCCCGCCCCCACATCCTTTCCTAGGTCGGAAGGAAGAGCTCGACCAGTTGATCGAATTCTCCCACGCGGGACCATCCCTGACCCTGATCGACGGTCCGCCCGGGATGGGAAAGTCGGCTCTGATAAGCCGACATCTGAGGAGGATTAAGCGAGGAAGAATCCCTTTCTGGTTCACTGTGAGACCGGCCAGTTCGCCGAGGCAATTCGTTTCGTCGCTCTCTCACGCGCTTTCGTTCCTCGGGAACCCCCAACTAGCCTACTACTCGCAGCTGCCGCGAAATCCAGTTGCCCGAGAGGTCGCCGACCTCGCCGCGGCCGCATTGGGAAACAGACCTTTGGTGGCGATATTCGATGACATGCACACCGCCGGGCCCGACCTACGGGAGTTCCTGGCCGGATTCGTCACGGTGCTTGGAGGCCGTGGCGAACACAAGTTCTACGTAATCGGTCAGGAAGCAACGCAGTTCGACCCGCCTAGAATCCCGACCCATAAGCTAACCGTGGGGGGCTTGGACCGAGTGGCGGCCCACGAGCTCACGGACCGGCACGGAGGATTGGCCGATCGGTTCGAGCACGTATACCAATCCACCCTCGGATCCCCCCTGCTGCTGAGGCTCGCGGTATCTCAACCTAACTTAATGGGAGATGCATCGACACTTCCAGCTGCTGTTCTTCGCAGGCTTCCGCCGGGCGATCTGCAGGCAATTCTCCCGGTCGCCCTCGCGAGTGAGCCCCTCCCAGGTAGCTTCATTCTCGAACAACCGGGCTTGACAGAGTCTCGCTTGGACGAGCTGGTCCGAACGGGACTCCTCCAAAAGACGGTCAATGATCGGCTCGAAATCCTTCAGGTCGTTCGCGATGCCATCCTCGCCCGGGCGGGACCCACCGAGGAGCACGAGGCACACCTCCGGCTCGCCCGTTATTATGGCCGAAGCCACCGTCCTGAGGCTCTCCGTGAGCGATTCCTTCAGCTGGTCGCCGGGGAAGACTGGAAGGGCTCCTACCGACTGCTCGATGAACAGCAAAAGGTCGTGCTAAGGCTCGGGTACTCGGAGCCCCTACGTCGTGCCCTCCGCCGATTGGCGAGTGCCCTACCACGAGGGTCCGCTCGGGTCCGTGTACTATTCGTGGAGGCGTCGTTGCTTAGGTACCACTCGGACTACTCAGATGCAATTGTATCGCTTCGGCGAGCAATCTCGGAGTCTGAAGGAGATCCGAAGATTCGATGCGAAGCCCTCCTGTCGATAGTGGATCTCCACCTCCGCCTCACAGATCTCGACGGGGCGCAGAAGGAGTTCGATCTAGCGAGAAAGATCGGCCCACTTAGTCGGCGGCTGCAAGCCTATCTCCTGCTAACGCAGGCACGACTAGAGGAGGGAATCGGCGAAACCCCGAAGGCGACCGCAAACTATCAACGTGCCTTCGAGCTGGCAAAGCGAGTCCATGCGCCAGATCTAGCCCTGGAAAGCATCGCCGCGTGGTCGAAGCTTGCAGAACAGTCGAGTGGCCCTGAGGTTGCCCTTAGGGTGATTGAGGCGTCCCTGCCGGATGCTCGCCTCTCCGGGCGAATGGACGTGGTGTTCAACCTGCTAATGGTTCGCGCGCGGGCGTATCTCGAGACCGGCAGGAGCGACCTAGCTGAGTCGGAGATGATTGCAATCCGCTCGGAGGCCGACTCCCTCGGGTACCTTACACACCTAACCTACACTTTGAGCGGGTTGGCAGCAATCGCCGTCGAAAGAGGACGCTGGGCGGAGGTCAGCGCGTACGCGAAGCAGGCGAGTGAACTCGCCGAACGACTTGGAAGTGAGCTTGTCCTCGGCCACACGCTCTCACTTCTTTGTACCTCGGAATTCCGGCAGGTCGACCAAGGGGGAGACCTCCGATTACTGGACGACGCAGTCGCCCATGGCGAGAGGAGCATCGAAGTCTTGGCTCGTCTCCCACCGTCGGATTCGCTCGTGATGGCACATGGCTACCTCTCCGAGGTTTACCTGCACCGAAAGGAGCTGCCAAAGGCGATTGACCAGTATGAACAAGCAGTGGGGCTCGCGGACAAACTCGGCCTTGGATCATTAAAGGCGCGGCTTGTCGAGGAGTTGGCCGGAAAGCTTCAAGGTAAGCGAATCGCCCGCGGCGTGGACGCTCGCCTCCCACCTGCCCCTCAGGGCGGGGGGTCATAGGCGATGGGAGGGCGCGGCGACGCCCTCCCGGTTCACCCATGGCTTTTAAAGCTGTTCGCGGGGAATCGGCGGGAGTGCCGGGAGATACAACATGTGCGCGCCACCTCCGAGGCATTGCGCGGTTTTCGAGTATTTAAGCAGGAAGAATTTTCTCGAGGACGGCCGTGGGGATATACTGCCCGCATCCATCCGCACGGATGCGCGTTTGGATTAGGATTCTATTGATGGCCCCTCGTCAGTGACGTGGTGCTTCGAACGGGGCCGAAGGCGTAAGACCGAATTGCGGCGGGGTCGCCTCGGCACGGATCCCCGATGGCCGTCTAGAGGCCCGTTGCTGGAATACGACGTCGCCATCAGAGTAACGAGCGCCGCATCGAGTTTACAGGGAGCTCGCCCACCTCAGGTGGGACCCCGACGAACCCGGACTTGGTCCTCAGACCATTGAAACTTGAGACGCCGTCGTGGCTTCCAGAGTGCCCGGCGGTTCCAGAGAGCTCCGGCGAGGAGGGGCAGGCCGATCGATGCCTCTACGTGGGCCATGGCGCGCGTCGCGGTCTTGGATATCTTCCCCCACGATTGCGCCTCGTCCAGCGTACTTCCGGACAGACCGCCCCAGTGCGGGACGTCCGTCGTGATCTGAAGCGCGTAGTGATGCCCTTCGCCTTCGCGGCCGAACGCGTAGTTGGCCATCACGATCCCGTCGTTGATCCAGTTCTTTGGAGTTCCCCCGCCGATGTAGATGACCCCGGTGCGGGGCGACCCTGCCAGGATCTGCACCAGCTCGAAGTTGTCCCGGACCGCGTCGAGGATGAACCGGTCCTTCCGGCCCCGGTTGGCCTGGTAGTGGAGCGTGAGGCCGATCCCAATCGAGCTGTCGATGAGGGCCGGGGAAAAGACCGGCACCCCCCGGCGCGCGGCCGTGGCGAGGATCGAATCCGGGTCGGGGAATCGGGCCCCGAGGAACCCAAGGTACTCGCGAGACGACGCCGGCCGCCTCGGAAACTCGTCCGTGATACGGCCGATCGTCCGGTCGGTCTCCTCGAACTTGAGCTCGTCGACGTACGTGTCGTAGATCCGGTCGAGGTAGAGCTCGCGGAGCATGATGTCGTCCGCGGTCGGGCTACCCATCCAGTGGCGCCCGCCGATCGATTGGTAGAGGTCTTGGTAGAGGACGGCACCCGTCGAAACGACCACGTCGACTACGCCCCAGTCGACAAGGTCGCGGAGAACCTTCCGTAGCCCCGCGGCGATGAGAGGCCCCGAAAGGCCGAGCAGGATCGTGGGCCGCTTCCGGTCGGTGAGCGCGTTCTCCCAGACCTCGAGGCAGCGGCCGAGGTTCCGTGCCTGGATCGAGGTGGACTGGAACTGCTTCAGGAGGTCGCCCAGGCCCCGGACGCGTGTCACGTCGACCGGGCGGACCGGCTTCTTCAGGAGGGCTGCGCGCCGTCGAGCGACCGATCCGGGCACGGCGCGGCGAACCACCCCCTACTGATAAACGCTCACCGCGCCGCCGGCGGCTCGCCGGACGGCGGGGAGGAGCGTTAAATCTTCCTTCCGCGCATGGTCCTCGGGGGTCTAGGGTGCCTTCTACCCGCTCGGAGGTCCTCCGGGCCTTGGAGGGGCTGACCGAGCACTCGGGCCGGACCCTCGTCATCGAAGGCCCGCCGATGTGCGGGAAGTCGCGCCTTCTCCGCGAGATCCGGACGGCCGTCGCCGCACGCGGCGGTCGGGTCGTGGAGCTCCGAGGTACGTACCGCGGGCGGACCGTTCCGTTCGGAGGGCTGGACGGGCTCCGCGGCGGCTCCGAGCCGCCCGTGGAGGATCGAATGATGGACGAGGGGGAGGACGAACCCCTGTTCGAGGCCTCGGCCGACGCCCCGATGGCACCCGTCGTCTACGACCCCGAACGGCTGCCTCGCTCCCGGCGAGGCCGCACGGAGCGGCCCCGCACCACGTTCCTCGGCCAGCCGATCCGCTCGCGCTCGGCGAACGAAGGGGATGCCGACGCGTACTGGTCGGAGATCCTCCCCGAGTTCCGGGGAGCCGACGCCCACGCCGTTCTGATCGCGATCGACGACGCGGCGCTCTTCGACTCCGAGAGCAGGGAGTTCATCGCGGCCCTCTCCCGACGCGCACGGCTGCGGCCCCTCCTCATCGCGATCACCCTGGACACGACCGTGCCCGACTCCACGCTGTGGCAGGAGGCGCTGCTCGGCCGCGGGGACGTCGACTGGGTCCGCCTTACCGATACGGCTCCCGACCCACGCGAGACCCACCGTCTCAAGGCGGTGTTCGACGACCTGCCGGGCGCCACCCAGCGGGTCGCGGGGACGATCGCGCTCCTCGGCGGTGAGGTCAACGAGGTCGTCCTCTCCCGGGTCTCGCGCCTCGGGTTCGGCCGCCTCGGTGAGGTGTTGGTTCCGGCAACCGAGGTCGGACTGGTGAAGGTCGTTGACGGGAAGGTGACCATCCCCCGGAGGGCGTGGATTCCCATCCTCCCCGACCTCCTGCCCGAGGAGACCCGTCGGTCGATCCATCTGCAGATCGCGGAAGCGCTGGGCGCTCTCTCCTCCGGGCCCGAGGCGTCCCGCGAAGGCCAGATCGCCCGCCACTACCTGGCCGCCGGACCGGGTCCGACGGCCATGGTCCACCTTCTCGAGGCCGCGGACTTGAGCCTGCGGCTTCTCTCCTACGATTCCGCCGCAGGCTTGCTCGAGGACGCGGTCGGCTGCCTCAACTCCATCTTGCCCTCGGAGCGGCAGAAGATCGAACCCGAGGTGCGGCTGCTCTACGCCCGGGCCCTCTTCTTCTCGGGCCGGTTCTCGGAGGCGGAGGTTCAGGTCCGCGAGGGTTTCGACGGGGCGCTCCGCGCGGGGACGTCGGCAACGGACCTCGCCGAGTGGGTCGAGCCGCTGCTCGTCGCGATGCGGGTAGCCGGGCCCCGGCCGTCCCTCACGACCACGCTCGTCGATCTCGCGGAGAGGTGCCACGACGCGTCCCTCACCGAGGTCGAGGTACTCCTGGAGACGCTGATCGCGGACTTCTACCGGGACCGGAACCTCATCGACAGGGCCCGCGCGGAAGCGCTTCGTGCGGCACAGCTGGCCCACGGCCTGCCCGAGCGCCACTTGCAGGCGGTCGGCCTGCTGACGATGGCCTTCGTCGGGATCGAAGGGACGGTGGCCGAACAGAGCCAGGCCGAACGGTACCTCCGGGCCGCCCGGTACCTCCTTGGCAGCGCCCGGCGACGGGAGCTCGACTTCATCGCCGGAGAGTTCGAGGCGCGCCTCTACGAGGCACGCGGGGAGATCGACCGGGCCCGCGTGGTGCGAGAGCAGAGCATCACCGCGCTCCAGCGGGAGCGGCTCCTCTCGATCGAGCTCTACCACGTCCTCGGGCTCGCCGAGATCCTTCTCGACCGAGCCACACCGGCGGCGTACGAGGCCCACCTCGCCCGCGCCCGCACCATCGTCGAGACGCTCCACCTGCTCCCGCCGTCGCCGGGGCTCCTCAAGTTCTGGCTGCTGGACGGGCGGCAGTACGCGAAGGCCGACAACCTGGACGCCGCGCGGGACCGCTGGGAGGCGATCTCCGACCTGCCGCCGACCTCCGCGATCCCGAGGATCCGGGCCGAGGCGATCGCGCGCCTCGCTCTCCTCGACCTCACCATCGACAAGGCCGAAGAGGCCGAGACGCTCACCGCGCTCCTCAAGAGCCCGGAGCAGGGAGGAGCCCTGCCGAAGGCATGGGCTCCCTGGCTGACGCATTTCGCGGAGCTCGCGCCCAAGATGGAACACGGGGGCGGACGGCTGCCCTCCCGACCCTCAGAGTCGCGCGGCGAACGTCGACGGGGCAAGACCGTACGCAATCGTTAGCGCGCCGACCAGCGCAAGCACCACCACGACGAGCTTCTCGAGATGCGCCGCCTCGATCCACCCCGCGAGCCGCTGCCCAAGCTTCACGTCCCAGGCCGCGACCGCGACGAGGGCGAGCGCGCCGGCGAGGAGGACGACCTCCCAGCCGAAATTGGTGACGAACACAATCTCGAACACCATGGTCGTGTCGCCGAGCTCGAGCAGGAAGATCGTCACGAACGCGGCCGCGAACGCGGGTCCGCGGGCGAGGGCGACCGCGGTGCCGTCGCTCGAACCCCGGCGCGTCCATAGCCAGGCGGCGTAGCCGAGCAAGAACACACCGCCGCCGACCCGGACCAGCTCTATCCGTCCGGGTCCGAGCGCGGTCTCGAGCGCGGCGCCGATCAGTACGGCGAGTCCCGTAGTGAGGACGAAGCCGCACGCCCCTCCGGCCCAGGTCGGGAACGGCCGATTCCGCGTCGCGAGCGCGATGAGAGCGAAGCTCGTCCGGTCGACCAGCTCGAGGCCGCCGATCACGGCGAAGACGATGACGAAGCCGTCCAGGAACGCGGGGCCCACCGACCCGCCTCCCGGCTCACGCGAGATGGTGTAGGAAGTCGTCTACGCGACGCTCGCAGAACGCGCAGGTAAGGATGACTGGCCGTCGCTCGGTCAGCTCGAACTCGCTCTCGATCGGCTCCGGTTGGTTGGAGATGCACGTCGGGTTGGGGCAGCGGAGCACCCCGACGATCCGCGGAGGCAGGTCGACGACCCGCTTCTCCCGCACCTTGTAATCGCGGATGATCGAGATCGTCGCGGTGGGCGCGATCAACGCGATCGCGTTGACCTTGCGAGGGGAGAGCTCCATGTTCTCCACCTTGACGATGTCCTTCCAGCCAAGCTTACCCGACCGCACGTGGATCGCCACGCTCACCGTCGAGTCCTTGTCGAGGTCGCGGACTCCGATGATGCGAAGGACCTCGAGGGCCAGTCCGTTGGCGATGTGGTCGATGACGGTGCCGTTCTTGATCGGGGTGATCTTGAGCTCCCGCATCGGACCCTACACTCCCCGCTTGCGAGCGCCCAGGATGGCGGCCAGGAGCGCCATACGGACCGGCACCGCGAGGAACGCCTGCCGGAAGTACGCCGCGTGGGGCGTCTGGTCGACCTCGGGCGCGATCTCCCCGGCCCGGGGCAGAGGATGCATCACGATGAGGCGCGGCTTCGCGTGCGCGAGCACGCTCCCGTCGATGCGATACGAACCCGCGACCTCACGGTACTCGGACTCGTCGACGAACCGCTCCTTCTGGATGCGTGTCACGTAGAGAGCGTCCGCGTCCTGGACCGCCTTCCGCAGGTCGGGTTCCTCGGAGACACGGCCCCCGGCGCGCCTCAGCTCCTCCCGACGCTCCTCGGGGAGCCGGAGGCCGGGGGGGGAGGAGAGGATCAGCTCGGACCCGAACTCGGCGAGCGCATAGGCGAGCGAATGGACCGTCCGGCCGTACTTGAGGTCCCCCAGCAGCACGACCCGAAGCCCCGTGAGCGTCCCGAACGCTTCCTGCAGGGTCGCGAGGTCGAGGAGGGTCTGCGTCGGATGCTGGCCTGCCCCGTCGCCAGCGTTGATCACGGGCCGGTCGGAGGCTCGCGCAGCAAGCCGGGCCGATCCCTCGTTCGGGTGTCGGATCACGATCGCGTCGGCGTACGAGCTGAGCATCCGGATCGTGTCGTACAGGCTCTCTCCCTTCCGGAGCGAGGTGGCCCCGGCGTCGGTGATCGTGAGACAGTTCCCTCCCAGCCGGTGGACCGCGGCCTCAAAGGAGAGGCGCGTCCGGGTGGACGGCTCGAAGAACGCCATCGCGACGATCTTCTCCGCCAGCGGCTTCGCGACCTTGGATCCCTCCGCGAACGGGATCATCTTGCGGGCGCTCGCGAGGACCTCTTCGATCTCTTCGCGGGACAAGTCGCGGATCGAGGTGATGTCGCGGCCGTGAAGCGACATACGCTCGACGCGTAGCGACCCCGGCTTAAGACGGTCGCGCCGGCCGCGACTTCTGAGCCAGCGCAGTCTCCCTCGGAGTAAGGGTAGGCCGGCAGTCCGCAATCGCTATCGACCCCGTCGGGCGACGGGGGCATGGGCGCGAGCCCCTGGACGGCGACGACGCGGGCCCTTTTCGCCCTCATGGTCGTCTCCTGGGGCGCGAACTACCTGTTCGTCCGGGTCGGGCTCTCCTACGCGGCCCCGCTCTGGCTTGCCACCCTCCGGGCCGGGGTCGGCGCGATGGGGATGGCGGCGTTCCTTCTCGCCCGTCGAAGTCCGGTGAAACTCGACTCTCGAGCGCGTCGGGATGCACTCTTGCTCGGCGTGCCCAACACGGCGGTGTTCTTCGGACTCTGGTTCGCGGCCGCGAGGGTCGTGCCCGCCGGGCAGGCGGCGGTCGTGATCTACACCTTCCCCGTGTGGGTCTCGCTCCTGTCCGCCCCCATCCTTCATCGTCGCCTCTCGGGCCTCCACTGGGCCGCGGTCGCCCTCGGCCTCTCAGGAGTGGTACTCGTGTCCGAGCCGTGGGCGTCCGGATTCTCGTCTGCGGTCTCGCTCGCGCTGATAGAATTGGCCGTTGCCCCGGTAAGTTGGGCCCTCGCGACCGTACTGTTCGAGCGGCGGTTCCGAGCCGAGGAGTTGGCCGAGGTCAACGTCTATCAACTCGTCGGCGGGGCGTCCGTGCTCCTGGCCGCAAGCCTACTCCTCGAGCCGACGGACCTGCCTACGTTCACCCCAACCCTCTGGGTCACCATCCTCTGGCTCGGATTGATCGGGAGTGCCTTCGCTTATGCGGTCTGGTTCCTTCTTCTCGGAAAGATTGGGGGGCCGGACCTCAGTGCGTACCTGCTCCTCGTTCCGGTCACGGCGCTTGCCCTCTCCGCAGTCTTCCTCGGCGAGCGGTTGGTCCCGGTACAAGGGGTCGGAGTCGCGGCCGTGTTGCTTAGCATCTACGTAGTGGCGAAGGCCGCTCGCGGTTCCGTGGTGCCCAGGACGCCCGGTCGTGACGTAACGGGCCACCGCCGGCCCGCGCCGTGAAGAGGCGGCCGAGGGAAGGGGGCGTCAATCGTGGTAACAGGGCCGGCCGAGACCCGAGTCAGGGTCCCGGCCGGTGGGAACGGGTTCGCCGTGGGGTGCCAGAGTCCGTCGCCCTAGCAGAACACCCCGAGGTGGAACGACTCGCTCGTTTGGACACCCGTGGCGTTGAAGGTTGCGACGTAGACGCCGTCCGGGACCGCGTTTAGTCCGGTGACGGTGATGAAGCCCGGTGGGGCCTGGCCGGTCGAGCCGGTCAACCCAAGCGTCGCGACGTACACACAGCTGACTACGGTTTGGTTGAAGACCACTCCGTATTGGCCCGCGCCGCTGTCGTTCTCGGTGTAGTTCACATCGCTTCCGCGCGCGAGGGTGCCGTCCGAGTTCACGACCGCCCAAAGGCCTGCGCTGCAGAGAACCGTCAGGTGGAACGACTCGTTCGTTTGGTTCCCCGTGACGTTGAAGGTTGCGACGTAGACGCCGTCCGGGAGGCCAGCCAAGCCGGTGACCGTAACGAAGCCGGGCGGGGCCTGGAACTCGCTTCCGGTGAGTCCGAGGGTAGCGACATAGGAACAGTTCGTGACGTTCACGTCGAAGACCACGCCGTACTCTCCTGCGCCACCGTCAATGTACGTGGTGTTCACATCGGTTCCGCGCGCGAGGGTGGCGTTACTGTTGACGACCGCGAAGAACGTGTTGTACGGCTGGCCCTCGGCACCGGGGGGGCCGCCGGCTCCAGTCGTCCCTTGGAGCCCCTGGGACCCCGTACTGCCTTTTGATCCCATCGGGCCAGGGATCACGAAATTGATACCCACGGCGACGATCGCAATCACGATCGCGACCGCGGCCAAGGTCGTAGCCAATCCCGCCTTTCCACTGCCTCCTCCGCTACCGCCACCCATCGGGGGTGGCGGAGCCGTCTGCGCATCTGCCGAACCTTGCGGTTGCATGCACCGCTCTCGTGGGTTCCCCTTTTTAATACATTCGGTTCGGACGGCCGGCGCTGTCTTGCTGCCGGCGGGGGGTAACCGTCAGCTGGGGGCTCGGCCCACGCGGGCACCGACCCGTTCAATCGCGGTCCTATTGCGTGGGGGTTCCCGGCCCGGAAGCCGAAGCCTCCGGGCCGGCGGCCCTTCAGTTCCCTGAAGAGCCGGCCAGGTCGTGGTAGTAAGCCCCTTTCTGGTTCAGGCAGCATTCGACTGCGCGCTCTCCTCGACGGTCCTGGAAACACCTCACCCCGTCGCTCGGAGCTTGCTCCCGGGGAGGCGGCCGTTTCATCATATCCCGGCGGAGCCTCCGAGGCGGCCTCATCACCGTCCCGCCGGGCTGTGTCGTGTCTGCTCCGGAGCTCGGACTCTCGCCCGTCGGGCTCCCGCCCGACCCCGTGTTTCCCGGAGAGGGGACTTTCCTCAGCGACCGGCCGTCGCCGGCACGTGTCACCGTCAGCTGCCCTCCACCTCCTGGCGGACACTCCACGCCGGGGGGGAGGAAATAGGCTCCTGTAGGCAAAGGGCGATAATCCCAACGGGGCCTACCTCCCCGTGAACGCCCCCGGTCGCCGGACCGCCAAGCCCCTCCGTACAGAGTTGGACGCGATGGCATCGCGACTCATGCCCTGCCTCCAGCTACTGCGAGGGCAGGTGTGTGTCCCAGGACCCAACGGCCCGGAGGTGGCCCGCGCGGCCGCCGGCGAGCCGCTCGACCCCTTCGACGTCGCCGACCGCCTCGCTCGGGACTATCCCCTCGTCTACCTGCTCGACCTGGACGGCGTCGAGGGGAGACAGCCCCAGCTCGACTACCTTCAGGAGATCGCGCGCGACGTCCCGCTCTGGGTCAACGCGGGGGTCCGGACGTCGGACCAGGCGATCGATGCGTTGGTGACGGGCGCGCGGAGAGCGGTCCTCTCGAACGCGATCCTTCAGGGCCCCTCCGAGCTACGCAAGGCGTGGCGCCTCTCGACGGAGCTCGTCTTCGAGATCGAGCTCGATGCGGGCGGCCCCGTCGCGGCGGACGCGTGGGAGGCGACCGATGCGGTCGCGCTCGCCAAGGCGGTCCGAGCTATCGGCCCGGACCACATCATCCTCTCCCCGCGCGGTGCCGAGCCCGACTGGGGGCAGGTCCGTGCGGTCGCCGCCGGGGGACCGACCTGGGTCGGTGGCACGTTCTCCCTCCACGACGCGGCCACCCTCGCGGAGAGCGGAGCGGCCGGAGGGGTCTTCCAGATCGGCGAACTTCTCGCCCACGACCAAGGGGAAAGCAAACCCGTAACAGTCCAACCGCCCCGTACCGCGCCGCGCGATGATGAAGACTAGAACCTGCTGAACCATGATGAGTGATGGGCGAGCTGAGCGCATCGCGGTACGAGGCTTACCCGGCGACCCTTGCGGCTCGGCCGGCCCCCGACACCACCGCTACCGTTTTCCCCGTCCGACGGTCAGTTTCCCCCGGTAGTTCATGGTCGCCGACGCGAACCTGGTCGTCGTCTTTCCCGACGGCCGCCAGGTCGAAGCGAAGCCGGGGACCTCGGCCGGAGAGCTGCTCGCTGCATGGTCCCCCGAGAGCGCCGGCCGCGCGCTCGCCGCCCTCTGGAACGGAAAGCCCGTCGATCTGACGTTCCGCGTGGCCGAGAAGGGCTCCCTCGCACCCCTCACGTTCGAGGACCGTGCGGGCTGGGAGGTTCTGCAGCACTCCTCGGCCCACCTCGTGGCGAAGGCCGTCGTGGAGACGATCCCCGACGCGCTCCCGACCCAGGGGCCGCCGACGGACGACGGGTTCTTCTACGATTTCGACGTTCGGCCACTGACTCCGGGAGACCTCGACGCGATCGACGCCGCGATGAAGCGCTCGGTCGTGGCACGCGAGCCGTTCTCCCGCAGAGAGCTGGACCGGAGTGAGGCGGAGCGCCTCTTCGCCCGGAATCCGTACAAGCTGCGCTACATCGCCGACGTTCCCCCGGGCGAGCCGGTTTCGGTCTACGATACGGGGACGTTCACCGACCTCTGTCGCGGGCCACACGTTCCGAACGCCCACTGGCTCCGGGGCGTCCACGTGCTCGGGTTCTCCGCGATCACGCCGGACCGGCCGCATGCGCATCCTCTCCAGCGGATCCGCGGCGTCGGCTTTCCGACCCGGCCCGAGCTCGACCAGTACCTAAAGATCCGCGCGGAGGCCGTCGCCCGGGACCACCGAACGATCGGCCAGCGTCAGGAACTGTTCGTGTTCGCCGACCACGCACCGGGGTTCCCGTTCTGGCTCCCGAACGGCATGGTGATCGTCCGCGAGCTCGAGAAGTTCGTCCAGGAGCACCTTCGGAAAGCGGGCTACTCGGAGATCCGCACCCCGCTCCTGTTCGCCCGGTCCGTGTTCGAGACCAGCGGACACTGGGACCACTACCGGGAGAACATGTTCGTCTCGGTCATCGAGGGTAAGGAGTACGGCTGGAA
>Ga0074044_10003751_pt1 | contig 12812 bp, 10 predicted proteins | sample BogForMeECP23OM1_FD_94443 | JGI IMG/M metagenome (GOLD analysis project Ga0074044, IMG submission 94443) | Bog forest soil microbial communities from Calvert Island, British Columbia, Canada - Bog Forest MetaG ECP23OM1 | ecosystem: Environmental > Terrestrial > Soil > Wetlands ...
TCTTCCGGAAAGATGACGCCGAAGTAGCCGAGCTCGGCCATCTTCTTGAGGATGTGTTCGGGGATTTCCTTGTTCTGGCGATCGAGGTCGTTGGCGATCGGTTTGACTTCCTTCTCGACGAAGTCGCGGACCGAGCGGCGTATCTCCTCGTGCTCCTCGGTGACAAACGGCATGGACGACTGCTCCTACGCGGAATTCTTTTTTCGAATCAGCACCGGGCGCTCGTATTCGAGGACCTTCTCGCCGGCCTGGTTGAAGCCGGTGGTGCGAAACTTCACGACCCCGCGATCGGGCCGCGAGGTGTCGCGTTTGGAAAGCACCTCGGATTGCGAGGTGAGCGTGTCGCCCGGATAGACGGTCGCCAGGTATTTCATCTTCTCATAGCCGAGATGGGCGATCGCCTTCTCGCTCAAGTCCTCAACCGAAAGCCCGAACACGACATTCATCACCAGCATGTGATTGACGACGACGTCGCGAAAGCCCATCGACTTGGCATACTCGCGATTGAAATAGATCGGGTTGAAATTCATGGTGACGCTGGAAAAGAGGCTGTTGTCGCCCTCATTAATGGTACGTCCCCAATGATGTTGGAAGATGTGGCCGACTTCGAAATCCTCGAAGTAGTGGCCATGCTCGATTTTGCGCACCGCCATAGAAATATTCCGACTTAAAGCGACACTTTAATTTTTGGAGGGTCCGCGGAACCACTCGGAAGCCGAGATGATAGCACGCCGACGCGCCGGATAACCGATGCCGTTTTATGGAATTCGCCCCGCCCCGTCAACGGGAAGGTGGGGGGCGATGCCGTCGCCGAAATTGACGGCCATGGCGGCAACCGGCGAGCTTGAATTCGGCACTAAGGGTTCATCGCGGGGAGCGGAATCGTCAGGGTATCGTAAACTGTATTCCTTGGACCGTAGGCTGCCTGGAAGATTCCGATGCCCTCGGAAGGCCGGATCAGATTGGTGCGATCAAAAATGTTCAGCAGCGTGATGCGATCGGTGACCTCACCCAACCCCGGGACCTCGAAGCTGCGTAGCGCGCTCAGATCTACCTGCACAACATGCGGCAAAGCTTCGAGGTCGGCGAAACCTCCGCGCAGGCCACTGCTATAGATGGCGGCGGCGCTGAAAACATAGGGCTTCCATCGATAGGTCACGCCCCCCGAGGCGCCATAGAGCGGCTGATGATCGAGCACGATGTGGTTGCCGTTGATGTAAGCCAGCTCATCGGGATCGAAATTGAACTGCCCGGTCGCCACTCCTTTCTGCATGTTCTCGCCGATGGTAGCGCTGCCATGGATGGACAGGTTGCCAGTGTTATAGGTGACCGCGGTTTCGGTACCCCAGATATAGCCGTTCTTATAGTTAAAGGGCGCGAAAATCGGCACATCGCCAAACTGGCCGGTGTCAAGGTAGTGCTTGGTTAGTTCAAAGAAGTCGTCCTCTGAAACTGTCAGGTGCTCGGACAGCTGATGAACCGCGCCGATATCCCACTCGTAGTCATCTTCGGTTTCGGGATCGACGATCCCGGTTCCTGCAAAGCCAGTGGTTCCCTTGAAAGCTTCGGGCGCGCCCGGCGAGATTCCCTGGAAGCTCGGCACCTGCATGTAGCGGGCGAAGCCGCCGTGCAGGGTGGTAGACGGCAGCAGCTGGTAGACCAGGTTGATGGTCGGATCGATTTGATTGTTGTAGGTGAAGCCGCTTAGCCGATCCCATCGCACGCCGAGGTTCATCCGCAATTTTTCGGTGAGTTGCCAGGTGTCTTCCAGGTAGATTCCCGACAATAGGTTGATCCGGTTGGCATTGTTGATCACCCGGACCGGCGTCTCCTGTGATTGATTGCCCGAGGAATCCACCGGGAACACCAGTGAATTGTCATCCGCCTCGACCCCATACTCACCCAGGTAAATGCCTGCCCCAAGCGTATGCTGGCCTAGCTGATAGGTGACGTCTCCTTGCAGCGTGTTGTCGAAGTCGCTATGAAACGCCGTCGAAGCCACTCCCTGATACAGAAGCTCGCCGATATCATCGGGATCGAAGCTTTGCGTGATGTAATGCGTTGCGTAAGCGACCTGGTAGGTCAATCCCGGCGCCGGAGCGCCATTCAGCGCCAGCATTCCCAGGTAGTCGCGAAAGTTGAGATAGGAGTTGATGTCTGCCGAGGGATAGTCAGTCACCCCCGCGAGCTGAAACTGCGGAATAAGATTATTTTGATTCGGGAGCTGGTTGTCGCTCGCGGCCATCGAGGTGATGAGACTTAGTCTGGTAGTGGGATTCAGGTTGTAGGAAAAAAACCCAAACGCCTGCCCCTGGTTGGTATAGTTATGGATCGCGTCGGGGGCCGGCGTCGCCGAGCTGAATGCGCTGTTGCTCTGACTGTACAGCGCGCTGAGGTAGTAGCTGAAATTTCCGATGCAACCGCCGTACTGCACGCTCGGCTGAACGGTGTTGCGCTGGCCGCCATACATGCTGGCGCTGCCGCCGGGCTGCTCGCATCCGTCCTTGGTCTGGATAGCCAGCACCCCGCCGGTCGCGTAGCTGTAGCGCGAGGGCAGGATGCCATCCAGCAGACTCATCTGCTTGATGAACATCGGGTTGATCATCGAGATGAACGGCGGGTTGGTGTTGATGTCGAGCGGCACCATGACGCCATTGATCTGATACTGAAATTGCGGGCCCTCGGTGTTGCGGATGTGTATCTGCTGATTCTGATCGATGGCGACGCCGGGCATTTGCGTGAGCACATCGGTGAGGTTGGCATTGTCGCCGCGCGGCAGGTTGGCGATGTCCTGCGCGGTCACGGTGTATTTGTTGGCCCCGGTACTGGAGACGCTATTTTGCGCGTGAATCATGCTGGCCTTGACCGGCACCGTCAGCGCGGTCTCGGTATCCAGCGTCATCGCGATGGTCTTTGCGGCGTCATGCGGGAAGACCACGACAGTGCTGGCGGTCTTGAAGCCGTGCTCGGTCGCGAGGAGTGAATATGGCCCCGGCTTGGTCGGTGCGATGTTGAAGCGCCCCTTTTCGTCAGTGACCGCATGCGCGATTAGCCTGCCCTGCTGATCGCGCAATTCAATTTTTACCTGCGCGAGCGGCCGACCGAGCGCATCGGTGACGGTGCCGGATGCCGGCTGAATTGCGGCCTCGGCGGACGTCGCCAAACCCATTGCCAATAAGCAAGTGAGCGCGACAAGAGCCGCTCGCGAGATCGCAGGACGGCTTCCGACGGGGAAAATTGCTCTGGGTTTGAGGCGCGCCATGATAATGAGAATGATTCTCAATATCCGCAACCGCCTGCTTTGTCAAACCGCGCGATGACTTCGCCCTTCAATTTCCCATTTCATGCTTTTTCGGTTGCCCGGGAATTTTTTCCCGATTCCTTCGGTAGTACCTGCAAATGGAGGAATCGCACCTATGAACTCAATCAAGAACGCTTTCTCATGGCTCATCAACCCGCCCCTCGAGGGCCCGAAGTCCACGCTCTTCCTGCGCCTGATGGCGGGCGGCGTGTTCTTTTCGGAAGGGATCCTGAAGTTCGTTTATGTGAACCAGGGGGTCGGCCGCTTCACCAAACTCGGGATGCCGTTGCCGCATTTCACGGCCAATTTCGTCGGCGGCCTCGAGATCGTAGGCGGCTTGATGCTGCTATGCGGGCTGGCCACGCGGTTGCTCGCGATCCCCTTCATCATCGAAATGATCGTCGCGATCCTCTCGACGAAAATCTCACTCTACCTGGGAACTTCGCCGTTGCCGCTGCCGCCGGCGCTGCCGAAGGTTGGAATGTGGGCCGTATTGCACGAGAGTCGATCCGACTATGCGCAACTGCTGACCGTGATCTTTTTGATGATCAATGGTCCGGGAAGATGGTCGCTCGATGCTCTACTGGGCAGGTACTTTACCAAGGAAGTGAGACCAGTCCGCGAGATAAAGGCAATTTCGAACGGTCGCGCCAAAGCAGCATAGATCCGGAATCAATGGATCGGTACCAACCGGGCAGCGGCAACTTCACTCGAGGTCGCCGCTGCCAACGTTTTCCTCATGAGGCCTTGGGAGCCGACTTGGCCGAAGTGTGCGACCATGCGATGTGTACGTTGAACTTCGAGGGATCGCTGGTACTCGGGCTGATGACGACGCTATCGAGTCCACCGCCGGCGCTGAAGTTGCGGTTGTAAACCTTGCGCGCGACAATCAAGACTTTGGGGCCCATCGCGAAGCCCGCCTTCGGAAGTTCCGCCTCATAAAAATCCACCAGCTCCTTGAAGTCACCCTTGACGGCGAAGTCCGCCGAATACACCACGCCAACTTTCGGCACCGAGGAATCCACCAGCGCCGCCCCGGGAGGCACCGGTATCCTCGAGTCCCATCCTTGCGGCATCGCGGGCGACGCCGCCGCGTCTGGTGCTTGCCCGAAGGCCGGCGCGCGAGTCGCCAGGCCCAGCGCGACCATCAGTGTTACGAGCACCAGGAATTTTGCGAGTTTCGGCACTATGTTCAAAATTGTCCTCCCATCCCACCGGCAATCTTACAAGTTCGCGGCCAAAGCGAAAGCTTCATTTTCGCCGCTTCGATGGCAACCGTACACCTGTTAGACTGTTGTCAAACCAGCGACAAACAGGTACCTAATCCATTCCCCTATGAGCACATTGGTAGCCCATAAACCCTCCGCCGCCAGCACCCGGGAGATCTACGAAATCGGCGAAGTTCCGCCGCTCGGTCAGGTTCCCAAACAGATGTACGCGCAAGTGATTCGGGCCGAGCGCTTCGGCGACCCGACTCACGCCTTCAAAGTCGAAAAAATTCCCATCCCCGAGTTGCGCCCCGATGAGGCGCTGGTTTACGTGATGGCGGCGGGAGTCAACTTCAACAACGTGTGGGCCGCGCTGGGCACCCCGGTCAACGTGATCGCCGCGCGCCAGAAGGCGAAGTACGATTTGTCGGATTTTCATATCGGTGGCAGCGATGCCTCCGGCGTCGTGTACGCGGTAGGCAACGCCGTCAAGAACGTCAAGGTCGGCGACCACGTCGTGATGCATTGCGGACAGTGGGACGCCGATTGTCCCGCGGTGCGCAATGGCGACGATCCGATGTATGATCCCTCATTCAAGATTTGGGGCTACGAAACCAACTGGGGCAGCTTCGCGCAGTTCACTCGCGTGCAGGCCCACCAGTGTATGCCCAAGGCGAAGCATCTTACCTGGGAAGAAGCCGCAGGCCCGACGCTGGTCGGCGCGACTGCGTACCGCATGCTGATGGGATGGCCTCCGCACACCGTGCGCCCCAACGACGTGGTGCTGATCTGGGGCGCCTCCGGCGGCCTCGGATGTATGGCGATTCAGATCGTCAAGGCCGAAGGCGGAATCCCGGTCGGCGTCGTGAGCGATGATCGCAAGACCGAATTCTGCATGCGGCTCGGCGCCAAGGGCGTCATCAATCGCAAGAAATTTTTCCATTGGGGCATGATGCCGCACTGGAAGGAGACCGACGACTACAACAAGTGGGCCGCCGAATCGCGCGCCTTCGGCAAAGCGATCTGGGACGCGGTCGGCGAGCGGCGCAACCCGCGCATCGTGTTCGAGCATCCCGGCGAGCACACCATCCCCACCTCAGTTTTCGTATGCGACACCGGCGGCATGGTGGTGATTTGCGCGGGCACCACCGGCTACAACGCGGTCGCCGATTTGCGCTACCTCTGGATGCGGCAAAAGCGCCTGCAGGGATCTCATTTCGCCAACGACGAACAGTCGTACGCATTCAATCAGTTGGTCGTCGACGGCAAGATCGATCCGTGCCTCGCCAAGACATTCCGCTTCGATGAAATCGCCGAATGCCATCAGATTATGCATGAGAACCGCGCTCCCGAAGGAAAGATGGTAGCGCTGGTCGGAGCGCCAAAGCCCGGAATGAAGGACCTGAAACTTTAAGTATTGCTTTAGATAAAGCGATTCATTGACTCGATATAATGGGCCGAGATTGCTTCTCGGCCCTTTGTTTTGTCCCTTGTCCAGAATTTGTGCATGAGCAATCTGATTGCGTCATTTGTCGCTATAACATAGCCAATTAGTGACATGGCATCGCTTACTCCTTTTCTAGAAAAACTCGTGATGTCGGTCGAAGGTGAAGTCCGCTTCGACCGTGGCACCATTGCTATTTATTCGCATGACGCTTCCAACTATCGCCAGGTCCCCATCGGCGTGGTGACTCCGCGTCACGAGGAGGACGTCATCGCGACCGTCACCCTCGCGCGCGCCAACAACGTCCCTATCCTCGCGCGCGGCGGAGGGACCGCGCTCGGCGGGCAGGCCACCTGCGCGGCGCTGATCATCGATTTCTCGAAATACATGAATCGCGTCATCGCGATTGATCCGGAAAAGAAAACCGCCACCGTGCAGCCCGGCGTCATTCAGAGCGCGCTCAATGCCGACCTCGCGCCGCATGGACTTTTCTTCGCGCCCGATCCGTCCACCAAGGATCGATGCACTATCGGCGGGATGATCGGCAATAACTCGTGCGGTGCGCATTCGGCGCGCTACGGCAAGACCGTCGACAACCTCGAATCGATGGATGTGCTGCTTTACGACGGCACTCATCTCGAGGTCGGCCCCACCCTCGAGGCCGACTTGAAATACGTCGCCAGCCGCGGTGGTTCCCGTGGCGAGCTTTACACCAAGCTGCGCGATCTTCGCGACCGCTACGCGCCCGATGTGCGCGACGGGTTTCCTCGTTTGCCGCGCCGCGTCTCCGGCTACAACCTCGATCAGCTTCTTCCCGAAAATGAATTCCACGTCGGCCGCGCGATGGTGGGATCGGAGGGCACGCTCGGCATCACGCTTTCCGCGACGGTGCGCGCGGTGCTGAAGCCGAAAAAACTCGCGATGGTGGTGCTCGGCTTCGACGATGTTTTTCACGCCGCCGACCAGATGTGGTGGATGTTGCCGCATCGCCCCGAAGCGCTCGAAGGCTTCGACGACAAGCTGCCCGAGTTCGCGCGCCGCAAGGGTCTCGAATCGGTCAACCTGCTTCCCACGGGCCAGGCGTTTTTGATTGCCGAATTGGGCGGCGCCACTGAGGACGAAGCGCGCGAGCGCGCGGAAAAAATGATCCGCGAAGCGCGCCTCAACAAGGAATGCCTCGGCGCCGCGCTCATCACCGACGCAAACGATCAGGGTGCGGTCTGGCGCCTGCGCGAATCGGGCCTCGGCTCGGGCGCATACTTTCCCGGCTCGCCGCGAACCTGGCCGGGCGCCGAGGATCTCGCGGTCCCGCCGGCCAAGCTGGGCGCGTTCCTACGGCGCTTCGCGCAAATTCTCGCCCAGCACAACTTGCAGGTCGGCACTTACTACGGCCACTTCGGCGAAGGATGCGTCCACTGCCGCATCAATTTCGATCTCGCAAGCTCGAAGGGCATCGCCGAGTTTCGCTTTACCATGGAGGAGCTGGCCGAAGCGGTCGCCGAGTTTGGCGGCTCGCTTTCGGGTGAGCATGGCGACGGGCTGGCGCGCTCGGAACTGTTGCCGAAAATTTTCAATCCTAAACTCATCCAGGCGTTTCGCGAGTTCAAGGAAATTTTCGATCCGCTCAAGATGATGAATCCCGGCAATCTTGTCGATCCGCTTCCGCTCGATTCGCATCTGAAGCAGGGCTCCGCCTATCGCCCGCGCGAGGTCGAGACCCATTTCGATTTGAGCGCCGACGAAGGACTGGCGGGCGCCGCGCTCAAATGCGTCGGCATCGGCAAATGCCGCAAGACCGACTCCGGAACGATGTGCCCGTCCTACATGGCGACCCGCGACGAGATGCACTCCACTCGCGGTCGCGCGCGCATTCTGTTCGAGGCGCTGTCGGGCAACACCGTGAAAACTTTCACCGACAGCTCGGTGAACAAGGCGCTCGACCTCTGCCTGTCGTGCAAAAGTTGCAAAACCGAATGCCCCTCGTCGGTCGACATGGCGACCTACAAGGCCGAGTTCCTTTCGCACTATTACGAGGAGCACGGGCGTCCGCGATCCTCGAAAATTTTTGGCAACATTCATGAGCTCGCGCGGCGCGCCTCCCGCACGCCGCGCCTGGCCAATGCGCTGATGAACGCGCCGCTGTTCTCGCGCCTCGGCAAGCGCCTCTACGACATCCATCCGCAGCGCGCATTTCCTCGCGTCGCCAAGCGCACCTTTCGTGCGTGGTTCGATCGTCATCAAGGCTCGACCGATCAGACCCAGCGCGAGGTGGTGCTGTTCCCTGACACCTTCAGCAACTTTTTCGAACCGGAGGTTGCGATCGCGGCGACCGAGGTGCTGGAGCGCGCGAACTTTCGCGTGGTAATCCCGCGCGACGATCTCTGTTGCGGCCGTCCGCTCTATGACCAGGGGATGCTCGATCGCGCCAAGCAACGCCTGCAGGAAACCATGGACGCGCTATGGCTGATGGTGGAACGGGGCGCCTACGTAGTCGGCCTCGAGCCGAGTTGCATCCTCACTTTCCGCGATGAACTGCCGGCGCTCTTTCCCGATAACCATCGCGCCAAGATTCTGAGTGAGCGCGCACTGCTGCTCGACGAATTCCTCAAGCGCGAAGTCTCCGGTTACATTCCGCCGCAGCCCAAACCGCTCAAGGCCAAGGCGCTGCTCCACGGCCATTGTCACCAGAAGGCGCTCGCCGGTCTCGATAGCGAGTCTTCCATTCTAGCGAGCATCCACGGACTCGATCTCGAAGTCCTCGACGCCGGATGCTGTGGGATGGCCGGTCCGTTCGGCTACGAAAATTCGCACTTCGCGGTGTCGAAAGCCTGCGCCGATCGGATGCTGGTGCCGGCGATCAATGCCAGCGACAAGGACACGCTCGTGATCTCGGACGGCTTCTCATGCCGCTCGCAAATCCGCCAGTTCTGCCCCGATCGCAAGCCACTGCATTTCGCGCAAGTCCTTAATCTCGTCGCGCAAAGATGAAACGCGGGCATTCCTCGGTGGCACAGGCTGAAGCCTGTACCACCAGGAGAAGAATTTCTTACGCCTTCTTTTTCGCGAAGGGACGATCGCGCGCGCTCAGCGCTTCCTTGAGTCCTTTCTCGCGGCTCGCCTTCATCCACTCCTTAACCGTGTCGGTTTGATGCGCGATGACGTCGATGTCCGCCGATGATTGCTCGGCCGCGCGAATCCCGAGGATGTCGTAGTAGCGATTGACCGCGGCCTTATGCAGCGTCAGCAGCTCGGCCGGCACCATCGCGACGCGGCGGCAGTACGCCAGCGTCTCTTCCTCGAGCTTGTCCTTCGGATAGACGCGATTGATGAGATGCCATTCCAGCGCCTCTTTCGCCGGCATGTAGTCGCCGGTGAAAAAGTACTCCTTGGTTTTGCGCGGACCCATCAGCACCGGCCACATCGAGAGCGTCGGCAGAATTCCCAGCGAGCGGCCCGCGGGATGGCCGAACTGCGCGTCCTCGCTCGCGAACACCAGGTCGCAATGACCGATGAGCTCGGTGCCGCCGGCGAGGCAGAAGCCGTGCACCTGCGCGATGGTGGGCTTGTTGATCGACCATAGTCGCTGCCATCGCTCGATGGTCTTGTGCAGGCCGTAGCGATCGCTGGTGACGGTGAACTTGGAGCCCGGATGCTGGGTGCCCTGCAGATCATAGCCGGCGGAAAACGCGCGCCCGGCGCCGCGAATGATCAATATGCTCGCCTCCGGATCGCTCTCGTACTCGCTCATCACGCTTTCGAATTCGGCCAGCAGCTTCTGCGACAGCGCGTTGAGTTTCTCGGGCCGGTTGAGGGTCAGGCGGAAGATTTTGTCCTCGACCTTCTCGTAGGTGATAGTTTCATAATTCGCCATTTGGTTTTCTCCGCTTCGCTATTTCACTGCCGCGACAAAATCCCCGGGAACCCGCACCGATTCCTCGGGCGCTTCCCAGAAGAACATGTGCCCGATGCCTTTCAGAATGTGCACCTTCGATCCGGCAATTTTCTTCTGCAGGATCTCGGCATTGGCATGTGGCAACAGGCGGTCATCATCGCCATGAATGATGAGGGTCGGGGCTTTGATCTGGCCGAGCTGATTCCATGGATCCCAGCTCTGGATGGCTTCGAACTGCCGCGTGTAGGTATGCATCGGCGTGATCGGATATTTTCCCGCGTCGGCAATTTGCTCATCGATGAAGGCCTGCCCGCTCTTCGAGTTGAGAAACGCCGTGCCGCATGCGACCGAAAACGCGCGCCGCGCCTGCTGCTCCGCGGACAGACTCGGATCCGGCATCAGCTTGCCGACGTTCTCGGGGTCGGCGGGCGCGCCGTGCTGCATCCCGGGCGCGGTGCATCCAAGCACGAGGCCGTGCACGCGCCCGGCGTGTTTGATCGCGAACTCTTGCGCGATCATCCCGCCCATCGAGATGCCGTAGATGTGCGTGCGACCGATCTTCGCGTGATCGAGCACCGCCGCCACGTCATTGGCCATGTCGGCCATCGTCCACGGCGCGTCGGGTTTGTCGCTCTCGCCGGTGCCGCGATTATCGATGAGAATGGTTTTGAATCTTTTCTGGATAAGGTTGAGGAACGGCTCGCCCCAGCCGCGGCTGGAGCCGCTGAAGCCCATTATCAGCGCGAGCGGATCACCGCTGCCGCGAATTTCGTAGCGAAGTTTGACGCCATCTTTGGTCTGCGCGAAATCTCTGTTTGCCGCCATGAACACTCCATTGTGACGCGAGGTTTTATTGCGGCTGAGAGTAGCACGATGGAAAAAAATCGGTAGCGCAGCGAAGAACGCTCAGGTGCCGTATTCGTCGTGGCGGCGCACCCACGCCTGCGTGAACTGGAGACCCTTCTCATCGCGCCCCTTCGGCAACAGATCGAGGAGGTGGTACGCGCCGTTGAGCATGTCGAGTCCACGCTCGTAAGTTGAGTAGGTGTGAAAAATGTTCCCGTCGGCGTCCTTCTGAAAAACGCTGATGCCGGGCATCTCGCCGGTCGCCTTCGACGCCCGGTAGTTATAGGACCTCTCGCCCTTGGCGATTTCCTCCGCTGTCGGCGACACCTGGTAGTCGTAGTTAAAGTCGTTGCCCAATGATGAAACCCATGTGAAGGCCCAGCCCATGCGTTTGCGATAGGCTTGTAGCTTGGCGAGGGGCGCGCGCGAGATGGCCACCAGGTTCGCATCGCGATGATTCAGGTGCACGATGATCGGATTGTAGTTGTCGGCCCAGAACGAGCAGCTTTTGCATCCAGCTTCCCAACCCGGATCGAACATGAAGTGATAGACGACCAACTGGCTGTTGCCCGCGAACAAATCCGCCAGTGAGACTTTGCCGTCAGGGCCATCGAAGACGTAATCCTTCTCGACCCGCTCCCATGGCAGCTCGCGACGCTGCTGGCTGAGCCGGTCGCGCACGCGGGTGAATTCCTTTTCCTTCGCGAGAAAATCCTTGCGCGCCTCGATCCATTCGCGATGCGAAACGACCTGATGCTTTTCCATGTAATCCTCCGCCTTAATTATCTGTAACCGATGGGTTCCATATGGGTCAAGCCTGGGCACTTGTTCCGGCTCTGGACGGTTTTTTTTCTTGGTTGACCACTTCGAGTCGCATCCATATAGATTGCCCGAAGCATCACCCCATGGTTCCCTTACGCTACAGCGTTCGGAGCGTCGGCCAGCGGATGACATCCTCCGCGATGACCGCGATCAGCGTCGCGATGGTAGTCAGTGTGCTGACGATTCTGCTCGGCTTCGTGGGCGGGATGCGCCGGACGGTGACGCTGGCCGGCGAGCACGATCACTGGGTAATCCTCCAGCGCGGCGTGCTGGTGGAAAGCGGATACATCAGTCACGAGAGTTACGACATCCTGAAAACGATGCCCGAGGTCGCGACCGACCCGGCGGGCAATCCGCTGCTCTCGCCGGAAGACGTCAACGGTTTCGATCCCACGCCCGATGCGCCGCTGGCGTCGAGCGGAACGTTGCGATCGGTGCTGCCGATTGCGTACGAGGTGCATCCGGGGATTCGCGTCATTGCGGGCCATCGCCCGGAGCGCGGACAGTTCCAATGGATGCTTGGGCAGCGCTTCGCCGCGCGTCATCCTGATCTCACCATCGGCAGCCCCTTTCGTTGGGGCCGCAACAACTGGCATATCGTCGGGATTTTCAGCGACAACGGCAGCGCGCGCGAATCGGAAGTCTGGACCAACCTCGATGATCTCGCCGCCGAGTTTCATGCCGCCGGCACCGTCAACTACAACATTTTTCACGTCGTCTTGAAGCCCGGCGAGGCCGAGTCGTTCGCCGCCAGGCTCCATCGCGACAACCGACTCCGAGTGGATTTGATGTCGGAAGAGGCTTTCTACCTGCAGGCCGCCGGCTTCAGCAACCAGATTCGCAGCCTCGGCCTCGCGGTTGCCTTGGTGCTGGCGGTGGGCGCGGTCTTCGGCGCCATGAACACGATGTACTCGGCGGTCGCGCGGCGCGTGCGCGAGGTCGGCACTCTGCGCGTGCTCGGATTCGGGCGCGGCACCGTGCTGCTCGCGTTTGTCGTCGAGAGCGCGGTGCTCGGGCTGGCCGGCGGCATCCTCGGCGAGCTGCTCGCGATCGTGATCGCATACGGCACCGGGCTGCAAAGCCGGCTGATGAACGTCGGCACCATCCTGTTTTCATTTCACCTCGATGGCGCCGCGATAGTCGCGGGAATCGTGGCGGCGCTCGCGATCGGAATTGTCGGCGGCTTGCTGCCGGCGTGGCAGGACTCTCGAATTCCGGTGATGGAAGCGCTGCGAGACTAGCGCGAAATGAAATATCTGGAACTCATCCTCCGCAACATGACGCGCCGCGTGCGCCGCA
>Ga0074044_10003752_pt1 | contig 12812 bp, 11 predicted proteins | sample BogForMeECP23OM1_FD_94443 | JGI IMG/M metagenome (GOLD analysis project Ga0074044, IMG submission 94443) | Bog forest soil microbial communities from Calvert Island, British Columbia, Canada - Bog Forest MetaG ECP23OM1 | ecosystem: Environmental > Terrestrial > Soil > Wetlands ...
GGCCCTCGCCCGCCGGCTCGAAGCCGCTCCTCCATCCATTGAAACCGGCGCTTGAATTTGCGATTCGTTTTCCGCAGCGCCGACTCCGGATCGAGCGACAGATAGCGCGCAATATTCACCAGCACGAAGAACAGATCTCCCACTTCATCTTCCAGACGCTCACGCAGCTCCAGTGGAACCTGCGGCTTTCCCGATCCGGCGATTCCCTTCCCCAGCGACTGCGCGTTGAAAGCGGGCATGGGCACAGCCTTCAGCTCATCGCGCAACTCCGAAGTCTCTTCCTCAAGCTTGGCAAAAAGCCCTTCCATCTCCGGCCAGTCAAAACCCACGTGGGCTGCACGCGAGCTGAGTTTATAGGCTTCCATCAGCGCAGGCATTTTCGACGACACGCCAGCGAGCACGGATGGGACATCGTCCGCCGGGTGCCCCGTCCAAGCTTCGCTTGGGCGGGTGCCGCTATTATCCGCTTGCCTCGCGTTTTCCTCTGCTGCGAGCCGTTTCTTCTTCTCTTTCTCTTTCTCTTTTTCGATCGCCTTCAGCGCTTCCCAGTTGCGCAGCACCTCGGCAGGAGTATCCGCTTTCACCTCTCCAAACACATGCGGATGCCGGTCCACCAATTTGTTAGAAAGCCGGTCCAGCACATCGTCCACCGAAAAGTGGCCCGACTCACGCGCCATCTCGGAATAGAACAGCACCTGCAACAGCAGGTCGCCCAATTCGCCGGTCAGTTCCGGCCAGTCGCGATTGTCGATCGCCTCAAGGACTTCGTAAGTCTCTTCCAGCGTATAGGGCTTGATGGTGTCAAAAGTCTGTTCGCGATCCCAAGGGCAGCCGCCCGGAGCCCGCAGCCGCGCCATAATCTGAACCGCTCGTTCGAATCGTTCGCCAGTGGTAGGCATCCTGTTCAATGTAAATGACGCGTATTAACCGAGCAATGGGAGCAAATGCTCGCTGGCGGCTCAGTGTGAATTTGTTTTGAAAGGGCGCTGCTTCAGCCGCGCCGTAAGCTGAATGCTCGTGTGGTGACGGGGCTCTGCCCCGTCCAAGCCGAGCAAAGCTCGGCGGAGACTCTAACGCCTACCGCACCGAACTCACCAGCAATTCCGTCTCATCCGAAATAATCGCATCTACGCCCCACGCCGCAAACTCACGCATGTGCTCGGCGCGATTCACCGTCCAGACCATAATTCTCTTCCCTGCCGCGTGAACCAGTTCGACCAATTCCCGATCAGCCAAATCAAAGTGCGGAATCACCCACTCCGCCGCCCTTTCGCGCCAGCTTCGAAGTTGAGCCGCGTCCTCGCAAAGCAATCCCAGCGGAATCGCCGGATCAAGATCGCGAATTGCCCCGAGCACCACGGGAAGAAACGACGACACAACATATCCCTTTTGCGGTGGATACTTGCGCAACTCCGCAAGCGTCTGCGACTCCAGCCCCGCGACCTTCAATTCGATATCGAGGAATGCCCGATGAGCGAATTGTCGCAAAACATCTTCCAGCGTGGGCAACGGCAAGCTCTTCGCTACCGTCTTCGCAATCGAAATCCCGCCGACGGAAGCGTCGTGGCAAATCACAGCCTGCCCATCGCCGGAAAGCCGCACATCAAACTCAAACCCGTCGCAGCCATGCTCCAAGGAAAGCTCGAACGACGCCAAAGTGTTTTCAGGAATTGTGCGCGATGCCCGCGCCCCGCGATGCCCAAGAAGAAAGGGTTTATTCATTCAAGGTTTGCTTTTCTCGGCGCACTCGGCGTCTCGGCGGTAAGAAAGCTGTATCAGTCCAGATCGAAATCCCGGATCGGCCTTCCCGTGTCCGGCGTTTCCTTGGCCTTCTTCACCGCCTCCTGGAATTTCTTCTCCAGCAGCTCCGAGGCATGCTTTTGCGCTTCCATCGATTGGCGGAAAATCGAATCGCGCCGGCTGTCCTGTTCTTTCATGGCGCGCGCCGCTTCTTCCATGTCGTTGAAGGTTTTCGGTTTGACCGGCGCCGTGTGCGCGATGATGTTCCGCGTCGACGCGTCAATTTTCATGACCGCGCCGCAACAGGGGCAGGTCACATCGAAATTAGATTCACGAGATTTAGTTTCGCGCTTCACCACCCGCGATCATACCGCAATCGAGGCCAGCGCGGGGTCAGCGCGGCGTCAGACGAATGGGCAGAATGTGGAAGACATACAGCATTTCCCAACCCAGCAGGACGATCGACACCACCACCACCAGGATCGCCAGTATTTCCCCAAAACTCAGACCGCCCTTCTCCTGCTCAAAACGCCGCGCCCCCAGGCTCAAAATATTAATTGTGGCAAAGCCAAACACCAGCGCCCAGAGAATGTTGTAAACTTCGTCGCGGGTCGATCGCAGAAGAAACATCGCGGGCAGAACCCCAACCGCCAGCGCCAGCGCCCGCGCCGCACGGCCCGAGAACTCCACCCAGCCGTGCGCCCGCCCCACCGCAAATAATAACGGTGAACAATTCCGGAGCAGCGACGAGCAACTCCGGGGTACAGCCGTAAAGGGCCGAGGCAGTCTCATGTCAGAAATTCGATAGTACCGTGTTTATCTTCTCCCAGTCTGGCCGTCCGCCAAAAAAGGCACCTAACAAGTCACTGCATTTGATTTTCTGGTGACGGTCACAGAGGATAGTACGCGATATAGTTACGCGTGATGTTACGCGAGATGTTACGCGAGATCGTAAGAGCGAGATCATAAAGAATGATCGTCAACTTCGCCGAGCGGGCGCACAACCACAACTGGGAACTCGACCCGGTCACCAGGTCGTTGCTCGATACCGATTTCTACAAACTGCTGATGCTGCAGTTCATCTGGAAGCATTACCCGAAGACCCATGTGTCGTTCTCGCTACTGAACCGAACCACGTCCGTGCGCCTCGCCGACATGTTCCCGCGCGAGGAGCTCATCCACCAGATGGAGCACGCACGCCGCCTCCGCTTTCGCAGGTCGGAACTGGTCTGGCTCGCCGGCAACACCTTCTATGGCCGCCGCGGAATCTTCGAACCCGCCTTCCTGGAGTGGCTGGAACGCGACTTCCGGTTGTCGGACTACGAACTATCGGTCAAGGATGGACAGTTCGATCTCAACTTCGATGGTCTTTGGACCGAGACCATGATGTGGGAACTCTACGCGCTTTCCATCATCGACGAGCTCAAGACTCGAGCCGGTTTGAAAAAGTTGCGCGAGTTCGGTCTCGACATTCTGTATGCCCGGGCGAAAACAAAACTCTGGGGCAAGATCGAACGCCTGCGCGGCGTCCCCGGCCTGTCCGTGGCCGACTTCGGAACCCGCCGCCGCCACAGCTTCCTCTGGCAGGAATATGTGGTCAGCGCCATGGCCGCAAATCTCGGCAGCGCCTTTACCGGAAGTTCGAATGCCTTCCTCGCCCATAAGCATGATCTGGAAGCCATTGGAACCAACGCGCATGAGATCCCCATGGTCCTCGCCGCGCTCGTGCCCGATAATGACGACGATGCCCTCCGCGCTTCTCAGTACCGTGTCCTCGAGTTGTGGCAGGCCACCTACGAGGGCGCGCTCCGCATCATGCTGCCCGATACTTTTGGAACTACGCAATTCCTCGACAACGCCCCCGACTGGGCCGCCGATTGGACCGGCCAGCGCATCGACAGCAAGAATCCTTACGTCGCCGGCGACGAATATATTCAATGGCTCAAGAGTCGCGGGCGTGATCCGCGCGACAAGCTCATCATCGCCTCCGACGCACTTGACGTCGACGACATCCTTGGCCTGCACGCCTATTTTGGCGGCTATTTTGGCAAGACGATTACGAACGGGGCCACTGCCGCCAACGACTTCCGCAGCGCCGCCGATTTCGACGATCCAAAAAAGTGGACTCCTGGCCGCCGCATTCGCTTCAGCGCCGGTTGGGGAACTCTGCTCACCAACGATTTCCGCGGCTGTGATCCCGCCGGCAGCAGCGACTTTGACCCCATCAGCCTCATCTGCAAGGTGTCCACGGTCGAAGGCAAGCCTGCCGTTAAACTCTCCGACAACTACGCCAAGGCACTGGGCACGCCAGAAGAAATCGAACGCTATCGCCGGGTGTTCGGCACCAAAGAGCTCACCAACATCCCCGTGATCACATAAATGACTCGATGCCAACCCACCCACCTTCACCCGTTCCCGATTTCCTCTATGGCACTGCCTGGAAAGAAGATCGCACTCCGGCCCTCACCGAACTCGCGCTCCGCATGGGCTTTCGCGCCATCGACACGGCGAACCAGCGGCGGCATTACTTCGAAGAAGGAGTTGGTCAGGGACTGGCCGCCGCGTATAGCGCGGGTATAGTCACGCGCGACGATCTTTTTCTGCAAACGAAATTTACTTATCAGCGCGGCCAGGACCACCGCCTGCCCTACGATCCCACCGCGTCGCTATCCGTTCAGGTCGCGCAGTCGATGGCCAGTTCACTCGACCATCTAGCGACCAGCTACGTTGACAGCTACCTGCTGCACGGGCCCGCCTCCGACGACGACTGGACCAAAGATGACGCCGAAGTCTGGGATGCGATGCGCAAAGAACGCGATGCCGGCCGCACCCGCCTTCTCGGCGTAAGCAACATTTCTCTGGACCAATTGCAGCAGATGGCATCCGCCGGCGCTGAACTTCCCGCATTCGTCCAGAACCGTTGCTACGCCCGACTCGGCTCGGACCGCGCCGTGCGGCAATTCTGCCGCGAGCGCAAGATTGTCTATCAGGGATTCTCGCTGCTCACCGCAAATCGGAAGGTGCTACAGCATCCTCTGATCATCAGCCTCGCCGCGAGCGCCAACGCCACGCCCGCCCAAGTCGTGTTCAGCTTCGCCCGCAGCATCGGGATTCTGCCCCTCACCGGCACGTCCAGCGCCGAGCACATGAAGCAGGATCTAGCCAGCCGCGACTTAACACTCCCGCCCGAAGCAGTCCAGGCCATCGAGTCTCAAGCCGGCTAACTAGTCCACGAAAAGATAAGGTTGTGGTTGTGTGGTGACGGGCGCCTCGCCCGTCCGCGTAGGGACAGCCGCCCTCGGCTGTCCAAGCCGGCAGCTCGGCAGCTGCCGCGATCGCAATAACTCCGGAAGCACTCGACTCACTTCCCCTGCGCCACCGCCTCGCGTTCGCCAACCTGCTGCCGCCACATCGCGTAGTACAAGCCCTTCTGGTCGAGCAGTTCCGAGTGTCGTCCGAATTCGACAATGCGTCCACGCTCCAGCACGTAAATTCGGTCGGCATGCATCACCGTCGACAGCCGATGCGCAATCAGAATCGTAATCGCCTCCTGATTGGTGGCGACTTCGCGAATGGTGCGGCTGATTTCTTCCTCGGTCAGCGAATCCAGCGAAGACGTGGCCTCATCGAACACCAACAACTGCGGATGCCGCAACAGCGCGCGCGCAATCGAAAGCCGCTGTTTCTCGCCTCCTGAAACCTTCACGCCGCCTTCCCCAATCAGCGTGTCCAAGCCGCGATCCGCGCGCGAAAGCAAGCTGTCCGCGGCCGCCTGCTGCAAGACCGCCATGCATTCCTTGTCCGTAGCCTCAGGATTCACAAACAGCAAATTCTCGCGAATCGAGCCCGAGAACAGCTGCGTGTCCTGCGTCACGAATCCAATCTTTTCCCGCAGCAGATCCAAATCCACGCGATTCGAAGGAATCCCGTTGTAAAGAATCGCGCCGGCCTTCGGAGCGTACAAACCCACCAGCAGCTTCACCAGCGTTGACTTCCCTGCCCCCGACGGCCCTACAAACGCGATGGTGTCTCCCCGAGCCGCGCTGAAACCGATCTCGTCCAGCGCCAGACAAGTAGAACTCTGATGCTGAAAACTGACGCCCTCAAACTGCAGCGTCATCAACTCGTCAACCGCTTCCGGATCGGCCGGCTTCGGATCGCGAGGAGTATCAAGAATTTGCTGAAAGTTTTGCAGCGAGACCTCCGTCTCGCGATAAATATTGATGACGTTGCCCAGTTCCTGCAACGGCCCAAAGATGAAAAACGAATAAATCCACAATGAGAAAAATTGCCCGATCGTTATTTCCTGCCGAAAAATCAGATAGAGCATCAAGAACAGGATGCTGCTGCGTAGCGCGTTGACCGCCGTCCCCTGAATAAAGCTGAGGCTGCGCAGGTACTTCACCTTCTTCAGTTCGAGTTTGAGGATCCTGTCCGTGATCCCGTTCAGCCGCCCCACTTCCTGTTGCGCCAATCCCAGGCTCTTCACCAACTCAATATTGCGCAGCGATTCCGTCGTCGAACCCGCCAGCGCCGTGGTTTCGGCAACAATCGTCTTCTGCATCTTCTTGATCCGCTTGCTCAGCACCGAACTGATGATTCCCAGTAGCGGCACCGTGAGCAAGAACGCTGGAGCGATACTCCAGTGCACGCGGAAGGCGTAGATCATCACAAAAATGATGCCCACCAGCGAAATGAAAAGAACATTGACGGCGGCAGTGATGAACCGCTCCACGTCGCTGCGAACTTTCTGTAATTTGCCCAGGGTTTCGCCGCTGCGCTGATCTTCAAAAACCTGGTAGGGCAAATCCAGCGAATGCCGGACCCCGTCCGAGTACATCCGCGCCCCCAATCGCTGCACGATCACGTTTACGAAATAGTCCTGGAAGTTCTTCGCCACCCGCGACACAAACGCCACTCCCACCGCCGCCAGCACCAAAAGCCCCGCCCCGTGCACAAATTGCCGCAGCGTGTATTGGTGATACTTGGTGGCGTAGCTGTCGATTACATGGCGAAAAATCAACGGGTCGAGGAGGGAAAAAATCTGGTTGGTCGCGGCCAGCAAAAGAGCGACCACAAACAGTTTCCAGTACTGCTTGGAATATTGGTAAAGAAGATCCATAGGCGTCAGCGCGCGCACGCGAGCAATGCGGTTTAGATGGTGCAGTGATGTTTTCGATTCAGGAACCCACGCAGTTGGTGGAGAGACGGGCGCCGCGCCCGTCCAGTCCGCCCCTTAGGCCGTCCCGGTGTTAGCCAGCGCTTCCACCGCTTCCCACGTCGTGCTGAAAGTCACAAAGAAATCCTTCACCTTCGAAATTTCCATGACCTTGCGTACTCGCGGCTTCATCCCCGTTAGCACCAGACACCGTCCCGTTTTCTGATGCGACACGTATGCTTTCACCAGCGATCCTAATCCCACCGAATCAATGTAGGGAACATCCGACAAATCCAGAATCATCGTCTCCGCGCTCTCATGGCACACCGCGCGCTCGAATTGCGGAGCGGTTTCCATCGTGATCGGCCCGCGCAGCAGCAGAATCCGCTGATCGTCCGCCACTCCTTCATAGCGCTCCACCGTGAGTTCCTGCAATCCCATGGCTGCCGATTGTAGGCCACCCAGCCCGCTCTGTCACGCACCAATAAAATGTTATGTCTGCCGCACTTCCCGCTCCCAGCGCGCTATTGCGGTTTCTTGTCGTCCCCGTGATTCTCATAGATCGAATACTGCCCGCCCGGATGCTTCAGCTTCACCGTGATCTCCATCTCCGGCTTGTTGACCTCGTAGTCTTCCCCAAAAGTCTGGAAATGCGGCGCCAGCACCTGCACCCGCAACGGACCATACGGAATCCCGTCAACGTTTGCCTTGCCCTCAGGATCCGTTTTCAACTCCATCTCTCCCTGCGCCTGCTTTCCCTTCCGTTTCACCGGATGCAGTACCACCTCCGCATTCCTCACCGGCTTCCCGTCGGAGTCGCGCACCACCACAAACCGCAAACTCGACATTGGCCCGTCCTCATCCTGAGCCCAAGCCATCCCAATGAAGCCAAACCCAAGCACGATCACCAACGCCACGACTATCAAAGCATTTCTTTTCATAGAAAAAATCCCTCTGTAGAGACGGGGCTTGCCCCGTCTCCGCGTGCGCCGTCCGTGAAGGTGCGGAGAAAAAAGCGGCAAGCCGCGTCTCTACTGCAAATACTGATCACTGCGGCGGCGGCGCCGCCGCCGGCGGTTTCTGGTCATCTGCCTTCTTCGCCTCTCCGTTGCTCCCCAACGACGAGTACTGCCCCCCCGGACGCTTCAGCTTCACCGTAATCTGCATCTCCGGCTTGTCGATCAGATAGTCCTCCCCAAAAGTCTGGAACCCCGGCGCCAGCACCTGCACCCGCAGCGGACCATACGGAATCCCGTCGATACTCGTCCGCCCGTCGTTATCCGTCTTCAACTCCAACCCTCCCATCGCCTGTTTTCCCTTCCGACTCACCGGATGCAACACCACCGCCGCATTCCGAATCGGCTTGCCGTTGTAGTCTTTCATCACCACAAACCGCAAGTCCGACATCGGACCCTCATCGTCTTGTTCCTTTTCCTTCTGAGCCCACGCCAATCCAATCATGCCAACCCCAACCATGATGATCAGCGCACCTACCATCGAAAAACTCTTCTTCATGTCGTCCATTCTAGAACCGGTGTAATAAACAAGCCACGGAGGGTCACGGGCGTACTCGCGGTCGAACTCAAGATGAGCGCTGGAATAGCCCCATCTCCAGCCGGTAAGTATAACGCGCATATCTTTTGCTGTTGACGGAGAAGAAAACCGGGCTACCTCTTATCCACGTGGACCACCAGATCAAGACTAGGTGCAGCGTCACCCTTCAAATACTTGCCAAGGAATTCCTCGACCAGGGACCTGGTGGTTTCGACGGTAAGCAGCGCCCACTCCAGCTCCAGTTCCAGTTCCAATGACCCGCTATTCGGTCGAGCTTCGCTGGAGAACTGACTCTGCATCAGGCGCGCGTCCGTGACACTCATATGGTCGCTGCCCGGGACCACCACATAATACGTATTCGATCCGCTCCCGGAGTACTCCCGGCCGTGGGTTTCCGGTTCCGAAGCGTGTTCCTCGGTAGCAATAAACAGCAGAGGCTTATGCAGTTCAATCGGGCGAAGATCTTTGTTCATGCCCGGATAAGTGGATCCGTCCAGATTTACGCCCGCCAGGATGCGCCGCTCCTCCTTGGTCGCCAACGCCGCCGTCGTGCCCCCCATCGAATGTCCGACGATTCCAATCTTCGTCAAGTCAATGTGACCGCGCCAGAATTGGTCGCGCGAATTCATTTCCTGAATCTTGTCGAGAACGAATTGCACATCGGCCACCAGGACATCGTCCGCAAATTTTCCGATCGCGACACCCTGCGTTCTGCGATCCGCATTTTCCGGCCAATATGGTTTCGATCTGACTTCCCGTCCATCCGGATACACCGCAATCAGAGAATCCGGAGGATGATTGGTGGCCGCCACCACAAAGCCGTGGCTCGCCAAGCCCTCAGCAAGAATTGTATAAATCGCCGGCACGACCCCGGAGCCGTGCTCCAGAAGAACCAGCGGAAAACGCCCGCCATGTTCCATCGCCGCTCCCAGCTTGGCATTGCTCCGGACATGGCTCGCAAAGTTGGGCTGCAATTTCCACTCTGCCGCGAACGCAGCCGCAGTCTTCCGGTCCATGTACGGAGCCACCCCCGCCCCGCGAAGAGCCGGATACCAGAACGTGACCAGAAGATCGCGGTTGCGTGACGCGTCGCTAAGCACCACCGTGCTCGTCCCGACCGCATGACAACCATCCGGTGCAGGAAGCTGCAGCGTTGCTTCGCGGGTCTGGGCGAACAAGGAAGCGAAGGTCAAGGGGATCACCAGCAGAAGAAAACCGACACGAAGCGAGGATTTTCCGACCACTCGCGCTTTGTCGACGCGGGTCACGGGTTTATAGACGCGCAGAGAATAGCGTGGTGAGCGCGAGACAGGAGACTACTTCATCCCCCTGACCACGTACACCTGCGACAGCACCTGCATGTAGCGATAGGCATACGCACCCGCATCGCCCGACATATAAGATCCGCCCATGCTCACGGTTCCCGCAGCCAAGTCTCCGCCGAAGGTTCTCACTAAATTCATTTTCCCTGTATCCACATTCACGTGATAAACATTCCCAGTCTTGTCGCGCTGCCGCGCAGGGACAGCGAACACCGACGCCCCATCCGGCGACCATCCGCTTACGCGATAGTTCGAATCCAGCCCCGGGATCGGACGAAGGCCGCTGCCATCCAGCGGCCAAATTCCCCATTTCCCGTCCGCCCCCTGCACCGCCGTGCTCCGGCCGTCTGGAGCTGGTATTACGCCGACCACGCTCTCCGGAGTGACGGCCTTCGAATCGCCACTGCTCACCGCGATCACGTAGTCGCGCGCGCCGTGTCCCGACTCAACTCCGCTCGCCAGCAATTCCTTGCCGCCTCCCAGCCATCGCACTTTCTGGTAGTCCACTTTGTCGTGAGTCAACTGCCTGGCCTCACCCGCACCTGTCGGCACCAGGCGGAGCGGGCCACCCTTCGCAGCCTGCGTAATCACCCATTTGGCGTCGGGAGAGATCGCCAGACCCGATCCTTCCCCTATCCGCACCGGAGGAGACCCGTCGCTGTCGCGCACAAACACAGTGTAATTCGGTCCCCCACCGGCGGCTGCTTCTTCGAATAGGACCTTGTGGCCGTCGCGGGTCATATCGCCAAGAACCGACCAGTCCAACCACCCCAGCTCACGCTCTTCTTTTCCCTCCGGCGGCATTCCGCGAATCCCGATGCGCCGGTGATGCGTTACGATCAGCACCGCGCCGTTCCGCACGTCTTCCAGCCACATTCCTCCCGGCACATTGGCGATGGTTCGCGCTGTGCCCGACAGGGTTACTGCGCGGGGGTTTGCGCCGCTCCCGCCGTGGGTCGACGTGAACCAGATCTCATCGCCGGTTGGGGACCAGAGAATTCCCTGCAACGAGGTCCATCCCGAAGACAGTATCTTCTCTTTGTCTTTGCCATCCGACTCAATTGCCGCAACCGAACCCTCGTCGTCGCCAACCGCGTTTTCATGATCGGCAAACGCGACCCACTTTCCATCTGGCGAGATCTTCGGATGGCTGATCCAGTTCGTGCCGTCGACCAGGACCTTTCCAATCGGATACTCCAAACGCCAATGCTGAGTTTCTGGCAGGTAACGGACCACCGCCATGTTCTCCCCGTCCGCCGCCCAGTCCGCGTCCTGCACATTGTCCAGCACTTCTCGCGGCGTTCCCCCGCTCATGGGAATCCGCGCCAGTGTTCCCGTTTCCATCCACCCGCCCAGATTCTCCGAGTTGAGCCGCACTGCCAGCTCTCCGCTCTTCGAGATCGACAACAGCTCCGCATTCTTCAGCCCCAGTTCGCGCGATCCGGGATCGTCCGTGCGCCCCACATACAGCTGGCTGGCGCCTCCGTCCCACGAAGCGCTGTAAACGATACTTCCGTCCGGAGTAAATCGCGCATTTCCAATCGAACCCGGGCGAAACGTGACGGCTTGATATTCGGCCAGCGGCGCGCGCCCGCTGCTCCGACCCAACCACCAGCCCACGCCCAACATCAAAGCGGCCAGCCCCAGCGCGCCCGCCGCTACGCGTAACTTGCCGCGCGGAGCGCCTTCTTTTCTCTGCGCGGTCGCCGTCCCCAAACTCGCCGCATCCGCAATCGCCGCCTGTGCGCTCGTCTTCGAGCCCACCGAACTATCCGTCAAAGCTTCCAGATTGAACGCCAGGTCCCCCGCCGACTGGAACCGCTGCCCCGGATTTTTCTCCAGACAATGCCGCACCATCCGTTCCAATGCCGGAGGAACATTGCGCGCCACTTCCGTTAGCTCGACGGGCTCCTCTTTCAAAATCGCGCTCATCGTATCGGCCGCAGTTTCTCCGCGAAACGCGCGCTGCCCCGAAAGCATCTCGTAAAGAATCGAACCGAAAGCAAAAATGTCGGAGCGATGGTCCGCCGCTTTTCCCCTTACCTGCTCCGGCGACATGTAGCCGACCGTTCCCATAACCTGGCCCGGTTCGGTGTTTACCTGGACGGTCGGCTCTTCCGCACTCGCACTCGTTTCCGGACGCGTCAGTTTCGCCAGACCGAAGTCTAAAATCTTCACCCGGTCGTCATTGGTCAGAAATAAATTTTCCGGCTTCAGGTCGCGATGCACGATTCCCTTCTCATGCGCCGCTGCCAATCCGCGCGCCACCTGCAGCCCGTAGTCAATCGCCTTGCGGCTGGAAAGCGCACCACTCCTGATCCGCTCCCGCAGGGTTTGTCCTTCCAGCAATTCGGAAACAATATAAGGAGCGCCGTGTTCGTTCCCAATATCGAAAATCGAAAGAATATTCGGATGATTCAGCGCCGCCGCCGACCGAGCTTCCTGCACGAACCGCTGCAGCCGCTCCGCATCCGCCGAGTACGAGGTAGGCAGAACCTTGATGGCCACCACGCGATCCAGCCGCGCATCGCGCGCCCGATACACTTCGCCCATTCCTCCAGAACCGATCAACGCCTGGATGTCGTAGGGACCGAGTTTTGTGCCGGAAGCGAGCGCCATCTGAAGCTGTGGATTATATCGGACCTGGGGCCGTCCGGACCTCAACTATGCAATGGTGGGTAGTGGCTCAGTTTCGATCTGTTTTGAAAGGGCACGACTTTCACAGCCTGCGGAAAAACTCACGGATGCGCGGATCACCGTGGAAGAGCGGCCCTTCAGGGCCGCGTAAGTCCCGTGAAATCAACGCGGGCTTTAGCCCTGGTAGTCGCCCTTTCTCGACCGATTGCGTTTTTCCGCAGCCTCTTTCCGTCGTGCCGCAAATGCCGTAATCAGTAGCGGCAGCCGCTGGGGGAATGCGTCTTCCAAACTGAGCCACTCTCCGCTGGCGGATGTGCCGGGCGTCCTCGGGCGCTACCGAGTCTCGTCTCTCGCCCGAGGATTTCTAAGCTCCCACCAGGTGCTTCAGCGCCGGCCGGTTA